>Ga0214917_10002545_pt1 | contig 22007 bp, 23 predicted proteins | sample LL_1208_BB_MetaG_FD_177983 | JGI IMG/M metagenome (GOLD analysis project Ga0214917, IMG submission 177983) | Freshwater microbial communities from Lake Lanier, Atlanta, Georgia, United States - LL_1208_BB | ecosystem: Environmental > Aquatic > Freshwater > Lake | place: USA: Georgia | collected...
AGCTCGTCCGGCTGGAGAGCCACGTCGAGCAGTTCGAGCGTCTCCTCGGCGAGGAATCGCCCGGCCGCTCGCTCGACTTCCTGGCGCAGGAACTGGCCCGCGAGGCCAACACCATCGCCTCGAAGTCGCCCGATGTCGCGATCGCCCACGCCGTCGTGGACATGAAGACCCGCATCGAGCGGCTGCGTGAAATGGTGCAAAACGTCGAGTGACTGTCGCGTGGGGCAAGCGTCCCGCTTGCCATGGGCGCTTCCTGGCGGGGCACGTCATAACCACCCGCACTCGGAGCCGGCGGTAGGCATGCTCGACTCCGCCGAAAGTCCTTTGCGCCTACGAGTTGAGGAGGCTTCGGGCTCCCCGTATTCCGGGAGCCGGCGTTTGTGACCAGCGCAGCCAGGATGGCGCAGCGCCAGTCACTCCGAGTGAGCCGAAGCCTGGAGGGCGAAGGCGAACGTCCGGCGACGGGATATGGGGAGCCCGAAGCCGGCGCGCAACCCAACGCTCCCACTGGCCGGCGAGACGGTACGGGGTAACCCCGAGTCGGGGCGAGACGCTCTGATGGCAAGGGGACGCTTGCCCCACGGGGCGTGACGAGCTGATGCCTCTTCCCGGAGGGCGTCGGGGCCAGCCTTTTCAGCGGGTGCCCGGGTGCGGTAGAACATCCTGATGGCACACGTGACCGGCAAACTCGTCGTGATTTCGGGCCCTTCCGGCGTCGGCAAGACGTCGATCCTGCGGCGGCTGCTCGCCGACCTGCCCCAGCTCATTCCGAGCATCTCAGCGACCACCCGGCCGCCCAGAACCGGCGAGAAGGACGGGGTCGACTACCACTTCCTTTCGGCCGGCGAGTTCGAAAAACGCCGTAACACCGGGGAATTCCTCGAGTGCTGCCGCGTCTACGGCCGGCAGCACTGGTACGGGACGCTCGTGGCCGAGGTCGCCCCCCGTCTGGCCGCCGGGCACTGGGTCGTGCTGGAGATCGACGTGGAGGGTACACTTTCGATTCTCGGCCGGTATCCTGAGGCGATCACGATTTTCGTTGAGCCGACGCATCCCGACCAGCTGGAGGAGCGGCTCGCCGGTCGCGGCACCGAGAGCCCCGAGGCGATGGCCCGACGGCTGGAGGTCGCCCGGCGCGAGCTGCACGAGGCCCACCGCTACCGACATCGCGTCGTCAACGAAAACCTGGAAACCGCCGTCGCGTCGATCAAACGCATCCTCACCGACGCCGGCCTGCCCGCATCAGCCCCGCCCCCCCGCACCCCTTCAGGAGCCCACGCATGATCGACGACCTGCGCGAAGAGGAAATCGTCAACAAGGTCGGAGGACGCTTCAAGCTGTCCACCCTCATCCAGAAGCGTCTCGTCGCGCTCAACGCCGGCGGCCGGCCGCTCGTGGACATCGACAGCGACGACAAGATGCAGATCGTGATCGAGGAGATCAAGCAGGACAAGATCTTCCTCGATACCTCGTCCAACCTTCGCATCACCGGCGAGTCGCCCGAGGCGGGCGGCCCGTTGGACTTCGACACCTCCATCCTCTAGCAGGACGGAATGCTCGCGGGCCGTGAGATCGTCGTCGGCGTGTCCGGGGGCATCGCCGCCTACAAGGCCGCTGCGCTCACGAGCATGCTCGTGCAGGATGGCGCGGCCGTGACCGCCGTGCTGACGCGGAACGCCCGCAAATTCATCGGCGCCGCCACGTTCGCCGCGCTCACAGGGCGCCCCGTGGCCAGCCGGAGCTTCGATCCGGCCGCGTTCCCACTCGGCGCCCACATCGAACTCGCCGCCCGGGCCGACCTCGTCGTCGTGGCGCCGGCGTCCGCCGACCTGCTCGCCAAGGCGGCCACCGGCGTGGCCGACGATCTCCTGACCACGCTCCTGCTCTGCGCCGAGTGCCCGGTGCTCTACGCTCCGGCGATGAACGCCGCCATGTGGGCCAAGCCGGCGGTGCAGCGCAACGTGCGGCAGGTGGCGGCCGACGGCGGCGTCATCGTGCAGCCGGGCACCGGCTGGCTCTCCTGCCGCCAGCAGGGCACCGGGCGGATGGCCGAGCCCGACGAGATCGCCACGGTGATCCGCGACACGCTCGCCGGCCGCGCGCCCGGATCCGCGCAGCACTAGCGCACGACCGCATCCACGACCGCATCCACGACCGCACCCATGTCAGCATCATGGCCCGCATCCTGATCACCGCCGGCCCGACCCGCGCCGCGATCGACGACGTGCGGTTTCTGACGAACGGATCGAGCGGCCGGATGGCGCTGGCGCTCGTGCGTGCGGCACAGGCCGCCGGTCACGACGTGACCGTGGTCAGCGGCCCCGTCGCCGTCGCCTACCCGGCCGGCGTGCGGCTGATCCGCGTCACCACGACCGCGGAGATGCTCGCCGCGTGCCTCGAAGTCCTGCCGCAGGTGGACGGCGTGATCGCGGCGGCGGCCCCGTGCGACTTCGAGCCCGAGAAGCCGGTGCGCGGCAAGATCCCCCGTCGCGGCACGGTGCTCACGCTCCGCCTCAAGCCCACGGTGGACGTGATCGCCACGCTGGCCCGCCGGGCCCGCGGGGGCCAGTGGATGGTGGCGTTCGCGCTGGAACCGGAGGCCGACCCGCGCCGCGCCCTGGAGAAGATCACCACGAAGCGGTGCGATTTGATCGTGGTCAATGGGCTCACCGCGATCGACGCGGCCCGGACGGCCGTGATGGTCTATGACCGGACCCACACGCGAGTGGGTCACACGGCGGGCACGAAGCGTGCAGTCGCCACATGGCTCGTGCGATTGATCGAGCAGCGGCTGGCGTTGTAAAACCCTGCCTCCCCCCAAGCCCGGCCCAAGCCCGCCCCATGCCCACCGTCGCCATCCTCGGAGCCACCGGCTACACCGCCCTCGAGGCGATCAAACTGCTGCTGCGCCATCCCGAGGCGAAGATCGTCGCCGTGACGAGCCGGCAGGAGGGCCGGCCGCCGATCTCGACCATCCACCCGAGCCTCGTCGGGCGGCTCGACCTGCCGCTCGAGGATCTGGCTCCCGAGGAGGTGGGCCGGCGGGCCGACTGCGTGTTCTCCTGCCTGCCGCACTGCGCCAGCGCCGAGATCGTGCCCAAGGTGCTCGCCGCCGGCGCGAAGGTGGTCGATTTCAGCGCCGACTACCGGCTCGATGACGCGGCCACCTATCGGGAATGGTACGGGCACGAGCATCCCGACACGGCGCGGCTCGGCACGACGGTGTACGGCCTGCCGGAACTCTTCCGCCGGCAGATCGCCGGAGCCGACCTCGTCGCCAATCCGGGCTGCTACGCGACCTCCGCCATCCTGCCGCTCGCGCCGCTGATCAAGAGCGGGCTCTTCGACACCTCCGACATCATCGTCGACTCCAAGAGCGGCGTCAGCGGTGCCGGCCGGCAGCCGAAGCTGACGACGCACTTTCCGGAGTGCAACGAGAGCATGTCGGCCTACAACGTGGGTCGCCATCGCCACACGCCCGAGATCGAGCAGATCGTCGCCCGGCACGCCGGGCAGCGGCCGGAGGTGATCTTCACGCCGCAGTTGGCGCCGATGGACCGCGGCATCCTCTCGACCATCTACGTCCGGCCGAAGCGTCCGGTCAGCGAGGCCGACGTGATGAACATCCTGCGCGATGCCTACGCCGGCGAGCGGTTCGTCCGCGTGGTGGACCATCTCCCCGCCACGAAGGACACGGTCGACACCAACTTCTGCGACATCACCGCCCGCGTGGTTCGCGGACGCGTGCTGGTGATCAGCTGCGAGGACAACCTCGTGAAGGGCGCCTCCGGCGCCGCGGTCCAAAACTTCAACTGCCTGTTCGGTCTCCCCGAAACCATGGGCCTGCTCTGAACCCGCCATCACCATCACCATGAGCATCAGCGAAACACCGGTTCGACTCCCGATTCCCCCCCTGCCCAAGGGCTACCGGGTCGCCGGCCTGCACGCCGGCCTCAAGCGCAACCCCACCCGCGAGGACATCTCGCTGGTGGTGTCGGACATCCCGGCGACGGCCGCCGGCGTCTACACGACGAATCTCGTGTTCGCCGCGCCCGTGGCCTTCGATCGTGCCCGTACGCCGGGGAGCGGCTTCCGCGCCATCGCCGTCAACTCGGGCAACGCCAACGCCTGCACGGGCACGCGGGGTCTGGACGACGCGGCCGCCATGGCGGCTGCGGCGGCCGGCGTGCTGGACGTCCCCGCGGACAGCGTGCTCGTGCTGTCGACGGGAATCATCGGCGAGTTTCTGCCGCTGGAAAAGATCAGGGCGGGGCTGACGCTCGTCGCCGGCCGCCTGGCCGCTGATGCCGACACGGTCGTGACGGCGGCCCGCGGCATGATGACGACCGACACGCGGCCCAAGCTCGCCGGCTCGTCGTTCCGGTCGGCCGCCGGTGAGTGCACGCTGTTCGGCATGGCCAAAGGTGCGGCGATGGTGGGACCGAGAATGGCCACGATGCTCGGCGTCATCCTCACCGACGCGGCTCTGATTCCCGCCGACGCGCAGCGACTGCTCGGGGAAGCCACCGAAAAGACGTTCAACTGCGTGAGCGTGGACGGGCACACGAGCACCAACGACACGGTCCTGCTTCTCGCCAACGGGGCGGCCGGCGGCCAGGCGCTGCGCGGTGCGGACCTCGACGCGTTCGCCCAGGCGCTCAATCACGCCTGCGAAGCGCTCGCCCGCGAGATCGCCGATGACGGGGAGGGGGCGACACATGTCCTCCGGGTCGAGGTGACCGGCGCCGCCGGCCGCGACCAGGCGCGGCAGATCGCCCGTGCGGTCGCCGACAGCCCGCTGGTCAAGACGGCGATCCACGGGGCCGACCCGAATTGGGGCCGCATCGTCTCGGCGGCCGGATACGCGGGGGTGCCGTTCGATCCCGACCGGCTCGTCCTCCGGCTCAACGGCACGCTGCTCTTCGAGCACGGGCAGCCGGTGGCGTTCGACGCCGATGCGGTATCCGCGTCGATCAAGGCTGCCCGCGAGACGCTCATCGAGCTCTCGGTCGGAGCCGGGACCGGGGAGATCCGGTTCTACTCCAGCGACCTGACGGCCGAATACGTCCACCTGAACGCCGACTACCACACCTGACAGGCCGCTCCCCGGCCGGACGTCCCACCCCGGGCGGCCAGCCCCGGCCGCCTTGACGCGGGGCCTCCGAACCTGTTTTCTGTGGATACCGCCCCCTCCCCGGAGCCGCCCCTGCCGATGCCCACCGCCTGCCTCCTCCGCTCCACGATCGTGGCCGCCGAACCCGAAGACGACGATCTCGAGGAAGACGAAGACCTCGACATCGGGCAGCCACTGCCCGAGGACGAGTCGAGCTTCGACGATTTCGACGACGACTTCGACGACGACTTCGAGGAGGAGGAAAACGATCCCGACTGGGATCACCCCGAGGAGGCGGATCCCGCCCCGCCGCCCGCCAAGGCCCCGGGCAAGAGGAAATAGCCGACCGCACCCGGAGTTCCCGATGGCCGCCACCCGCACGAGCGACTGGTTCGGGAAGCTGAACCAACTCGACTTCGACATCGACTTCTTCGAGAAACTCCTCGCCCGCAACGGCGACTCGATCGAGGTGGTGCGGACGCTCGGCGAATTGGTCGCCCGGAAGGGCGACGTGCGACGCGCCCTCGAGCTCGACCGGCGGCTCGTTTCCCTCCTGCCCGACGACTTCCTCGCCCGCTACAATCTGGCCTGTTCGCTGGCTTTGGCCGGACAGCCTGACGAGGCGATCGACTCCCTCTCGACGGCGATCCTGCTCGGCTACGACGACCTGGCGCACCTGGAGGTCGATCCCGACCTCGACTCACTGCGGGAGCGGCCCGACTTCCGGGCGCTGCTCGGCCACGAGTGAGCGGCGCCTCCATACGGCGAGGGACCGCATGCTCGACCAGTACGACAAGATCACCGAGGCCTGCGTCGCGATCGGCGACCGCTGGCCGCATGCCCCCGCCGTGGGGATCATCCTCGGCAGTGGCTTGGGCGGCGTCACCGACGCGATCACCGAGAAGACCGTGATCCCGTACGACGCGATCCCGCATTTCGCCCGCTCGACCGCCCACGGGCACGCGGGCCAACTCGTCTGCGGACGTCTCGACAGCGTGCCGGTGGTCGTGATGGAAGGGCGGCAGCACGCGTACGAGGGCTATCCGCTGTCACAGATCACGTTTCCGGTCCGGGTCGTGAAGCGGCTCGGGGCCGGCCGCCTCATCGTCACCAACGCCTGTGGCGGCCTGAATCCGCAGTTCCGTACCGGCGACCTGATGGTGATCGACGACCACATCAACCTCATGAACGACAATCCGCTCGTCGGCATCAACGACGACCGGCTCGGCCCCCGCTTCCCCGACATGTCGGCCCCGTACACGCCACGGCTGATCGACGCGGCGCTGGAGGTGGCGAGGCGGGAAAATTTCGCCGCCCACCGGGGCGTGTATGTCGCCGTCACAGGCCCGAATCTCGAGACACGCGCCGAATATCGCTTTCTCCGCGGGATCGGCGCCGATGTGGTCGGCATGTCCACCGTGCCGGAGGTCATCGTGGCGGTTCATTCGGGCCTCGAGGTCCTCGGAATCTCCGTGATCACCGACATGTGCCTGCCCGACGCCCTCGAGGTGGCGACGGTGGAGAAGATCCTGGCGGTGGCCCGCTCGGCCGAACCGAAGCTGCGGGCCATCATCAAGGACGCCGTGTGCCGCTGACCGCGATCGCCAGACCGGGGCGTCGCAATCAGATCGAAACGCCGCAGCGATCGATCGCGGCCCGGATCCGCTCGGCGAGCCGCCGCCGATCGGCCCGCTGCGAGTCGGTCGCGGGCTGACGCGATTCCCCCATCGCGAAGCCGCGCAGGCCCGCGGCGATCCGGAAGCCCTCGGGAAAGTCGGCCCCGAGGAACGTGATGTCGAGGAGGTCGGTGATCTGCCGCTGCCGCGCGAATGCCGCGTCGAGCCGCCCGGCCCGCACGTCGTCGTAGATCGCCCGCGTCACCTCGGGCACGACTCCGCTCGTGGCATGCACGCCGCCGTCGCAGCCGGCGAGCAACATCGGCACGAGCGCCGCATCCCAGCCCGTAAAAAACGCAAACTCCGGCCGGATCGGCCGCACGGCTGCGATCAGCCGCTGCATGTGCGAGATGTCGCCGCTCGAATCCTTGATCCCGATCACACGAGGAAACTCTTCCGCGAGCCGCCGCGTCGTGGCCACGTCGATCGGCGAGGCGAGCATCGGAATGTTGTAGAGCGTGACGTCGATCGGCGTCTCGCGGGCGATCTCGCGAAAGTAGGCGTACACGCTCTCCGGCGAGAGTTTGAAGTAGAAGGGCGATACGATCGCCACCGCCCGGGCCCCCGCTTCGAGCGCGTACTGGCAGGCTGCCAGCGTCTCGCCCACGGTCGCTTCGGCCGCGCCCGCCACCACGGGCACGCGGCCCGCCGCCGCCTCGCACACGATGCGCGTGATCCGCTGGCGTTCCTCCACATTGAACCGCGTGAACTCGCCGGTCGAGCCGTTCGGATACAGCCCGTGCACCCCCTTGTCGACGAGCCAGGAGACGTAGCGGGCGAGCTCTGCCTCGTTGATCCGCCCACGTGCGTCGAGCGGCACCATGTGGGGCGTGAGGATGCCGGAAATCGGAGCGGATAACGCCATCATGTGTTCCTGCTGGGCGAGCCTACCGGTGATACAGGCTGTCGAGCACCCGCTCCTTCATGCCGCCCACGTGGGCCCGCATGAGCTTGGCCGCCTTGGCGGGGTCCCTCTTGCGGATCGCCTCGTAGATTTCACGATGCTGCTTGGCCTTCAGGATCGCCCGGGCGGCGAGCGTGGCCGAGTCAGCCTTCATGAAGTTCCACGAGACGACGAGCGAAAGAATCTGGGCGTTCTCGAAGAATCGACGGGCCACACGGTTGTTCGCAGCTGCCAGAATCGTGGTGTGAAACTCGCAGTCGAGCGACGAGAGCCGGCGGCGGTTTTCAGGAGCATCGAGCCAGCGCTCGAAATCCCGCCGCTTCACGAGTTCGGCGAATTCCTTGCACACCCGCTGCAACACGGCGAGTTGCGCCGTGTCGGCCATCCGGGCGGCCCGCTCGGCTGCGTAGGGCTCGAGCAGTTCGCGCATGTCGTAGAGTTCATCGAGCTCCTGCGGGCTCACGTCGCGGAGATACACGCCCGACTGCGGGCTGTGCTCGCTCAGGCCCTCGGCCTCGAGCGCCAAGAGCGCCTTGCGCACCGGGCTGCTCGAGAGCCCGAGATCCCTGGCAAGCGAGCGGTGCGAGAGCCGCTGCCCCGGCCGCACCTCGCCACCGAGCAGGAGCGTGCGCAGCTGCTGGTAGGCGTCAGACTTCGCCTCCACAGTGCGAGTGCGGCCACGGGCGGGAACCATGAGGGCGGGTCTCTGGTGGGAGGCAACGGGCAGCCAGACGTGGCTTGACAGCCCATTACTGTACTGCCAGTGGGCCTGAGCGGAAGCCCGGCGGAAAGTGCGATTAGGCGTAAATCACAGCCATCGGCATGACGAGGCGGTCGGCTGCGCGAATCTCACACGTCACGGCGATCGGCCCGACGATCAAAATTCATCTGCCGTGGCTGCGCGATTCACCTGCTTCCGCCGGCATCGTTCGGAGCACCTCATCGACATCGCGGGCTGCTGCGGTGACCACATCTCGGTCTGACGCTGCGAGCCAGATTGCGGCAAGTTCCTCAGCGGCTGATTCAGCCCAGACGACCGCATGGGTCACGGCGCAGCTCGAAAGTCGCGAAGCACGTCCGCGAGCGGACGCCCCGGTTCCTCGCGGCTCCTTCGCTCCAATTCGTGCTCCGGCGTCGGAGACTCGATGCCCTGATATCTGGCTGGCTTTGCGACTGGAATGAAGTGGCCGACGACACGACCTCCCCGGTCGCACAGTTCGATCGGCATCGGCGCGTCGAGCAACCTCGCTTCCAATCCTTGATCAATCGTAACCCGCACCATGGTTCGGTCTCCGCAAGACGCATACCTGGAACAGCTGCATCACTGTTCTTTCGTATACGTAACCCGCTTATTGCTGACAACATGTCGTCGGGAGCAGGTCACCCCACGCGATGCTTCGCGAGCACGGCGTCGGTGAGCTTGCCGCCCACGCCGGGCGCGTCGGGCAGCGTGTAGAAGCCGTCCACGACGCGGATCGGGTTTTCCCAGATGTCGAACAGCGATTCGTAACAGCATTCGATCATCGGCGTGTTGGGCGTGGCCGCGGCGAGCTGGGCGTGGACGTTGTGCTGCACGTTCGTGTGCGGGATCACGGTCAGCCCGTAGGCCCGGCCGAGGGCCGCCACGTCGAGCCATTCCTCGATGCCGGAGAGCTTCGTGACGTCGGCCTGGAGGATGTCGGCGCCCTTGGCATCGACGTAATCCCGGAACGCCTGCAGCGTGTAGACCGTCTCCCCCACCGCGATCGGCAGGTCGAGCGCCTGGGCGAGGTCGCCGTGGGCCCGGACGTCGAAGGGATGCATCGGCTCCTCGAGCCAGGCGATGTCGAATTCCTCGAGCCGCCGGCCCCACGTGATCGCCGTCTTCAAATCCCAGACGGTGTTCACGTCGACCATCAGCTTCGGTTTGTCGCCGATCGCCTTCCGCACTGCCTTCACGCGCGCGTAGTCTTCACGGGGGTCGGGCAGGCCAAGCTTCATTTTCACGGCATCGAAGCCGCGATCCAGGATCCGCTGCATGTCGGCCACGAGTTCATCGGTGCTCCACGTCAGCCAGCCGCCGTCCGTGTTGTAGGCCTTCACGCGGTCTTTGCAGGGGCCGAGGTGCCGCCAGAGGGGCTGGCCTTCCAGCTTGAGCTGGATGTCCCAGAGGGCGAGGTTCATGGCACACAAGCCCACGCGGGCCACGCCCACGCGGCCGATGAAGTGCGTCGTCGAGTTCATCGCCTGCATGAGCGCATGGCGGTCGAGCGCCGGCTTCCCGACGATCGCCGAGGCGTAGCACTCGTCGATCATCACCTGCGCGGCCCGCAGGCCCTTGGAGTAGTTCCAGTTGAAGCCGTGGCCCGTCACGCCGGCATCCGTCTCGATCGACACCTGTACGAACTCGACGGAATCGACGCTCGACTGGCTGTCGGTGATCGTCCGCTGCCCGAGCGGCACGTCCACGAGCACGGTCTTCACCTTCGTGATGACCGGGCTGCCTACGAACGCGTCAGCGTTGCTCACGGCCATTGTCTCGCATGGCATCGGGATCAAGTCCGGCATCAGGCCAACCCAGCAGGCGTCGCTCCCGCGCGAGACAGGCTCGTGGCGTGTTGCGACGCGCCGTCGGCTGCAGTTCGGCCCAGCGAATCGTGTCCTGCAGGACCCGCCAGCGGTCAGCGGGACTCCAGACTCGTTCGCGGCGGCCCTGCTCTTGCGCCACAAGTTCGGCAAACGTGTCGGGAATGTCGGCCGGACTGTCGTTCATGATCGATCAGGCTCATCGCGAAAAGAAGACGACCGTCGCAGGGCTGCGATCCGGTCGTGGTGCCGCTGTCCCTCAGGCAGAGCATCTGACAGGCAATCATATGCTCGTCGCGCAACCCGCGATATGTGATACCGCTTGCAGTGCGACCCGCAACGTTCATACCCTGAGTCTACCGAGCAGCGCGGAGAAGTCTGGCCATCTTTCAGCCGCCACCGGCTGACGTAAAAACTGTACTGCTGTATAGCATCTGCCGTCTGGCGGTCGGGCCGGCGGATACACTTGTTCCATGGCTACCGATCCACTGGATGACGTCGTGCGGATGCCCGGCCCGAGCGTCGTGCGGTTCGGCCTCGACGTCCTCGACCGCGTGGAGCAGACGGTGGCCATGGTCAAGGAACGGCTCAAGCGGGTGAAGGCTGCCCTCGAGGGCGCAGGCTTCGTGCACTCGGAGCTGCTCGCCAACCCCGGCGGCTGACACGACTTGTGACTGGCCAGCTCCACGCAAGGCCACGGCCTTGCCGGAACTGCAGGGGAACTTCGACAATCGTGACGATGAACGGACCGATCGAGTTTTACCGCACGTTTCAGGCGCTGCTCCGTGGGCGTGCGATCGAGGGCCTGCTCACGTCGGGCATGGCGTGCGTCGAATATGGGATCCAGCAGACCACGAAAGACACCGACTGGATCATCGCGCCAGCCCTCATCGAACGGCTCGTGACACTCTTCGGCGAACTCGAGCGGGGAATCAGCGGCGCGAACTGGAGAATCTCCTACCGCGGCCTGTTCGGCGCACCGCTCGACTCGGAGTACCTCGCCGGCGGATGGACGAGCCACCTCGTGGCATTCGAGCTGGCCGAATCGGCCGGGCGTCATCTCGACTTCTTCGGCCGGCCACCGCGGGTGGGCGACGGCTGGCACGCCGACTCCGTCGCCGGCATTGCGAGTCGTGACACCGTCATCCGGATGAAGAAGACCGACCGGCCGAAGGACTGGCCGCTCGTCAACGCGCTGGCGATCCAGGCGCACTATGCGGGCGATCCCGCGGCGGTGCTCCATCTGCGCGATCACGAGATCCTCCGGGAGGCCTGGCGACAGATCGCGCCTCAGGGCCGGGAATCCGCAATGCGAGAGCGGCCACTCCTGCGGGATCTGGACGCAGTGGACGATCTGCGGCTCGAACGGCTGCTTCTCGTCGAGGAGATGCTGTGGCAGTGCGTCAACCGCGAACGCTACATGGTCTATCAACGGGCCTGGAAAGACTTTTATCGGGCCTGGCAGCAGGATCGGGTCGGCGAGTGGCCGACGGCGGAGCCGTTTCTGCAGCAGCACGAGCGGGTTTGTGACGCCGTCCGCGGGCATGGCCTGCCCCCGGCGCCCCTCGACACCGTCGCGGATCGACAGGCCATCTACGATCGCGGTCTGACGCGGGCAGCGGCGATTGTGGCGGCCACGCCGCAGGAGATGGAGACGATCGCCATGCCGTTGGATATCATTCTTCCGTGAACACCATGGTCGACGAGCCTTCCAACTCCGCCGGCGACGGCCGCCATCCGCTCGACCACACCTATCCGGAGCGGTATTACGAGATCCTGGCCCGCGACTTGGGCGAAGAGAAGGCCCAGTGGGCCCGGCTTCCCTACGCCGAACGGATGCGGGAGTTGGCGTGGTACCACGCCCACTTCAACACGCCCGACGACCTGTCGCCCTGGCCGGCCGAACTTGACGGCGGCCTGGATCGCGGCTGAGTCCCGGCCTGGACCGGGAGTCGTGCTACGGCCGCGGTGAAGACGATCGCTGGCGAAGCCCTTCAGATGGAGAATAAAGCCTGTACAGCACCTGCGTGCCATCGCTCGCCCAGCCCTTCTCGGCGGCGATCGTGAACAGCCGCTCGCCTGTGGCGAGGCCGGGGAGGTCGATCCCCGTCGCCGCGGCGCACTCCCGGGCGATGGCCAGATCCTTGAGCAGGTGTTTCACCATGAAGCCCGGCGCGACGTCGCCGGCGAGCGCCCGCGGGGCGAGATTCGTGAGCGCCCAACTGCCCGCCGCACCGCCCGCGATCACCTGCTGCACGGCCGCGGGATCGAGGCCGCCCGCCTGCGCGTGGGCGAGCGCCTCGCACCACGCCACCATCCCGATCGCCACCGCGACTTGATTGGCGAGCTTGCACCGCTGCCCCGCGCCGGCCGGCCCGAGGTGCGTGATCGACTTTCCCAAAAGTCCGAGGATCGGCTGCACGCGGGCGAACGTCTCGCGATCACCTCCCGCCATGATCACGAGCGCCGCGTTCCGCGCGCCAACGTCGCCCCCCGACACCGGCGCGTCGAGCGCCTCCAGCCCGCGAGCGCCCGCCGCCATGGCGATCCGCTCGGCGAGCATCGGGCTCGACGTCGTCATGTCGATGAGCACCGTGCCGGTGCGAGCGCGGTCGATGATCCCCTGCCCCGTCGGCACCGCCGCTGGGCCACCGAAATACACCTCTTCCACATCCGTCGGCAGCCCGACCATCGTGATCACGACGTCGCATGCCGCTGCCACGTCGCCCGGCGTGTCGTGCCAGAGTGCGCCCCGCTCAACGAGCGGCTCCGCCTTGGCCCGCGTGCGGTTGAATACGTGCAGCGAGTGGCCGGCCGCGAGCAGGTGCCCCGCCATGCTCCGCCCCATGATCCCCGTTCCGATGAACCCGATGCGCATGCGCGGCACCTGTCACAGAGAGCCCTGACGCTCCGCTGGCCCCGAGATGGCGCGGGCTTACAACGCCTTCGCCCGCACGTCGCGAAACTCGACCTTCATCACGAGGCCGGGATGGATCTGCAGGCCGATCGGGGCCGGTTCGCGATACTTCTCGCTCGTGTACCGAGACACCTGCTCCCCGTTGAGCCATACGGTGAACGTGTCGCCCTTGGCTTCCACGCGGATCCGGTTCCACGCGCCGGGCTTGAGCAGTTCGGCGGCCTTCGGGGCCTGGGCCTCCTCCGGATACTTTCCCGTGTAGAAGGAGCAGGTCATGTCCCTCTTCAGGCTCCGCGAGACGCCGATCTGCACCTGCAGTTCGGGCTTCCGCACCATGATGCCGCTGTCGATCTCGCCGGTGAACCGCACCTCCCCCTCGACGATCACGTCGCCGTAGGGCTTTTCAGTGTAGAGCATCGACCCCTTCTTTTCGGCGTCGTTCTCGCCGACGATCGCTCCCTCAACCACCTTCCAGTACGGCTCGCCGACGACCTTCCAGCCGGTGAGGTCGGTGCCGTTGAAGATCGCCGGCAGGTCGGCGGTCGGCGGCACCTCGCCGTGGGCCACGGAAGGCCGGAGGGGCATGGCGACCGCCATGACACAGGCGAAGAACGTGGCGATCGCTTGCGTGCGGGAGAGGGACGCTTCGACCGGTGCGACGAGTTTCATGACAGGGTGCCTCGCGGGAATACCGTCAACCATGAGGTTACCATCATAATGCTCTCAGGCCAGGAGCCCGGTCGATGATCTCCGGATGATCGCCCCCCAACAGGACGCTCACCGGGAGAGGCTCCTCGGCCTTCGCATTCACCCCGACTTCGCCTCGGCTCACCCGCCGCGACGGCCGCCGCCCGCGGGCAACCCGAGCGCCTTGCGCCGGGCGTCCATCGCGCGACGATACTCCGCCTGCTGGGCCCGCGACTCCGGCGACGACTGGTCGAGCCGACGCTTCATCCTCTCGTTGCGGCCATCCTCCGTCCGTCCAGCGGCCGGTCCACGTCCGCCAGCACCACCGCCCGCGGCACCGTTGGGACCACCCGAAGCTGCCGCCTGGGCTGGTGGCCCCGCTTGCTGCCCCGACCGGCCCGGCCCTCCACCGTTCGAACGGTCCTGGTTGCGCTTCTCCCGCTCCGCCTCGCGGGCCTTGCGCCGCGCCTCGTCGGCGCGGATGCGGCGGTCGAGTTCCGCCTGCCGCTGGGCCGGTGGAAGCTGGAAGTACGACGCCATTTCGGCCCGCTCGCGCGCCGCGAACAGCCGCGACATCTGCTCGCCTGCCTGATCCCGATACTCCTTTGGCACGCTCCGCATCTTGTCGATGAGCGGTTCGAAGCTCGGGGCCGACTCGAATGGCACCTCGCCCCGGGACACCCGCTCATACTCGGCCACCTGCCGATCGACCATCTGCCGCACTTCGGCGACCGCGGGCGGCGACGACAGGACGCCAGACGCCCAGAGCCAGGCGAGCCCCAGCAGCAGGAGGAGCGTTCCGACGCCCAGCGTCCGCCCGAGCAGGCGGCGACCAGCCCCCTGCCGGGCGCGTTCCGCCGCCAGGGCGGCGACGGCCTGACGCCGGTTGGTCGCGGTGGACATGGCGGAACTGCAATGGGGTGGATGGGACGACGGGGCGGCAAACCACCGCCTCGATCGTGGCTTCAACGGCCCGCCCGCTGCAAGGTTGCGGCCCCTGTGGCCCGTGGGAGCCGCTGGGTAGGATGGCCGCCATGTTTGAAACCGTCCGCGGAAAGCCCGATTTCCCCGACCTCGAGAAGACGATCGCCGCCCTGTGGCGGGACCGGGGAACCTACGAAAAGTCGCTTGCCCGCCGCCGCGGGGCGAAGCGATTCGTGTTCTACGAGGGTCCGCCGACCGCCAACGGGCTCCCCCACCCCGGCCACTGCCTGACCCGCACCATCAAGGACCTATACCCGCGTTACCGCACGATGCGGGGCGAATACTGCGAGCGGAAGGCCGGCTGGGATACCCACGGCCTGCCCGTCGAGGTGGAGGTGTGCAAGGAACTGGGCATCCACTCGAAGGCCGAGATCGAGGCCTACGGCGTCGAGCCGTTCATCCACAAGTGCCAGGAGAGCGTGTGGCGCTACATGCGGGAATGGGAGACGCTCACCGAACGGATCGGGTTCTGGATCGATCTCTCGCAGGCCTACGTCACCTACCACCGCAGTTTCGTCGAAAGCGTGTGGTGGGCGCTGGCGACGCTGTTTGAGAAAGGCCTCCTCTACCAGGGACACAAGATCGTCTGGTGGTGGGCGCAGGGCGGCACGGCGCTCTCCAGCGGCGAGGTGGGGCAGGGCTACAAGGAGGTCGCCGACCCGAGCGTGTATGTCGCGTTTCCGCTGCTCGACGACACGGGCACGCCGACGAACCGCAGCCTCGTGGCCTGGACGACCACGCCCTGGACGCTTCCCTCGAACCAGTTCGCGGCCGTGAAGCCCGATCTGGCCTACGTCGCACTGCGTGAGGCGGGCGTCGCCGACGCCCCGGAATACGTCGTCGCCGAACCGCTCGCCGCCGCCCTCGGCGAGAAACTGAAAACACGGTTCGAGATCGTGGACCGCATGCCCGGCACCGCGCTCGTCGGCAGCTCGTACCTTCCGCCGTTCGATACCTTTCGCCCGTCGGGGCCCCCGGCCACGGCCCCGCTGGCGGCCGGCGGCAGCGGCCCGATCGCCTGGCGGGTCGTCGCGGCCGACTTCGTGACCACCGACTCCGGCACCGGCGTCGTCCACGTCGCGCCGGCGTTCGGCGAGGTCGATTACACGGTGCTGGTCGCCGAGCAGGCCCGCTTCGCCGCTGGCCGCGGACCGACGCTGATCAACTGCGTCGCTCCCGACGGCACGTTCACCGACGCCTTCGGCATGGGCAGCGGCCGGTTCGTCAAGGACTGCGACCGCGACATCGCCCGCGACGTCAAGGCCCGCGGCCTGCTCGTCCACCAGGAGCAGTACGTCCACGACTATCCGTTCTGCTGGCGGGCCGACAACGACCCGCTCATCCAGTATCCCCGGCAGAGCTGGTTCATCCGCACGAGCCAGTTCCGCGACGCGATGCTCGCCAACAACGCCCGCATCGACTGGCTCCCCGAGCACGTCAAGGACGGCCGGTTCGGCAACTTCCTCGAGACCAACGTCGATTGGGCCCTGTCCCGCGAGCGCTACTGGGGCACGCCGCTGCCAATCTGGGTGTGCGAGGAGACCGGGAAGATGGAGGCCGTGCCGTCCTACGACACGCTCCTGTCGAAGCCCGGCGTCGCGGGCACCGACGTGTTCGACCGGGCGAAGGCGGCCAATCCGACCCTCTCCGACGACCTCAAGGTCCACAAACCGTACATCGACGCCGTCACCTACGAATCGCCGTTCGCCGCGGGCGCCCGGATGCGCCGCGTACCGGAGGTGATCGACTGCTGGTTCGACTCTGGGGCGATGCCGTTCGCCCAGTGGGGCTGGCCGCACGCAGGAGACGCGGAGTTCAAGGCCCAGTTTCCGGCCGACTTCATCTCCGAGGCCATCGACCAGACACGCGGCTGGTTCTACAGCCAGCTCGCGATCAGCACGCTCCTGTTCGGAGAACGCGCGCCGGACGCCCGCCCCTATCCCCACCCGTTCAAGACCTGCATCGTCCTCGGCCACATGCTCGGTGAGGACGGGCAGAAGATGAGCAAGAGCAAGCGCAACTACAAGGAGCCGGCGGTCATCTTCGACACGTACGGCGCCGACGCGCTGCGCTGGTTCTTCCTCGCGGGCCAGCCGCCATGGAACAGCATCCGCTACAGCGAACGGGCGATCCGCGAGAGCGTGCCCGAGTTTCTGCTGCGGCTGTGGAACGTGTATGCGTTCTTCACGATCTACGCCCGGATCGACGGCTTCGATCCGGCGGCCCTGCTGGCCACGCCCGGCGCGCTCGACCATGCCGACCTCGCCCGGGCCCGCGGCTGGCGGCCCGCCGCCGGACGAAGCGAACTCGACCGCTGGATGCTCTCGGAACTCCACGCCACGGCCGCCCTGATGGTGGAGCGGCTGGATGCGTTCGATCACTTCTCAGCGGCCCAGCGGCTGTCGGCCCTCGTGGACGCGGTGAGCAACTGGTTCGTGCGCCGCAGCCGAGACCGCTTCTGGGCGTCGGGCCGGGCCGACGGCGGCCCCGACACGAACGGCGAAAAACTCGACGCCTACTGGACGCTCTACGAGACGCTGGTGACGGTGGCGAAGCTCGCCGCGCCGTTCGTGCCGTTCGTCACCGAGGCGATCTGGCAGAACCTCGCGGTGGGGTCGTTCGGCGACCACGTGCCGGAGAGCGTGCATCTCACCGATTATCCCACCGGACACGAACAGCTCGTCGATCACGACCTGGTGCGCCGGATGGCGCTGGTCCGCGACGTCTCGTCGCTCGGCCGCGCCGCCCGGGCCGCCGAGAAGCTCAAGGTCCGCCAGCCGCTCGCGAAGGTGGAGGTGATCCTCGCAGACGCCGCACCGGCCGACGCCGACTGGCTGGCGGCCCACGCCGACCTCGTGTGCGATGAGCTCAACGTCAAGCAGTTCGAGATCTGTGGCGAGCCCGACCGCTACATCACGCGGAGCGTGCTGCCGGACCTCAAGAAGCTCGGCCCCAAGCTCGGCAGGGATCTGCCCAAGGCCCGCGACGCCCTGGCGAAGACCGACGCGGCCGCCCTGCTCGCCGCGCTCACGCGCGACGGCAACGCATCCCTCCCCCTGGCCGGCGGCGGCACGGCCGTGATCGAGCGCGACGACGTCCTCGTCCGCACGACGGCGAAGGAGGGCTGGGCGGCGGCCGAGAGCCCGCTCGCCGTGGTGGTGATCTCGAAGGAGCTCACCCCCGCACTCGTCGCCGAGGGTCTCGTCCGCGAGGTGGTCCACGCGGTGCAGTCGCAGCGGAAGACGCTCGATCTGGACTTCACCGCCCGGATCGAGCTCGGATTCGAGACGCCGTCGGCCGAACTGCGGTCGGCGCTCGAGCGGCACCTCGCCTACGTCATGGGCGAGACGCTCGCCGACACGGCCACGTTCTCCACGCTCCCCGACGCCGACCGCGATTCGCTCGACGTCGATGGTCACCCCCTGACGCTCCACCTGCGCCGCGCCTAGCGGCAGGCCTCCGTGCCTGTCACACACCACCCACCCATGCCCACCCGCCTCGCCATCCTGCTCTCGGGCTCCGGCCGCACGCTCGAAAACCTGATCGCCGAGATCGAAGCCGGCCGGCTCGAGGCCTCGATCGAGATCGTGGTCGCCAGCCGCGGCGACGTGCGGGGCGTCGAAGTGGCCCGGCGGGCCGGCATCCCCACGCACGTGCTGCCGAAAAGCAACACGCCGCTCCCCAACTGGAGCAACGCGATCTTCAACGCCTGCCGGGCGGTGGACGCCGATCTGGTGGTGATGGCGGGTTTCCTGCAGCTCGTCGAGATCCCGCCCGATTTCGTCGATCGCGTGATCAACATCCATCCCTCGCTGCTGCCCGCCTTCGGCGGCAAGGGGTTCCACGGGATGCACGTCCACCGCGCCGTGCTCGCCCGCGGCTGCACGGTGACCGGTTGCACGGTGCACGTCGTGGACAACGAGTACGATCACGGTCGGATCCTGCTGCAGAAAACCGTGCCGGTGCTCCCCGAGGACACGCCCGAGTCGCTCGCCGCGCGGGTGTTCGCCGAGGAGTGCCGCGCACTGCCCGAGGCGATCCGCGCGTTCACCGCCACCTGACCGTTCTCCGCCACGTCACGAGGACCCCTGCCATGGCCCGCTCCCTGGGAAATGTGATCGCCGACTCGCTCGGGCTTTCGCTCGGCTACGCCGACAGGCTTCTCGAGGGCATATCCGCCGCGCGATTCCCCCGGTTCGCGACCGTCGGCGGCCAGGTCGTGGAGTCGAACCACCCGGCGTTCGTGTACGGACACCTGAGCCTCTACGCCCCGAAGATCCTCCACCAGATCGGTGCCCCCGCCCCCCAGATCCCAGAGGACTTCGAGATCCGATTCTCGAAGACGGCGCAGTGCGTGGATGACCCCGACCTCGACCTCTACCCGGCGATGGACGAGATCGTCACGTTTTTCCATGAAGGGCACCGGATGGTGACGGGCGCCCTCCGCAGCACCCCGGATGACGTCCTGCAGCGACCCAATCCGGCCGAAGGCCGGATGAAGGAACTCTTCCCCACGATCGGCTCGGTGCAGGCCTTCTACTGCGGCGGCCACATGATGATGCACCTCGGCCAGGTGAGCGCCTGGCGCCGCATGGAGGGCCACGGCCCCGCCTGACCACCGCCGCATCCGCCATGGCAGGATCATTCCCGGGGGAACCCTCGGGAATGAGGCGTGGTGCCGAAAAAGAACCGATCACCCCGCTGCAGGCCTGGCGGCCGTCAGGGCTCGCCGCGGATCGGCCAGGAATCGGAGCGGAACGGGGCCGTCGGCAACCCCGTGTCATCGGTCACGTTCGCGCCGGCCGTGTCATTGATCCAGGCGTAGCGGACGGCGACCGGAGCGGCCACGGCCGCGCTGCGCACGGCGATTTCCGTCCCCTCGATCGTGGCCTCGGCATCGTGAAACGCGCGATCCTCGCCGGCCAGCATGAACAGCCGCGGGGCCGCCCGGTCGAGCGTGCGCAGCCCCCCCGTCGCCTGCATCGTGAGCCGAAAACAGGCTCCGTCGCGGTTCGCGGCGGTGATCACCGGCCCGCTGCTCTTCACGCCCCGCCCGTACACCCGTTCCAAGGCCACCAGCGCGAGCCGACGGCCGATGTCGCGCTTGTTCGCCGGGTGGACGTCGTCGGTTTCGCCGATCTCGGTCGCGATCGCGAGACCGACGCCCGGAAGCGACGCCGCCGTCATCGCCTGCGCTTCGCGGACCTCCGCCCACCCCGTGTCGCGGGCTCCCGACGCCTTCCAGTTGGGCAGTTGCTGCACGATGAACGGCAGTTCCCGTCCCCATGCCGCACGCCACGACGTGACCAGCAACGGCAGCATCGAGCGATAGTCGTAGCCACGGCTCCCGTCCCCTTCCCCCTGGTACCACAGCACGCCCTTGAGCCCGCAGGCCGCGAGCGGATGGATCATGCCGCAGTAGAGCGTGCCCGACGTATGGGCCGCGTCGCCCTCTGGCGTCTTGGGACGTGCGGCCTTCGCGGCCGCCGCGATCGGGGGGAACCTCCGCTCCACCTTCACCTCGCAGGCGTCATCCACCGCGGCCAGCGGCTTCAGGCCGATGTCGCGGAATGAACGCGTGAGCGGAGGCCGGTCACCGAAGTGCGTCGTGAACCGCAGCGCGAGCACGTTGTCGCCCGGCTTCACATCAGCCGCGGGAACGTCGAAATGGGTGTACGCCTTGTAGAACGCCGGCGGCTTGCGACCGAAGTCGCCGAGTTTGCGGCCGTTCCAATAGGCCGTGACGTACTGCTCGTTCACCTGCCCGAGATCGAGCCGAAAACCGGTGCCTGCCTTCGCCGCCGGCACTGGAACCGTCTTCCGGATCCACGCGATGCCGCCGTCGGGGAGTCCGGCGTCTGACCATTTCTGCCGGAGGCTGCCGGCGGCCCAGCCGTCGCCTCCACCCACCGGCCAGCCCGCCGCCTCACCGGCGCTTTCGCCATCGGTCCGCCCGTTGGCTGCCTCCCACGCCGCCAGGCTGTCGGGGAAGGCCGCGATCCGGGCGGGCAACTCCCGCAGGACTTCCCGCTGCTCGGCAGCCCGGGCCTTGAATCGTGGCACGGTGTCGAGCGCCGCGGGGCTGATCCAACTTTCGGCCGATGTCCCGCCCCACGCCGACAGCACGAGCCCCACCGGGACCTTCTGATCCGCGAACACATCGCGGGCGAAGTAAAAACCTGCTGCTGTAAACCCCTTCACCGTTGCCGGCGAGCAGGCGGCCCACTTTACCGAGACGCTCGCCGCGGGCTCGAGTGACGGTTCCCGGGCGACCATCCCCTGCCGGATCAGCGGGAACTCGGCCGTCTCGAGATCGCGGGCATATTCCGGCCTCCGCTCGAGCGCGGCCATCGTGTAGGCCATGTTCGACTGGCCGGAGCAGAGCCACACGTCCCCCACGACCACGTCGTCGTAGCGAATTTCCCTGTCGCCGCGGATCGTGAGCGGCCGTGGCTCCGCCGAAGCCGCGAGCGGCGGCAACTCCACCCGCCATCGCCCTCCGGCATCGGCGGTGGTTTCCACCGCGGCTCCACCAAACTCGACCCGCACCCGTTCACCGGGGTCTGCCGTTCCCCACACGGGCACCGGCATGTCTCGCTGCAGCACCATTCCCGAGCCGAAAAGCCCGTTCGGCACGACGGCGGCAGCCGCTGGCGTCGATCCGCAAGCCACCGCAAGGCTGGCAAGCATGATCAGGCTCATCGCGCGGACAGAGCAAAAGTGACGAACATGCATCGGCAGCACCCCCGAAACGTTTTCAGATCCCGACCGGTCGCCAAACTCGCGTAAACGACCGACGTTTCGAAGTCTAACAAGCGCGTCGGCAGCGTGACATCGCCGGAGACGGAGACGCCGCCCACCTGCTGAGCCGACAAGTCAAGTTCGCCAAACCTCAGCACCTGCTCTCCTCTCCAGTTCCCGTTTTCTCATTCCAGCGGTCAGCCTTACGGCACTAGACTAGGGGCACTGGAGATATGCGGGGTGGGTGGGAATCATCACCATGAGCACCATGATCGCACGCCGGCCCCCCCGCGGCGGGTTCAACTATGTAGGGGTTTGTCAACCCGCGCTGCGTCACTCGATCATCGCGTACCTCCTCGGGAGCCGGTGGGCTCGTGGAGCGCAGGCCCTCTTGCAGCCGGAGCGGAGCGAGTCCACCGG
>Ga0214917_10002547_pt1 | contig 21995 bp, 14 predicted proteins | sample LL_1208_BB_MetaG_FD_177983 | JGI IMG/M metagenome (GOLD analysis project Ga0214917, IMG submission 177983) | Freshwater microbial communities from Lake Lanier, Atlanta, Georgia, United States - LL_1208_BB | ecosystem: Environmental > Aquatic > Freshwater > Lake | place: USA: Georgia | collected...
CTGCCGCCGGACGAACCGCCGGACGAACCGCCGGACGAACCGCCCGACGAACCGCCCGACGAACCGCCCGACGAGCCATAGCCGCGATACCGCTGATGCCAGCCGGCATCAGCGTCACAGGCCGTCGCGACGACCGCGACAAACGTCACAACCCCAGCCACCCGCATCCACCGACGATGGACCATCATCTGAATCGCGCTCCCTGAGAAAGATGTTGCACAGACCGCCGTGAGCCACTGACGGCCCAAAACCCTGCCGGCTTGCAGCAAGAATAGTTTGCCGATTAGGCAAATCAAGAAGGCTGCGCAAGACTTTCCGAATGGCTCTCCAGCCTGACAGAGGCGGGCTGAGAGGCTTGAAAATCAGAAATCAGCGAGGAAAACCGGCTACTGTCACGTCATCCAGCTCGAAGCTGCCGGTCGCTCCGAGGAGCCCGACCTGCAGGATCGCCTCGCGGGCCCACTGCGGCACCGGCGCTTCCCCCTCCACCTGCCGCCACGGCCCGCTGCCTGGCCAGTGCCCCACGGCATGCAACACCGATCGGGTCCGCTCGGCGTTGAAGAACTTCACGAGCAGGCCCGGCGATTCGTCCGGGGTGCCACCCGGGACGATGTCCCGGCCGCGAATCCTCAGTCGAACGGCCACCCTGCCGACGACCCGTCCGTCCACTGGAAATCCCTGGAACAGGTGTGCGGGACGACCAGGCACCATGTTTTCGAGCCGCAGGTAACGGCCACCCTCCGGCGCATCGGCCGCCTCGACGACCCGCGACTGACGGCCGTAGTACCAGGCGGCGGGCACGTCGGAATCCGGGAGCACCTCCTCGAAGCCGCCGTTGGCAACCGCGGGCCGGCTGCCATCGGGCTGCACGCGCCGGCCCTCCTCGGCCGTTCCCGTCATCGGCACGAAGAGACTGGGCACGAGCGGCTCGCGGACCATCTGCCCCGCCCGCTTCGTGAGCAGCACGAGCGTCTGGTCGTATCTCTCGCCGACCGGGATGATCATCCGGCCGCCCTCGGCGAGCTGGTCGACGAGCGGCTGCGGGATGCTCTCCGGCGAGCATGTCACGATGATCTTGTCGAACGGCGCGTGCTCCGGCCAGCCCTGAAAGCCATCCCCGATCTTCGTGACGACGTTGCGGTATCCCAGCCGCGTCAGCGTGCGGGCTGCCCGCTCTCCCAGCGGCCTGCTGATCTCGATCGAATACACCTTGCCCACCAGCGGCGAGAGCACGGCGGCCTGGTAGCCGCTGCCGGTGCCGATCTCGAGCACGCGATCGGTCGGCTTCGGCTCCAGCTTTTCCGTCATGTATGCCACGACGAACGGCCCCGAGATCGTCTGGGACTCGCCGATCGGGAGGGCCATGTCGAAGTAGGCGAGCGGCCGCTGCTGTGCCGCCACGAACTCGTGCCGCGGCACCAGCCGCATGCTCTCGAGCACCCTCGGATCGACCACTCCGCCCCCGGCGATGTCGTCCCGCACCATCCGCTCACGGGCCTCCGTGAACCGGTCGGCGAGCGGCGGTGCCGCTCCGGCCGGCGTCGCCATCGCGGCCGCGACACAGCAGCCGACGGCCAGCCACGGAACGCCGTCCCGCGATCCCCGCCGCGTCCCGCGCGTCCCATCCATGGGTCGATGCCTCATCTGCCGGGGGCGATTCGGACCAGCTCGATCTCGAAGATCAGCAGCTCGTTGGGCTCGATGACCGGGGGCGAACCGTCCTCGCCGTAGGCGAGCTGCGGCGGCAGGAAGATCCGCCACTTGGCGCCCGTCTTCATGAGGGGCAGCGCCTCCTGCCAGCCGGGCACCACGCCCCGCAGCGGAAAGGTCGCCGGCTCGCCCTGCGGATCGGTGCCGTCGAACTCGCTGCCGTCGACGTGCGTGCCGCGGTAGTGTGCCACCACGGTGTCGCCGGGCTGGGGCCGCGGACCGGTCCCCTCGTGAATGACCTCGTATTGCAGGCCGCTGGGCCGGGTGACGATCCCCGGCTTGCCGGCGTTGGCCTGCGCGAATTCGGTCGCCTTCGCGAGGTTCGCCTTCGCCGCCTCCGCCATGCGGCGTCCGAACTCGCGATCCCGCTCGCGCATCACCGTCTCGAAGGCCTCGAGCGCCTGCCGCATCTGCTGCTCGCTCAACTGCGGCTTCGCCTCGAGCACGGCGTCGGCGAGCCCCCGCGCCAGCGCGGTCGGATCGACGGCGGGCTCCCGGCCCTTGAAGTCCGCCGCCACCCGCCTGCCGATCTGCAGCCCCAGCGCATACCCGAGCGTGCCGGACGGGCTGTCGAGCGGCGCCGCCGGCGGCTTCGCGGCGGGCAATGCCGCGGGAGCCTGCCCTGCCGCCGGCGTCGCTCCCACGAACAGAGAAATCACGAACAAGGTGTTCGCCAGGGCAGGAACCAGGCAAGCTGGCATCACGAAGACCGGCACCATCTTCACGAAGACCGGCACCATCTTCACGAAGACCGGCACAATGGCGGCCGGAGGCATGAAGACGGCCCGGCGGCCCCCGCACACCGACGACGAACTTCTGCGCATCACATCCCCTCCGCGACGGCGATCGATCGTGCCCGACGGCCTCCCGTCGTCCTTGGCCTCACGAGGGGAATGATATGCGAAACCGGCGGCGGCGCGGCGGGCGTCACGACGCTCCGGGAGCGACGCGTCCCGGGCGGCCGAGGGCCCCCTTCGTCAGCTCCAGGAACGCCGTCTCCAGGTTGACCTCCTGCTCCCGCATCGACAGCAGCCGGTGCCCGGCGGAGACGAGCCGCGCCGCGAGAGCCGAGGGGTCCGTGACGCCATCCGCGAGCGTGACGAGCACCTCGCCGTCCCGCACGGCGACCCCCGCCGCCTCGGCGGCCGTCTCCAGCAGCCGCGCGGCATCCTCGGCCCCGCCGGCGACGCGGAAGCGGATCACCGGCCGGCCCCGCACCTTCGCCAGCAGTTCCTGCACGTCGCCGCAGGCCAGCAGCCGGCCGTACTCGATGATGCCGACCCGGTTGCAGATGTCGGCCAGCTCCGGAAGGATGTGGCTGGAGACGAGGATCGTCTTGCCGAGGCCCTGCAGCCGCTTGAGGAGACCGCGCATCTCGATCCTCGCCCGCGGATCGAGGCCGCTCGCCGGCTCGTCGAGGAGGAGCACCTGCGGGTCGTGCAGGAGCACGCGGGCCAGTCCCAGCCGCTGCGTCATCCCGCGGGAGAGGCTGGTGACCAGTTCGTCCCGCTTGAACGCCAGGTCGACGAGCTCCAGGCACCGCTCGGCCACGACGCGCCGCTGCGGCCCGTCGATCCGGTAGGCCGCCGCGAAGAACTCGAGGTATTCGATCACCCGCATGTCGTCGTAGACGCCGAAGATGTCGGGCATGTAGCCGATCGCCCGGCGGATCTCCCGGGGATGCGTGTAGATCGAATAGCCGCAGACGTAGGCCTCGCCCCAGGTCGGCGCGAGCAGGGTGGAGAGGATGCGGATGGTGGTGGTCTTGCCGGCACCGTTGGGCCCGATGAAGCCGAACAGGTCCCCCTTCTCCAGCCTCAGGTCGAGCGATTCCAACGCGTAGAAGTCGCCGTATTTCTTGGTGAGGTCGATCGTTTCGATCATGGCGTGTCGTCCGCTCTGGAGTCGGGGGGCGTGGAGTCGGGGGGCGTGGCGTCGGGGGGCGTGGAGTCGGGGGCGGGGCCGCCGGGGGTGGCGGTGCGGCCGAGCGGGATCACGATCCGCCAGACCGCCGCCGCTGCCGGCATCGGGGGCACGGCGGCCGCCGAGTCGGCGTCGAACGCCGCCGCGGCGCACCGCCACTCGACGAGGCTCGGGCCGCGGCCGACGAGCACGGCGCGATCGAGTGGCAGCACCGGCGAGAGGTCGAGCCGGCCCAGGCGGCCCGGCTCCAGGCCCGTGTATGCCAGGCCGCCGGCCGCCGCGTGGAACCCGGCGATCTCGAGGATCCGCAGGGCGTCTCCCTCCGCCAGATTCCAGCGCACGGCGATGTCGCGGTCCCGGTTCGTGGTCCGCCGCGTCAGCCCGCCGGCGAGCGACCGCGGGCCGCGGCCAGTCCCCGTGTCGTAGCCATGACCGGGCTCCAGCCTGCCGATCTCGTAGAGCCAGCCGGCGTGGGCGAGCGAACAGTCCTCGAGGACGAACGGCAGGCGGCTGGTCAGCCCGCCGCGCAGCGTGCCCTGCCCCTCCTTCACGAGGCTCGACTCGACCGGCGGCGCCTCGAGCGTCCCCACGCATTCCACCTCGAACAGCCGGCTCGACGAGGCGGCGATGGGCACACCCACGAGCCCGCCCGCCGCGTCTCCATGGGGCCCGACGCTGGCATAGTCGGCCGTCGCGAGCGAAGCGTGCGGCGCCGCGGCGTCGGTGCCGCCGATGCCCCGGCCACACGGGGCGAACCAGGTCACCTCGTGCCCGGGCTGTGCCGCATCCGCGGGGGCCGCCACCGCGAGGACGCGGGCGGCGGTGCCCGCGGCCACGTCGAGCCGGGCGTTCATCGGCGACCAGATGCCGGCGTAGCCGCTGGCCCGGACCAGCCTGCCGGCGGCGTCGAGATCGACGACCTCTGCAGCCGACGTCCGCCACGCCTCCCCCTTCCAACGCTGTCCGGCTGCCCACGCCAGGCCGCTCGACACCGCGACCACGAGCGGCAGCGTGATCCACGCCAGCCGCCGGCGGCCGGCCCGGCCGCCGCGGCGTCCGGACAGCCACCAGTCGAACGGGTAGAGGCAGGCCACGTAGATCGCCCCCAGGCCGGCGATGACCTCGAACGGGATCGGCGCCACCCCCGGAAAGCGGTCGATCGCCTGTCGCAGCTGGCCGGCGAGGTCGAGCCCGCCCCGTTGGGTCTCGACGGAACGGGGTTCTTCCTTGGCCGCGGCGCGGCCGCCGAGCAGCTCGACGAGCAGGGAGTCGCTCCCCGACCAGCTCCGGAACGGCGGTCGGTCGACGTCGGCGCCGATCCAGGCGATCGTGCCCAGACCGTGGGCCCGCCGCACGACCAGCGGCTGGTCGCCGGGCCCCCTGCCCTCGAACGCCTCGACCACGCCCTCCATGTCGCGGGCGTTCTGCAGGAGGGGGATGCCGAGCGACGCGAGCGCGTTCTTGTCGAGCGGCCGGCTCGCCCGCGCGTAGGCCTCGATGGCGCCGGCCCGCCGCAGCGGCACGATCCGCTCCACGCGGCCGGGCAGCCAGCCGGCGGCGGCAGTGCCCCCGCGTTGGACGTCGACGGCGCTCTCGCCCGCCAGGAAGACGAGGCGGCCGCCCAGCCGCACCCACGCGTCGATCCCGCGGAGCATGGCGGGGTCGAGGCCGGCCACCGCGCGGCCGCAGACGACGATCACGTCGACGCCGTCGAAGTCACGGGCCGTCCTCGCCGGCGTCGACACGCCCCCCCCTGCCCCGGCGGCCGCGTCGCTCCGCGCCGAGGACTGGCCGGAGTCGGCCGCGGCACCGAGCGCGACGACCCGCGGCCTGGTGCCGTCGTCGCGAGCCATCAGCCGCGACGCGCGGTCGGCGGCAGGCAGGTCGCCGAGCACCAGCATGATCTTCTCGGCTGCGGGCAGCGGCGGCGGCAGCATCCGCACCGCCAGCCCGCTGCGGTCGGCCGCCACGGCGTCCGCCGGCGTGACGGCGGACCGGTCCGCGGCCACTTCTTCGATCAGCACACGACCGGCCGGCCGGCCGAAGCGGACGGTGACGACCGCCCGCGGTGGTGAGCCGACGACCGGCGCAGCCGGGGAACGGACGAACTGGCCGTCGGGGTCCTCCACCCAGACGCAGACCGCCTGCGGCGCCGCCGCCGCGCGGAACTCGATCTCGAGCGGCGTCCACGAGCCCGTGCGATAGACGCCAGCGAAGCCGGGCCGCACGTCGGCCACCCGCGCATCCTCGGCGGCGGCCGCCAGCGGCCGACCCGCCGGCAGGAGACACGCGACCATCAGGCCCGCCAGCGTCAGCCACGCCGCCGCCGGCGCTGCCGTGGACGCGACCGGAGTTCGGGCGATCGGCATTGCGCGACTCATGGCTTCTCCGCGGCGGGGCAGATGCAGGCGGCCTGGCCGCAGCCGGGGCAGCCGGCGCCGTACTTGCGGGCCACCGCCTCCTCGAGATCGACGTCCACCACGTTCGCGATCGTCGCCAGCCAGGCCAGCACGTCGGCGAACTCGAGCGTCCGCTCCTCGTGCGTGCCGCCGCGGAGCGCGGTCGCCAGCTCGCCGATCTCCTCGGTGAGCCACATGAACGTGCCCTCGACTCCCCGGGACGCGTCCTTCTCGTGGTACATGGTGCGGATCAGCGACTGGAATTCACGCAGTGTCATGCGGCAGCTCACATCGGGGCCGTTCCGCCCCCGCCGTTCGCGCCAGCCGTCCGCACGAGCCGGCCGTCGGGACGACGCGGCACGAACCAGGGATAGATGGCCGGGATCACGAAAGCGGTCAGGATCGTGCTCGTCACGATACCGCCGATCACGACGGTCGCCAGCGGTCGCTGGATTTCCGCCCCGGAGCTGGCGGCCACCGCCATCGGCAGGAAGCCCAGGCCGGCGACGAGCGCGGTCATCAGCACCGGCCGGATGCGGACGGCGGCCGTGGCGATCGCCGCATCACGCGGGGTGAGCCCGTCCTGTCGGGCATGCTCGGCACCGGCGACCCACACCAGCCCGTTGAGCACCGCCACGCCGAACAGCGCCACGAAGCCGACGCCGGCGGCGATCGAGAACGGCATGCCGCGCAGGGCCAGCGCGGCGACGCCGCCGGAGGCCGCCACCGGCACCGCCAAGAAGATGAGCGCGGCGAGTCGCAGCGACTTGAAGCTCGTGTAGAGCAGCAGCGCGATCAGCCCGAGCACCACCGGGGCGATCAGCGCGAGGCGGCGACTGGCGGAGAGCAGGTTCTCGAAGTCGCCCCCCCAGCGCAGCGTGTACCCGGTCGGCAGCCTGACCTCGGCGGCGATCGCCCGCTGGGCCTCCTGCACGAAGCTCGCCACGTCGCGGCCACGGACGTTCGCCGACACGAACGTCCGCCGGCGGGAGTTCTCGTGCTCCACCGACGGCGGGCTCTCGGCGGTGCGGATGTCGGCGAGCTCGCCGAGGGGCACCGGCCGCCCGCCCGTCGCCTCGACGGGAATCTGCGCCACGAGCTCCGTGTCCTCGCGCCAGGCGGCGGGAAACTTGACCACCAGCGGATACCGCGGCCGTCCCTCGTAGATGACCCCCGTCTGGATGCCGCCCATCGCCGACACGGTCCGCATCACGTCGATGCCGTCGATCGCGTGCCGCGCGAGCTGGTCGGGCCGGGCGTCGATCTGCAGCGTGGGCACGTTCGCCTGCCAGTCGGCCCGCACGTCGGCGGCCCCCTGGATGCCGCGGAGCACGGCCTCGATCTGCTTGCCGAGGCTGCCGAGCGTGTCGAGATTGTCGCCGTAGACGAGCACCGCCACGTCGGCCTTCACCCCCGCGACGAGTTCGTCGACCCGCATCTCGATCGGCTGGCTGAAGCCGAAGTTCGCCCCCGGCACGGCGGCCGACAGCGACGCCGACATCCGCTCCACGACCTGGTCGCGGGTCACGCCCGGGGGCCACTCCGCGTGCGGCTTGAGCATCACCCACACGTCCGTCTGCTGCACCCCCATGATGTCGTTGGCGATCTCGGGACGCCCGGTCTTGCAGAATACCGTCCTCACCTCCGGATACTCGCCGAGGGTCTCCTCGATCCGGGTGGTCAGGGGAACCGAGTCCTCGAGCGTGGCGCTCGGCAGCCGGTTGACCTCGATGAGCAGGTCCCCCTCGTCGAGCCGCGGCATGAACTCCGCGCCGAGGTTCAGGGCCACCGGCACCGTCGCGGCCACCAGGCCGGCCGCGCACAGCGACACCCACACGGGATGGTGCACGGCCAGACGGGCCAGCGGCTGATACGCCCGGTGGAACAGCCGCATGATCAGCGGCTCGTGCTCCTCCTCGCGGGAGAGCACCGTCGCCGCCAGCACCGGCATGAGCGTCAGCGAGATGATCAGCGATCCCGCCAACGCGAAGAGCACGGTCAGCGCCATCGGCCGGAAGAGCTTCCCCTCGGTGCCCTGCAGGAAGAGGATCGGCAGGTAGACGATCGTGATGATGAGCTCGCCGAACATCGTCGGCCCGCGGACCTCGATCGCCGCGTCGCGGACGATCTCCAGCTTCGACCGGTTCGGCGCGGCCATGCCGAGCCGGCGGACGCAGTTCTCCACCATGATCACCGAGCTGTCGACGACGAGACCGAAGTCGATCGCCCCCAGGCTCATCAGGCTCGCGGAGATGCCGGTGGCCCACATCAGGGTGGCGGCGAAGAGCATCGACAACGGGATGGCCAGCGACACGATCAGGCCGGCGCGGACGTTGCCCAGCAGGACGAGCAGCACGCCGACCACCAGCAGGCCGCCCTCCGCCAGGTTGTGGAGCACGGTGTCGAGCGTCCGCGCGATGAGGTCGGAGCGGTCGTAGACGACGTCGATCTCCACCCCCGGGGGCAGCGCGGAGCGGATCGCCTGGAGCCGCTCCTTCGCCGCCGCCACGACACGGCGGCTGTTCTCGCCGCGAACCATCATCACCATGCCGGTCACCACCTCGCCCCGTCCGTCCCGCGTGGCCGCCCCCTGCCGCACCAAAGGGGCGATCGCGACGTCGCCGATGTTGCGGATCAGCACGGGCACGCCCCCCGCCGGGCTGCGCACGACGACCTGCTCGATGGCCGCCGCATTCGGCAGCAGGGCCTGGCCGCGGATGAACCGCTGCTCGCCGTTCTTGACGATGTAGCCGCCCCCCGTGCTGACGTTGTTCCTCTCCAGGGCCGCCAGCACCTCGCCGAGCGAGATGCCCTGGGCGGAGAGCCGGTCGGGGTCGACCCGCACCTCGTAGCTCTTGGCGTAGCCGCCGTGGCTGTTGATGTCGGTCACCCCCGGCACCTCGCGCATCGCCGGGGCGATGTCCCACTCGAGGATGCTGCGCAGGTCCATGAGGCTCTGGCGGTCCCCGCGCACCTCGAACTGCAGGACCTCGCCGAGCGCGGTGCTGAGCGTGCCGAGCTTGGGCTCGGCGTCGGCGACGGCGATGCCCGCCTTCGCCTCCGGCAGCCGCTCCGACACCAGCTGCCTCGCGAGGAAGATGTCGGTGCCCTCGCGGAACACGATCGTGACCAGCGAGATGCCCAGCCGGGAGATGCTCCGGATCTCCTCCACGTTGGGCAGGCCGCTCACCGCCAGCTCCACGGGATACGTCACCGACCGCTCCACCTCGAGGGGCGGCAGCGTGCCCGCCTCCGTGACGACCTGCACCTGCACGTTGACGAGGTCCGGCACGGCGTCGACCGGCACGTGCGTGGCGGCGTAGAGGCCGCCCACCGTCAAGAGCACGAAGAGGGCGATCACGAGCGCCCGATTGGCGAGCGACCACTCGATCAGACCCGACAGCATCGGCCGACTCCCCGGTCGAACTCGGACGGCCGGGCCGTCAAGTGGCTTCCTTCTCGAGCAGGAGTTCGCTCTTGAGCACGAACGCGCCCTGCGACACGACCTCCTGCCCCGACGCGAGGCCGGCCGTGATCTCCACGTAGCCGGCGCTCTCGATGCCCGTCTTCACGTCGACGCGGCGGTAGCGGCCCTCCCCCTCGGGGACGAACACGAACGACTTGCCGTCGTGTTTCATCACGGCCGTTGTCGGCACGGCGAGCGCGTCCCGGGCCTCCCCCTGCGGGAGGTCGACCCAGACGAACATCCCGGGCTTGTAGTGGGCGTCGTCGTTGGCGAGCTCCGCCACCAGCGGCACGCTCCGCGAGTCGGCCTCGACCGTGGCGCCGATGTGGTGCACCCGGGCGGTGGCGTCGTGCACGTCGGCGCCGGGCACCACGACCCGCACCGTCTGCCCCTCCGAGACGTCGGTGGAGGTCCACTGCCGCTCGTGGATCTGTGCCCGCACCCAGAGCGTGCCCGTGTCGGCCACGACGAAGAGCTGGTCGCCGGCCTGCACCCGCTCGCCGCGGGCGATGAACACGTCCTCGACGAGGCCTTCGAAGGGCGTCCGCAGCACCAGCGCGCTCAGGGAGCCGGTGTCGCCCGGGCTCTCGGCGGGATCGTCGTCGGACGCGTCCGCATCCAGCCTGCTGCCCACGAGCGTGCGCAGGTGCTCCCGGGCGATCTGCACGAGCCTGTCGGCCTGCTCGAGCGCCGCACGGCCGCGGTCGCGGTCCTGACGCGTGAGGAATCGCGCCTCCTCGCAGGCCGCGATGAAGTTGGCCTTGGCCACCTCGAGGTTGCTGGCCCGCTCCTCCACGATCCGCCCGGAGAGCACGCCCCCGTCCCCGAGCGACTTGGTGCCCGCCACGACCTTTTCGACGAGGATCAGCCGCGAGTAGCTGCCGAGGATCTTCTCCCGATACGACCCGAGTGTGCGGTCCTGGAACTGCCGCTCCACGTCGGCCAGCGGGGGATGCGGGGCCAGCGCCTCGAGCAGCGCCTCCACGTTGTCGGCGATCGTCATCGCCCAGTCGGCCGCCTTCCGGGCGATCATCCGGTCGTCCTCCCGCCGACGGACGTCGTCGCGGGCCGCGCCCACCCCCGGGCTGGAGAGTTCCGCGAGCGCGTCCCCCTTCGCCACCCGCTGCCGCACCTGCACGAACACCCGCGACACGATGCCGTCGACGGGGGACGCGTAGTCGAGCCGGTGCCGGGCGTCGTAGTCGAGCCGGCCGGGCACCGTGAGGTGGTCGCGGAGCTGCCGCATCTCCACGGGGGCGAGGCCGATGCCGGCCGCCGCCCGCGACGCCGCCGGCAGGGCCACCACGGCCGCAGGGCCGCCGGCGCGATCCCCGGCGGCTCCCGCAGGATCACGGGCCCGCCCGTCACCACCCGCCGCCGCGCCATGGTCGCCGGAGCCGGAAAAATGGTGCGTCGCCAGCCACCACCACAGGCCGGCGCCGACCGCGAGGAAGGCGAGCCCAGAGAGCCCGCGGAGCCGCCCCGACGATCCGCCCGCGTGGGTCCGCCCGTCCGCGGACGGACGCGGGCCCGGCGCCGGACGATCGACCGCGTCCTCGTGGGGGCGCCGCAGCGGGTGCTCCGGAGCCGCGGCCGGCGTGGGGTTCAAGGATGGCATGGCGGCCATGGCGGATTCCGACGGAGACCTGCGGTCGGGGAGGGCCCTGACGGCACGCGTGACAGCGCGTGCGGGAGCGCCGCCACCCGCTGCGGATAGTCTACACGCGGCCGCCCGGGCATGCCGAGGCGGACGCCCGGTACCGCGTGCGGTACCATGGCGGGCTCGGCGTCACCCGCCCCGCCCCACCATCCCTCGCCACCGCCGCTCATGACCGCAGCACGTACGATCCGGATCTTCGACACCACGCTTCGCGACGGTGAGCAGTCGCCCGGCGCGAGCATGAACCTCACCGAGAAGCTGGAGGTCGCCCAGGCCCTCGTCGAACTCGGCGTCGACGTGATCGAGGCGGGCTTCCCCATCGCGTCGCCCGGCGACTTCGCCAGCGTTTCCAGCATCGCCCAGGCGGTGTCGACGGCGACGGTCTGCGGGCTCGCGCGGTGCAACGACGCCGACATCGACCGCGCCTGGGAGGCTCTCGCCAAGGCGGCCCGGCCCCGCATCCACGTCTTCCTCGCCACCAGCTCGATCCACCGCGAGTTCAAGCTGCGCATGAACGAGGACGAGGTGCTCGCACGGGCCGTGGCCGGCGTCCGTCGGGCCCGCGGCCTCTGCGACGACATCGAGTTCTCGCCGGAGGACGCCGCCCGCACGGAGCTCGACTTCCTCTGCCGCGTGGTGGAGGCGGTGATCGACGCCGGCGCCACCACGGTGAACATCCCCGACACCGTCGGCTACGCGACACCCACGCAGATGCACCGGGTCATCGCCGGCCTCATGAGCCGCGTGCCCAACATCGACCGCGCCGTGATCAGCACGCACTGCCACGACGACCTCGGCCTGGCGGTGGCCAACAGCCTCGCCGCCATCGAGGCGGGCGCCGGGCAGGTGGAGTGCACGATCAACGGCATCGGCGAGCGGGCGGGCAACTGCTCGCTCGAAGAGGTGGTGATGGCGCTGCGGACGCGGCGCGACTACTACGGCGTCGACACGCGGGTGGTCACGCAGCGGCTGGTGCCCACGAGCCGGCTCGTGGCCAACATCACCGGCATCCAGGTGCCGCGCAACAAGGCGATCGTGGGCCGCAATGCGTTCGCCCACGAGGCGGGCATCCACCAGGACGGCATGCTCAAGGAGCGGCGGACCTACGAGATCATGCGGCCGGAGGACGTGGGGCTCGAGCGGACCGACCTCGTGCTCGGCAAGCACAGCGGCCGTGCGGCCCTTGCCGACCGGGCCGCGGCCCTCGGCTACAAGCTCTCGACCGAGCAGCTGCAGACCGTGTTCGAGCGGTTCAAGGAGCTCGCCGACCGCAAGAAGGAGATCTACGACGGCGACATCGCCGCCCTCTGCGAGCAGCAGTTCGCCACGCTTCCGGAGCAGTTCACCTTCGAGGGCTACACGCTCTCGTGTGCCAGCGGGGCCACGCCCACGGTCGAGCTCCGCGTGCTGCACAGCGGCACGCCGAAGAGCGTCACGGTGACCACCGGCGACGGCCCGATCGACGGCATCTTCCTGGCGATCGAGAAGCTGACCGGCATCCAGACGGCCTGCCGCGACTTCCGCGTGCAGGCGGTCACGGTCGGCAAGGACGCGCAGGCCGAGGTGACCGTCGAGCTCCTGGCGGCCGACGCGTCCGGCACCAGCCACGTGCACCGCGGCCGCGGCGTCTCCACCGACTCGCTCGAGGCCTCCGCCAAGGCCTTCCTCGCCGCGATCAACCGGGTGGCGCTCGGCTCCCAGCCCCGCCTGCACCCGCAGCGGGCCTGACCAATCCAGCCCGTGCGGACTCCTGCGGGTCTCGTGCGCCGCGTCAAATGGCCTCGCCGCCCCGCTCGCCGGTGCGGATCCGCACGCACTCATCCAGCGGCAGGACGAAGATCTTGCCGTCGCCGATCTCGCCCCGCTCTCCGGTCCGGCCCCCCTTCACGATCGCCGCGATCGTCGGCTCCACGAAGGCGTCGTTGACGGCGATCTGCAACTGCACCTTGCGGAGCAGGTTCACGGCGATCTCGTGCCCCCGATAGGTCTCGGCATGGCCACGCTGTCGGCCGAAGCCCTGCACGTCGAGCACGGTGAGCCGAAAGACCTCCACCGCGGAGAGCGCCTCCTTCACCCGCTCGAGCTTGTCCGGCTGGATGATGGCGATGATGAGCTTCACCGAGAGGCCTCCGGGGATGCCAGATGGTACCGGCACGCGGCTGGCCCGCACAACCAAGCGTCGGCGTTCCGAGCGGCGGACGAGCCGCCGCGGGTCCGGCGGATCGCCCCCCACATGACCGCCGCGACATGACCGCCGCGACGACACCGTGCCGCCCGAAGAATGCCCCGGCCTGGGTGAGCTAGGCGGAGTGCCCACCCAAGCCGTTGGGGCATCCTTCTGGACGGTTACTCGGTGCGGACCATCACGAAGCCGTGGTAGGCCTCGTTGCCATGCTCGTGGATATCGAGGCCTTCGATCTCCTCGTGCGGGGAGACGCGGAGCCCGACCGTCGACTTGATCAGGAGCCAGAAGATCGCCGACACCGGCACGACGTAGGCCCCGACCAGCAGCACTCCGACGATCTGGGCGATCAGTTGCTTGGTGCCGCCGCCGAAGAGCAGTCCGGCCGTCGGTCCGCCCGCCTCGGCCGTGCCGAACGGCGTGTTCAGCACGGTGCCGGAGAGGTCCGCCGTCGTGAACAGGCCCACGCAGAGCGTCCCGAAGATGCCGCAGACGAGGTGCACGCTCGTGGCGCCCACCGGGTCGTCGATCCCGATCTTGTCGAAGAACAGCACCGCGAAGATCACGAGCACGCCGGCGATCGCCCCGATGACGAACGAACAGGGCACGTTCGTGTAGGCGGCACTGGCGGTGATCGCCACGAGACCGGCGAGACAGCCGTTGAGCGTCATGCCGATGTCGGGCTTGCCGAGCATCAGCCACGCCGTCAGGGTCGCGGTCAGCGTCGCCGCCGCGGCAGCAGAGTTGGTGTTCACGGCGACCAGCGCCGCCAGGGCTCCGCCGTCACCGGCCACGCCCATCGTGCTGCCCGGATTGAATCCGAACCAGCCGAACCAGAGCACGAGGCAGCCGATGAAGGCAGCCGTCATGTTGTGACCGGGCAAAGCCCTCGGCTTGCCGTCGGACCCGTACTTGCCGATCCGCGGTCCGAGGATGATGGCACCGGTGAGGGCCGCCCAGCCGCCCACGGAGTGCACCACGGAGCAGCCGGCGAAGTCCCAGAAATTCCACTCCTTCGCCAGGTAGCCGAAGCCCCAGATCCAGTGACCGACGACCGGGTAGATCGCGACGGCCATCACGAAGCAGAAGATGATGAACGCGTGGTACTTGATCCGCTCGGCGACCGCACCGGAGACGATCGTCGCCGCGGTCCCGGCGAACACGAGCTGGAAGAAGAACTTGGCCCAGAGCGGCACGTGCGTCCAACTGATCGCGCCGTACACACCCTGGTACTTGTCGCCCATCAGCGGGCTGTTGTCGGCACCGCCCACCATCCACGTGCCCGACTGCCCGATCCAGCCCCCGTCACCGGCGCCGAACATCAGGTCCCAGCCGATGAGCCAGAAGGCGAGCGACGTCGCCGCGAAGACGATGAAGTTCTTGGAGAGAATGTTGACGCAGTTCTTCGACCGGGCGAATCCGGTCTCGACGCAACCGAAGCCCAGGTTCATGAAGAACACGAGCATCGAGCAGATGAGCACCCAGACGGTGTCGGCACCGGTCCAGAGCTTCTCGACCATCTGCTCCACCGACATGAGATTGGGCTTGTAGCCGGTGGCCGTCACGGCCGCGTCGGCGGCGGCCGCTGCGGGCTCCGCGACCGCCGCATCCTGGCCGAGGGCAAAGCCCCCCGGGCAGAGCGTCAACGCCACGCCGGCGAAGACACATGCGGCCAGGGCCGACGACACGATCGACCCCGCCCCGGTCCGCGACGCGGAAACATGCATGGACGACTGCATGGACGACTGCGACGCACGCCTGCCGCGACCGCGCCCGCGTGGACCGACACCAACCGCCTGCTCCCCGCTCGGGGAGAAAAAGAAAGACCGCATCGTGCGACTCCAGAAGGAAAAACAATCCGGACGCGGGACGCCTCCGCAGCGTGGTCCGCGCCGGGCGCCAGGCAACACCCTGGGCACCGTGCCTCTGCATTCGGTGCTTGGGCAAACTGCGTGCCGCACTCCTGTCGCGATCGTGCCCGGGAACTGCTGCCGTTCCGCGACAGTGGCTTTTGGCCGCCAAAAAATGCGACTTTCAGCTGCTGGCCCCGGGGTCCAAGAAAATGTTCCAGCGTCCCATCGGAACGCTGGCCGGCGGTCCCTCGCCCGCTTTTTGCGCAAGCCTCGTGCCCAGGAACGATGCAGCCCGCTGGTGCAGCATCGCGATCCCGTCCGAGGCCGGCCGCGGTGCCCCCGGCGCGGCAGCGGAACCCAGCCGCCCTGTCACGCAGCGCGAGTCACTCGCGGCGGAGGGCGGCCGCAGCCGGGTTCCATGCGAGCCGCTGGAGCGATCCGACCTCCACCTGCCGGCCATCGGCCGGATGGGGAAACCGCAGCCACGCCGCGTGCAGCGCGAGCCGGTCGGCGGCGGCCGCCACTGCCGCAGGAGCGTAGAGCCTGTCGCCGACGATCGGCAGCCCGAGCCAGGCCAGGTGCACCCGCAGCTGGTGCGAGCGGCCGGTCACAGGCTCGAGGTCGAGGAGCGATCGCGGCCCATCAGGGAATTCGCTGCGGTCGGCGAGCCGCCAGCGGGTGATCGCGACGCGGCCGTCGATCGGATCGACCCGCTGACGCGGCGGCCGCGAGGGATCGGCCGCGAGCGGCAGATGGATCTCCCCACGGGCCGCCGCGGGCACGCCACACACGATCGCCTCGTACCGCTTCTGCACGGCCCGTCCCTCGAAGGCCCGTCCCAGCGCGGCGCGGGCCGCAGGCGATCTCGACAGCACCAGCAGGCCCGACGTGTCGCGGTCGAGACGATGGACCGCTTCGAGCGGGCCGTAGTCGTCGCGGAGCATCGCCGCCACCGCAGGAGGGTCGAGCGGCGTGCGGGCCGGCACGCTCGGCATGCCGGGCGGCTTGTCGACGACGACCACGTGGGCATCCGCGAGCAGTACCGTCAGTCCCGGCCGCCCGAGGTCGCTGGCGGCCGGCGTCACAGCGTGCCCAACGCCTCGACCCAGGCCGCCAGCAGCGACGCGGCTGCGGCCCCCCCCTGCTCCACGGGAAGCGTGCCGGCGGTGAATCCGGCCTGTTCGAGCCGGCGACGGTCCTCCTCGACCCTGGCAGGCAGCTGACCGCCCGTCATTCCAAACAGCACCCACCGCGACCGGCCCGGCTCCACGGGATCGACCGAAGCCTGTCTCGGCAGCGACGCGTCGAGCATCGCCACGCCGCGGACGGCAGGGCCGAGGCTCTCCGCCACGAGCCAGGCGAACGCGCCGCCGGCCCCCTGCCCTGCGACGGCGATCCGCGCCGGGTCGATGGCCCGCTTCGCCGCGAGAGTCGCCAGCGCCCGCTTGATGCCCCCGATGTCCTCCCGACCCCAGCGCTGAGGATCGGCCGAGCCTGGGAGGATGACCGCCACGGCGTGCCGCGCCGCCACCAGCTTCCAGGCTGCGGCCTGCTGCTCGCCCACCTCGCCCCGCGGCGGGTCGAGGTAGACGAGCACTCCCAACGGCTCGCGGGCCGCGCCGCCTGGAAGCACGACGATGGGCGGCTTGGCGACCTCTGCGGCCTCGAGCCGCTCGATCTTCACCACGTCGCCCCCCTGCGGCACCGCAGCCGGCAGCTGCGGCACGTACTCCGGCACCGTGGCGGCGAAGTCCGCCGGCAGGTCCGCGGGCATCACCTCCGTCTCGACGGGGATGATCTGCCGGCGGCCCTCGCGGGTGAGCACGAGGCCGATCGAACGGCCGGGCTCCGTGCCCGCCACGACGCCGGCCAGCGCCGCGGGCGATTCCAGCGACACCTCGCCGGTAGCCTCTTCCCCTTCCGCCGTCGGCGGAACGGCCGCCTCGATCACATCGCCGGCGACGAGTCCCGCCCGCGCCGCAGGCCCCCCGGGCCAGACCCACGCGACGCGGACCGGGGTGCGCTGCGGCTCCCGCGCCGCCGACCGCTCCGGCACGAGGCCGAGCATCGGCCGCCGCCACGGCGGCAGGTCTTTCGCGAGTTCGACCGTGAGCGTGATCCGCAGCGATGCGTCCCGATCCCCGGCTGCGGCCCCTGCGGCGCCGGCCTTCGGGGCAGGCCGCGAGACGACCAGTTCGACCCTGTCGCCGGCGTAGCGGGTGGCCAGCACGTGGCGGAGCTCGGCGATCCGCGACACCGGCCGGCCATCGGCCGACACGATCGTGTCTCCCGGCCGCAGGCCGGCCTTGGCGGCGGGCGATCCAGCCCTGCAGGTGGCGATCGTGGCCGCTCCAGTGAACGGGTCGCGGCTCGCGTAGCCGATCCCCAGCACGCCGGCGGAGAGCGACTCGCCCTGCTGGAGCCGGGGCAGGACGCGCATCACGTCCTCCAGCGGCACGGCGAAGCCGATGCCGGAGTCGTAGAGCTCCGTCCCCAGGTTCATGCCGGCGGTGTCCGCCGGCAACGGCGCGAGGATGCCGATCACGCGACCGGCGATGTCGACGAGCGGCCCGCCGTAATTCGCCGGCGACACCGAGGCGTCGGTCTGCACCGACCGCCCCCAGGACCGGCTCACCGCCGAGATGACACCGACGGCGACGCTCGGCTCGACCGCCTCCCATCCCCGGCCGACAGCGATCGACCACTGGCCGACCGCGAGTTCGGCCCGCGGCACCCATTCCGCCACGGGCGGCACCGACTCGTCGTCCATCCTGAGGAGGACGAGCCCGCGGGCCAGGTCGCGGCCGACCGCCCAGGCCACGCGACGGCTGCCGCGGCCCGCAGCATCCGCGGCCTGGCCTGCCACCGCGGGCACCAGCACGATCGCCTCCGTGACGTCCTTGGGCACGGCGAACGCCGTCGTCAGCACCCAGCCGGCCGCCACCACGATTCCGGTCGACGGTCCCCTGGCGGGATTGGCCTCCGCCCCCGCCCCGAGCGCCGCCTCCGAGACCCCGGCCGGCTCGATCCGCACGGTGGCGGCCGCCACGCGGGCGACGGCGGCCCGGATGGCGTCCTCCTCCTCCAGCACGACGTCGTCCGCCCGCACCGCCGCGCTGAACGCCGCCGCTGCCAGGACCGCCGCTGCCAGGACCGCCAGCGACGGGCCGCGGCACGATGCTCCGAGACGCACGGCCATCCTCATCGCTTCTTCTCCGTCCGGCGGGGCCGCGGCCCCAGGTCGCACTCCACGATCGCGCCGGCCCGGACGACCGACAGCCTCACGGGGTCGCCCTCGGCGAGGTCGCCGACCGCCTGCTGGAACGCCGCCCGCGACGCCACCGTGCGGCCGCCGACGGCGATCACGAGGTCGTCGGCCCGCAGTCCGGCCTGTGCCGCGGACGATCCGGCCACCACCGATTCGATGAACGGCGGCGTGCGGTCGAGCAGGTCGGGCACGAGCACGACGCCCAGTGACGCGGTGTCGAACCCTGGGCCTGGCCGCGTCGCTGCCGCGGCGGCGCCGGGAGCGGGAACCGATCCGCTCACGATCTCGGCGTAGGCCGTCGCCACCTCGTCGATGGGCAGCGCGTAGTTGAGCCAGGTGCCGCTGCCGCTCGATCGCAGCTCCTTCCCGAGCATGCCGACGAGACGCCCCCGCCAGTCCACGAGGCCGCCGCCCGCCGAGCCGGGATTGTTGGTCGTGCAGTCGAGAATGTAGACGTCGCCGCGGTAGGGCACCTCGTAGGCTCCGCGGCGGGCCTCGAGCGGCACCACGGCCGACACGACGCCGTGCTGCGCGCTGACCCGCTCGTCGCCCACCGCCACGCCGAACAGATTGGAGAGCGCGAAGATCCGAGTGCCTGCCGGCACGCGGTCGGCGGGGCCGCCGCCGCTGCGGAGCGCGAACGCCGGCAGTTCCTCCCCCTCGACCGCCAGCACCGCCACCTCCCGGCGCGGATCGACGCCGAGCAGGGTGGCCCGATACCTGCGGCCGTCGTCGAGCACGCAGTCGAGCTCATCCGAATCGAGCACCGTGCTCATCATCGTCACGATGTGTCCTGCGGGCGAGACGAGCACGCCGGTCTGGTAGGACTCGAGGCCCCGGAGACCACCGGCACCGTGGATCTTCACGATCTTTCGGGCGGCGGATCGAATCGTCTCCTGCGGCGACGCGGCGCCCCTTTCCGCCGCCGCGGCCGACGCCGCGAGCCCGCACGACAGCCACACGACCGCCCACGGGAGGACCGCCGCCAGTGCCGCCGCGGTGGTCCTGCCGCCCATCGGCATGCACTCGTTCGCGGGCCGCGTCATGTGCCGCCTCCGGGCGGGACGCGGTTCCCGGCGTCGGTTCGGGCGGCGGCATCCGCCATCTCGAGCACCGCGGACTCGACGCGGAACACGCCGAACAGCTCGTTGCCGTGCCGCACCTCGATCACGGCGGGCATGCCCTGAGGATGGTCGGGCAGCACGGCGGTGAACCGCACCTCGCAGGGATCGGCGTCGGGCGTCGTCCACAGATCCACCGCCACGACCGCTCCCGTCTCGTCCACGGCGAACCGCGACTCGACGCCGGCGACCGAAGACTCGAGCACGTCGACGAGCCGCTGCCCGCCGGCCCGCCCGAAGGCCCCGGCGTCGAGGGGGGCCGTGCCCCAGTAGCTCGTGCGGCCGAGCGCCGGGGCCGCGGCATCCACCCGCGCCACGAGCAGGCGTCGCCACAGCAGCAGCGCCGCCAGCATGCCGCCGCTGCCGGGCGGGCTGGGGTTCGCGTCGAGCTGCCCCGTCGCGTCGACCCGCGTCGTGCCGGTCGGCAGGTCGATCACCCCCTCGGTGTCCGACAGCTCGATCCGAAACGCCTCTCCGTTCGCCAGCCGGCCCGACAGGGTCCAGCGGCCGGCGAACGCCCCGGCGAGCCCGCCCGACACCAGCCGCATCACGCGGCTGCGTTCGATGACGTTGAAGTGGTGGTTGGTGAAGCCGCGGCGCGGCTCGTAGAGGTCGCGGATCGATTCGGGCAGCGGCGCCGGCCGGCCGGCGTTGTCCGGCGGAGGGCCGGACGGCCCCTCCTCGCCCGGCGGCCCGGGAGGCGTGCCGCCTTCGCGGGGCGCGGGACCGCGGCCCGCCCGTCGCGGATCCTTCCCCTCGACGATCGCGGCGAGCTCGGCGGCCGCATGCACGCCGGCCAGCCGGACCAGGATCTCCTCGCGGCGGCCGCCGCGGCGGTAGACCAGCGGCACCCGCCAGCCGGCCGGCAGCGTGCCGAGGACGTTCTTGAACGCGTTCGCGGTCCGCACGCTGCGGCCCGCGAGCGACACGATCTCGTCGTCGTAGCGCAGGCCGCGCCGCCACGCGTCCGAGGAGTCGAGGATGTCCGACACCACGACCCGGCCATCGGCGCTCGTGGCCACCGTCGCGCCGAGCGTGGCGTGGTCGACGAGCCGCCCGCCCTTGAGCATGCCGAGGAAGTGCCGCAGCTGGTTCGACGAGATCGCGTAGCCGACGCCCACGTTGACGCGGCCGCGTTTCTCGAACGACGCCCTGCCATTCACGCCGATCACACGGCCGCCGGCATCGAACAGGCCGCCGCCGGAGTTGCCCGGATTGATCGCGGCGTCGACCTGCAGGCAGTCCGCGTACTCCAGGATCGTCCCCGCGGGAAACTGGTACCGATGGACGCCCGACACGATGCCCACGCTGATCGAGGGCTGGAAGTCGGTGGCCAGGAGGAACGGATTGCCGGCGGCGAAGCAGAAGTCGCCCACCTCCACCTCGTCGCTGTCCGCGAGCTCCGCGAACGGGAAGTCCTCCCGACCGAGCAGCTTGATGAGCGCGACGTCGCCGGTCGGATCGAGCCCGACCAGCACGGCGTCGTAGACGCGGCCGTCGGCGAGCCCGCACTTCATCGCCGGCCCGGCCGGCTGCACGACATGGAAGTTCGTGAGCGCGTAGCCGTCGGGACTGATCAGCACCCCCGACCCTCCCCCGGCGTCGCCGGCGAAGATGGCCACGGCGGTCGCGGACGCCTGCCGGATCACGTCGATCCGTTGCCGCTGGGCCTCGAGAACGGCAGGGGCGACGTCGGCGGCGGGCAGGCTCGGCGTTCCGCCCAGCAGGACCGCCACGCCGATACTCCAGCCGATACCGCAGCCCGCGATCCACCCGTGCACGCCGACCGCCCCACGGTCGGCCTCGGGGCCTCCGCTGCACTGTGCCGGTCGCGGCCCCCCCTCTCCATGGCACGACGCGCCGGCAGAACGGCATGACAGCGATCCTCGGAATGCCCGCTCCATCACCGTGTGCTCCTCCGCCTAGCGCTCGATGACCGGGTCGGTGAACAGCACCGCCCCACCGATGCCGCCTGCCGTTCCGAAGTCGACGGTCACCGTGAGCCTTCGCCCGCCGGCCAGATCGACGTCCAGCGGGATGCCCTCGACGCCGGCCGCATCGCCCGCGGCGACCGCGGCGGCATCGACCTGCCGCCGGAACAGTTCGCGATCGTCGACGGCCACCGCCACGATCGTGGCATCTGCGGCCTGCGATCCGGCCGCGGCGGCGACGGTCGCCCGCAGGCGACGGCTGTCGGGAGGCAGCCGCCAGATGGCGACGGTGCGCGGCCGCATGAGCAATCCAGCGTGTGCGGCGGCCTGCTGTTCCTGGCGGCCGGATGTCTTCCTCACGGACACCGCCCGGGGCGCGAAGAACGACTCCAGCCCGGCCCCGCGGCCCAACGCCCCGAACCACGGCTCCACCGACACCTTCTCGGTCGCCAGCGCGGCGAGGCCCACCGTCCGTCCGGACG
>Ga0214917_10002548_pt1 | contig 21993 bp, 18 predicted proteins | sample LL_1208_BB_MetaG_FD_177983 | JGI IMG/M metagenome (GOLD analysis project Ga0214917, IMG submission 177983) | Freshwater microbial communities from Lake Lanier, Atlanta, Georgia, United States - LL_1208_BB | ecosystem: Environmental > Aquatic > Freshwater > Lake | place: USA: Georgia | collected...
GTCGCGATCGTCACCTCGTGCCCGAGCCGCGCGGTTTCGAGGGCCAGCCGCGGCACGAGTTCCGAGAGCCCGCCGCCTGCCGACGGGAGCCCCGCCACGACGTGAAGAAGCCTCATCACGGGATGGCCAGGAGGGTCATGAAATCATGCGCAGGAGCCGATTGGCCCATTCCTGGGCCGAGTAGGCAGCTGCAAATGGCTCCGCCCGTCGGCCTAGTTCCGCGGTATTACTGGAATGGATCAACCGCATCGTTTCGGCAATCGCTTCGCTGTCGCCGGTCGGAAACACATAGCCCGAATAGCCGTCCCGAACGAGTTCAACGGCCGAACCGCAAGCCGTGCTGCACGCAACCGGCACACCAGCCGCGCAGCTTTCCACAATCGTCAGCGGCCAGGGGTCAAAGCGGCTGGGCATGATCAATGCCGAAGCCTGGGCAAATTCATCGCGCACGCCGCGAGGCTGGATAAAACCTCGATCGGTCACTCCCGGCTGATCGCGCAGAACATGGTCCATGACGCCCTTGCCGCAGCAAATAAGATCCCAAGGGGCAGCGACAGACTCTCGGTACGAGCGATATCCCTCGACAAGGAGATCGATACCCTTGTCCTTAACGTAACGACCAACGAACAGGAATCGGCGAGCAGGCTGTTCAACCCGGCGGCGTGCCGCGATCGCCTGGAGGCCCGCCACGTCAACGCCGTACACACCCGAGTGAATACGCTTATCCGTGAACCCAAGATGCTTTGCAAACTGCCGGCATCGTTCACCAGGAACCCAAGCCAGATCGATGCGTCGCAGGTAGGAGCGAAGCGCGACGGGGGCAAGCCACTGCCGCAAACCTCCTTGCCAAGGGCGGTCCATTCCCATAATCCAGAGCCGACGCTTGTCAGCGAAAGCCGCAGGAAGGTGGACGTACGATTTATTGATCCACCCGGCAATGACCACGACATCGGGATCGAAGTCCCTGAAGGTTTTTTCAATAACAGGCCGGCTTTGTCGAGAATGCTCGTCGAGCGGGATCCAGTCGATGCCGCGCATCAACTGTTCCGAAAAGCTCGTGTCCTGCCCCGTGCGATAGGCAACGACGCGGAGTTGAACATCTGAACGCAAGGCCAGTTCGCGCCAGCACGCTGCCATATATCCCGAGATCGTGGACCAATAGATGAGTATTCGCTTCATCAGAGCGCTATCGCGTGAAAGAGTTCACGATCAGGACGTTACCTCGGAAAGCAATTGGCGAAGTCTGGCGGGTGAAGAGGTCGATACGAGGAGTACTGCGTCCGGTCTTTGCTCGCACGCCTTTCGCACGAGCGACGCGGCTGGCTCAAGAGTGGCGCCTGTGGCTGCCTTGTGCGCGTTACGAATGATTCCGTGAAAGCAGTAGCTCAGTTCTTTTCTCTGGATTCGATGCATGCCCTGCGACCATGCAGACTGCCAGACGGTGCCAAAACACGGAGGGGCCTCAGCCTGAAATGCTACCGCAGCCCCGAAGGCCCGGCACAGCCCGTTGTCGCGCATGCCCGCAAACTCAGCGGCAAGTTGCTCCGTGAGCTCCGGTAAATCCGGATCGTGGGCCAGAAGGATGTCGAGTCGATCGCGGCGCAAGGCCCGGAGGCTCTCGTCGACGGAGCGGAGAACGAAGTCGCGTTGAAAGCAAGTCTTCTTGCCCGTGGAAGGCGGGATGCCGCGAGGCGCATAAAACCTTCGGACAAAGGTCTTGAGCGTGCGGGAACGATCCAGCACAGGCTTGAGCAGCTTGCGAGCCAGGTTGGTGCGTGAAGAGTAAACAGGCCGCGGAAGTCCCGCTTTGGTCGCTATGACCACCTCGGGATGATTGCCAACGACCTCGCCAAGCACCTCCTCGGAGGTTCCCATGCCATACGCCGGCGCGGTGTCGAAATACCGCACCCCCAGTTCCAGGGCCGTCTCCACGAGGGCTCTGGCTTCCCGAAGCGTGGTTCGGCCAGTCAGCGTGCCACATCCGAATCCGATTTGGGAAGTCTCCTGGTCGAGCGCCGATACATAAATACTACGCATCGTGCTGATCCAGATGCTCTGCCAAGCGAGTCGCGAGGGCCATGGCCGTAAACGTGACGTTGGCGCTGCCCGACGAGGGGAACGTCGCAGCGCTTGCGACGTACAGGTTTTTCGTCCCGAACACCCTCAGATCTCCATCGACCACGCCGGAATCCGAGTCGGCTCCCATGACTGCGCCACCGGCAGCGTGGTATGTGTCGGCGAGCGTATCCAGGAATTTCCGGGATGAGTCTACGAGGGGTTCGCTGATGCGCACATGGCCAAGGCCCGCGGCCGCGAAGGAGTCGGCGCATCGCACGGCGAGTTCTTGGATTGGTCGAATAGCATCGCCGTCCACTTCCCAGTGCACAACAGCCTGTGGCAGTCCAAAGCTGTCTTTGCGTCGATGATCGACGCTGATGCAGCTCGAGCGCAAGGGCCGCTGCTCAGCCTGGACGAGCAGCGAAACACGGGAGTCCCGCGGCACGAACACCCGATGGTCTTTGACATACGTCCACATCAGGGGCGGAAGATAGCGTGCGCACGCCACGAGATGGCGAAACAGGCTTCCCAGCCCCGTGAGCCGGCGGCTGTAAATGGCCGCCTTGAGAAATTGCTTGAGAAAAACGAGGTGCTCGGACACGGAACTGTCGAAAGCGACGATTCCCTGCGCACTGGTCAAGTCGTGCTCGCGTAGCGTGTCGCTCGAGAGCCTGACCTTTGGCTGAAACTTGTTTCCGTGCCAGTAGAGCGTCCGGAACCAGTCGTGCAGCAGGTCGCCTTTCGCGGGCTCGACGGTGGCGATTGTTCCGCCCAGATGATCCTGAAAATAATGCCCGAGTAGGCCGTTGCCCGCCCACGGGCAGGCAAACTCAGCGTCCTCGGCGGCTGCGAGCATCAGCCGAACGGTCTCGACGGTCCCTGCTGCCACGATGAAACAGTCCCCCTCCACAGTCACGTCGGAATGCCCTGCATGGCGAACGACCACCCCGGTGATCGCGTCGCCTGCCCCTCGGAAACCGACGGCCGTGTGCTGAGGCAGGAGGGTCAGATGGGGGTTGTCCCTGAGTTCCTCGGCAAACAGCACGCTGACGCTCGGAATCTTCATCCACCGCGTCAGAAATATTTCGAGGTCATTCTTGAATCGAGGCGTGGAGCCGAGGACAGCATCCCAGATCGGGCCATCGTTCTGGATTGTCGGGCCGATTCCCAGTTGCTCATAAGTGGCCGGGTAGTAAGCCGCCACATCGTCGTAGGAAACCGGCCACGAGATCTCGGTTTGCCAAGGACGGCGCTCGAAGTCCAGCGGCTGAAACTCAACAAGTTGTCCGCCCCAGAGATTGGACGTGCCGCCGATCGTTCGGCTCCGGCCTTGCCGCATTCCAAGATGTGGGCGTCCCGTGCTTCGCCATGACTCCGAGGAAAATCCGCCCAGCGTGGCGTCGCCGCTCTCGAGCACCACGGCCCGCCACCCCTTCCGCACGAGTTGCCGGGCGAGAAAAAGCCCGACTGCTCCAGATCCGATGACGACGGCAAGTGGCCGTGTCGAGTCGCGAAGAGCACCCGAGTCCGCAAGAGTCTTGAGGATCATTGGCCGGCAGCACTGAGACCATGCATGGCCAGCGACAAACACTCACTCCGCAGATGGCACATCACCATCACGAGAGTGTCGTGGTACGCGAAAATAAACAAGAGAACCCAATCTTCCTGGCAAGAGCCAGGCCTTGCGAGGCAAAGAATCCTACGATCCGGGCTTCCTCGGCATGCCCGCCGACATAAATTTGTGGATGAAGTTCGATGACAACGTGCTTCACGCTATCGGGGATACTCATTCCGGCCTGCAATACCACGCTTTCAGCGCCCTCGATATCGATGACGAGAGCATCCGGCGAAGCCATGTGGAAGGTTTCCATAAGAGTGGCGATGTCAAACTTGGATCCAGCGGATGCACTTGCGCCTGGCGAGGCGTCGAGCGAAAAACTCACACGCCCGCCAAGCGATACGCCGTTGTTTTCAAATCCAGACACGCATAGGTCGGGCGGCGCCCGGGTGACAGGAAACCCGAATCCCTGGATGACTCGCACCTGCGGAAACTTTTTCTCAAGCCACGTCTTCGAATACTCAGCGAGTTCCTTGCTGGCCTCAACCGCGACGACGGTTCCGCCGTCGCCCGTCAGCGACGCTACGACTGCGGTAACGATGCCCAGTGAGCTGCCCATTTCGATGACTGTCATTCCGGGGCGGATAACAACGCGTACCAGTTCCCTCTCAGGCCGCTCGTACTGATTTCGGCAAAGCAGGCGTTTCACGCCGAAGCTGTATGGCGCGTGGCGAATTGCTATCTCGACGCCATCGAGCACCACTTCACGAGGCCAGACGATCTCAGGCACAAGATTGGCGAGCAGCCACTTACGCCAAAGGGAAAAAGACCACACGATCATTATTCGGCCGCCATAAAGTACAGATTATGACACGGCTCTAACGTAAGGCACACGAAGCCGGAGCCACGGAGATTCGATGAAAGTGTAAGAAGCCCACCCAAATGGCAAGACAACAACGAATGCTAACAGTGAAGTAAGAATTGCAATGTAAATATTATCGAGTGACCACATGTATTCCTGGCAGAAACGCGATAAACCCGCGACAAAAAAGAAGTGAAGGAGGTAAAGCGAATACGAGTAGCAACCTATCGACGACAGGATTTTCGAGGCGATGCCTGCATCAGCGAGGCTGAGTTGGCTGTACTAGGAAATAATCAAAGAGTAGCATAGCGCTTCGAGTGTCGGGAGAAACACCCAGAAGACCCTGGGCGACGGAAACGAAGGGCAATTATAAAATACGCCACATGCCTCAAGGCAGTAGAATGCTACGCTCACTGTTATTAGTGCCAGAGCAGCCACGGCGCTGCCGGCGCCTCCGGTTATTCTCCATCGTGTAGCTTGAACGCCAAGAAGAAACTGATCAAGTCGTCCTGCAAGCGTAAGGTAGGCCAGTCGCTGAATCTCTCCTGCCCAGGCCCACAACACAACGCGACACAGAATGTTGGCGCAAAGGATCCAATAGAGTGACGATGTGGAGCGGCGAAATAGCCAGAGAATAAGGGGTATCAGCAAGTAGAAGTGAAGTTCCACAGCGATAGACCATCCGCCGTTAGGCCAGCACGGCCGGAGCACGCCCTGCAACAGATCGCGGAAGTACGGAGCCAGGGGAGCGCCTTGAACTGCAAGAATTGCGCCTTGGATTGCAAAGACAGTGATAAGCAGAGGCAGAAGCCGCAGTGCGCGATTCCAGATAAATTTCCCATAGTAGATTGTCTTGCCTTCCAGAAGACGCGCGAAAAGAAACCCGCTTAAGGTCATGAAAACGGCGACCCCCGTATATCCCTGCGAGAAAATGGTTAGGGGCGGCAAGGGGGGTGACTGCGGGGTGGCCGTGGGGCCGGCAAAGTGCCACACGAAAACCATAAAAGTCGCAAGTGCTCGCAGGTGATCGAGGGCGACGAAATGCATGCCGGATGTCGACTTCATTGGCCGTCAGCAATCCCGCGGCAGGCTGCGCAATTCCGTCGCGCTTGGCAAAACCATTTTTCCGCGCTCGCGATGCACGCATTTGCGTCGTCGATAGGCAACGGCATGCTTGACAGATGTAGGTTTGCCTGGCCGAGGGAGACGGCGAGTTGGGCGTCTCTCATGTCCCAGCGTGCCATCCGTTCGCCGGCAGCGATCGCCTCCACGAGCGTATCTTTTGGAGACGGTGCCGTTGGGTTGGCTGCGTGTAGCCTTGCGGCAGCAATCGCTTCGCGTAGTTGGCGTTGAGTGACCTCGGACACCGCATCTCGAATCAGAAAGCCAGTCGCAGTGATTACCGCCAGGATCAGCACGCTGTTCAAAGCGAACGAAGTCCATGGCCGGCCTTTGCCTTCATTTCCAGGAGCGAAAAGCGACGCGGCAGAACCGGCGGAGCTTCCAAGGGCAAGGCCTGCGGCGATGCAGGTCAGGAAAGCGTTTGCCGGCACTCGAAGGTTCCAATCGAAAAAGGAGTGCATGGCGATCCCCGCAACAGCCGCCCATGCGGCGGCACCAAGTGTGCGATCCGTGCCGGTGGCAGCCTGCGAAAAAAAAACAGCTGAACGAACCAAAAACGTTCCGGGAAGAGCGGCGAGCAACAGCCCGACGATGCCGGCCTCCGCGAGGAACTGGGCGTATTCGTTGTGGGCGAAATACCAGGGAATCCCGTCTTGCACCATCCTGGGATACTGATCTCCGTATGTTCCCAGGCCGGTGCCAAATAAGGGAGACGCCAGAAACATGCGTTCGGCGACGCGAGTGGCGACAACGCGGCCGTCGTGGAGCAGTTCCGCGACCACCGGCTGAACAGGGGCGGGCAGCAATTTCTCAAGTTCCCGAAACGGCCCCAGCATTGCGAACAGGAAAACGGCAACGGCCGCGGCGTAACTGTATGCAAGCGCAGTACATGTGCGGCGCCAAAGCCCAGGGGGTGCCGCTAGGCAGGCAAACACCAGTGTCGCCATCACAAATGAAGCAGTCCCTGCCCGCGAGCGAGCCAATAGGCCGACGGTGCCCGCGCCGCCTGCAAAGACCGCTACCGCCAGTGATACACGCAGCCAGTCGGGAGTCCGAGAGCGAGTAGCCACAAGCCACAGCGCTGCAATGAATGGGAGTGTCAGGGTCATCGCACCCGCGAAATGATTGGTGATGATGTAAGACCCGAAACCGTCGCCAACGGTCCACGAGTCTGCCGAATACTGCTGCCCGGCGACGCTGACGGTCTCGGGGAAGCCGAAGCCAGCCGTCGCTATTGGGGGCTCCACGGGCGTCCGCCCCGGCATCAGCGGGCCTCGAATGCTGACCGAACCAAGCAACAGAAAAGAGTTGTGCTTGACGGGAAACACAAGGCCCAGAATCCAGACGATCGTGCCCGATAAGGCAAGCGCGGTCACCAACGCAGTCCGCCATCGACGTTGCATGGAAAGATGGGCGACGGCCATTACCGTGCCTGTGAGAAGCAACAGCCTTCTTGCAGCCGCGACAGTCTCTGCTGGGTCGATCGAGATGCGGCCCCACGCGTCGGAGATTCCTGCCAAGGAAACCTTCCAGGCCCCGGCGGAAACTGGCGCTATGGCGACGAGAATGCGGCTGGGCAAGGGCACGAGTTGCAGGAACGGCGCCACGCAACACAGCAAAAGAAAAACTGTGGGCAGGAATGCGAGCCGCGAGAAACCCGCCCACAGGCAGACGATGCTGGCCATCACGATATGCAAGCCGAGAGCAGCAGCCGTGGGCGTCCCCCCGAGGGCTACGGGCGCGACCACCGCGGCCACGCAAAGCAGGGCGCAGGCAATCATTTCGACGCTCTGGAAAGCCCGGCGGCTCAACAAACTGCCGGCGGATTCATTCACTTCGACACGTCCGCCAATATAGGTTCGAAGATTGCTTCGATCGCGATGGCCCCGGAAGCGGACAGATGGGCGTGATCGTAGTACATCGGCTTCCCGTCGTCTGTCAGCAATTGGTTGTCCCGCGCGAACATGGCCGTGGCGATGTCGATGAAACCCACATTTGACGAGCAAAGGCCGCGCAGCATGGCGTCGAGGTCGCGCCTGGGTTCCTCGAAAACATGTCGTGACGTGGCCACGAGTGGAGCCTGGGCAACATAGCGGCCCCATGCGGCTCTGAGAGCGAGTTGCTTTGGCACGTGAAATGGCTGCCAAGTCGGCTCTCCCACGATCCATATGTGTCGGGTGCCCGCCCGTCTGAGCGCGGCAATCGTTCGCTCCAAGCCTCGACGGAGAAACTCGATCCGCTCCGTTCTGGAGTCCGCGACGGTGCCATCCTCAAAAAGATCGGCGGAACCAACGTAGAGTCCCCAGTTCGCGGCGAGCACAACCGAGGCAACAGGCTGACTGGTCAATTGCTCAAGAACGGCCGTCGTGAAATCATGGTCCGTGGGATACTTGTCGTGAAGCCGGATGGTGACTCCGCTGATCGGCGGAGTGGCGTGTCGAGCGAATCCAATTCCAGCCACATTCTGACGGCGAGCCAAATCGTCGATCGCCGGCGCGATGGCATCCGCAAAGCTGTCGCCCCATAAGACGAACGCCGGCGACAATCGGGCGTCGCCGTTGCCCAACCGAACTCCGCCACCCTGCCGGACCATGCTCGTGGGCAACATGAGTTCGTCTCGCTTCGGATTGATGTCGGCTACCGCAGCGTCGTAGGCGACCGCCTGCGGCGGAAGCCGGCCTGGCAGCCCCTTCGATCGGTGGGCGACGGCCCCAACTGTGGCCATGACCACGCCGCATCCGACCGCGCAGAGGATGGCCGCTCGGTCGGAAACGGCGGCGGCCCGGGTCGGTTTTTCGACGTACTGGTACGAAATCCATGCAATCGGAAGAGAAATCGCTCCCGCCAGATACGGCACGAGCGCCGGTTGGTCAGCCGGAGCCGCCTCCCAGGGGTATCGCGCAAGCATGATGAGGGGCCAATGCCAAAGATACAGCGAATATGATATCTGGCCGACCCATACCAACGCAGGAAAACGCAGCATTCGCCGGACCGAGCCGTCGGCGTTCGAAGTAAGCCAGATCAGAGCCGCCGTTCCGATGACCGGCAGCCCTGCCAGCCAGCCCGGAAACGGCGTGCGGTGCGTGAATGTCGCCATCGGTCCGATGATGAGCATGGCCGCGATGACACACAGCAGGGCGTTCGTGGTTCGTGTTAGTCGCAGCACCGGGGCCTTGGCGCACAATGCCCCGGCCGCAAGCTCCCAGGCGCGGGCAGGAAGAAGATAATAGGCGGCCCGAGGATATACGGCGGTCTGGTAAATACTTATCGCAAGCGAAGCGGCCGCTAGGCAAACAAGCACGGCTGTGATCAACCTTGGCCGGCGGGCGATCGCCCATAGAAGAAGTGGATATACAAGGTAAAACTGCTCCTCCACCGCCAACGACCAAGTGTGCAGGAGCGGCCAAATCTTGTTCTGACTGGCAAAGTAATCGTCCCACTTCCAAAACAGCACATTCGACACCATTCCCGCATATGCCACCGCCGATGCGCCGAGATTGCGGAAATCGAACGGTAGGAAAAACAGGGCGGACACTCCCAGCACTACCGCGACCATGACCGTGCCCGCGGGTACCAGCCGCTTGACGCGGCGCGCATAGAAATGCGCAAATGAGAAGTTTCCTGCTTCCAGGTCGCGGGAAAGAATGGAAGTGATTAGGAATCCCGAGATCACGAAAAACACGTCGACGCCGACATATCCTCCCGGGAGCAAACGTTGATCGACGTGGTGCGCCAGCACGGCCAAGACCGCGATGGCCCTCAGCCCGTCAATTTCGGCTCGGTACTCCAAACCGGGTGACTTCTGCATGATCCGGTCGGAATTGATGGCGTCGCTCACCCGCGTCGCGCCCGCGTCGCATCCACGATCTCGTCGAACGTCTGCCCCAGAGAGACCTCCGGCCGCCACCCGGGGTAATCGGACATCAGCTGCCGAAGGTCGGAGAAATAGCAGATGTGGTCCCCCTCCCGGGCCTTGTCACTGTATTCCCAGGTCATTGGAATGCCGGTTCGCTCTGCGACCATCCCAAAAGCCTCGATCACGGAGCAACTGTTGCCTTTACCGCCGCCGATGTTGTAGACGGCCGCAGACTTCGGGCTGGAGACGAATCGTTCGATGAAGCGGGCGACGTCTTTGGAATGAATGTTATCCCGCACCTGCTTGCCCTTATAGCCGAACACGGTGTACTTGCGGCGTTCGAGATTGCACTTCACGAGGTAACTGAGGAATCCGTGCAATTCGACGCCTGAGTGCGACGGCCCAGTCAGGCAGCCTCCGCGCAAGCAGCACGTCGCCATCCCGAAATAGCGGCCGTACTCCTGCACCGTCACGTCGGCAGCAACCTTCGATGCACCAAACAGTGAATGCTTGCTGCGGTCGATGCGAAACGTCTCTGGGATACCATGCGCAAAAGCAGGCTCCGCGTAATCCCATCTGGTTTCCAACTCGACGAGTGGAATCTCGTTGGGGGCGTCACCATACACCTTGTTGGTAGACATGTGAATGAACGGTGCTTCGGCAGCATGGCGGCGAGCCGCCTCGAGGAGGTTGAGCGTGCCGACGGCGTTCGTATCAAAGTCATCAAATGGAATCGCTGCCGCGCGGTCGTGAGAGGGCTGTGCCGCCGTGTGGACAATCGCATGGGGGCGCACTTCCTCAATCAGGCGAAGCACGGCAGTGCGATCGCGGATATCGAGCTCATGGTGATGAAAAGAGCGAAGTGTTTCCTGCAGTCTTGATTGGTTCCACCGGGTGTCGCCGGCAGGCCCGAAAAAAACGGCCCGCTGATTGTTGTCTATGCCGTGAACGGACCAGCCCAGACTGTCGAAATGGCAGCACACCTCGCTCCCGATAAGCCCCGAGGATCCGGTCACCAGCAACGTCTTCGTACTCATCGCCCCCCCTTTTTGTGATCGGATAACGCCCTGTCTATCGCGTCGGCGAGCCTCTGCTTACAGAGGGCGACGCCCGCCTCCGAAAGATGCGTGGCGTCGATATACAGCGGCGCGCCGTCCTTCATCACAAGCACGTCGGTACCTCGTTCAAATACGTCGGCAGTTGGCAACAGCACGCAATTCGAATGCCGCTCGGCGAGTTGCCGGACCAGTTGCCGGCCGCGCGCGTAGTTCGCAACATTGCCCGCAGGCACGGTTGCGTCTGCCCGCTCCGCGGCTTTTCGCTGGAGCCCCAGATAGCACAGATACTGGAGCATGCCTCGGCCACGTCTGCCCGCCTCTGGCGGCTGCTCGACGAGGAGCACTTGCCCTGCGTTGGCGGAGAGGAAATCCACAAGATCATCCGCCTCGTGGTCCTTGGCCTCCGCCCAGAGGGCAGCAACGATCACGACGGCTGGCTGCCATTGCTCGATCATGCGGATACGAGCGCGGTCGTAACGCTCGCACTCTTCTGCTGATAACACGCGGTTTCCGCTATCCCTGCGAATAGGAATTGTGATGTAGGGTGGCATCGCATTCATACTCCAGAGCGACCCCGCCAGATTTCGGCCGTTGATGATGTCATCGACGGCGTGGGACCACATGGTGCCCTGTGAATCCCCCAACACCACGACACTGGGAGTCGCGTTGAGATCACCTGCAAGAATCCCTTGCGAGTCGAATTCGACCGCACCGGCCGGCCTGCGTGGCGTCGCAAGGCCACGCAAGGTCTCCGGCATCTTGTCTGGTGGCGCAACTCGGGGGCTCGTGTCGTAATACATGCCGTAGAACGTCGGGGTTCCAAGCGGCTTCGTGTCGTAGAAGGCGGGCACGCTCGCCATAAAAATCGCCAGAGCAGCCGTCAGCGCAAAAGCCGCAAGAATTCCCGGCACGGCTTTCGACATGCTTCGAACGGGATTCTCGACGAGGAAGTACCCGATCATCGCCAACACGAACGTGGTGGCGATCAATACGGAGACGTTGGTTCCCCAGCCCAGATCACGCCCGATCACGAGGACCGGCCAGTGCCAGAGATAAAGGCCGTAAGAAAGCTTTCCTATCGCAACAGCAACGGGATTCCCCAGCAGCAGATTGGCTGCCCGGCTGCCCCCAGCCGTAATCGTCAGGCACGCTCCGAGGACGGTCGCCACGCCCGAGCCAATGCCGCCGGGGATGCCAGCATAGGCCGCCGCGATCGCCCCGAGGCCGGCAACGGTGCAGATCACGCTCATCCACGAGGAGCTGCCCTGTCGGCTGCTCGCTCCGAACGCCCAGGCCAGCAGTCCGCCGGCAGCCATTTCCCATGCGCGCGTCGGCAACAGGTAGAAGGAGGCAACGGGGTGATGCTGCATGCCGTACACATAGGCTGCGAGGCTCAGCGCAAATGTGGCGAGCATCACGCTGGGTATCCACGTCCGGCTGATGCGATGCACGGCTTGGATGACCAAAGGAAGAAAAAGATAAAATTGCTCCTCCACTGACAAGGACCACGTGTGCAGGAAAGGCGCCCACGTGGCTTCCTGCCCCCAGTAGTCGCCCGCCGCCCGCCAAAAGTAAATATTGGCGACTGAAAACAGTGCCGCAGTGATTTGCCGCCCGATCTGCGCGTGGTCGCCCTTGAACACGAATGCCCACGTGGCAGCGAGGGTCACCAACGAGACGAGGATCAGGTTGGGGAGAATCCGGCGAATTCGCCGCGTCCAAAAGCGACGGAGAGAAAACTTACCTGAATCGAGTTCCCGGAGGATGATCGAAGTGATGAGAAACCCGGAAATGACGAAGAAGACATCTACGCCGAGGAATCCGCCCGGCAAAAGCCGTTCATCGCAGTGGAAAAGGATGACGGGAATAACCGCATACGCCCGCAGCCCGTCGATCTCTGGTCGGTAGTTGATCGCCGTCACTTCGCTGACTCGCCCCACCCAGATGATTCGGCCCTGCGAGCCCGCTCGTTCAGTTCGCGTACTTTGAGCCTGACGAGATAGTCATAAAAGGACATCAGGATGCAGTACCGGAATCCCGGCGCACCATCCAGAAATCCCAGCCGGACCAGATACAAGTAAACAAATCTCACGAGTGGCCGACATGGGATCGCGTCGGCCAGTCGCTTTCTGGCTTGTTGCTTGCCCTCTTGTGTGCTCGCCGTTAGGGCCTGCCAGACGGCCGTGAACACGTCGCCGCGGTCGCGATGTATGCGATTCGCCTCGTCGGTCGAGTAGCGGTTGTGTCGCGTCACCCAATCAGCGATGCCCTTCGAGAAATTATGGTGCCAGTACGCATGCTGGAGGACGCCGACTCCCCGCGTCGTCGACCCCAGCGTTTGCCCATGCCCCTTCTGCACGAATTCGGCTTCACCGAGTCTCAACAACCGGGCCTGGTAATGTGGGAACATGCTGCTTCGACGGATCCACCTGCCCATGAAGACGATCTTGTTCGCTATCATATAGGCGCTTTTCTCATCCCGAGCGATCACCTGCAGCAGCTCCTCATGAAGCTCGGGCGTCAGGCACTCGTCCGCATCGAGGTGGAGGATCCACTGATGCTTGAACGCCAAGTTGCGGATCGCCCAATTGCGTTGGCCGGCGAAGCTGTCGAATCGCCGCTGGTGCACGCGGGCCGCGTATCGTGAGACGAGGTCCAGGGTGTCGTCGGTGCTGAATGAATCGAGGACGACGATGTCGTCGCACCCCTTCAGAGAGGCAAGGCACCGCTCGATATTGTTTGATTCATTGAACGTCAGGACCAGAACCGAATAGCCCTGCTGTGCCGCTGCTGGCATCATGCGTGCGGCTCTGCCGACAATTCGGTCCGTGGAGCCTGCGAATGACCGCTAGCCCCGGACAAGGAACTTCGAAACAGAACCTGGTTGAAGATAGCGGCCAAGAGGAACGACAGCTCGATTCGATTGGAGATTGGAGAAAAGAAAATCGGCCAGAGCGTACCGAAAGCGCCGGCGGTTATGTGCAGTCGCAGGCGTTTATTATCCTTGATCGGGAGGTAAATCGCACGTACCAGAACCGTGATCACGTATACCCAAAAAAACGTTGCGGCCACACCGGATTCGACCCAGGCTTGAACGATGTGGGAATGCGATGGAATGAGCGGAAACCCCTTCTTGTAGTACCACGGGTCGAGCTTGACGTTCATGATGTCACAGGCACGCTCGAAAAAACCTTGATGATCGAGCGGCCACGAGCCATACCCGATAATCGGCGACTCGGAAACCGCTAGAAGGCCGGCGAAGACTTCCGGGCGACCACCGATCAGGAGCCCGAAGCGATTGCGGCTCTGCGACATGTACTTGGCCCGAGCCCGTTCGCCAAACTGGCCCGAAGCCGCAGCTGATTTGTAAAACGACACGACGCCGTAAAGAGCAACTGCTCCAACGAGGCCGAGTATGACCAGCTTCCAGATGGCGATTCGCCGCGGAGAGAAGGCTCGCTTCGACGTCTTGCGGCCCTGAAGAATGTTGACAGCGCTAGTCAGCGCGGGGCCCATCATCATCATGGCTCCGCCGGAGCGGATTCCATTGGCAATATTGTAAACCCCTAAGCCGAGCCCAGTTGCGTACGCCAGCAAGTGGCTGTGCTGATAAACCCAAAAAGAAAACACGACGAAAGGCATCGAATAAACACCGCCCCAATGCGTTTCAAACGACATCTCGGCATGGCCGTAGACAAGCTCCCGCCCCTCATGCACGCCGCCACGGAAAATGTATCCCGAGAGAATGATCGACGGAATGACGCCTATCAGCCACCACAAGATTTTCTCGTAGCAGCAGCGGCGAAAGAACCATGTCAAAAAAGGCAGTGCTGTCAGCAGCACCACGATCCGCGCCACACCGCGAGCCGACAGGGCCCATTGGGTTTGCCGGATCAGATCCGACGCAAGCAGCGACACGAGCCAAACATAGAGCAGTGGAATGCACAGCCCGGTCTTTCTGATCGAGCCACTTTTCTGAATGGCCGAGAAACAGAAGGGAAAGAGGAGGAGAATCGCAATTTCAGAAAATGGCAGATAGCCGATCAGCTTCACCTGCAGGCGGGTGCCGAGGCCCAGCAGAAACGCGAAGAGGCAATCGATGAAAGTCGCCTTTTCCTGCACGGCCTCGGTGGCGGCGGGGCGCCATGTCAGCCGCGGCACTGCGTCCGGCTGGGCGACCGGCGGCAAAAGAGCGGTGTCAGCAGGCATGGATTCCGCCCTCGGCGAGCTGGTATCTCCGATCGACCGGCCGCGAGGCTAGAACTTCGCGGACGGTGCCGAACCTGAACCGTGCAAGGAGCGCTTCGAGTTTGGGCTGGGTGGTTCGCAGATTCACGTAGTACTTGAAGTATTTCGCCTGGGCCGCGACCGCTCGAAAAGGCGGACGCTCAAACCGCGGCTGGTCCGGATTCACTTCCCTTGGGTGTATGTAAAGCATACCCGGCCGCTCCTGCGCATGGTTCTGCTGAAAGCCACGCTCGATGAGCCGCAAAGGAAAGAGCCGCAGGTAGCCGCCGCCGGAAAAGGGTATTTTGCGGCCGGCTATCGTCATCACCGACACCGGGAAGCAGCGGATATCGCCCTCCGCCGTCTCGAGCACGAACGGATCCCGGGGGAAATCCTGGAATCCACCGTGATCCCGCTTGGCGGGCACGACTGAAATGTCGGTGGTGATCCCGTGCTTTCTCAGAATCGGGTAGCACCAGAGCGCTTCCGCCTTCACGGAAAAACCAGGAGCTCGGTAGGTATCGACGGGCTGCCCGGTGATACCGCGGAGCACTTCCAGGCAGTCGGTCAAATCCTTCTCGAATTCCTCGGGCGTGAGTGAGTACACGAGGCGGTGCCAGTAGCTGTGGCAGCCGACTTCATGGCCTTCTTGGGCCAACCGACGAATGAGATCGGGATATTTCTTCGCCACCCAGCCGACGGTGAGAAATGTTCCGCGGGCGTTTGCTCGGTCGAGTATCCGCATGATCGTTTCAGTGTCTTTGACGACGCACGCCGGGGCGTCCTCCCAATTGTTCGGATCGGCATAGCGGCCGGCGATGCCACCGAAGGCGTGAAACCACTCCTCCAGGTCTACGCAAAACGCGTTGAGTGGGCCGTCGTGCCGGATCACGACAGGCTCCCGGCGGCAGGGATGGCGAAACGCTTGATGACCTTGGCGGGATTGCCGGCCACCATGGTGTAGGGAGGAACGTCGGAGGAGACCACGGCCCCAGACGCCACGACGGCAGCCTTCCCCACCGTGACGCCCGGCAGGATCACTGCATTGACCCCGATGAACGAGTGGTCGTGGAGCACCACGGGCTTGAGAACGTTGGGCACGAGCCCCTCGTCTCGCAGGTAATGCGGCGGCTTGATGTGGGTCATGATGATCGCGCCCGCGGTGACGCGCACGTCGTTTCCCAGCGTGATGTTCTCGGGATAGGCGGTCTCGAGAATCGCGTTGGGATCGATGAAACAAGCGGCCCCGATCTTCACGCCGCGAAGCCGGTGCACCACCATGATCATGCCGCGCGGCGACACGCGGGCAAGGTTGCCCAGAAACCAATTTCGCCAGAGGTAGTTCCAGGCGAGCCAAAGGATGCCTCGGTTGCGGTCGGCAGCCGAGCGGCGGGCGTCGGCAAAGAGCCCGCTCGATTGCGTCCGGGCGCGGGAAATGTGCTCGGGGGCAGCCGAACCGGCCGCCTGCTCATCCATCCGGTTTTTCGGGTGCTCGACCGCGACAAGCACATCGGCCTCCCGCACCATCGCCAGGTGCGAGAAGTCGGCATCGGTCAGGCCATGCACGAGCATCAACTCTCGCGCCTTCTTCGAGATTGCTGGCCCGGCACCAACTGCACCATGCGGCGGCGGCACGGTTGGCTCGAGTGTCGGCAGATCGAGCCCGCTCCGGGATGGCCCTGCGGCTCCGGCATACCCGAGAACGGCGCCGACGGGGACTTCCGCTCCCGGTTGGCAGAGGATCGTCAACCTCCCCTCGCAGGGCGGTTCGACCTCAAGCACCGATTTGCTGGTTTCGATTTCGACGACCGCCGTGCCCGGCCTCACAAGTTCGCCCTCGCGGGCGAGCCACCGCACGATCTTCACGACGTCATCGTTGACGGTCTCACGTGGAACGCGGATCTCAGACTGCTCCGCGATTTTCGTCGAGGATTCAGCCATTGTTCAGCCTCCGGCCGCTAGTAAAGCCCGTATTTTCGATAGAATTGCCCTCGCTCCAGGCAGACATTCAGCTTCGAGCGGACGAGCAGCCGGAATCGGCACCGGCGCCGCGCACACGCGAGCGCAGGAGATCGCGGTCGGTCCCAACTGCCCAATCGCCTGAGCGATGATCTCCGCCCCCACCCCGGCAAACCCCTGCCCCTCCTCGACCACGAGCAGCCGCCGCGTGGCTCGCACGCTGTCCAGAAGGCACGACGCGTCAAAAGGGTAGAGTCGCGTCGGCAGGAACACGTCGGCCGTGACTTCGTCTTCCTCGAATAGCATGATGAGCGCCTCCTCGACGTCGAGCGACATCGCACCGATCGCGACGATCGTTATCACGGGCTCGACCGCAGGCCGCAGCCGCACGGTCGGGAACTGGTCAGTATTGGCGAGGAGTTGATAGCCTGCGGGCGGCGTCGCGGAAGCGGTCTTGCCATACAGCAGTTTGTTTTCCACGACCATGGTAGGCCGGTCGATCGTCGCAAACAGCGAATCATAGAGCCGATCGGCAGGATAGCGGTGATGTAGGCACAGAACCTGCGTGCCAGGCACGCCGACGAGCAGTCGCTCGAGACTCTGGCTGTGGGTCGCTCCGTAGCCGCGTTTGCCACCCATAGGGGTGCGCACCACGAGGGGAACGGTCACTTTGTCGGCAAACATGTAGGCGAACTTGCCGGCATGGTTGACCCATTGATCGAGCGCGAGGGTGACGAAATCGCCAAACATGATCTCGACGACCGGCAGCATGCCGCCGAGCGCGAATCCATTCCCCATGCCTACGATCGCCAGCTCACTGATCGGAGTGTTGCGGACCCGCCCGGGAAACTTTGCGGAAAGCTCGGCCGTGCATTTGAACGCGCCGCCATAAGGGCTCTCGATATCCTCTCCGATCAGAATCACCCGATCGCTCCGGGCAAGTGCCAGCTCGAGCCCGCGCCTGACTGCCGCCACCACCTTCTCAGGTTCAAAAACCAACGGTATCCAAGCGACGGAATCCTGCTTCGGCACCGGTACGGCCGCATCCGCGAAGTCACTCTCCTCGGCGACCGCCGCCGCGTCAGCGATCTCGGCCGCGATAGCGTCAGCCGCGGATGCCCAGCGCAACTCATCCTTGAGCGTCGCCTCCAGCAAAGTAAGCGGGTCGCGGGCCCAATGCGCCTGCACGTAGTCGCCGGGCCGGTTGTCGTCGCCCTTGGAATGGGCCATGAGGCGAAACGTGTCGACGCGATGAAACAGCGGCTTACACGACGACCGCACCTCTGCGATCGATCGTTCTATGTCGCTGAAAAGCTGTATCCATTCGTACGTGTTGCTGTGCCGCGTCTTGATGCCGAAGGCCTCAGCCCGCGCGCAGATGTCGCCGGCGAGAGTTTGGGCTTGGGAGGTGGACTGTGCGAAGAGGTTGTTTTCGCAGACGACCAGCAGCGGCAGCTCCCATTTCGAGGCGATGTTAAGGGTTTCGTAGAGCGCTCCTTCCCCGAGCGTGCCGTCGCCGATGAAGACGACAGCGATCGCTCCCGTGGCAAGCATTTTCTGCGCACCCGCGAGGCCGGCGGTCACCGGCACGATGCCCCCTTGGATGCCGTTGGAAAAGTAGCGGCCCTTTTGCAAATGCTGGGAGCCACCTCTCCCCCGGCAGATGCCGGCCGCCTTTCCCATCACCTCGGCGATCAGCTCCGCGACCGTTCCGCCCGTCGCAAGAAAATGGCCATGCCCGCGGTGGTTTGAAAACACGAGGTCTCGCGGCTCGAGCGCGCGGCCGACCGCCACGGCCACGAACTCCTGCCCGATGCACGTGTGGACCGTGCCGAACAGCTTGCCTTCCGCAAACAGCTGCAGCAGTTTCTGTTCCGTCCTCCGAATCCGAAGCGCCATCGTGAGTTCAGAGGAGAAGCGCTCGAAGAGGTTGTGCGTGGCCCCTATCGTCGGCCGCGTTTCTGCGGCCATGGCAGCGGCAATGTCAGGAGTCATGCTTCAGCCTCCGGACACGCTGCAGGCCCGGCACCTTCGATTAGATCGCACACGGCATCCAGCGATGACTGCCGCGAATAACGCTCTGAAAGGGCCGCTTTCGCGCGAGAGCCCATGGCGTCGAGCGCGGGGCGTGGCAACTCAAGAAGACGGCGGAGGGTCGCGACGAGCGCATCGACGTCGCCATGCTCGCAGGCCCACCCGATTTGCTCGCGTTCGACGAGTTCACCAGCATGCGACAGCCGCGGCCCGAGCGCCAGGATCGGCCGCCCGACGGCCATGGCGCCGTAGATCTTGCAGGGATGGATGACGCCCACGCCTTCGTTGGCGATGGACACTGCGTGCACGTCTGCTGCGGAAAGCGAATAGCGGATCGATTCGATCGGCTGATACGGCAGCGAGACAATGTTTGCCGGATGCTCCCGCTCAACCATCGCGTCGATCTCCTTCTTGATCACACCGCCGCCGATGAACATGAACACGAGATCCGGGAGCGCGGCCAATCGCTTCGCCGCCTCGAGCAGTGTCGCCAGCGGCGTGGAAAACCCATGGTTGCCGGAGTACATGACGACGAATTTACCCTCCAGACCGTGTTGTCGGCGGAACGGATTGTCGGCATGGGAAACCATCTCCAGCCTGTCTTCGTGGGCCCAGGGACCGACCACGGAAACCTTTTGCGGCACGGAGAGCTTTGCCAGCATCCGCTCGCACATGAAGCGATCGAGCACGATGATGCCATCGGCAGCCCGCAATGTCAGGCGATTCATCGCGTCGAACACGCGGGCCACGATGGATGTCGGCGACAGACGCCCCGAGGTGATCATCTGGTCGGGGTTGACGTCCATGACCCACCAAATCAGCCGCGCTCGTCGCACTTTTGACAGGAGCCATCCACCAACACCCGCGAACGGGGGGCTCGTGCTGACAAGGACGGCACTGATCCTCCGGGCCCATAACGCCCGCAACGTGGCTTGGGCCAGGAACATGGCCTGCGCGACCAGGCGAATGGGAATCGATGCCTTGCCGAAACTGGAGAGGGGGAGGCGGCGGATCTCCACGCCCTCCCGAGTCTCGGTTCGTGGGAAAATCCGCGTTGGGTCGTCGTAGCCGCGGCGAGATGTGTACACGATCACCCGCCACCCGCGGTTCACCATCCGTTCGGCCGCATCGGCGATATGCTGGCCGACGGCCGCTGGATCGGGTAGATACACTTGAGTCATAATCACGAGCGTGCGTTGATCAGACATGCCGCGGCGAAGGATGAATCAGCTCACCCGCTCCCAGCCAAGTAGATTGCAGTCATGAAAAAAATGTTCGAAAAAGCGGCCGCCGCCGTATTTACACCCGGCGAAGCGGACGCGCTGCGGAACCTGTTTTTCGAGTTTCGGATCTCCCATTATCACCGACAGGGAATGAAAAAAATTCGTCGCCTCAAGTGGGCACGGCCGGAAAAAATCAATCTCGGCTGCGGCGACGCTCTCAAGGAAGGGTTTCTCAACGTAGACATCATTCCCTGTGGCGATCTTTCGCTTGATCTGAGGCGCGGCCTGCCCTTCGAGACGGAATGCTGCGACCTGATTTTTTCGGAGCACTTCTTCGAGCACATCTCCTATCCCGAAACGGCGAGTCGATTGCTTGCCGATTGCCTGCGGATACTTCGACCGGGCGGCGTGCTGCGGTTCAGCGTGCCCGACACCGAGTGGCCGCTCGTCGATTACGCCGCCGGACTGTCGGCCAGTTACTTCGAGGCCTGCCGCGTGAATTCCTGGCATCCTGCCAATTGCGTCACTCCGCTCGAGCATATCAACTACCATTTCCGGCAACGTCAGGAACACAAGTATGCGTATGACGAGGAAACCGCCACAAAGCTCCTGAAGACGATTGGGTTCGTGGACGTTCATCGCGGCACCTTCGACCGGGCCATCGATTCAAAGCATCGTGAAGCTGGCAGCCTGATCATGGTGGCGAGCAAGGCCCGCTGACGGATTCCATGGCCGTCTTGTAGACGGCGAGGTACTGCCGGGCGACGACAGGCGCGGTCCAAAGCGTTTCTGCCCGGTTTCTCGCGGCGCGCCGCATAGCAGAATCCTGGCTTGAGGCATTCAGTACCCGCTCGATGCCATCGGCAAGTTCGCCGGTATCGTAGGGCTTCGCGAGGTATCCGGTTCGTCCGTGCTCGACGATGTCCGGGAGTCCGCCGATGTCAAACGCGACGACCGGCGTGCCGCATGCGTGTGCCTCGGACGCCGTTTGCCCGAAGGCCTCCAGTCGCGAGGGAACAAGCACGGCGTCGGCCGCGGAATACAGCAGTTGCAGAGCGGCGTCATCATGCACCCGGCCCGCGTAATGGATCGGATAGGGCAGGTTCAACGCGACGCGCGGCGCCGACTGACCAAACACGACGAGTTCGACATCCGTTCGCTTTCGACGAAGCTGGTGCAGCGCTGCCACGAGCAGATCAAAGCCTTTGCGCGGATCCCGGCTGCCGCCCACAGCACCGAAGAGAAGTAACTTTGAGTCTTGTGGCAAGCGGAGTATGTCGCGGGCGATGCGTGGCTCGATAGGGCGCCACATGTCCGTGTCGAGCGGATTCGGTATCACCGTCACGGGCCAGCCGCTCATCAGATCGCTCGCGCGCGCGCACTCAGCCAGCCAGCGGCTTGGTGTGACGATCTGAAAAGGTGTGCGCCAATGCCGCTTTTTGCGTCGCCACGTCCAGCGGTCCACAACGAGGCCGGGGGCGCGCCGAGGTGTTGCGGCCGCATAACCATTGCTCCATCCACCATCATCGGAGTAGTGCTCCGCGCCACAAAAAGCCCACATGTCGTGGAGCGTCCAGACGAGCGGCTTGCGAATCCGCCCGATGTCGGCGATCGACATCATCTCGGCGTTTACCCAGTGAAGATGCACCACATCTGCAAGCGACGAGTTCAATCGCCGAGCCCAACGGGATGGCAGGCAGGCCAAGGCGGCCCCGGCAGACTGGCCCGGCTTCGCCCAAGCTCCCAGGCGTGAAGCGATGGCACTTCGCGATCGAGCCGCCAGTTTTGCCACATTCCCGGAGGGGCCTTCGACCGTCCAATCGTCCGATGACTTGTCATGCACGAGCATTCGCGACTCGATGCCGTCATGCCGTAATGCTTGATGAATTCGGTAAGCCGCCCGGGCGGCACCGCCGGCGATGTCTGAATAGTTGACGATCGACACGTTCATGTCGCCTGTGCACCGCATTCCGTATGCCCGCGCTGGTCGTACCCAGCCACAATTCCGCTCAGGCGTTGGCGGAGCCTGCCATGGG
>Ga0214917_10002549_pt1 | contig 21986 bp, 19 predicted proteins | sample LL_1208_BB_MetaG_FD_177983 | JGI IMG/M metagenome (GOLD analysis project Ga0214917, IMG submission 177983) | Freshwater microbial communities from Lake Lanier, Atlanta, Georgia, United States - LL_1208_BB | ecosystem: Environmental > Aquatic > Freshwater > Lake | place: USA: Georgia | collected...
CGGTCGCGGCGTTGCCGCGGCTCCTCCGGCCGACCGCGGCGGAAGACGCCGCGCCGGCGCGGGCCGCGCTCGCCCACGCGGCGCTGGTCTCGGGCATGGCGCTGACGAATTCCGGTCTCGGGATGGCCCACGGGGTCGCCGCGGCCCTCGGCATCGCCACCGGCACGCCCCACGGCCTCGCCTGCGCCGTCATGCTGCCGACGGCCCTGCGGGTCAATCTCCCCGCGGCCGGCCCCGACTTCGCCCTGCTCGAGCGGGCGGTCGCGGCGGACGCGTCGGCCGACGACGCGACCGCGGCCGAGGCCTTCGTGCGACGCATCGCCGGGCTGTGCGCGGAGGCGGGGGTACCCGGGCGGCTCTCGGCTCTGGGCGTCCGGGCCGACCAGCTCGACTGGCTCGCCGCCCACTCCGGCGGAGCGAGCATGCGGGGCAACCCGGTCGAACTCGGCCCCGCGGCGCTGCGGGACATCCTGGCAGCGCAGCTGTAGCGACGACCGCCGCGGCTACTCGTCTCCAGCCGCTGTCGCGAACACGGGGTCGTCGAGCAACGGCAGCAACGACGACGCGTCGGCCCCGGCCGACTCGGCCTTGAGCCAGTGCTCGCGGGCCCGCTTCGCGTCCGACTCCGGCTTCCCGAGATGATACGCCCCCACGTAGAGGTCGTTGGCGGGGTTGGCGTCGAACCACGCCATGACGATCGCCAGCACGATGCCGGCGGGGATCTTGTCCCGCGGGCTGCTCCTCGTTTCCCCGGCCACGCGGTACTTGAAGACCTCGTCGTCCACCTCCACGACGGCGATCTTCTGGTTCCGCACCTCGTACTCGTCGCCCGCCGCCACCGCCGCCAGCGCCTGGGCACGGAAGCCCAAGAACCCCTTGTAGTAGGTGGCCAACTGCCGCCAGCTGGCCACCCGGCTGGCGGCGTCAGCGCCCAGACGGCTGCCCTTCACCAGAGCGGACGCCGCCGACAACCGGCCGTCGGCGGTGTCGTCCGCACCCGTCCGCATCGCCGCCAGCACCTCGGCGAGGGTCGCGTCGAGTTTCTTCGTGTCCGGGTTCGTGTCGGGCTTGGCATCCGGCTTGGCGTCCGGCTTCATCTCGGGCGAGTCGCCCATCGGCGGCGCGGATGCCGGGGGGCCGCCGACGGAGGGCTTCATGGCGGCGTCGGCCGCGGCAGCCATGGCGGCCGGGTCGGGTTCGGCCTGCATGCGGGGCCGTGCCGCGGGCCTCTCCCCGGGCTTCTCCATGGAGGCGACGGCCGGCGGGGCGTCGGGCATGGCGGCGATCGCGTCGAGCGCGTTGTCGGGCACGGGAGGAGACGGCGGGGCCGGCCGGGGCCGCTCCCGCCTCCGGTCGGGCGGCGGGCTCGACGAGACGGCGGCGTCGGACGAGGGCATGGCCTCGCGTCGGCTCGCCTTCGCCGTCGGCCGACGATCCGCCACAGCGGCGGCCTCCTCCGCGGCCCGGCGTTCGGCGGCGTCCGCCTCCGCCTGCTCACGTTTCGCGAGCCGCTGCTTCCCATTCGCGACGTACAGGTACGCCAGCCCCCCGGCCATGCCGGCAAGGGCCAGAATCGACAGCACGATCCCGGCGACGGGGATGCGCTTGCGGTAGACCGTCGTGCGGATGCGGATCTGCTCGGGCCCGGATGGCTGTCCACCCGTTCGGTAGGACGCCGCGCCCGGCACCGCCGGCGGCACGGGCGGCGCCGCGGGCACGACGACGGAGGGCACCGCCGGCACCCCCGCGAAACGCTCCGGTACCGCCGGCACCGCGGCCTGACGCCCGGACGGCGGGGCGGGCATCGCGAATCCCGCGGCGGCGGCCGGCCGCGCCGGCACCGCGGCGATCTCGGCGAGGACGTTGTCCCGCGCCTCCTCGACACGCCGGATGAGGCTGGTCCGCGCCAATTCGAACGGCCCCGGGGAGATCGCCCTGAGCAGATCGAGGCGGGCGTCCGCGGCCCTGGTCACGACGCGCGGATCCATCTCGCCGGCCGGCACGCCGAGCACGGCACGGGCATCGCCCAAACGCAGGGCGTCGATGCCCAGCCACTGCCTGCAGGGATCGAACGGAGCGTCCTTCACCATGGGTGCTGTCGCCTGACTGGCGGAAGCCGGCGGGGCGGCACGTCGGCACGTCCCGGCCCGAAGACGGCGTGGCCGACATGGTAGCAGACCCGCCGCCGCACGCTCAATCCAGCCGCCACACCGTCATCTCCGCCACCGAGTGCTGGTGCTTTCGTGCCGTCTCGCGGATCACGAAGGGGACATCGCACCGATGGACCAGCCGGAACCGCGGTTCGAGCGCCCGGCACAGCCCGGCGAACGTGGACAAAGGCTCGCCGTGCTCCCGACGCCCCCCCAGCCACTTGGCCTTGGGGGTGTACTCCTCGAGCCACGTGTACGGCGACGTGACCGCGAGCAGGCCGCCCGACACCATCCGCTGCCCGATGCCCCCGAGGAACAATGCCGGGTCGTAGAGCCGGTCGATGAGATTGCCGGCGAAGACCAGATCGTATCCGGTGCACACCGCCTTGAGGTTGCACGCATCCCCCTGCGAGAACAGCACCCGGTCGCCGATGCCGCCGAGCCCGAGCGGATCGAGGGCGATGGTCCGGGAGAGCGTGAGTTCCCCCTCGGTGGGAACCTCGTAGAGCAGGTCGCCCCCCTGCTGTAGCCGCACGCCCGACTGGATGAACCGGGCCGAGAAGTCGACCGCGTCGACGTGCTCGAAGTACCTGGCGAATTCGAACGCCGAACGGCCCACCGAGCACCCGATGTCGAGGCACCTCCCGCGGCGGTCCACCGGGACGAGCGGCATCACGGTCTCCACGCAGGCACGCGGGAAGTTCGGCACGCCCAGGGCTTCGGGCCCGTAGTGGAATTCGAGGTACTGGGTCACGAGTTGGTCGGTCTCGTAGAGCCGCGCCCCCTCGGTGACCGCCTCGCCACCGGGCTCCTCGACGATGGTGCGAAACCCGGCGTGCTGGAAGAAGTGCCGACGGAAGGCGTAGCGGGCGCTGGCGAGCGCCTCGTTGCCGGTCGAAATCCACGACCCGCCCTTGATCAGGTTGTGGCGGCCGTCGAACGTCGGCACCGAGAAGTCGTCGTACAGCGGATGGACCGCGAAGCCCTTGAACGGCATGATCGGGGTGCGCGTCCACTGCCAGACGTTCCCGATCACGTCGCAGAAATCCCCCTGCGGAAACGCGTCGACCGGCATGCTCGAGCCGCCGTGCTCGAGGTTGATGTTGCCCGGTGCCCGTCGCCATGCCGGCTGGTCCGCGGCGCATTCGGACGGCAGCCCCTGCCGCAGCACCTGCCAGTGCGCCTCCGTCGGCAGCTGCACGTTCTCGCCGGTCCGCGCGGCCAGCCACGTGCAGTAGGCCTGCGCCTCCAGGCAGTTCACCTCCACCGGCCAGTCGAGCGGCAGCGGCATCTCGTCGAGCAGGTTCCGCTGCCAATAGGCCGCGGTGCCGGGCCCGCGCCGCAGCCAAAACCGCGGATGCTCCGCCCGCGTGTAGCCCAGCCAGCCGCGGCCCTCCTCGGTCCACCACTCCTCGCGGCCGTAGCCTCCGTCGGCCACGAACGCCAGGAACTCCGCGTTGGACACGAGCCGACGGCCCGCCCGGAAGGCGGGCACCTCGACCCGCTCGACGCCGTATTCGTTGTCCCAGCCGAAGGTCTGGTCGGTGGCGGGCTTGCCCAGCGTCACCGTCCGGGCCGCCACGGGCAGCCAGTCGTTGGCGGGCGGCCGACCCGTCCGGCCGCAGGTGGCCCACAGCCGCCGTTCCTCGGCGTCGAGCGCGGCCCCGGTGCGGAGTTCGTCGAGCGGCATTTGCCGCATGATCACGCTGGACGTCTCCAGGTGGATCCGCTCGTGCTCGATCCCCATGAGGATGATCCAGGCCGGCGCGTCCTGCCGGATCGGCAATTCCAGCGGCATCGTCCGGATGAACTCGTCCACCCGCCGCCGCACCCGGGCCCGGTAGTCGCGCACGGCCGCCACGGCCGGCCAGTCGTAGTGCGCGGTGTTGAGGTCGTCCCACGACATCTCGTCCACGCCCACCGCCATCATCGCCTCGATCCGCGGATCGACCCGGTCCGAGATGAAACGCCCGGCCACGAGCTTGTTGACGAAGAACACGGCCGGGTGCGCGAAGTAGAAGATCAGCGGATGCCGCAGGGGCTCGTGCCGCACGTAATAGGAGGCATCGGCACGGATCAGCGCGAAAAGCCGCTCGTAGAGCGTGAACGTGCGGTGGAAGTAGCGGCGGAGTTCCTCCCGCTTGGCGGCCACGGGATCCGGGGCCGCCGGGTCGGCGGTGAGGAGCACCGTCGTGGTCGGAACGAGGCGGTTGGAGAACTCCTCGAACCGCGGCTCCGGGCCCGGGGCGGGGGCGATACTGGCGGAGGACGACTGCATCGGGGTGGGGTTCCGCGAAGTGACGGCTACCCCGACACTTTAGCAACCAGCCGCAGGCCCGCCAGAAACGGCGGCGGAATCGGCCCGCCGGCCGCCAGCAGCGATCCCACCACCGTGCCCCGGTGGCAGTTGTCGCCCCCGACCTGGGCGTTGGCGCACACGCCCGCGGCGAAGTCGCCCGCGTACCGCCAGGCCAGGAACAGCGCCGCCGGAAAGGCGTCCGGGATGTAACAGGCGGGGCTCAGCAGCCGACCCACGACCACGTCGTCGGGATGCCTGTCCCAGTCGCGGAGCTTCGCCGCCGACACCCAGCCGTTGGCATGATCGACGATCGCCGTCCGCAGGTCCTCGCCGCGGCAGACGTGGATGAGCATCCTGGCGAGCACGTCGGCCGCGTCGAGCACCTCGTCGTCCTTGTGCGTGAGCCCGACGTGAAGCCGCACGATGCGCCGCAGTTCCGGATGCCGCGGGCCGAGCGCGGCGACGAGGGCCGGCACGGCCACGAGCCCGCCGATGTGCACGTCGCGGACGCCGCAATTGATCGGCTTGCGACCGGCGGCGAGGTTCGTGAAGAAGTCGCGGTGGTACTCCTCCACGTAGGTGTCGCGGTGCCGGCCCGGGGCGAGCATGAACGCCACGTAGCGGTCGAGCCAGCGTTCGGGATCGTAGTCGCGGTCGCGGCGGACGAGGTCGTGCAGCTCGACGGCGAGCTGCTGGTTGAGCGTGTTGTCCCCCGCCTCCAGGAACTGGTGGTAGTGCACGCCGCGCCGGCCCCAGTACTGCGCCTGCTCGCCGAGGATGTCGGTCTTGGGGCTGGCGGCCGTGTAGCTCGACCGCCAGAGGATGCTGTCGGGGTGCGGGTTCTTCGGGGCGAGGTAGCCCGTGATCCGGCCGTAGTCCCGGGCGAGGGCCTGCCGGTCGTAATACCAGTGCACAGGCATCGACACCGCGTCGGCCACCAGCGAGCCGAGAAAGGCCCGCCGCGACCGTTCCACGGGATCCGGCGGCTCGTCGGCCGCGAAGGCGTCGCTGTCGTTCACGGCAGGATCCTGGCGAAAAACTCGCGCACCCTCGGCACGCCGCACTCCTCGATGATAGCCGCGGGGCCGCCATGGGCGAGCACGCGGCCGTCCGCCACGAACGCCATCTCGTCGGCCACGCGGCGGGCGAAACCCATCTCGTGCGTGACGAGCACGAACTGCGTGCCCGACGCCTTGAGCTCCCCGATCATCTCCAGCACTTCGCCCGTCATCTCCGGATCGAGCGCGGAGGTCGGCTCGTCGAGGAACAGCCGTCGGGCCCGGACGACGAGCGCCCGCAGGATGGCGATCCGCTGCTTCTGTCCGCCCGACAGCTCGGCCGGGCGCTTGTGGGCATGGGCGGCGAGCTGGAACCGCTCCAGCGGCTCGCGGACGCGTTCCCGGGCCTCCGCCACGCTCAGGCCGTGCACATGCACCAGCGGCAGGAGCAGGTTCTCCAGGGCGGTGAGATGGGGGAACAGGTTGTAGGCCTGAAAGACCGTGCCGACGGTGCGGCGGTAGGCCCGCAGGCCGCCCTCGTCCCGGGGCAGCGTTTCCCCGTCGAACGAGACGCTGCCGGCGACGGGCACGTCGAGGCCGGCGAGGATCCGCAGCAGCGTCGATTTGCCGCCACCCGAGGGTCCCACCAGCACGAGCGCCGCGACGGGCCCCGTGGCCAGGTCGAGGCCGTCGAGGACGGTCGTCGGGCCGAACCGCTGCACGAGTTGGCGGATGTCCAGCAGCATCGATGTCAGGAAGCGTGACGGGCTCCGGCCGCACGCGACGTCCGCGACGGCTCAGGACTCATAGCGGTAGCGTCGCTCCAGCAGCCGCGACACCGCCGACAGCGGCAGGGTCAGCAGCAGGTAGCCGGCGGCCAGCGGCAGGTAGCTCTCCAGCGTCGAGTAGGTGAACGCGTTCACCTCCTGCGCGGCCAGCGTGAATTCCGACACCGCGATCACCGACAGCAGCGACGAATCCTTGATGAGCGAGACGAACTGCCCCGCCACCGCCGGCAGCACGAGCCTGACGGCCTGGGGCAGGATGACGAGGCGGAACGACTGCCAGGGCGTGAGGCCGACGGCACGGGCCGCGTCCCGCTGCGTCTGGGGGATGGCCGCCAGCCCGCCGCGGAAGATCTCCGCCATGTAGGCGCCGCTGAACAGGGACAGCACCAGCACGCCGACGACGTAGCGGTTCTCCAGGCCGACCGCGCCGGCCACGACGTAGAACCCGATCAGCAACTGCACGAGCAGCGGGGTGCCACGGATGAGCTCGACGTACACCCGGCCGACCGCCTCCAGCAGCACGTGCCGCGACCCGAGCAGCACGGCGGTCAGCATGCCGACGAGCGTGCTGCCGACCAGCGCGGCGACGCCCAGGGCCACGGTGGTGACGAAGCCCTGCAGCAGTTTCTGCCGGTATTCCCAGACGCCCGCCCAGTTCCAGGCGTAGGGCACCCGCATGAATGCCAGCCCGATCAGCGCGACGAAGACGGCGACGACGATCGCATGGGCGAGCCAACGGGACATGCGGTCCACCTCTCGTCGCGGGCGCCGGGCCGCTCAGAACGCGAACGGAATCCCCTGGGCCTCGAAGGCCGCCTTCTCCTCCGGCAGGAACTCCGCAGCGAGCCGGTCGAACCCTCCCTCCGCCCGAAAGGCGGCGAGGAACTCGTTGACCTGATCCCGCAGCGCCGTGTCCCCGAGGCGCAGGCCGACGGCCCAGGTCTCCTCGTGGAACGGACGCAGGCAGGCCCGGGTGGTGTCCCGATGCCGCTTGTGGTTCTGATACACCGACAGGGAGTCGTAGATGAACGCGTCGGCCTTGCCCTGCACCACCTCGAGCACCGCCGCGGACTCCTTGTCGAGCACGAGCAGCCTGGCCCGCTTGAGCGTCGTGGCCGCATAGTGATGGCCCGTCGTCCCCTTCTTCACGGCGACCGTGCGGCCCGGCAGATCGAGATCGGCGGACGATCGCACGGGCGATGCCGCATGGACGAGGAGCGCCAGGCCGGTACGCAGGTAGGGCGCGGAGAACGCGATCGAGCGGCCGCGTTCCGGCGTCGCGGTCATCGAGGAGATGATGCAGTCGATCCTGCCCGTCTTGAGGGCGGGGATCAGCCCGTCGAAGGCGATGTTCTCGATGACGACCTCCCGGCCCAGGTGCCGCCCGAGCGCCTCGGCCAGCCGGACGCTCACGCCGCTCGGCCGGCCCTGGGGATCGGTCATCTCGAACGGCGGGTACGAGAGTTCCATCCCCACGCGCAGGGGCGGCCCGGCGGCGGTGACCACCGCCGCCAGCCACGGCACGGCCGTCGCGGCCGCGACGACGAGGAACGGGAGCCGGGTCGGAGTCCGCATGGGATCGTGATACCCTCCCGCCACCGGAAAAGCCACCGTGCCACCCGCCGCCCCGGAGCGGAACCGGGACCGTCGCGGCCGGACTAGGCCGCCTCGCGGCCGCGGCGCCTGGCGGCCGCGGCGTGCCGCAGGAGCGCCGCCTCCACGCCGTCCGCGAAGCCGCAGCCGAGGTCGGCCAGCCAGGTCTCGTACATCGACCGGTTCTTGTGGTCGTGGTTCGGCAGGAGCGTGACGTCGCGTCCCGCGTGCAGACCGGCGATCGCGAAGTGCAGCCGATCGGTGACGATCCGCCGATAGCGGGCCGCGAGCCCGAGCGTCTCGGCCGGCGTCCGGCAGATCGACACCGGATCGCGGGCGAGTTGCAGGCGGCGGCCCGTCCGCTCGTGGTCGCGCCGCATGAGGATGCCGAGGTCCTGCACCGGCGGGGCCGCGGCCGGACAGGCGAGTCCGAGGGCGAGGTCGGGTGCGAGGATGCCGTCGCTGCGCAGGCCGAGGCTGGCCCGCTCGCGGACGAACACCCGCAGGAACGCGCGATCCTCGCGGTCCCGGAACGACTGCGGCAGGATCACGACGGGCGGCCCCAGCGACAGCGCCCGCGTCCGCAGGGCATGGTTGTCGCCCGACCGCGTGCCCATGCTGCCCCCGCCACCGAACACGACGACGTCGACGGCCGCCGGCGCGTCGAGGTCGAGCGGCGTCCAGCGGATGCCGTACTCCGCGAACAGTTGCGACATGGCGAGTTCGATGAGGGCATCTCCGACGTGCCCCAGCGGCCGCACGTAGCCCACGCGCTGCCCCACCAGCGGCTCCATCACCGCGGCGAACGCCTCCGGCCCGAGCAGCCTCCGCCGGGCCGGCGACGTCCGACGGGTGCCGGGCGCGATCCGCAGCGCCGGCGCGGGCTGCGGCGGCCCGCCGGCGTCACGCTGTCTCGTCGGGTCGGCATGCTGCATGGAGCCTGTATCGGTCGCACGTGCCCCGCCCCACCGCCACAATCCGCGGGGACCACTCCGGCAGGCTGGACGAAGACGGCCTGTCGCGAAACCATGGCGAACGGCGGCGGCTGCGGCCGCCCGGCGCTTCCGGCAGCCTGGGCAACGTGCGCCGGGCGGCCGCGGCGGGCGGCTATAGTGGCGGGTCGCTGAAGCGTCCCCGACAGGAACAGCCATGGACACGATCTGGATTCTGCTGGCCATGGCCGCCGGCGGCTGCATTGCCCTCCAGGCGGCGGCCAACGGCGCGCTCCGCACGCATCTGGCCGACCCGAGGTACGCCGCCTTCTTCTCCATCTGCGGCACGATCGCCACCGCGGCGGCGCTGATGATCGCCCTGCGTCCGAGCCCGCCGGCACTGTCGGCGGTGCGGTCGGCCCCGTGGTGGCACTGGATCGGCGGGCCGCTGGGCACGCTGTTCGTCTTCGCCGGTGCCGCGCTGGCCCCGCGGCTGGGTGCGGCGGCCTTCATCGCCGCCGTCGTGGCCGGGCAACTGGCCGGCTCGCTGCTCCTCGACCACTTCGGGATGATGAACCTGCCGCAGCAGACGCTCACGGCCGGCCGGATGGCCGGCGCGGCGCTCGTCCTCGCCGGCGTGCTCCTCGTCCGGTACGGCTGAACACGGCCGCCCGCCGCCGCCGACCCCGTCCGCCTATTCCAGTTCCGCCCACCGGGCGAAGGCCGCCGCCAGTTCGGCCTCGCGGTCCCGGAGCCGTTTCTGCGTGGCGGCGATCTCGCCGGCTGGAAGCTTGTAGAAGGCGGGGTCGGCCACCTGCCCGTGGTACGCCGCGATCTCCGCCTCCAACCGCTCGATCGTCGCGGGCAGGAGGTCGAGTTCCCGCTGCTCCTTGTAGCTCCGCCGGCGGGAGGGAGCGGCCGCCGGCCCGCGGGGCGGCTCGCCTCGCGGCGGGTCGGCCGCCTTCGGAGCCGGCCGCGGCCGTTGCCGCAGCCAGTCGTGGTAGCCGCCGACGTACTCCCGGATGCCGCCGTCCTCGTAGACGATCACGCTGGTGGCGACGTTGTCGAGGAATGCCCGGTCGTGACTGACCATCAGGACCGTGCCGGCGAAGTCCACCAGCCGTTGCTCCAGCAGTTCGAGGGTCTCGGCGTCGAGATCGTTCGTCGGCTCGTCGAGCACGATGACGTTGGCCGGCTGCGTGAACAGCTTGGCCAGCAGCACCCGGTGCCGCTCCCCGCCCGACAGGAACCGCACCTCGGTGCGCGATCGCTCCGGCTCGAACAGGAAGTCCTGGAGGTAGCCGATGACGTGCCGGGACCGGCCGTTGATGGTGACGGTGTCGTTGCCGCCGGCGACGTTGTCGGCGATCGACTTGTCGCCGTCGAGCTGGCCGCGGAGCTGGTCGAAGTAGGCGATGGCCAGCTGCGTGCCCAACCGTACGGACCCGCGGTCGGGCGTCAGCTGCCCCAGCAGGAGCCGCAGCAGGGTGGTCTTGCCGGCGCCGTTGGGCCCGATGATGCCCACCTTGTCCCCCCGCAGGATCGCCGTCGAGAAGCCGTCGATGATCGTCCGCCCGCCGTAGCCGAACGACAGGTCTTCGACGGCGCACACCAGGGTGCCGCTGCGGGAGGCCTCCTGGATCACCAGCCGGGCCTGGCCCACCTGCTGCCGACGCCGGCCGCGGTCCAGCCGCATCGCCTCCAGCGCCCTGACGCGGCCCTCGTTGCGGGTCCGGCGGGCCTTGATCCCCTGGCGGATCCACGCCTCCTCCTCGGCCAGCCGCTTGTCGAACAGGGCGTTCTGCTTCTCCTCCGCCGCCAGGGCGTCGGCCTTGCGTGCCAGGAAGGTGTCGTAGTCGCACGACCAGTCGAACAGCCGCCCCCGGTCGATTTCCCAGATGCGCGTCGCCAGCCGGCGGAGAAACGCCCGGTCGTGGGTGACGAACACGAGCGTCCCCTGCCAGGCGGCGAGGAACTCCTCCAGCCAGTCGATGGCGGACAGGTCGAGGTGATTGGTCGGCTCGTCGAGCAGCAACAGGTGGGGCTCGGTCACCAGTGCCCGGGCCAGGAGCGTGCGCCGCAGCAGCCCGGCCGACATCTCCGCCACCGGTCCGGCGGGATCGATCTGCATCCGGGCGAGCGTCCGCCGGGCCCGGTCGTCGGCCTCCCAGCTCTCGACGGCATGCGCCGCCACCGCGGTGTCGAGGGCCTGGCGGACCACCGACAGGGCGTCCCCCGCGAGCCCCGTCGGCACGTCCTGCTCGAGGCATGCGACCCGGGCGCCCGGGGCGACGGTGCACCGCCCCCGATCCGGCTGCTCCAGTCCGGCGATCAGTTCGAGCAGCGTCGTCTTCCCGCAGCCGTTGCGACCCAGCAGGCCGATCCGCTGCCCCTCCTCGATCTGCCGGGTGACGCCATCGAGCAACGGCGGCCCGCGGTAGCCGATCGTGAGGTCGTCGAGATGGACGAGGGCCATGGGGGGCGGGATCCCGGGCGAGACCGGGCCGGCGGGGCGGTGGACGATGCGGACATCCTACCGCATCCTGGCGGCCGCAGGCCTCACGGGATTCACACTCCCCCCGAACAGAACGCTGACGCGGAGCGTAGATACTCGCGGGTCGACGGAACGACCGCCGCCGTGCCCGGGAAGACCGTCACCCCTGTCACGCCGTCAACCCTGTCAGACCACAGCACACGGAGGATGGGCAATGGTTCGGGAAGACCTCGTATCGCTCTGCGAACGCTACGTGCGACACCGCGACGCCGCCGCCACCGGGGGAGGCCCCGCCCACGCCCCGGCCGAGGAGATCGTCCGCAGCTTCCGCCTGGCGGAGATTTCGGCCAGCGAGATGCAGGCGCTCCTCGCCTACATCGACGACTCCGAGGACGACGACGCCCCTCTCGGCTCCGGGCCGGAGGCGACCGTGGAGAGCCTCGGTGTCTATGACGGTCTGATCTTTGAAGACCTCGAGGATGACACCGCGGACGACGATGACGACGACGTCCGGCCGCCGCTTCGGCCCCGGTAGTCCGGCCCGGCCCGATCCGGCCCGCGCGGTCACGAGCGGATGCGAGTGCCCGCCGGGGAATGCGGCCGCTCAGGAGTGGTCGCCGTGATCGAGCATCCAGTCGGGCAGGCGGCGGACCTTCCCGTCCCGGTCCACGCACACCACGGTCGTCGTTCCCGTGGCCAGGATCGTCGTGCCGCGGATGAGTTCGTAGGCGTGCTTGATGTGGGCGGCGCCGATCTTCTCCACCCGGGTCCGCAGCCGCAGCAGGTCGTCGTAATCGGCCGGGGCGTGGTAGGTGCACGTCACGTTGGCCACGACCATGAACAGCCCGGCATCCTCGAACTCACGGTACGTGCGGCCGCAGGCCCGCAGCATCTCGGTGCGTCCCATCTCGAAGTAGGTGAGGTAGTTCGCGTGGTGCAGCCGACGCTGGCCGTCGGTCTCCTGGTACCGCACCCGGATCTCGATCTCGTGAACCGCTTCGGCCATGACGGCGTCCCTCGTCTGGTGCCCGGGCGGCGGTGGCCCGGCCGGCCGGCGGGCCTTCGTTGACCGGGCGGTCCCCGAGACTCTATCTTTTTCGGGCGCGGATCGGCAGGGCATCGGCGGCCTCTTGCGGGCTCTCCCGCGGCCTCCCATCCCTTCTGGCGGTCATCCTCAGGAGTCCGACACGTGAGCCTTGGCGACGCGGGGGAGGGCACGGGCGTCGGGTTCGCGACGGCCCGGGGACGCAACTGGCCGACCCTTCGGCAGTTCACGGTGTTCATGGAAAACCGTGTGGGACAGCTGCTCGAGGTGGTGCGGCGGTTCGAGGGCTCGAAGGTGCGGATCGTCGCCCTGTCGATCAGCGACTCCGGCGAGTGTGCCTTCGCACGGTTCCTGCTCAGTCATCCCGAGCAGGGCCGCGAGATCCTGGAGCGGGCGGGGCTGGCGCTCATCGAAAGCGACCTCATCGGCGTCGAACTCCCGGACGACAGCCAGCCCCTGTTGCGGATCTGCACGGCGCTGCTCCAGGCCGAGGTGAACATCATCCAGGCCTACCCCATCCTGTCGCGGCCCCGCGGCCGGCCGGCGGTGGCCCTGATGGTCGACAATACCGAGATGGGCCTGGAGACGCTCGCCGCCAAGGGCTTCACGACCATCACCGAGGGCGACCTCGACGAGCACGAGTAGCCGCTACTCGAACAGGCCGTCCGGCAGGCCATCGACCTGCCGGACCACGATCTTCTGAATCGCATCCCACGCGACGGCCGTAAGCGTGACGGTGCCGTCGGCGGCCCGGCTGGCGAACAGCCCGTGCGACCCTCCCGACCAGCGGGACTCGTAAAATTCCGGCAGGATGACGCTGCCGCCCGTGAGGTGCAATTCCACGACCCCGCCATGCTCGACCTCCTGGAACAGCCGCGCCACGAGGGCGGCCGTGGGGTTGGCAGGCGGTGCGGCCGACGCCTCGCGGCCATCCCCGGCGTCGGAGAACGGGGGCGGCTCCGCGGACGTGGCCGAGGCCGACGACAGCGCGAGGAATTCCGAAGCCGACGCCTGGCTGTCGCCCCCGCCGGTGGCGTCCGCGCCGGCGAGTCCGTTGAACATGTCCACGCGCGACTCCGACGCGGGCTCGTCGTGACCGCCTGCGGCGACGGCGGTCGGCATGCCGCTGCCAGCGCTGGCCGGGGTGGCAGGTTTCGCCGCCGCTCCGGCATTGCCGGGGATGTGCACGGGAATCCCGCACTTGGAACACTTTCCCCGCTGGCCGGCCATGGTGGCCGGAACGATCAGCCGGTGCCCATTCGGGCAGGTGAACGCGATGCGGCCCGGCCCACCCTGGCCGCGGGCCGCAGCCGGCGCCGCCACGTGGTGAGCCGCGGCCGCCGTCAGGCGGCCCGCGGGAGCCGTTGTCGCCGATTCCGTTCCGGAGGCCGGGGTCGGTCCGGGAGCCGGTCCGGCGTTGGCCGCGGCCGCGGGCGTTTCCAGCAGGTTCCAGTCGAGGTTCGGTTTCTGGTCCGCCATGGCGGAGTCCTCCAGCGGTGCGGGGCGGGCGCGATCCCCGGGTGGCACGTCGAACGGGAATTGTAGCCGCCCCGCCGGTGTCTTGACGGAGACGGGCCGGACTCTGACACTGCCGCCGGTGGTTTTGCCGTCCCCATGGGCAGCCCCCTGTTCGGCGACCCGCGGGCACCGCGGCCCCCGCCCCCGCCCCCGGATCGCCCCATGGCCATCAAAGTCCTCTGCAACGGCTGCAAAACGACGTTCACCGTCAGCGACAAGTTCGCGGGCCGCACCGGCCCCTGCCCCAAGTGCAAGCAGCCGATCACCGTGCCCAGCGACGCGGTGAAAGAGGTGAAGATCCACGGGCCCGAGGAGGAGGCGGCCCGTCCCGGACGGGCGCCGATGGCGCCGATCGTGTTCGTGGAGCACGCCCCGCCCACGTCCGCCTACCTGGCGATCGGCGTCGTGGCCATGGCGCTGGCGATGCAGGCGGTCCTGGCCCGACTGGTCTGGGGGCCCGGGCAGTCGCCCGTCTGGGTCCCCGCCAGCCTGGCCTGCCTGGCGGCCATGCCCTGCGCCTGGCTGGGGTATCAGCTCGTCCGCGACCGTGATCTCGAGCCCTACTTCGGCCGACCGTTGCTGCTCCGCACCGCCATCTGCGGCACGGCCTACGCGATGCTCTGGCTGGTGAAGGACATGCTGCCGGCCGAACTGACGCGCGAGATGTGGGCCTGGGTCTACCTCGGCCCTCCGTTCTTCCTGGCCGGCGCCCTGGCGGCGATCGCGACCCTCGATCTCGACTGGGGCACCGGCGTGGCGCACTTCTCGCTCTACGTCATGTTCGTGGCGTTCATCCGCTGGATCGCCGGTTTCCTGCCGCTCTGACACCGCCGCTCTGGCTCCGGTCGCCGTGGAGGCGACGATGCCCCTCACCGACCTCCCGGAACTGGTGTCGCTGGAATCGCATGCGGAAGGGGTCCGCATTCCCCCCGGCGTGACCGTGCCGTTGACGCCCCGTGTGCGGGCCCTGCTCGACACCTCCGCGATGCGCCGGCTGGCACGCGTCAGCCAACTGGGTCTGGTGGCGCTCGTCTATCCGGGGGCGGTCCATTCGCGGCTGGAGCACTCGCTGGGTGTGTACCGCAGGGCGCTCGAATTCCTCGCCAGGCTCCGGCACGATCCCCGGTTCGTGGCGGTGGTGGGCGAGGACGACGCGGCGGCGTTCGTCGTCGCCGCCCTCGTGCACGACATCGGCCACTGGCCGTTCTGCCACCCGATCGAGGACGTCGGCCTCGCCGCCTTCCCCCGCCACGAGTCGCTCGTGGAGCGGATCCTCGCCACCGACGAGCCGGCCGCCGTGCTCCGGCGGGCCTGGGGTCTCGATCCGGCCCGGGTCGCGTCCCTGATCACCGGCACCGCCACCGACCCGGCCGGCCGCATCCTGCACTCGCTCCTCTCGGGCCCGATCGACGTGGACAAGATGGACTACCTCGGCCGTGACAGTCTCCACGCGGGCGTTCCCTACGGCCGCCACTTCGACGAGGAGCGGCTGCTGGCGAGCCTCTGCCTCGATGAGCATGGCACGGCGCTGGCCATCACCGACAAGGGCCGCACGGCCGCCGAGATGCTCGTCTTCGCCAGGTACGTCATGTTCAGCGAGGTCTACTGGCACCATGCCGTGCGGAGCGCGACGGCGATGCTGCAGCGGGCCGTCTGGATCCTCCGCGACGATCTCGACCCGAACCGGCTGGTCGGGCTCGACGACCACGGCCTGATCGACACCCTCCGCACGCACGCGGCCGGCACCGCCGCCGCCCCGCTCGTGGCCGGACTGTTCGGCGACACCCGTGTACTCCTCAAGCGGGTGGCCTCGTACGACGCCGTCCGCCACCCGGGCGTCCATCGTGGCCTGTCGGGCCGCAGCTACGACGACAAGGTGGCCATCGCCGCGCGGGTCGCGGCCGCCCTCTCGGAGCGGGCCGGCCTGGCGGTCGGCGGCGACGATCTCGTCATCGACGCCCCGCCGGCCGAGCGCGAGGTGGAGTTTCGGCTGACGGTCCGCGAGCCGGCCGGCGACGGCTTCCGCTGGCGCCGCTTCGAGACGCTGTCCCCCGTGGTGCGCAGCCTGGCCTACGAGCAGTTCGACGACCTGGTCAAGCGGGTGCGAATCTTCGCACCGGCCGCCGTCGCGGCACGGGTCACGGCCTGCCCGGGCCTCGAGGACATCATCCTCGAGGCCACGGGGCAGCCGCCGTGAGCGTCGGCCGCGAGCGTCGTCGGGACCAACCACTTCCCGGATCGTGCGTGCCGGTAGCCCGGTCCGCCGGCGACGGGGTTACTTGCCGGCCGGCAGTTTCCCCTGCTTGAGGAGAGCGCCGAACGTCGGCGAGCCCGAGGCGGCCGGATCACTCGGCAGGGCGGCGACCTCTTCCAGGGCCTTGCGAATCTTCTCCACGTTCTTGGCGTCTTCCTTCTTGTCGAGCCGCTCTGCGAGGGCGTTGCCATAGGCATTCCGCTCCTTCTTGCTCGAGCCCATGTGGCAGACGTTGCACTTCGCCGCATCCACCTCCGCGGCCAGCGACTTCTCCGCCGGATCGGCGCTGTCGGGCTTGACGTAGACCGCCTTGAACTCGTCGAAGAACTGTTTGATGGCGAAGGCCTCACGGGCGTTGCCGCCCCAGGCGAGCGTCACGGCCGCTCCGGCCACCAGCGCGAACCTGCTGCTCCTGCTGCACGACATGTCTACTCTCCAAGGTGATGGGAACGTCGAGTGGATGGACCCGTCGGGTTGGTGGAAACGCCACGTGACGGCAACCGGCGCCGTGGCCCCGCGGCTACCGGGACACGCCCCCCGGGAACCGACCGTGTCCCGGTGGATTACTAGACTCCGTGATGGGCCGGCCGTCAAGGAACGGGACCGTCCCCGGCGACGCGGAGTCGCCTTCAATCGGCGTCCGGCCAGGCCTCGATCGTGGCGGAGTGGTTCAGGGGCCGCGGCTGCGAACCGAAATCGATCTCGAACCGTTCCGCGGCCCCGTCGATGCGCCGCAATATCCCGCTCCCCTCGTAACGACTGCCGGCGTCGATCCACTCCACCGACGTGCGGTACCCCTCCGGGTGGCCGATGCCGGTCTGGTCGATCAGCGCCCGCCCGGCCGGCACCAGGAACCGACAGGCCTTGGCGAAGGCCTGCAACCGCGGCGGCAACGGCAGGGCGGGACCATCGAGCAGGCAGGCGAACCCGTCGCCGCAGGCGAACAGCCCTTCCTCCAGGGTCAGGCGGATCGCCGGGCCTGCGCCGACGCTCCGGGCCGCGCCCTCGGCGATCAGGAATCGGCCGCGGGTCACGACCCGCCCGCCCGACCAGAACAGGTCGATGCGGCCGCCGCCGCGGGCCTCGAGGAAGGCCGCGGCCCCCTCGACCCGAGTGCCGGCGGCCCGGACCTCCTGCCTCGTCTGGTCGGACTGTTCCGACCGCACGCACACCCCCGTCGTGGCGGGATCGCCGGGCAGGACGAACGACACCCGATCGCAGGAGAGCGTCGAAGCTCCGCGTAGCAGCACGAACGCCGGGCGGCCGCTTCCGCCCGCCAGGAACGCCATCCGCAGCGTCAGCCCCTGGAGTTCGACCGCGCCGGAGTCGATGGTGAAGCAACTTCCGTCGCGAGGCAGCGAGCCCCCCTCCCCGAAACGCAGGGTCGGTTGCACGCCGTCCGCGGCACGGATCGTGAGTCGCTTGTCCTCGATGAGCAAGGGGCCGTCGTCCACCGGCTCCTCGCAGGCGATTTCGACGATGTCGCCGTCGGAAGCCTGACGCACCGCCTCGCCGACGCTGGCACAGTCGTCATCGACGGCGGGCGCATCGACGACCCGCCAGACCCGGGGCGCCGACGCCGCCACAGCCGCAGCAACCGGGGCGGTGCCACCCGCCTGCCCAGGCGCATCGACGCCCGCCACCGGCGCGATGGCCGCCGCGCCGCCCGCGTCGGGGCTGCCGCCGTCCGCGGGCTGCCGCACGGCCGTCGTGCCCCGCCACCAGAGCCCGCCGACGACGGCGGCCAGCCCCAGCAACGGCACGAGCCAGGGCAGGTGCGCCGGCACGCGGCTGGGCCCCGCCCCGGGCGCCGGTCCGGACACGGTGCGGGGCGAGGCCAGTTCGATGCCCAGATCGGCGGCCATGGCGACGAGGTCGGCGACGAGGTCGGCCGGCCTCTGATAGCGGTGGCGGGGGTCTTTCTCCATCAGCCGGCCGATGATCTGTCCGAACCGGCGGGGCACGTCGGGCCGGAGCGACTCGATGGCGGGCGGCCGGTCCTGCTGGTGCTGCAACAGCTTCTGCACCATGGTGCCCTCGGCGAAGGGCGCGCGGCCGGCGAGCATGTAGTACACCGTGCATCCCAGCGAGTAGAGGTCGCTGCGCACGTCGGCCGAGCGGGGGTCGCGGGCCTGCTCGGGCGAGATGTAGTCGAACGTGCCCAGCGTCATGCCGCTGACGGTGAGGTCCTGGTCGCCCGCCATGTGGTGCAGGCGGGCCAAGCCCATGTCGACGATGCGGGCCCGACCCCCGGGCGTGATGATGATGTTGGACGGCTTGATGTCGCGGTGCACGACGTTCCGCTGCGAGGCATGCTCCAGGGCGTCGGCGACCTGGATGGTCACGTCGATCGCCCGGGCGACGTCGAAGGGGCCGCCGGCCGCGATCACGTCACGGAGATTCGTGCCCTCGATGAACTCGAAGACGATGTAGTGCCAGCCGTCATCCGCCCCGACCGCGTGCACCCGGCCGATGTTCTCGTGGTCGAGTCGCGCCGCCGACTGCGCCTCGTTGCGGAAGCGCTTGAGCATCTCCTCGTCGCCCGACTGCTGACGCGACAGCACCTTGACGGCCACGATGCGGTCGAGCGTGGTGTCGAGGGCCCGAAAAACGGCGCCCATCCCCCCGCCGCCCACGAACTTGTCGAGCCGGTAGGGACCGAGCGAGCGGCCCTCGAGCGCGCGGCCGATCTCGGCCATCGTCGTCTTCCGTCCCTCCATGGACGGGCGTCCCGATATGACCGTGGCCTCGGGACCGGGCGACGGGGCCGCGCGCCCCCCCGAAGACGACGCGGCATCCCTGGACATGGCATCCATGCGAGCGACGCTAACAAGGCGTCGGTCGCCGCGTCAATCATGGTCGGTCGCCGTGGTGCCGGCCCGGCCGGGTCCGTCCCCGGCCGGGACCCGCTGAACCGCGGCTCAGGGACGGCCGCCCTGACGGGCGTTGGCGGCCGGGCAAGACGGCGGCGGCACGAAGGTTCCCGGGCGGCCATGCTACGATTCGTTGCGGCGTGCCGCCGCCGGCCTCCAGCGATCCGAGTCACCCGCGAGCAAGACGCCCCCATGGCCTCGCCCTCGACCCGCACCGTCGACTTTTTCATCGTGGGGGCCCAGAAGGGCGGGACGACCGCGCTCGACCTGCACCTCAGGCAGATGCCGGGCGTTCAGATGGCCAGCCGGAAGGAAGTGCACTTTTTCGACGACGAGGGCCAGGACTGGGCGAACCCCGACGTGGACGTGTTGCACGGCTGCTTCGCCTGGCCGTCCTCCGCGGGAGCGTCGTCGACGCTGCGCGGCGAGGCGACTCCCATCTATTCCTACTGGCCGCGCGCGATCGAACGCATCGGACGATACAACCCTTCGGCCCGGCTCATCATGTGCCTGAGACATCCGGCCCACCGGGCCTCCTCGCAGTGGCGGATGGAGACGCGACGCGGTGCCGAGACGCTGACTTTTTCGGAGGCGATCTCCGCCACCGGACGGCAGCGGGTTTCGGCGAGTCCTGCCGGCGTCCATCGGGTCTACTCATACGTGGAGCGGGGGTTCTACGGCGGGCAGATCGGGAGCATGCTGTCGCTCTTCCCCCGTGAACAGATCCACTTCCTGCGGACCGACCACCTCTGGAATCACCCCGACGCCACGCTGCGGGACGTCGCCGCATTCCTGGGCGTCGCACCGCCCCGGCAGGGCTGGACGCCGGCCGCCGGAACCAGCAGCGGCCGCACGCACGGCGGTCCGCCCGCCGCGACGCCGGAGGAGATCGCGGGCCTCACCTCGCTGTATGCCGAGGACATCCGCATGACGCAGGCGCTGACGGGCCTCGCCCTCTCCGACTGGCTGGACGACGCGTACCGCGAGCCGATGGCGCCGTGAGCGCACCCGCCGGTCCGGCCGGTCACACGAGCGACGGCACCTCGTCGAGCACGGCGAGAAAACGACGCCGTTCCTCGTCGAGCCGCCGGCTGCGGGCCTGCTGCATGCCGCGGCCCACCATCCGGTCGTGATCGGCGGCGGACAGCGCAACCGCTCGCAGCACCGCCCCTTCGATCGCCGGGGCCGTGTAGTCCGGCCGGAACGAGTTGTCGCCGTCACGGCAGAAGGAGCGATTGCCGATGCAGTCCGGGCAGACGACCAGCGTTCCCAGCGCCATCGCCTCGAGCGCGGGAAGATAGCACCCTTCCGACTCGCACGGCAGCAACACGGCGACTTTCGCGCGACCGAGGAGCCTGAGGAACTCGCCGCGATGCATCCATTCGTTCTGGCGCACGACCCCGATCCCCCGGCGACCGATCAGGTCGTGGAGCCGGTCTGCCAGGGCCGGATTCTTCACGCCGCACAAGAGCAGCGGGATGTCCCGCCCCGCCGCGGCCGCGGCGGTGACGTCGTCGTCGATGGCGTTGGGAATCGTGATGACCGGGCCATTGGCCCGCCCGGTGGCCGACACGGCCTCGGCGACCTCCTCGCTCACGCAGATCCGCACCGCTCGACGCGAGAGAAACGCGTGACGCGGATCGTCGGGCGCGGCGTGCCGCATGCCCTGGATGAGATTGACAACCGGCGTGCGGGACTGCTCCGGAATCGCCTCCCAGTCGAGGCCGGCGGCGAACAGGATGTCGGCGGCGGCAGGATTCCATTCGGCCCGCTCGGGAAACGGCGTGCCCGCCCCGTGCCACGGATTGGTCTCGTCTCGTCGTGACCGCGGCGTGAAGTAGATCGCGGGCTCGTGCGACGCGGACGCCGCGACGTGGCGGAAGTAGTGCCAGACCTTGAGGTGCCCCCCGGAAAACTGGACAAAATCCCGATGGAACAGCACACTCTTGCGTCGGTCGTCGCGCATCATCGGCCCCGGCACGCCACGGGCCATGCGGCCCGAGTTTGCGAAGGGCCACCATGAAGCCCGTTGCCATTATCACCGCCACCCCTCCGGGCGTAAATCCGGGAATGCTCGCGTGCGACGCGGCGGCCCGGACGTTCATGGCCCGCGCCGGCCTGACGGAGCACTGCACGTTTTTCAGAGTCCGACGGCTCGCCGACGTCCTTGGCCATGCGGACGCCGAGACACGGGCCGCGACCGTCGCCGCATGCGACATCGGCCTGGAATTCAGCCTGCTCGAGGATGCCTCGCAACTGGAGGGCATGACGCCCGTGTTCTGGGGGGATTTCCTGCACATGCACGCGTATCAGCGGGCGGTGGCGGGGCCCGATCCTCGCGACTTCCTGGCCATCGCCGACCTTCTGCTGCTCCGCACCGCGGCCGCAACGACGCGGCGTGCCGTGAGCTACGGCACGTCCATCCTGTTCAATGCCACCGCGGACTACGGCGACCCCGACTACGGTCCGGCGTTCCGCGCTTTCTTCGACGGCGTCTTCCACGTCCAGATGCGGGATGCGATTTCGGCGGCCGTCGTCTCCGGCCTGCGACGACGCGGGGAAAACAACTTCGGCATCGACCCGGCGCAGCTGCTCTCCCTGCCCGCCTACGAATCGGCCGTGATCGGGGATGCCGGCCGCGACGACGCCGGCACGGCACGCATCGATCGCGCGGCCGTTTTCTTCGCACGCGGCAAGCACGACTGGCGGCTGCTCGAACCCTTCATCGACAACCTGGCGACGACGATCGGCGTCCGCCCCGCGTGGATTCCCTGGGGCGACAGCTTCTCCTTCCCGTTCATGCACGGCGTGCCGTACGGCTCGAGCATTCCGCGACTGCCGGCCGATCGCCACGCCTGCAGCCGGCTGCAGAGCCTGCTGCGCACGATCCGGGAATCGCGGTGCGTGATCACCGATACCTATCACCTCGCCGTCATCAGCTGGGCCATCGGTGTTCCGGCGGTCGTGATCGCGGGCGACTACCACGATGGGGAGAAGCTCGCCAAGGCGGCCCACGTCAGGGTTCGTCACGACAAGCGGAAG
>Ga0214917_10002550_pt1 | contig 21977 bp, 16 predicted proteins | sample LL_1208_BB_MetaG_FD_177983 | JGI IMG/M metagenome (GOLD analysis project Ga0214917, IMG submission 177983) | Freshwater microbial communities from Lake Lanier, Atlanta, Georgia, United States - LL_1208_BB | ecosystem: Environmental > Aquatic > Freshwater > Lake | place: USA: Georgia | collected...
CCCACATATTTTGTGTGCAAAAAACGTTCGAACATCACCCCTTGATTGAGTTTCTCTAGTACACGTCTTTTTTGTGTGAGTGGAAGTGGGCTGTATAACTTATTTTCAATGGCCTCCGTCAACCAATTTGTTTGCTCTGTATTGCTGATATACTTGTACTCAATACCAACACTGGAGGCATAACACTTTTCAAGTTTTGCAAGTATGTCGCGCAGTTTGGCAAAACCTAAACCTAGATATTGCCCTGCATAGAATGACTGATCCAAATCTGCTTCAGAAAACCCATAATGTGATAACTCAATATTCGCTCCCCGATCCTTTCTTGCCCGAATAGGATTTGTTTTAGCAATCAAGTGCCCTTTGTTTCTATATCCAAGAATTAACCGATAAACATTGAGCTCTCGCACCCAATCAACAGACTGCCCTTCTGGAAGCGCAGCTGATTTTGCAGTAGTATCACTTGCTAGTTTTCCAGAGGAAACTGCAAAATCAAACCCTTCAAAAAACTTACGTAAATCAGGGTCAACAGAGGATGGGCTCTTAATAAACTCCTGGTACAGACTTTCAATATACCCAGGGTGGGACTGCGTAACGTAGGAAAAATCCTTCATGAATGTCAATGTGTTAGAAATACCCGAATTCGGGGTACAAATATCGCTCAAAAAGGCCTAATTGGGAAGCCTTTGCCGGGTTCCGGGCCCTTAATATTCAGATTCTGATAAATTTGGTCATCCCAGGCCAAATCCCTACCTTTGCCCTCCTTAAATTAAAGCTAGATGGCTAATCACAGTGCAACTAAAAAAGACGCCCGCCAGGCCGCTAAACGTCGCGAACACAACAAGTATTATGGAAAAACAACCCGTAATGCAATCCGTGATTTGAAAGCTTCAACGGGTAGTGAAATGAAAGAGCAATTCCCTACAGTTGCTGGCATGATCGACAAGTTGGCAAAGCGTGGCATCATCCACAAAAACAAAGCAGCTAACCTTAAAAGCAAGCTTGCTAAAAAAGTAAACGCGACTAAATAATAGTCATTCAGATATTTGCTAAAGGCACCTTTCGGGTGCCTTTTTTATTTCCCTTATTTTTATACAAATAGATTTAATGAGAAAGATTTTTACAACCATCTTCTTATCGGCTGTCTGTTCTTTTTATTTAATGGGGCAATCGCTTCAAACCACCTTTGAAAAAACACAAGGCAAAGAAACGCCCACCTATGATGAAATTATTGCCTGGTGGAAAAAAGCAGATCAGTCATCTACCCTACTTACCCTGCAAACAAAAGGACCCACTGATGCAGGTTTTCCGCTCCATTTAGCTATTCTAAGCAACAAGGGATATAATTCAATTCATGCAGCAAAAGAAGCAGGTGCTTCAATCATTCTCGTTAATAACGGGATACACCCTGGTGAGCCAGATGGAATTGATGCCAGTATGTTACTGGCAAAAAATGTGATTGAAAAAAAACTAAGCCTGCCTCAAAATTTAGTCGTTGCAATTATTCCCGTGTACAATATTGGTGGGTGTCTGAATAGAAGTTCCCATTTTAGAGTTGATCAAGAAGGACCGGAGGCTTTTGGCTCCAGAGGCAACTCGCAATATCTCGATTTAAATAGAGATTTTATCAAGTGCGACTCAAAAGAAGCTCTATCATTTACTTCCATTTTTCGGGAATGTGACCCAGATGTTTTCATAGATAATCACGTAAGCAACGGAGCCGATTACCAACACGTCATGACCTTGCTAACTAGCCAGCCTAGCAAGCTGGGCGGTGTGATGGAGACCTTTTTAAGAGCAAAATTTGAACCAGCCCTTTATGCAGGAATGAAAGAAAAGGGTTTTGACATGATCCCCTATGTAAATGCGTATGGCGACAAGCCTGAAAATGGTTGGAGTACTTATTGGGATAGCCCACGTTACACGAGTGGCTATGCAACACTATGGAATAGCTTCGCCTTTGTTCCAGAAACGCACATGTTAAAGCCGTATGATCAACGAGTAATGGCTACACTCGCCCTAATGGAAAATTTCATTGCATTCACAGGGAAAAACGCAAAAGAAATTCAGCAGTTGCGTAACAGAACCAAACAGGCTGCGGCCGCAGCCGATCAATTCCCCATTAAATGGAAATTGGATAAAACAGGTTTCACAGAATATACTTTCAAAGGATTTGAATCAGGAAATAAACCCAGCGAAGTATCTGGCCTTAGCAGACTATACTATGACCGTTCAAAACCATTCACCAAAACAATCAAGGTGTTTGACAAATTTGTTCCGGAGTTGAGCATAGTAAAACCCAAAGCATACATCATTCCACAAGGTTGGTGGAAAGTAATTGACCGGTTATTGGCAAATGATGTAAAAATGGTCAAACTTAAAAAAGACACTTCCATTCAAGTGGAATGGTATCGTATTGAGGACTACAAAACAATGCCTCGACAATATGAAATGCATCACCTCAACAGTGATGTAGTTGTCAGTAAAGAAACTGGAGTCAAATTTTTTAGAAAAGGAGACTGGGTCATTGAACTCAACCAACCTGCCAATCGGTTTTTAGTTGAAACTTTAGAGCCACAAGCTGAAGATTCCTATTTTGCTTGGAACTTTTTCGATGCCATTCTTGGCCAAAAAGAAGGCTATTCTGCCTATGTATTTGAAGACAAAGCTGCGAATTTCCTCAAGCAAAATCCAGATTTAAAAGCAAAACTGGAACAACGCAAACTTTCTGATACCACATTTGCAAAAAGTGCTCGTGCGCAATTAGATTTTGTATTTAAAAACTCACCGTGGTACGAGCCTGATCACAATCGCTATCCGGTGTTTAGAGTTTATCAATAACGAAGCATAGTTGGAATTGTCAGTTCGTGGGCTAAAACGGTACGGCTCAACTTTTTTTATGTCTGCGATTAATACGGCCGTCCCGTTAGACACCCCACTCACAGACAATTCCAACTACCCCCTTAATTAGAACGCTATCTGTAGCTCAAGCGCATTGTGTTTGTCGTTTGTATACTCACAAATAAACTCTGTTCATTCTGCTATAGCTTATTGATGTTGCTGTGGAATTTGCGAGGCAGACTGTCTAACGTCACGGCAATAGTTATGAAATGAAAATAGTATGGCAGCTGCCGTGACGTTTTAGTCTGACGAGCATATTCCACAGCCAGAACAGGGAGCAATAAAATTAATAGCGTAAAATTGATAGGAAATAAAAAAGCCCAACCGGAAACCGATTGGGCTAAAGAATATGGCAGCTACCTACTCTCCCGCATTGTTGTGCAGTACCATTGGCCATGAGGGACTTAACTTCTCTGTTCGGAATGGGAAGAGGTGAACACCCTCGGGAAAACCACCATAAGATCTTAACTGCATTGCTGCAGCAATAAGATTAACATATTGGAAAAAGTTAGCGAGTACCTTGTTTTTTTCTTCGAAAAGAAAAAAAAATTAAAGCGTACGGGCAATTAGTACTACTCGGCTCTGATGTTACCACCTTTACACCTGTAGCCTATCAACGTCATAGTCTTTGACGGCCCTTAAAAGTAAACTCATCTTGAGGAAGGTTTCACGCTTAGATGCTTTCAGCGTTTATCCTGTCCGTACATAGCTACTCAGCATTGCACCTGGCGGCACAACTGATACACCAGCGGTACGTACGACCCGGTCCTCTCGTACTAAGGTCATGTCCTCTCAATTTACTAACGCCCACCACAGATAGGGACCGAACTGTCTTGCGACGTTCTGAACCCAGTTCACGTGCCACTTTAATCGGCGAACAGCCGAACCCTTGGGACCTTCTCCAGCCCCAGGATGTGACGAACCGACATCGAGGTGCCAAACCTCCCCGTCGATATGAGCTCTTGGGGGAGATCAGCCTGTTATCCCCGGAGTACCTTTTATCCTTTGAGCGACGGCCCTTCCATGCAGAACCGCCGGATCACTTTAGCCGACTTTCGTCCCTGCTCGGCTTGTGTGCCTCACAGTCAAGCACCCTTATACTAATGCGCTCTTCGTACGATTACCAACCGTACTGAGGGTACCTTTGCAAGCCTCCGTTACTCTTTAGGAGGCGACCACCCCAGTCAAACTACCCACCATGCACTGTTTCCCGTTAGGGATTAGATTCTAAATCAAAGAAGGTTGGTATTTCACCGACCGCTCCACCCTACCTGGCGGCAAGGCTTCATAGCGTCCCAACTATCCTACACATCCGTAATTCAAAATCAATGCAAAGTTGTAGTGAAGGTTCACGGGGTCTTTCCGTCCCGTGGCGGGTAACCGGCATCTTCACCGATACTACAATTTCACCGGGCTCGTGGAGGAGACAGTGTTCAACTCATTAGACCATTCGTGCAGGTCGGAACTTACCCGACAAGGAATTTCGCTACCTTAGGACCGTTATAGTTACGGCCGCCGTTTACTGGGGCTTCAGTCAGGAGCTTTGACTTGCGTCGAACACCCTTCCTTAACCTTCCAGCACCGGGCAGGTATCAGGCTCTATACGTCATCTTTCGATTTTGCAGGGCCCTGTGTTTTTGTTAAACAGTTGGTTGAACCATTTTACTGAGACCTACCGAAGTAGGTACGCTTTATCCCGAAGTTACAGCGTCAATTTGCCTAGTTCCTTCTCCACGGCTCACCCGAGCGCCTTAGAATATTCATCCCGTCTACCTGTGTCGGTTTGCGGTACCGGCTGCTATGCTCGCTTTTCTTGGAAGAACTTTCATCGTTACGCTTCACCCGAAGGATCCACTCAGCTATTCCGTCAGCTTATACGACTAGCATTCTCCGTCACTTTTAATGCATAGCAGGCGCAGGAATATTAACCTGCTTTCCATCACCTACCCCTTTCGGGTTTGGCTAAGGACCGGGCTAACCCTGATCCGATTAACGTTGATCAGGAACCCTTAGACTTTCGGCGACAAGGTTTTTCACCTTGTTTATCGTTACTTATGCCTACATTTTCTTTTGAAACCGCTCCAGCATACGTCGCCGTACACCTTCAACGCTGTTTCAATGCTCCCCTACCGATATACCACCAAGTGGCAATCATAGAGCTTCGGTTCGTAGTTTGATGCCCGATTATTTTCCGTGCAAGACCTCTCGACCAGTGAGCTGTTACGCACTCTTTAAATGGATGGCTGCTTCCAAGCAAACATCCTGGCTGTCATAGAAGTCTCACCTCGTTTGATCAACTTAACTACGTATTAGGGACCTTAGCTGCTATTCTGGGTTATTTCCCTCTCGGCCACGGACCTTAGCGCCCGCAGCCTCACTCCCGGAGATATCTGTTAGCATTCGGAGTTTGTCAGGGTTTGGTAGGCGGTGAAGCCCCCTAGCCCAATCAGTAGCTCTACCTCTAACAGACGTCATAATCCGAGGCTGTTCCTAAAAACATTTCGGGGAGAACGAGCTATCTCTCAGTTTGATTGGCCTTTCACCCCTATCCACAGGTCATCCCAGAACTTTTCAACGTTAACGGGTTCGGTCCTCCAATTGGTTTTACCCAACCTTCAACCTGCCCATGGATAGATCACAAAGTTTCGCGTCTACCCCCACTGACTAAGCGCCCTATTTGGACTCGCTTTCGCTACGGCTCCGTTCATAAAGAACTTAACCTCGCCAGTGAGGAGTAACTCGTAGGCTCATTATGCAAAAGGCACGCCGTCACCCATTGCTGGGCTCCGACCGCTTGTAGGCACACGGTTTCAGGTACTATTTCACTCCCTTGTTTAGGGTGCTTTTCACCTTTCCCTTACGGTACTGGTTCACTATCGGTGTCTGAGAAGTATTTAGCCTTACCAGATGGTGCTGGCAGATTCAAGCAGGATTTCTCCGGTCCCGCCTTACTCAGGATACTGCTCGTCCTCATCAATTTCTGTTTACGGGGCTATCACCCTCTATGGCTCAACTTTCCAGAAGATTTTACTTGATGATGATTTCTAAATGCAGTCCTACAACCCTCAAGCGGCACGCCGCCTGAGTTTGGGCTAATCCCTTTTCGCTCGCCACTACTCAGGGAATCACTATTTGTTTTCTTTTCCTCCCGGTACTTAGATGTTTCAGTTCTCGGGGTTGGCTCTCTTTCGAGTACTATACCTTCAGTATAGTGGGTTGTCCCATTCGGAAACCCAGGGATATAACGCTTGTGTGCAGCTCCCCCTGGCTTATCGCAGCTTACCACGTCCTTCGTCGCCTCTCAGACCCAAGGCATCCACCATGTGCCCTTAATTGCTTTAAAAAAATTAAAAAACTAGAATTTGTTATTCTTGTAGTTGTTACCCGACCACATTTCTTCAGACCAACCAAAAAATGGTGTGTTGTAAAAATTGTGATCGAATTGTTAGATACTCGTCTAACATTTATTTTCCAATATGTCAAAGAGCTGATTCGCAGAGCGAATGAGCAGATGTGCTGGACTTGAACCAGACGATTCACCTAGTTGAATCACATCTTTAGGTTGTGGAGGATATCGGAGTCGAACCGATGACCCTTAGCTTGCAAAGCTAATGCTCTAGCCAACTGAGCTAATCCCCCAAATAGTAGTCTGGAGTCTTGAGTTCAGTCAGGAGCTTCTTGACAAGACCAAGGACCCAGTGACTAACCGAAACGTCCTTCAGTAGACCCGAGCAGATTTGAACTGCTGACCCCTACATTATCAGTGTAGTGCTCTAACCAGGCTGAGCTACGGATCTATTTGTTTGTAGCCCCCGTGTTACGGGTTTCCGATACAAAGAACTAAAACAATGAAAGAAAAGGAAACAATAGCAGGTAAGTAAACACTCTAAAAAGGAGGTATTCCAGCCGCACCTTCCGATACGGCTACCTTGTTACGACTTAGCCCCAGTCACTAGTTTTACCCTAGGCGGCTCCTTTCGGTTACCGACTTTAGGTACACCCAGCTTCCATGGCTTGACGGGCGGTGTGTGCAAGGTCCGGGAACGTATTCACCGTATCATTGCTGATATACGATTACTAGCGATTCCAGCTTCATGGAGTCGAGTTGCAGACTCCAATCTGAACTGAGAGGAGGTTTTTGGGATTAGCTTCATATCGCTATGTTGCGACCCTTTGTCCTCCCCATTGTAGCACGTGTGTAGCCCTAGGCATAAAGGCCATGATGACTTGACATCATCCCCTCCTTCCTCACGTCTTACGACGGCAGTTTCACTAGAGTTCCCAGCGTTACCTGATGGCAACTAGTGATGGGGGTTGCGCTCGTTGCGGGACTTAACCCAACACCTCACGGCACGAGCTGACGACAGCCATGCAGCACCTTACAAATTGTGTATTGCTACAAAGAGAGCTTTCACCCTCGGTCAAAATGCATTCTAGCCTAGGTAAGGTTCCTCGCGTATCATCGAATTAAACCACATGCTCCACCGCTTGTGCGGACCCCCGCCAATTCCTTTGAGTTTCAACCTTGCGGTCGTACTTCCCAGGTGGGATACTTAATGCTTTCGCTCAGACACATACAGTGTATCGCATATGTCGAGTATCCATAGTTTAGGGCGTGGACTACCAGGGTATCTAATCCTGTTTGATCCCCACGCTTTCGTGCCTCAGTGTCAATATTCGGGTAGCCAGCTGCCTTCGCAATTGGTATTCTATGTCATATCTAAGCATTTCACCGCTACATGACATATTCTGCTGACCTCCACGGTATTCAAGACTGATAGTATCAATGGCAGTTCCCGAGTTAAGCTCGGGGATTTCACCACTGACTTACCAACCCACCTACGCACCCTTTAAACCCAGTGAATCCGGATAACGCTTGCACCCTCCGTATTACCGCGGCTGCTGGCACGGAGTTAGCCGGTGCTTATTCAAATGGTACCGTCAGTTGAGCTAGAAAGCCCCTTTTTCGTCCCATATAAAAGAAGTTTACAATCCAGAGGACCTTCATCCTTCACGCGGCATGGCTGGTTCAGACTTGCGTCCATTGACCAATATTCCTTACTGCTGCCTCCCGTAGGAGTCGGGCCCGTGTCTCAGTGCCCGTGTGACTGGTCGTGCTCTCACACCAGTTACTGATCGCAGGCTTGGTGGGCCTTTACCCCGCCAACTACCTAATCAGCCGCACAGCCATCTTCAAGTGATAAATCTTTAATACCAAAGAGATGCCTCTTTAGTATACTATGGGGTATTAATCCAAATTTCTCTGGGCTATTCCCCGCTCGAAGGAAGGTTCTGTACGTGTTCCGCACCCGTTTGCCGGTCGCCAGCATCTGTATTGCTACAGACCTGCTGCCCCTCGACTTGCATGTATTAAGCCTGCCGCTAGCGTTCATCCTGAGCCAGGATCAAACTCTCCATTGTAAATGATGTTTGATACTGACATTTTAAAATTCTCAAGAGAAAATTAACGTGTCAAATCGAATTGTTTTCGTTTGACTTACCTTTTAGTTTCACTCTCGTACGAGACGAGAATGAGTGCTATTGTTTCCCAACTTTCAAAGATCTTGGGCCGTTTCCAGCCTACCCGTTTTTAGAACGGGAGTGCAAAGGTAAGGGCCAATTTATTTCTACCAAATTTTTCGAGATTTATTTTCCAACAAAAACCGATTCTTTTGGCGTGAAAATCAAGTGATTTAGAAAGATCTGTACACGCTTTTTTAAAAGCGGACGGCAAAGATAGAGCAATTGGGGATACTGGCAAAGATTTAAAGAAATTTTTTTCGGGAAAAATGCTGATAATCAATGAAACTAAGACCAGGTAACGATTTGGGCAGATCAAAAACTTACCTCCTCAAGGAACAAACCATGCGCGGGAGCCGCAAAACTGGCTTTTGTGCAATCTTTTGATTCAATGATTGCCTTAAACTCTTTGATAGTCAACTTACCCCTACCTACCAATAACATCGTGGAAACCAAGGCCCTAACCATTCCCCTTAAGAATCGATTAGCCATTACGGTATAAACCAAACACTTATCTTTTTCAATCCATTTACTCTCTGTAATCTGGCATATAAAGGTTTTAACCTGCGTATTTCTTTTTGAAAAGCTGGTGAAATCCTGATAAGTCAGCAATAGTGCAGCGGCTTGTTGCAATAAATCGTAATTGAGCGGGTATGGAAAATACCAAGCCCTGTCTTCTAAAAAAGGGTCTTTGCTTTTATATAGGTAGTAACAATACGTTCGATTTAGTGCATCAAATCTGCAATGCGCATCGTCAGCAACTTCTTTAACCCCACTTATTACAATGTCTGCAGGAAGAATAGCATTCATTTTATAAACAAACTGCTCGTGCAGTGACTGGTCATAATCGAAATGAAAAAAATTTTGACGAGCATGCACTCCCGCATCGGTGCGAGAAGATCCGGTCATTGAAACGGAGTCGCGCTGCAATGTTTTAAAAGCAATTTCTATTTCTTCTTGTATTGTGCGGGCATTTTCCTGCGATTGAAATCCGCTATAGGCTGTTCCCTTGTAAGCAACTTCTAAAAAATAGCGTGCCATTTATTGAATCATTGCTTTAAAGCGTTGAACGAGATCTTGATTTGAAAAAACTACAGCTAATTTATCAAACTGAGTACGATCAGTTACATAAAGCCAAGCCTCTAATAAAAAATCATATCGCCCTTCATCCGTTTTAAAAATGCCAGATAGTTGTTTCAATTGTGAAACCGAAAAACAATTGGATTGAAAAAACTTAGAGGCAGTGAGAAGCCGTTTGGTGTCAGTTGTTGCAAGTTGCATTGCTTGTGACAAAGAATCGAGTACAAGTTGATTGGCCATCTCTTTACAACGAGGATTCGTAATCACTTCTGTACTCACAATAGTTTCATCATTGGAAACCACTGTTAACGGTTCCGCTTTTTTTATAGGCAGCAATGGCTCACTTGCAATGGTATCCTTTAAAGAACTAGACTGAGCTGGGACAATGACCACTGGTTTTTGTACAGAATCGATTTTGACTTCAGTTCTGGCTCGCAAGCTTGGATCTCCAGAAGCAAGTGATAGTAAGGTTGCAAAATCTGTGCTGTCTTCAATGGCTGTAGCAGGAACAGCTTTCGTTTCAACCGGTGACTTACTGTATTGCACTGCTAAACTTCTCCAATCCATCAGACCCCAACCTTTGTCACCAAAATCTTTAAGTAAATATCCTCTATCCATTTGGTTGACTACCAAATGAAAAAATTGTGAAGGCCATTTATTAGAAGGAAAACTAACCTCTATGTGATAGGAAGTATCAACCAGTTTAGACAAAATCAAATAACCAGATTGGGAAGAAGTGTAACTAACACCATTCATCTTTACCTGAAAAGCTTGCGCTGGCTCAGTTTGCAGATAAACGAAATTGGTTCGTTGTGAAAAAACAAATTGTGTGGTTAGCAAAAAGAACGAAAAGAAAAAAATTATTTGCTTCATGAAATTAGCAGGTGTAGTTCAACAAAAGTAGTTAATCTATCTACCACTTTCCTCCAGCACCGCCCCCACCAAAACCTCCACCTCCAAATCCACCAAAGCCACCTCCTGAGCTACCACCAAAGCCTCCTCCACTCCATCCACCACCATACCACCCACCACCCGTCCAACCCTGGTGGCCCCTACGATTAATCATTCCGCCACCACCACTTTTACCTTTTGCAAATAGTAATAGAAGTATAATGAGCAATAGTATCGTTAAACCAGAACTTACTTCAACCTCTCTTTTTCTTGCCGTGTGATATTCGCCTGCTGCAGCACGTTGTAATGCTGTAATGGCCTGCGCGAGTCCTTTGTAATAATTACCCTGCTTAAAAGGAGGAATTAATTCATTCTCAACGATGGCGTCTGCAACCACATCTGGTATTGCGCCTTCCAATCCATACCCGGTTGCGATGTAAGCATCTCTATCTCCACCTTTTCCACCTGTTGATATGAGAAGAACGATACCATTATTAAATTGCTTACTACCTACACCCCATTTACGACCTAGTGCAGTAGCAAATTCATTAGCAGTGTATCCTTCTAAGGTTTCCACAATAACTACAGCAATCTGATTAGAAGTGCTGTCGTCAAATGCAGTTAACATTTTTTCAATGGAAGAAGCCTGTGCACCAGTCAAAAATTGACCGCCCTGTGTAAAATCATTATATAACCTGGGAGGAGAAAAAGGAGAAGGGATTACTTTCTCAACCTGGCTCCATGCAACTTGAGTAAGCAAGAAAGCAAAAAGGAATAAATATTTATTTCTCAGCCTCATCCAAAAACTACTTCGTTGTCTAATTCATTTTTATCTTTTTCTCCCTGGAAAGGGAAATGAAGCCGCAATGCCTTTCCAATCTCCAAAATACAAGTGCAAATTCCAGCTGTATAATCAGCACGATTAAAAGCAGCTAGCATTCCATTGACCTGTTCACCCCAGTACGTGCTTCCTAATTTTTCGTGAATGCCTTGATCACCCCATATTGCTAATTGTCGATCTGCAAGGGCCAAATAAAGAAGGACTCCATTGCGCTCGGCTGTTTGATGCATGTTCAACTGATGGAATAATTCCGCTGCCCGATCAGTAGCTTCAATATAGCGACATTTATTTTCAATAAATACTCTGATCTCTCCACTCGTTTGCTTCTCTGCTTGAACAATAGCAGCGGCGATGGCCTCCTTTTCTTCAGCAGAAAAAAGAGAGGAAGATCTTTTTCTAAAAAATGAAAACAAGCTTATTGAATATTGAATTTAACATCTGGCGCTTTCTCTGAGCCTTTATCAGCTTCATAGTAAGCCTTCTCAGAAAAATTAAAGGCACCGGCTAATATATTTCCTGGGAAACGTTTTACCCGTAAATTGAAATCTTCCACTGCCTTATTATAATCTTGTCTAGCAACATTAATACGGTTTTCAGTTCCTTCAATTTGTGTTTGAAAGTCCTGGAAAGCTTTGGTGGTTTTCAAATCAGGATATTGTTCAAAAGAAGCAATGAGTCGACTGAATGAACCCTGAAGATTAGCTTGTGCCTGCTGATAAGCCTGTAATGTAGCAGGATCGTTTATATCAATTTTCACTTGTGTAGCGGCAGCACGAGCAGCCACTACTGATTGCAAAGTTGACTTTTCAAAATTAGCTGAAGCCTCAACGGTCTTAATAACACTACCGTATAAATCAGTACGACGCTGGTAATTTGTTTCAACATTGCTCCATGCTTTCTTCACGCCTTGTTCTCCGGTAACAAAACCATTGAACGAGTTACAACCCCAAAATCCTAATAGCAGAAATAAACCACCAATAACTAAGAGGGTCAAAGTAGATCCTTTCATAGGTAAAATAATTTATATGCAAAATTAATGGAAAAGAAGAGGCGGCCACTCATTCCTGAATAGGGGAATGTTAAAGTTGTTAGCCAACTTGCTGTACTGCTGCAATACCAGGCAGAACTTTTCCTTCGAAGTATTCCAACATTGCACCGCCACCCGTAGATACATAACTAACACGGTCTGCAAACCCAAACTGATTAACAGCGGCTACTGAGTCACCCCCACCAACCAGAGAAAAGGCACCCTTATCAGTTGCATTTGCAACTGCCTCAGCTATGGCGAGCGTACCCGCCTGAAATGGTTTCATTTCAAAAACACCCATTGGACCATTCCATAGTATAGTTTTGGCAGCACTAATCACTTCTTTAAAATCTGCCCTGGCCTTTACTCCTATATCTAATCCCATCCATCCTGATGGAATGCCAAAGCTCTCACAATTTGTAACCGTTGCATCTGCCGAAAATTTATCTGCAATGATACTATCTATTGGAAGGTGAATCCGAACTCCTTTATTACTTGCTTTTTGCATGAGTTCATTTGCTAAAGCCAAACGATCTTCTTCACATAATGAGCTTCCGATGGCTTTCCCTTGTGCTTTCCAAAAGGTATAGGCCATTCCTCCACCAATGATAATATCGGTGGCCCGATCGAGTAAATTCTCAATGATTAAAATTTTATCACTCACTTTAGCGCCACCAATGATAGCAACAAATGGCTTCTCAGCGGTATGAAGAACACGCTCTGCACTTGCTACTTCAGCTTCCATCAATAAGCCAAATGTTCTTTTCTCTTTTGGAAAGAAGGGTGCTATCACCGCAGTGGAGGCGTGTGCTCGATGTGCTGTTCCAAATGCATCATTAACCCAAACGGTGCCCAATTTGGAGAGCTTTTCTGCAAATGCCACATCTCCCTTTTCTTCCTCCTTATAAAAACGAAGGTTTTCTAACAATAGTACTTCCCCTGGATTTAGTGAGTCAGCAACTTTCTTTGCTTCCTCACTAATACAATCTTCCACGAATTTTACAGAGACACCAGGCAAAAGAGATTGAAGATGACTAACCAGATGACGTAGCGAATATTTTGGCGTAGGCCCTTCTTTTGGTCTCCCTAAATGACTCATCAAAATAACAGATCCGCCGGAAGCTAAAATTTGATTGATAGTAGGAAGTGCCGCACGCATACGCGTATCGTCAGTAATTACTCCATTTGCATCGAGTGGCACATTGAAATCAACACGCACCAATGCCTTTTCCTGCTGAAAATGAAAGCTTGAAAAAGACATGGTTATTTCTGAATGAGCTTTGCGAAATAATTAACTGTGCGCACCAATTGACTTACATAACTCATTTCATTGTCATACCAGCTCACTGTTTTTACCAGCTGCTGTCCACCTGCAGCAATTACTTTGGTTTGAGTAGCATCAAACAGCGAACCAAATGAAATACCAATGATATCTGTGCTTACAATTTCATCTTCGGTATAACCAAAAGATTCATTGGAAGCGGCTTTCATTGCTGCGTTTATTTCTTCTACAGTAACCTTCTTATCAAGAATAGATATTAACTCAGTTAGAGACCCTGTGATTGTAGGCACACGCTGCGCACCTCCATCCAACTTACCTTTCAATTGTGGTAACACTAGCCCAATAGCCTTTGCTGCACCTGTACTGTTTGGTACAATATTACCCGCAGCAGCACGTGCACGTCTTAGATCTCCCTTCGGGTGAGGCGCATCCAATGTATTTTGATCATTTGTGTACGCGTGTATCGTTGTCATATGACCAGTAACCAAACCAAACTGCTCATCCAACACTTTTGCCATAGGAGCCAAACAGTTGGTGGTACAAGAGGCTCCTGAAATAATCTTTTCAGTGCCATCCAGTATTTCATGGTTCACGTTATAAACAACAGTTTTCAAATCCCCAGTTGCAGGCGCAGAAATTACCACTCGCTTTGCACCAGCTTTTAGATGTGCTTCGGCTTTTTCTTTGTCTGTGAAAAATCCTGTACACTCCAACACCACATCAACGTCATGAGCACCCCATGGAATTTGCGCAGGATCCTTTTGTGCGTATATTTTTAGAACATCCTTATTTACAATGATGGAATCTTCGGTTGCCTTTACATCAGCATCAAACCTGCCTTGTGCACTGTCATATTTCAATAAATGCGCTAGCACCTTTGGACTGGTTAAATCATTGATGGCTACAACATCAATGCCATCCATGTTATAGATTTTTCTATAGACCAAACGACCAATTCGTCCAAAACCGTTGATTGCAACTTTAACTGTAGCCATAGGTAAAAATTTGAGGGGACAAAGGTACAGCAACGAGATGAGATTTGGTTAACAATCCGGAGCCCCTTATCTTTGCGCTCCTGTAAAAAGGCCCGTTCGTCTAAGGGCTAGGACACCACCCTTTCACGGTGGTGATACGGGTTCGAATCCCGTACGGGCTACAAAGCCTTGCAGCGAAGCTGCGAGGCTTTTTTTATGCGAAGAGGGTTCGAAAGCTTGCTTTCGTAAACCGATGAGCATAAAAAAAGCCTGGCGCCGCCGATGCGGCGCAAAGGCTTTGGGTAAATCAAATGCGAAAGGGAACATTGTAAATAATCCCTTAAGCACACTTTTCACTCCCACTAACAAAAAATAACTCCAACCTGTCCAAGGTCATCCTACTTCCCTTTCACTGAACTTACTTTCATAGGAAAGGAAGTATGGATTTTAAAATAGTCACAGACAACAAGCAACTAAGCGAAGAGTTAGCTGAGCTTTTGGAAGACAAAGGCGAACTATGTTTAACGCTGACGCTTCCCCTGGAAAAATTAAACCCTCTTAGAGAGGCCAATGAAAGAAAACTAAAAGAGGCTATAGAGAGAGCCTCCCTCTACAATGAAAATCCTGAGAGTACAAATAGAGATCTAATAGATTCTTTACTAAAAAAACTAACCGAGTGCACCACAAAAATCGATTGGCTACATGTACCGCAAGGAATTGGACTTTATATATCGAAAAAAAATGCCAGGATATACAATTTTGATTTTACGCCTGCAGAGAAAATTATCTGGAGCGACCGCTTTATGTTACGAGATGTGATGTATCAACTTCAGATTGATCAACCTTTTTTAATTCTCACACTTACGGAAACAAAAAGCTGCCTTTTTGAAAAACAATTCGGCGAATGGAAAAAGGTTTCCGATAATGAAATCAACCGAGATTATACCGACAATTACCTGTATGAAAAACCATCCAGAAGTACCTCACATGCCGGAAGCTCACATGTAAAGAGTTTTGAAAGGGATTCGGAAATTTTAGAGACCGCCCATCGTCTTCCTCACTTACTTAAAATAAAACAACATCTCAAACAGTATCAGCATCTGTTTCGTCCCCTGGTAATAATTGCCAATGATCGACTACATCATGAAATTAACTTTTCAGAAAATTCACATGATCCAATCATCAAAATCAGCAAAGATCCCAGCCACTATACACCAGCAGAGTTGGGAGAAATAGCTATCCCCTATGTATTTAAATATGTTGAAGAAAAGATTGAAAGACTAATCGCAGAATGGAATGAACTAGTAGGCAAAGGATTTACACGAAGCGGACTCCAAGCTTGCTGGCGTGCCGCAAATGAGGGAAACTGCAAAATACTTCTAGTTGAATTTGGCTACGCAAAGCCTGGGTTTTTACTAGTAGATCCCTTTTATCTTTTTTTGAAGCCCCCAGCAGCAACTCACACCATCTTACCAGATGCAGTAGATGATTTATTAAAAACTGTTTTAAACAAGGGAGGAACTGTTTTTTTCACTGCTAACGACTTGTTAACTACCACTCAGCATGTAGCACTAATTACTCGATACTAATAAAAATTAATTACCATGAATAACCATTCTTTGACCAAACTACACGACTTACTTGACTATGATATACTGCAAAGCCATGCAGCAGAAAATCAATTAAAGTCATATATAAAAAAATGGATCGCCCAAGCAAGTTCACTCTCGCTTAGATCACGCTTACAGGAATATTTATCGATGACAGAATCACATTTACTCTATCTGAAGGATTATACATTAGCAAGCGAATTGCCAGCACTTCCAAGCAGCAATCGTGTGATGAAAGCAATGCTGGCGGAAACAGAAGAGAAACTCAAAAAATGTGCAGATAAAGAATTACAAGACGCCTGCTTGTTAGCAGCAATACAAGAGATTAACCATGTTAAAATCAGTCAATATGGAACAGCAGCTTCTTTTTCAAAAGCATTAGGAAATGATAAAGCAGCCAGTCTTTTTCACATGTTTGAGATAAACGAAAAAAAGATAGACAAAAAACTAAACAAGATTGCAAGACTAGAGATTAACCCAAAAGCAATTTCTGCTTACTTAAGTTGAAATGAATAAACTAATAAGTTAATCATTTATCACTTAAAATAAATATTACGATAAGTGTTTATATATATATAATTAGCCATATACCCCCCCCCACATATACTTATTTATGTGTTTTTCAAATATTTATGAAATTTAAAATTCTCATATAAAATAATATACTTACGTATATTTACAATATTATACGTATATGAAAAAAAATCATAATAATCATTTCCCTGACATAGAGGGACTTGAAAGAGAGCTTTGGAAACTAAGAAATGAACAGGGAGCATTTAGCCATTTAATACACGAGGATATTCTACAAGTAATGGTTGCAACAAAAAACTTTATAACTCTTGCATCGGAAAAACAAACATATGATGAAAATCTATGCCATAAAATTTGTGACCTAATGGATGAGGCCATTAATAAACTGAAATTAATTCATGAAAAAGTAGCATTCCACAGTATAAAAAGTTTAGGACTAAAAGGAGCAGTTTTTGAGTTGGTTAATAAAGTTAAAAAGGATTATAACATAGATATAGATTTTGACATAGAAGAAAGTAAAATTGATTCTGTTGATGAATATACTAAACTACTGATCCATCAAATTCTAACTGAGTTAGTTAAAAACACAGCTTATCATTCAAATTCGAAAGAAGCTAATATTAAAATAGACAGGCAGAAATCAATTTTATGCGTAGAATACAAAGATTCTGGTTACGGATTTTACAACTCTGAAAAATTTTGGAGAAGTGGCTTAAATGGAGTCAAACACTCAATTTATACGCTTAATGGAGAAATGAAGATTGAAACCTCGCCTGGCAAAGGATTTTTTTTCAAGTCATTGATTCCAATTGTGTAAAATTATCTGGATAAAAGCTAAAATCACAATTATGAAATTTCTAAGTAGCACTGACCTAAATCATTTAAGAAATGCACTCAATCATTAATATAGGTTTAACACCTTACTAACTTGTTCTCGTTCTGGGTTTGTATTCTTACAGACCGAACGCAAGCAAGCAGGGTTGGTTTTAATAGGTACGGCGATGCAGCAACTGTTGCATCGCCTCTTTTTTTTAAGACCCGGCTAACGATTGTAATTTCTTTTCGTTGATGATTGTAATATTTCCATCTGACCCCACTTCAATTAAACGTTCAGATTTAAACTCACTTAAAGTACGTATCAACGATTCTTTTGCAGTTCCGGCAATATTTGCTAACACCTCCCTATTCATGTGTATCGCAAAGCTGTCCTGCTGATTGAGGGCATACTTTCTCTTTACTTGCAATAAAGCCTCTGCTACTTTTTGACGGAGTGAGTTATAGGCAATGCCGACTAGGTGACTATTTTTATGAGCGAGTGTGCTTGCTAAAATCTGATTGAACTTATAACTGAATGTAAGATTAATTCGAAGCAATTGTTGAAAATCAGAACGAGGTATTAAAATTACTTCAGCTGTATCAATTGACTCGGCAGACTCTCTGTAGTGTGTATTTTGAATGAGCGCAGTATATCCTAAAAAATCATTTTCACCGCACAAATCAGTGACTAGATCTTTTCCCTCACTACTGCTTTTATAAATTCGTACTTTTCCGCTCTTGATAAAATACAAGAACTTCGGCGATTGACCTTCATTGTAGATTTGTTGATTTTTACCAAAACGATGCACACTTCGTCCATCTAACAATTCTTCCATTACCTGTCTCTCATTTATTACAGAACCCGCAGTTTGGTTGTGGTTCTGTTCTAGAATCCCCTTTAATCCCTCGACCCTCTTTAACCTGGATTCAACGACATATAATAGTTCTGTATCTGAGATCTCTCCTGCTAAACAATCATCTGCGCCAGCAGTCATCATCTTGCGGACTTCATCTCTATTATCTTGTTCTGTGATAAAAATCACAGGGGTCAACATTAATTGAGATTGTTTTCTTACAACATGTAAAAAACTAAGCCCATCTAATAATGACAATTTTGTTTTTGAAACAATTAGATCCGGGTTGTCTTCTAAAACAAGTTGAAACGCAGACTTTCCATCCAACGCATGGCAAACGGTATAGCCAGCAATACTTAAAACATCAGGGATATTGAATTCACCAAGACTTGGGGAACCCACAACAAGAATTTTAGGCATGGATTATCATTTACTATAAGATATAATACTAGTATAAATATAAGTATTATATCTTATATTATAATCAGCCTAATAATTGTTCTAGCTTTTTTTCATTTAATAGCCGGATAGTTCCGTCGTGGTCCAATTCGATTATCCGTTCGGCCTTAAACTCCCCTAAAGTACGAATAGACGACTCAATGGCAGTACCAGCAATACTGGCAAATGCTGCTCTATTCATATTTATTTCAAATTGATCAGCCGGTGTACACCCATATTTATCTTTTAAATGCAACAGTGCAGCTGCCACTTTCTGACGTAAAGAATGATAAGCCAACCAGAGTAACCGCTTGTGAAGCCTGGAATTTCTAAGCGCAATCTTTTCCATAAACTTTCTGGAGGCCAGGGGATTTTGACTGATCAAATCTTCGAAATCTTTTCTTGGAATCAGTGCAAGCTCAGTATAGTCAATAGCCTCAACTGTTTCGTCATGATTAGTTCCATTTATAATTTCTACAAAGCCAAGATAATCGCCTGGGCCGTACAATTCAATCACTAAATCTTTCCCATCGGGGTGAGTTTTGTAAGCTCGGGCTTTCCCATTGATAAGATAATACAACCGCGTTGGCCTTTCGCCTTCCTTTACAATAAGTTGCTTTTTATTATACCGATCAACATTTCGATCTTTTACTAAATACTCATGTAATTCCCGTTCTGTTTCTGCAGTAGAGTAAAGTTGTTCCTCTTTTTTTTTCCATAAACCACCTAATTCTCTTTTACGTATCCTGGTTTCCAAACAACTTAAAAGTTCAGTTCCTTCTATCGGTTTTATAATTATATCATCCGCCCCCATCTCCATCGCCTTTCGTAATTCATGTTTATCACATGAACTACATAGTACTATAAAAACTGTGTGCCCAAACCAAGGCTTTGTTTGTAATAAGTGGAGTACGCCAAATCCATCAAGACCGCTCAATGTAAGTTCAGTAATGATAATATCAGGATATTCCTGTGTAGCCATCTCTACACCACTCTTTCCATCAGCAGCCTGTATCAAATTATAATCAGCTAACTCCAAAATCTCGCTTATGCTTGCTCTGATGGAAGGTTCACTTGCGATGAGTAAAATCTTTTGTTTCATGATATACAAATGACAGGATTTGAGAGGCCGCATTCAATGACTTGAGTCATTTTAATAATGATTCAAAAAAAAGGCGCATCAATTGATGCGCCTTTTTAAATTCTAACATCTCAAATTAATTCGAGGGTAATAATACTCCACTGAATACTTTTTTAGATGTTGTAACCCGATACATGATTGGCGCTGCTGTTAATGGAGCAGCAAGTTGAAGTTGTCGACTTTCTTGAGATTGTAATTCACCCACGTAAACTCGACGAAGCAACTTTCCTTGCAAATCAAATAACTCAATCAACACTTTTGTCTTTTCAGGCGTTTTAACACTGAAATTCAAAGTTGTTCCAAATGGGTTTGGAAATACATTCACTTGTAACTCCTTAATGATAGAAACCTGAGCAACTTCCTGTTCTTCAGCTTTACTTGCTAGCGGAACAGCAACTGGACACAGATTCAGACTTGCAAAATATCCAAGAGACAAGCGGCATTTATCGAAAGCATTGTTGATTACATCGATTTGCGCAACGATATCTCCTAATGATGGAACCACAGCCCCACCTGGCCCCACTTGGCCTGGCAATTTTGTTCGACCCAATACCGCATTTGCTAAGTTTAAAAGTTCAAACACAGTACCAGCACTGGTTGCACGGAGATAATTTACTACGCTGGGTATCATATACCATGCACGAATTGCCAATGGATCTTCCTCACAACTTACCAAACTTACTGCGCCCCTTACACTTGAGCAAGTGCGCAAACGTTGCGTATGCAAATACCCATTTTGCAATTCAAATGAAGTCAAATCAGGCTTGATTCGAATATTAAGTGCCAATGAAATGGTTTGCGATAACAAAATGTTATTGATCTTACCCTTGGAAGTTTTATAAGCTGAAAACTGAGTGCTTTGCAGCGTAATATTTCCTGTATGCGTAAAGGAATACGGAGTGCCTCCTCCAGGTAAAATTGCATTTAAACGTGCAGAATCATTGACATTAATAGTAAGTGTTCTTCCACCACTTCCTATAATTATTGGTCCAGATGTTAACAGTTTTTTGATTATAGAAACTGCATTTCTGTACAAACTATCTTCATCACAACTTGCACCGTTGGTACTTCCATAGTAGCCCTGCGTCAACGTACAAGCATTAATACCCGCACAAGGATTCACCTGAATAGACACTTCTTTTACTGAACTACATCCAAATATATCTGTGTAATGATAGGTCAGGATGTGCGTACCAACTCCAGCAACAACTGGATTAAATGAAGTTCCACTTACTCCTGTACCAGACCACATACCTCCTGAAGGCGTTGCAGATAGAGAAATACTTTCTCCTTGTGCACATAATGGACCATATGAACCTACGGCTAAAACGGGAAGTGGTTTCACTTCAATCTCAATCGTGGTGTCTGCTGTACATCCACCCGCAACTGGTAACTGATACGTTACTGCATGTGTTCCTACTCCTGCTTCGCTAGGATCGAACGTGTTTCCAGCTACGCCTGTGCCTGACCAACTACCACCAGAAGGAGTAGCACTCAAGAATGCAGGTGATGCGTTCACACACAGTGGACCATAACTACCAGGATACAAAGTAGGTATTCCGTTCACAACAATCGAAGTGCTATCAATGCTTGTGCATCCATTTGTATCTGTATACGTGTAATAAACCTTATGAGTTCCTGCACCTGCAACAGATGGACTAAACGAAGATCCACTCACTCCCGTACCTGACCAACTACCGCCACTTGGAGTAGCAGACAGAGTGATCGCTGTTCCCTCTATGCAGAGTGGACCATAAGAACCTACTGATAATTCTGGCAGTGATTTCACTTCAATTTCAACTGTGGTGTCTGCTGTACATCCTCCCACAACTGGTAACTGATACGTTACTGCATGTGTTCCTACTCCTGCTTCGCTAGGATCGAACGTGTTTCCAGCTACGCCTGTACCAGACCAACTACCTCCAGTTGGAGTAGCGCTCAAGGAAACAGGTGATGCGTTCACACAAAGTGGACCATAGCTGCCAGGATATAGAGTGGGTATTCCGTTCACAACAATCGAAGTGCTATCAATGCTTGTGCATCCATTTGTATCTGTATACGTGTAATAAAC
>Ga0214917_10002551_pt1 | contig 21975 bp, 17 predicted proteins | sample LL_1208_BB_MetaG_FD_177983 | JGI IMG/M metagenome (GOLD analysis project Ga0214917, IMG submission 177983) | Freshwater microbial communities from Lake Lanier, Atlanta, Georgia, United States - LL_1208_BB | ecosystem: Environmental > Aquatic > Freshwater > Lake | place: USA: Georgia | collected...
CTGAGCGTGGTGGTCATAACAACAGGCCAAGGGCAAACGGATCAAGCCAGCGACGACCCAGATCCATCTCCATCCAATCGTTCCGCCGGCAGCGGAACCATGGAGACGGTGCAAAGCGAAACATCCCGGTGATCAATGATGCGTATTCGCACACCGCTGGTCTGTGCAACCTGGGCTGCACATCTAAACCTCGATAGCAACAGCGTCACCGAAAGACCTGAGCACAAATACCTGAACCTGAGAACCAAGCGCCGCCGTCAGCGACTGAAATGGGCCTTGGCGTCATACAACGCTTCGCTGTCAATCACCGCCAGGCCGCGCTCGCGCGCAAAGGCTTCGGTGTTGCGGCGCACCTTGCCGCGCACGAAGAAGGGAATCTTGGCCAGTTCCGCCTCGCCGTCGGCACTCCAGCTCAGACCCGCGGCCACCGCGGCCGCCCCGACTGGCCCGACCTCGGGAACCTCAGCTAGGGCAGGGGCACCATCGCCGAGGTGGCTGCGGTGGCCATCCACGAATTCAAAGTCGTGGCGGAACATGCCAATCAGGTGTTCCTCCAGACCCATCATCAGCGGGTGCACCCAGCTGTCGAAGATCACGTTGGCCCCCTCCCAACCCATCTGCGGGGCATAGCGGGCGGGCACATCCTGCACATGCAGCGGCGTGCTGATCACGGCGCAGGGCACACCCAGACGCTTGGCGCTGTGGCGCTCCATCTGGGTGCCGAGCACCAGCTCCGGCGCCGCCGCGGCGATGGCCGCCTCGACGGCCAGGTAGTCGTCGGTAATCAATGCCTCCAGCCCGAGCTCCGTGGCGGCGGCGCGCACCTCCCTGGCCAGCTCGCGGCTGTAGCTGCCCAGGCCCACCACGGCAAAGCCCAGCTCACGGCTGGCGATGCGAGCGGCGGCGATGGCGTGGGTGGCATCGCCAAAGATGAACACCCGCTTGCCGGTGAGGTAGGTGGAATCCACGGAGCGGGAATACCAGGGCAGCCGGGAACGGCGCTCCGCCGCACAGATCCCATCGGGCCCGGGCTGCAGATCAGCCGGCAGCTCCAGATTCAGCAGCCCGTGCAACTCCCGCAGGAAGGCCACGGTGGCGCCGATGCCGATTGGCACGGTGCTGGTGGAGGGGATGCCGAACTGGCGCTCCAACCAGCTGCAGAGGGTTCCCGCCACCTCGGGGTAGAGGCACACATTGGCATCGGCACTGGGGATGCGCTGCAGGTCGGCGGGCCGCGCCCCCAGGGGGGCCACCACCGCCACATCAATGCCATAGCCAGCCAAGAGCTGGCTGATCTCACGCACGTCGTCGCGGCAGCGGAAACCCAGCAGCGAAGGGCCCAGCAGATTCACCCGCGGCCGGCGCCCCTCGGCGCGCCAGCGGCTGGGGTCGGGCTTAGGGCTGCCCGGCGGCGGCAGCTGCGGCTTGAGCAGGCTGCGCACCAGTTGGTAGAAGGTCTCAGCGGCGCCCCAGTTCTCCTTCTTGGAATAGGCCGGCAGTTCCAGGTTCACGATCGGAATGCCCCCCAGCTCCATGCCGGCCGCCAGGGCGCCGGGCTGGTCCTGGATCAGCTCGGCGGTGCAGCTCTCCCCCACCAGCAGAGCGTCTGGCTGGAAGCGCTGCACCGCGTCGGCAATTGTGCGTTTCACCAGCTCGGCGGTGTCACCCCCGAGGTCACGCGCCTGGAAGGTGGTGTAGGTGACGGGGGGGCGCCGATCGCGCCGCTCGATCATCGTGAACAGCAGATCGGCATAGGTGTCGCCCTGGGGGGCATGCAGCACGTAGTGCACCCCCTCCATCGAAGCGGCGACGCGCATGGCCCCCACGTGGGGGGGGCCTTCATAGGTCCAGAGGGTGAGTTCCATCGGAGCGGGTCAGGCGAACGGATCAGGCAAAACTCAGGGCGGCGCGGCGGCGCAGCGGACGGGCGAACAGCTCCGCCAGGTCCGCCGCCTGGTCGATGCCATGGATGGGGCTGAACACCAGCTCGATCGACCACTTGGTGGCCATGCCTTCGGCCTCCAGCGGGTTGGCCAACCCCAGGCCACACACCACCAGATCCGGCCGTTGCGCCCGCACCCGCAGCAGCTGGTTGTCCACGTGCTGGCCCTCGCTGATCTGGGTCTGGGGCGGCAGCAGGGCCAGGTCCTCCGCCATCAGCCCGCGATCGAGATAGGGCGTGCCCACCTCCAGCAGTTGCATGCCGCACTCACGGCTGAGGAATCGGGCCAGGGGGATTTCCAGCTGCGAATCGGGCAGCAGGAACAGCCGTTTGCCCGCCAATGTCTCCCGCAGGGGTGCCAAGGCCCTGCGGCCACGCTCCACCAGTGGATCCAGCAGCTCCGCCAACCGGGCCGGCGGCACGGCGAAGGCCGCCGCCGCCGCCGCCATCCAGGCGTGGCTGCCCTCCACCCCGAAGGGGTAGGGGGCACGGATCAGTTCCGCACCACGATCGATCAGGGCACGGGCGGTGCCGCTCAGGAACGGCTGGGCCAGCAGCAACTGGGTGCCAGGACCAACGCTGGGCAGCTCGGTGGAGCGCCGCGGCGGCAGGCTGGCCACCCGCTCGATGCCAAGCCGGTGGAACAGACCGATCAGGCGGTCCTCCACCGCATCGGCCAATGTGCCGACGATCAGCAGCTGCCGCTGCTCAGACCTGGGCATCAGCGGGATCAACGCCTGGAGTGCGCCGTCCTCCCCCTGGGTGAAGGTGGTTTCAATGCCGCTGCCGCTGTAGTTGAGCACCGTCACCCGGCCAACGTGCTGGCGGTTGAGGCGCTCCGCCGCCTTGGCCAGATCGAGCTTGATCACCTCGCTGGGGCAGCTGCCCACCAGGAACAGCGTGCGGATCTCGGGGCGGCGCTCCAGCAGTTGGGCCACGAGGCGATCGAGCTCCTCGTTGGCATCCGCCAGGCCCGCCAGGTCGCGCTCCCCCAGGATCGCCGTGCCGAAGCGGGGTTCCGCGAAAATCATCACGCCGGCGGCGCTCTGGATCAGGTGGGCACAGGTGCGGGAGCCCACCACCAGGAAAAAAGCGTCGGGCATGCGGCGGTGCAGCCACACGATCGAGGTGAGCCCACAGAACACCTCCCGTTGGCCGCTCTCCCGGAGCGGAGGCGGTAGATCCGGATGGGGTGCGGTGCTGGCAACCATGGCCAGCCTCCTGATGAGCGGCACTCCCTCGCTAGCGCTTCAGCGGCGCCAGGGGAAGGCTTCGGCACAAGCCGTTAGCAACAGCGCACCGGCGGGCTAGCGGGCCAAGGGGGTGCAACCGGCCAACCGTAGGTAAGGTCCGCTCCAAGACGCCGTCCAACCAACCCCATGAACCCTCTTGTTGTGCTCATCGTCCTGGCGGCGGTGATCCTGGTGGGTTCAGCGATCGCCACGGGGGTGGAGGCGGCGATCCTCACCGTGAATCCGATCCAGGTGCACACCCTCACCCAGCAGCGGGTGCCGGGGGCGCGGGCCCTCGAGCGGATCAAGGCGCGCCCGGGGCGGGCGCTGGCCCTGCTGGTGGTGGCCAACAACCTGTTCAACATCTCCGGCTCGATGGTGCTGGGCAGCCAGGCCGATGAGGTGTTTCACAGCGGCGCAGTGCTCGGCGGGGCTGCGGGTCTGATCACCTTCAACGTGGTGTTCACCGTGGTGGTGATTCTGTTTGCCGAGATCCTGCCCAAGGCGATCGGCAACAGCTTCGCCATGCCGATCAGCCTGGTGAGTTCGCGGGTGCTGTTGGTGGTGGAGCGGCTGGCGCTGCCGGTGCTGCTGCTGCTGGAGAAGCTGATGCCGGCGATCACCGCCGAAGCGGAGCTCACCACCAACGAACGGGAGATCCATCTGATGGCCCGGCTGGGCTCCCAGCAGGGGCAGATCGAAGCCGATGAGGCGGCCATGATCGGCAAGGTCTTCACCCTCAACGACCTCACCGCCCGCGACCTGATGACCTCGCGGGTGGCGACCCCCTCCCTGGCGGGCGATGCCAGCCTTGAGGCGATGCGCAGCGAAATCCTGCAGGCACCGGAGGACGCCTGGTGGGTGGTGTTGGGGGAGGAGGTGGATGAGGTGCTGGGGGTGCAGAGCCGTGAAGAAGCCCTCAGCGAACTGCTGCGTGGCCATGGCCAGCGCCTGGTGAGCGAGCTGTGCGATCCGCCCCAGTACGTCCCGGAGATGATCCGGGCGGATCGACTGCTCACCAGCTTTCGCCGCGGCGATCGCAGCTCCGTGCGGGTGGTGGTGGACGAATTCGGGGCGTTCGTCGGCCTGGTGAGCGCCGCCGACATCCTGGGGGTGCTGGCGGGCTGGAAGCGGGTGCCGAGCGAGGCCAGCGAGCCTCAGCTCTGAACCCCGCCACGCCGGCGGCGCTTGAGCATCAGCCAGTAGCCGCCCCCCAGCAGCACGGCACACACGGCCCCCACCAGGGTGGAGCCCACCATCAAGCGGCCACTGAAGGCCAGGCCCAGATCCCAGAGCCCCTGCTCCTGCACCTGCTGTAGGGAGGGAAAGCCGGGACCGGGGCCCATCAACCAGCTGCCCACCTGGTAGTTGAACCAGTAGAGCGGCAAGGAGGTGATCGGGTTGCTGATCCAGGTGCCGGCCGCCGCCAGCAGGTGATTGCCGCGCACCAGGCTGGCCAGTGCCACCCCGAGCACGATCTGCAATCCGAAGAAGGGATAGCAACCGGTGAACACCCCCGCCGCCAGCCCCCGGGCCCGCTGGCCATGGCTGCCCTCGTGGTGCCAAAGCTGCAGCAGCCGCTGCCGCAGCAACCGCAACCAACTGCGGGGGGTGCGGGGGCGACGCGGCATGGCGGAGCTCACAGGCCGAGGTGGCCGCAGATTAGGAACCGCGCCAGCGCGGCGAAGCTGCGGCTCAGGCGTTGTATGTCGCTCGGGCCAGCGAGGGGGGTGCCGGGCCCCCTGAGGAGCCAAGCTCAGTGCAGCTCCACATCGCGATGGATCTCCTGCTCCGCTACGTGCGCTTTCCGCTGATCTGCTGCGGATTCGGCCTGGCCGCCATTCTCACCAGCCACGGCGGCTTCAACGCCGCCGGCCTGCAGGCCATTTGGATCACCCTGGTGCTGCTGGCGCTGGAGATCAGCCTCTCGTTCGACAACGCCGTGGTGAATGCCCGGGTGCTGGAGCAGCTCACGGCCGGCCAGCAGCGATTCTTCCTCAGCTGGGGCCTGGTGATCCCGGTGTTCGGGGTGCGGTTCCTGGGGCCGTTGGTGCTGGTGAGCCTGGCGGGGGGCATCGGCATCGGCGAGGCCTGGCATGCCGCCCTGCATGAGCCCGACCAGTACCACGACCTGCTGGAGCTGGCGGAGCCGCGGATCCTGGCCTTCGGCGGCATGTTCCTGTTGATGGTGTTCCTGCGCTACTTCATCGACGAGGCCAAGACCTTGCACTGGGTGGAAGCCCTGGAGCGACGGCTAAGCAGCGCCGGCCGGGTGCCCTCCCTGGAGGTGGCCCTGGCCTTGATCGTGCTGATGCTGGTGGCCTGGGCCCTGCCCGCAACCCTGCGCAGCTCCGTGTTGTTCGCTGGCCTGATCGGATTGGTGCTTCAGATCCTCAGCACCTCCCTGGCCGATTTCTTCGGCGGCGAGGAGGCCGCCGTGGGGCGAATGGCGGCCCAGAGCGGCATTGCCAGCCTGATTTACCTGGAGCTGCTGGATGCCTCCTTCAGCCTCGACGGCACCATCGGCGCCTTTGCAATCACCAACGACCTGGCGCTGATCCTTACGGGCCTGGGCTTGGGGGCCCTGTTCATCCGCTCGCTCACGGTGATGCTCAGCCGTGAGAAAGCCCTGGATCAGCTGATCTACCTGGAGCATGGCGCCCACTACGCCATCGGGGCCCTGGGGCTGCTGATGCTGGGCAGTGTGGTGATCAGCCGCTGGGGCTGGCATGTGCCCGAATGGCTGAGCGGCCTAATCGGCGTGGTGTTGCTGCTGCTGGCCCTGGGGGATTCGCTGCGGCACCAGCGCCGCCGGGTCTGACGTCGGGTCCAGCCAGCAGCAGCTCAGGCGGCCACCAGCTGGGCCATGTGATGCAGGCCCTCCAGCCCCTGCCAGCCCAGGTAGGCACCGAGCAACAGGGCGAACACCCCCACCAGCCATTCAGCGCGGTGCACCAGCCAGTCGTTAAGGGCCGTCAGCGGTGCCCTCAGGCGCTCACCGGTGCACAGCCACAGCAGCGGCGGCAGCAGCAGCAGCGAAGTGGTGATCGCCACGAACACCAGCCCCACTTCCACATCGCCCCGCAGGCTGGTGTGGTTGGTGAGCAACATGCCGCCTTCCTTCACGTAAAAGACCAAGTTTTCGGGGCTCACCAGGGCGCAACCGGCGCCGAGCCCCAGCAGCGGCAGCGCCTCCAGCTCCGGCAGGCGGCCCATCAGCTGCATGGCCCAGTTCTCCTCACCGATGGCCACCGCCGGGGTGAGCTGGAACAGCCCCAGGCCCACCAGGGCACCGGCACCGATCAGGTCGATCAGGATCTGGCCGCGGCTGCCCAGGTGCATGGCCCAGCTGAGCCGGCCCCCCACCGCCACCACCAACCCCAGGGCACTGCCGTTGGCGAGCATCCAGCCGGTGAGGAAGGTGAGGCAGCGGCGCAGCGGCTGGGCCCCCAGCAGCAGCAACGCCACCAGGGCGATGTTGATCGGGCTGAACGAGATCCCCAGGCCGAAGGCGATGGTCTGGGTGAGCCAGTGAAAAGGAAGCATCAGGCCGGGGTTCGGGCCGTGGAATCAGCCCATGATTAGAGATAGAAGCCCACGGTTGTGACCACCCGCGTGCCCTGGGCCCGCAGGGCACTGCGCAGAGCGATGGTGCTCTGGTTGTGCAGCAGGTTCTCCCAGCGGTGGCGGGTGACGAACACCGGCAGCACCACGGTGCAGAAACGATCGCGGCTCTTCTTGTGCTGCGCCTCGAAAGCCTCCACAAACTCCAGCACGGGATCGAGCAATGAGCGGTAGGGCGACTCCAGCACCACCAGCGGAATGTCGGGCAATTGCAGCTGCCACTGCTCGCGGAAGGCCTCGGCCCTGCCGAGGCCCAGATCCACATGCACCGCCACCAGCTCCTTGGCGATGGTGCGGGCGTAGCGCACCGCCTCAAAGCTGCCGCGGTGCAGCTGGCCCACCAACACCACCACCGGCACCCCACCCTGTTCGGGTGCCGGCGGCAGGCTGAGGCGCTTGTCGGCCGCCAGCCGCAGCCGCTTGGACACAGTTTGGTAGTGGCGCTTGATCGCCAGGTAGAGGCTCACCAGCAGCGGGATCGCCACCACCACCAGCCAGGCGCCATGGGTGAACTTGCTGTACAGCAAAACGCCGGTCACCACCGCGGTCACCAGGGCACCGATGCCGTTGATGGCGGCCTTGCTCCACCAGGCGGTGCCGCGCTGGCGCCACCAGTGCATCACCATGCCTGCCTGGGAGAGGGTGAAGCTCAGGAACACTCCCACCGCATAGAGGGGGATCAGACGGCTGACGCTGCCGTTGAACACGATCAACAGCAGGGCTGAAAAACCACTCAGGGCCAGAATGCCGTTGCTGAACACCAGCCGATCCCCCAGGGAGGTGAGCTGGCGGGGCAGGTAGCCGTCCTGGGCCAGAAAATTGGCCAAGCGAGGGAAGTCGGCGTAGGCGGTGTTGGCCGCCAGCAACAGGATCAGCAGGGTGGCCAGCTGCAGGAGCAGCAGCAGCACGCCGTTGCCGAACACCGCCTGGCCCAGCTGGTAGAGCAACGTGGGGCCGTTCTCCACGTACACCGCCCCCACCTGGTGGGCCAGCACGCTGATGCCACTGAACATCAGCGCCAGGGTCACCACCATCACCGTGAGCACGCGGCGGGCGTTGCGCCATTCCGTGGGGCGGAAGGCGAGCACCGAATCGCTAATCGCCTCAATGCCGGTGAGGGCCGCGCAGCCCGAACTGAAGGCGCGCATCAGCAGCACCGGCGTGAGCGCTGCCCCCAGTTGCTCCACCGGCATGCGATGGGCTTCGGCCATCAGCAGGTTCTGCTGGCTGGCCTGCAGCGCCTGCAGATCGCCGTGGGCCAGGCGAATCAGGCCGCCGATCACCACGGCGAACACCGCCACCATGAACACATAGGTGGGCAGACTCAGCAGCTGGGCGCTGGAGCGCAGCCCCCGCAGGTTGGCCAGCATCAGCAGCCCCAGGGCCACCAGGCCGAGGGGCACCCGCCAGGGTTCCAGGGCGGGGAAATAGGAGGTGAGGGCGGCGATGCCGGCCGCGGTGCTCACCGCCACGGTGAGCACGTAATCAATGGAGAGGGCGGCACCGGCCACCAGACCGGTGAGATCGCCGAGGTTGTCGTGGCTCACCCGGTAGGAGCCGCCCCCCTGGGGATAGGCGCGGATGGTCTGGCGATAGCTGATCGCCACGACCACCATCAGCGCCACGATCAGCCCGGTGATCGGCAGGGTGTAGGCCAGGCCCGCCGCGCCAGCCACGCCCAGCACCAGCACGATCTCCTGGGTGGCGTACGCCACCGACGAGAGGGCATCGGAACTGAGGATCGCCAGGGCTTCAGCGTTGTTGAGCCGCTCCTCGGCGTGGGCACTGGTGGGCAGCGGTGCCCCCACCACCGCGGCCTTGAGCCGATCGAAACGCAGCCTGGGCATCAATCAGCCGCATGAACCACAGGGCCAAACGCTACGCCTTCCGGATCGTGGTGCCCGACGGCCCCACCCGCCGATCCCAGCCACCAGCATGCCGAGCATCCCAACCCGCCACGCCGCCGGGGCTGCGCCATGGCATCACCCACCCTGCTCACCACCCTGCTGATCCTGCTGGTGGGGCTGGCCCTGGCCCGGTTGAGCGCCGGTCAGCTGGCCCGCTGGGCCGTGCCGGCCATCGTGGTGGAGCTGGTGATCGGCGTTGTGCTCGGCAACAGCGTGCTGCCCTATGCGGCGATCGAACCGCTCAGCGGGCTCACCGAGCTGGGGGTGCTGACGCTGTTCTTCCAGGTGGGCTTGGAGGTGAGTGCAGATCTGCTGGCCTCACGGCGCGGCACCGTGCTGCGGCTGGTGGCCCTCAGCTGCCTGGCCCCACTGCTGGGCTACTGGCCGTTGGTGCAGGGCCTGGGCATGGCCCCTTCGGCAGCGGTGCTGTGCCTGGCCTGCCTGGCGGCTACGGGCACCGGTGTCACCCTGCGGCTGTTGGCCCAGCGCCAGGCGCTGGGGACCCCCACCGGCCGGCTGCTGGTGGGGGTCTCCGTGCTCGACGATCTGCCGGCAATCGGCCTGCTGAGCCTGGCGGTGGCCATGGGGGGGCGGCCCCTGGGCGGGGCGGGCTCCGGCGCCATGGGGCCGCTGCTCGGACTCAGCGCCGCGGCGCTGAGTTATGCCCTCGCCGGCTGGTGGCGCCGCCGCGGCGGTCAACCGCCCACCAGTGCGCTGGCGGTGCTGATGCTGTTGATCGCTTCGGCCTGGCTGGGGGAACGCAGCGGACTCACCTCCCTGCTGGGCGCCCTCTGGGGTGGGGTGCTGCTGAAGCGGCTCAACCCTGAGACGGAGCCGCAGGGGTCGCTGCTGACCCTGCTCTCCGAAGTGTTCCTGCCGCTGTATTTCATCAGCGTGGGGATGCGCATCGACGCCGGCAGCCTGCTGCAGGGCCAAGCCTGGGAACTCACCCTGGTGCTGCTGCTGCTGGCGATCGGCTCCAAGCTGCTCTGCGGCCTGGGGATCAGCAACGCCGACCGCCGCGCCGGCATCGATCGCTGGCAGGTGATCTACGGCCTGATGCCCCGGGGGCTGCCGGGCCTGGTGTTCGCCAGCACGGCCCTGGCGGCCGGCGTGATCAACGGCCCACAGTTTTCAGCCCTGGTGCTGATGGTGAGCGGAACCACCGTGGTGGGGTTGCTGCTGCTGGAGCGGCGCCTGCAGCGCCAGCAAAAAGCCCCCGACGCAAGCGCCGGGGGTTGAAGCACAAACGGGACGCGATCAGAGGGCGGCGTTGCCGCGCTCACCGGTGCGGATCCGCACCACATCCTCCACGGGGGTGATGAAGATCTTGCCGTCGCCGATCTCACCGGTGCGGGCAGCAGCGGAGATGGCGGTGATGGCAGCTTCCACCTTGTCGTCGGCGACGACGGTGGTGATCCGCATCTTGGCGAGGAAATCCACCGTGAACTCGTTGCCGCGGTAGATCTCCACTTGGCCCTTCTGGCGGCCGAAGCCGCGCACGTCGTTGATGGTCATGCCCACCACGTCGATGGCCACGAGGGCGGCCTTGACGGCATCCACCTTGCTGGGACGCACAACTGCTGTGATCTGTTTCATGGTTGGGCCCGATCAGTAGGTCATGGGGTCGTAGGCCTCTTCGCCGTGGGCGACGAAGTCCAGACCGCGCTCTTCCTCTTCAGGGGTAACCCGCAGGCCCACCACGGCACCGACGATCCACAGAATGATCGCCGTGCCGATGCCCACGAAGCCGTAGCTGATCAGCACCGCCTTCACATGGGCCACGAACAGGGCGCCATTGCCACCGGCGGCCAGGATTTCAGCCGATTTGGGGAAGTAATCGGCGGGCACCAGGGCCGGTGCGGCCAGGGCGCCGGTGAGCAGGGCTCCGATGGTGCCGCCCACCCCGTGCACCGCATAGGCGTCCAGGGAGTCGTCGAACTGGATCGCCGACTTGACCTGCACGGCGATGTAGCAACCGGCGGCGGTGGCGATGCCGATCAACAGAGCCTGGGGCATGTAGACGAAACCGGCGGCGGGGGTGATCCCCACGAGACCGGCCACGGCACCGGTGGCGGCACCCACGGCGGTGGGCTTGCCATCACGGAACCACTCGATCAGGCACCAGGTGAGCAGAGCCCCCGAGGCTGAAAGGGTGGTGGTGAGGAAGGAGAAGCCTGCACCCTTGGCGGCGAAGTAGCTGGCGCCGTTGAAGCCGAACCAGCCGAACCACAGCAGACCGGCACCCAGCAGGATGAACGGCACGTTGTGGGGAGGGCGCCTGCTCTCGGGGAAGTTGCTGCGGGGACCAACAATCGCCGTGGACACCAGGGCACCCACACCGGCCGCGATGTGCACCACGGTGCCACCGGCGAAGTCGATGGCACCGATCTCACCGAATGGGCCGAGGTAGCCGCCGCCCCAGACCATCTTGGCCATCGGGCAGTAGATGAACAGGCTCCAGAGCAGCGAGAACCAGAACCAGGCCTTGAAGTTGATCCGCTCCACCAGGGCACCGGAGATCAGGGCCGGGGTGATGATCGCGAACATGCCCTGGAACAGGGCAAACGAGGAGGCGGAGATGGCAAAGCCATCGGCCAAGGGGGCATCCCCCAACTCACCGCCCACGCCATTGAGCCACATCTGGCCCAGGCCGCCGATGAAGGGGCTCTTGAAGCCGGTGTCGAAGGCGAGGGAATAGCCCACCACCACCCAGACAACGCCGATGAGCCCCATCAGGAAGAAGCTCATCATCATCGTGTTGAGCACGTTCTTGGCGCGGGTGAAACCGCCGTAGAAGAACGCCAGGCCGGGGGTCATCAGCAGCACCAGGGCTGAACCCATCAGCATCAGCAGGGTGTCGGCACCGTCGGTGGGCACCTTCTGCAGGGCCGCCTTGGCGGAGCCGGCCATCAGCGGCAGCAGCGCGGCGCCGAAGGCCAGCAGCATCACCGCGTAGCGCCTCAGCTCAGGTTCCTGAACCTTCGCCAGCGCTTTGGTGCGGAAGCGATCAAAAACGGCCAGGGGGGTAGGACCACCGCCGGCCATGGGGACATGGACCATGGAAGGGAGAAACCTCTCCAACGTTCGCCAAGGCACACTCCGCCAAAGCGAACATTCCGCCAGTAGCGGTTTTAACCGTTTTCCAAATCGACCCAATGGATCGCGTGGACGCCACCGGGCCTCAGCCAATGCGGGCCCATTTGCAAGCCGGATCGCCTTGAATCGCGCCACAGGATTGCCCCACAGGTTCTTGACGCGGCCCCCACAGCGCTTCCCCTGGCATCACCTGGCGGGCGAGTCCTGCCTGCAGGAGCTCAACAGCAGTCGCGATGGGTTGAGCACCGCCGACGCCGCCAGGCTTCTGGCGGACAGCGGCCCCAACCGCCTGGAGTTGAGCGCCGGCCGCACGGCGCTGCAGATCCTCTGGGACCAGTTCAGCAACGTGATGCTGATCATGCTGCTGGCGGTGGCGGCCGTGTCGGCAGGGGTCTCGCTGCACCAGCAGGAGTTCCCCAAGGACGCCATCGCCATCCTGGTGATCGTGATCCTCAACGGCCTGCTGGGCTACCTGCAGGAAAGCAAGGCGCAGCAGGCCCTGCTGGCGCTGCGCGACATGGCCCAACCGCTGGTGCAGGTGCGCCGAGACGGCGACTGGCAGCGGATCTCCAGCGAGCTGCTGGTGCCCGGCGATCTGATCCGCCTGGAGGCCGGTGATCGCGTGCCGGCGGACGCGCGCCTATTGGATGTGGCCGATCTCGGGGTGCGGGAGGCGGCCCTTACCGGTGAGGCCGAAGCGGTGTTCAAGCGGGCGGATCTGCTGCTCGAGGCCGACACGCCGGTGTTGGAGCGCCAGAACTGCCTGTTCCAGGGCACGGAGCTGGTGCGCGGCCGCGGGCTGGCGGTGGTGACCGCCACCGGCATGGCCACGGAGCTGGGCCAGATCGCCGAGCTGATCAACACGGCGGGCGGCGAGAGCACGCCGCTGCAGGAGCGCCTTGATGGCCTGGCCAAGGTGCTGGTGGGCAGCGCCCTGGCCCTGGTGGCGGTGGTGGTTCTGGCGGGCTGGCTGCTGGGCCAGTCGTTGATGGATCTGCTGGAGGTGTCGCTGTCGATGGCGGTGGCCATCGTTCCCGAAGGTCTGCCGGCGGTGATCACGGTGACCCTGGCGATCGGCACCCAGCGCATGGTGCGCCGCGCCGCCCTGATCCGGCGCCTGCCGGCGGTGGAGGGCCTCGGCTCGGTGACGGTGATCTGCTCCGACAAAACCGGCACCCTCACCCAGAACCGTCAGGTGGTGCAGGAGTTGCGCGTGGGCACCGAGGCGGTGGCCGTCGGCGGCCAGGGCTATGAGCCCAGCGGCAGCCTCAGCCCCTCCGGCCTGATGGCGCCGGCGGGAGCCACCGCCGGCGCCGCCGCCGGCACCCAGCAACTGCTGCTGCAGGCCGGCGTGCTCTGCAGCGACGCTGAACTCAAAACCCAGGCCGATGGCAGCTGGGATGTGCTCGGCGACCCGACGGAAGGGGCCCTGGTGGTGGTGGCCGCCAAGGCGGGCATCGATGGCTTTGCGCTGCGCAGCCGCTTCCGGCGCGCCGCTGAAATCCCCTTCAGTTCCGAACGGCAGCTGATGGCCGTGTGGGTGGAGGATCCCGACGGGGAGCTGCAACACCCCCTCGGTGCCAGCGCCAGCAGCTCCCGACGCCTGTTGATCAGCAAAGGGGCGCCCGAAGTGATCATCGGGCTCTGCGATCGCTGGATCGATGGCGCGGGGGTCCAGCCGTTGAGCGCTGAGCAGCGGCAGTGGTGGTTGGATCAGGCCCGCGAACTGGCGGCCTCCGGCCTGCGGGTGCTGGCCTTCGCCTGCGCCCCCCATCACCCCAGCCCCGACCATGAACTGGACGATCAGCTGCTACTGGGGCTGATGGCCCAGCTGGATCCGGCGCGGCCGGAGGTGGAGCGAGCCGTGGCCATCTGCCGGCAGGCGGGCATCCGGCCCGTGATGATCACCGGTGATCACCCGCTCACCGCGCGGGCGATCGGAGCCTCAATCGGTCTGGCACCGGCGGATGGCGAGGTGGTGCTCGGCCGTGAGCTGGAGCGCTGCGATGACGGCCAGCTGCGCGACGTCGTCGCCCGCTGCAGCATCTACGCCCGGGTGCCACCCGAGCAGAAGCTGCGGATCGTGAAGGCGCTGCAGGCCAACGGCCATGTGGTGGCAATGACCGGCGACGGCGTCAACGACGCACCGGCCCTGAAGCAGGCCCACATCGGCGTGGCCATGGGGATCACCGGCACCGAGGTGAGCAAGGAAGCCGCCGACATGGTGCTGCTGGACGACAACTTCGCCACCATCGTCAGCGCGGTGGAGGAGGGGCGGCTGGTGTACGCCAACATCCGCCGCTTCGTGAAATACATCCTCGGCAGCAACGTCGGCGAACTGATCACGATCGCCTCGGCGCCGCTGCTGGGGCTGGTGGGCGTGCCGCTGACCCCCCTGCAGATCCTCTGGATGAACCTGGTGACCGACGGCGTGCCGGCCCTGGCCCTGGCCCTGGAGCCCGGGGAACAGGGGTTGATGCAACGGTCGCCGGCGGAGCCGGGTGAATCGATCTTCGCCCGAGGCATCGGCCGCTACATCATCCGCATCGGCGTGGTGTTCGCCGTGATCGTGATCGCGCTGATGCTCTACGCCGCCCGGCACGAGGCCCCCTGGGAATCGATGGTGTTCACCACCCTCTGCCTGGCCCAGATGGGCCACGCCCTCTCGGCCCGCAGCGATCTGCCGCTGGTGCAGGTGGCGCCGTTCTCCAACCCCTGGCTGCTGATGGCGGTGGTGCTCACCTCCGGCCTGCAACTGCTGCTGCTCTACGTGCCAGCGCTCTCGAACTTCTTCGGCACCACACCTCTGAGCGCCCGGGATTTGATGATCTGTGTGGGCTTCAGCCTGCTGTTCTTCCTCTATCTCGAACTGGAAAAGCTGGCGCGGCTCTGGCTGCGTCGGGGCGCGGCCCACAGCTGAACTACTCGCCGGCGGAGGCAGAAGCCCCTGCCTCCTGGGCCGCCGGACTCGCCAGTCCGGAGCGAAGCCGATCGGCGGTGGTCAGCGCGCCAGCCAGCGGCAGGGCCATGCAGCAGGCCAGCAACACCAGCCATGGGCGGCCGGGCGTCAGGGCCAGGGAACGGTGCGGGCGGGTCTGGAGCAGGGGTCTGCCGCAGCCGCAGCATTCCAGGCCTGCGGGGGTTTTGCTGATCAGCCGCGATCCGCAGTAAAGGCAGGACATGCCTGAATCACACTTTGTTCAACAGTGGGGTGTTGGGCTGATTGGCTGCCGTTGCAGTTGTTACCGCTGCGGCCCAAGCCAATCCGAACCGACCTGCGTCGACCTGAGCAATCCGGCTTTGGGTGACAGCCGTTCGCCCGGGGCTGTGGAACGGCGCTGGGGATGCTGTAGCAGCGAAACAATGCGTTATTGGCAGCAATCCTGCAGGCGGCGCAACACCCCAGGCCCGGCAATCCAGATCAGAGACGCCATTCAGGAACTGGCAAAGCCTCTGCCCCCGAGGGGCTTTGCGGAAGCGATGCTGTTGATCAGCGGCGTTAACGCAGCCCAGCGCGATTTGGGCCAGGGCCTGGAATCAGCCTCGCTTATGCACCCAATCGGAGTTGATGAATCAACGCCAAATTGTGGCCCATCGCAGCAACACAGTCTTTAGCCTCTCGCGAACCCAAATTCAGACATCCCCACGATGCCTGCGCCACAGACGCTCACCCGCGGCAGCTGCGACGCCCTCACCCAGCACCTGCGTGCCATTGGTCGCATCCCCCTGCTCAGCGCCGAGGAGGAGATCAGCCTCGGCCGCTGCGTGCAACGACTGATCCACCTGGAGGAGATCGCCGAAGAGCTCACCCTACGCGCCGGTGGCCAGGTCCCCAGCCTTGAGGGCTGGGCGGCCGAGGCAGGCCTCACAACGCTGGAGCTCAAGCGAGCTGTGCGGCGAGGGCAAAAGGCCAAGCAGCGCATGGTGTCTGCCAATCTGCGCCTGGTGGTGACCATCGCCCGCAAATACGCCACCCGCCAGCTGGAGCTGGAGGACGTGATCCAGGAGGGCAACCTCGGGTTGATCAAGGCGGTAGAGCGGTTTGACCCCAGCCGCGGCTACAAGTTCTCCACCTATGCCTACTGGTGGATCCGCGAAGGCATCACCCGGGCCATCGCCGACAAGAGCCGTACGGTGCGCCTGCCCGTGCACGTGGGCGAAGCGCTGAGCAAACTGCGCCGCGCCCAGCAGCAGCTCTGGCAGGAACTGGGCCGCGCCCCCAGCCTCGAGGAGATGGCCGATCACACCGGCCTCAAGCCCCTGGACATCCGCGAAACCCTGTTCCGCGCCCAGCAACCGCTGAGCCTCGACGCCAGCCTCGGCGACGACGACAGCGGCAACCTCAGCGAGCGCATCGCCTGCGGCGGCACCGGCCCCAGCGAAGCGATCACCGGCCAGCTGATGCTGCACGATCTGGAACAGCTGCTGGAGGATCTGCCCAGTCAGCAGGCGGAGTTGATGCGGCTGCGCTACGGCATCAATCAGGGTTCCCCCATGGCCCTGAGCGCCGTGGCCCGCAGCATGGGCGTCACCCGCGACACCGCCCGCGGCATCGAACGGCGCGCGATGGCGGCGATCCGCGATCGCTCCAATCGGGTGGTGGATTACCTGGAGGCCTGAACGCTCAAGGGTTGCACCAGCCACAGTGCATGGGATCAGCGCTGCGGCGCTGATCCCGGCGGGGATGGAGCTGACGGTGATCGCAGCGGATGCAACCCCACTCCTCCTCCAGTTCCAACGGCGTGGCCAGCCCGCAGGCCCCACAGGGCAGACCCGCCACCGCCTTCACCTTGCCCCAGCCCGGCGTGCCGCAGGCAGGGCAAGTGCTCCGCACGCGCCGCACCAGACGAAAGGCCAACCTGCGGATGCTGGCCATGCGCGTGGGATTGCAATGGGCGCGCATATCCGTTTCCAACCAGGCCAGACCCTCCGGCGACAGGGCTGCGGCCTGATCCAACAGCTGCAGCAGGCCGCCGTGCTCGTGGATGCCCTTGGCCAGCCAGCCGGCCTGGGCTGATCCCTCGGGCAGATGGGGCCTGACCATCAGACCGTGGCTGGGGAAGCCCACCGCCCGCAACCAGGGACCCAAGTCATCGCCGCGGCGCAGCGCACGGGCGGCGTAATTGGTGCGCGGGCTGATGCCGTGCTCATGGATCAGCAACTGCCTGGGGCCATCGATGTACACCATCCATTCCTGCCCCACCGCCAGCATCGGCACTGCGGGGTGGGGCCCGAAGGCCCCTTCGCTGGCGAGGCCCAGCTCCAGGCCCGTGAGCCGCATCGCCGCCTCCGCCTTCATCCGACAGGTGCTGAGCGCATCGGCGGGCCGGGCATGCTCACCGCTGAAACTGCCGAAGCGATCGGTATCCAGCTGGTCGGCTCGCAACAGCGTCAGGCCCAGGCCCCAGCGAAACGGCCGCGCCAGCACCCGCTCCTTGCCGTGCTGGGTGGCCAGCGCAATCAGCCGAGAGCCGTCCCCCACACGATCAGGCAGACCAACGGCCGAAAACTAGACAAACGCATCCAAATCTGGGGACGCTCCGCAGATCACAACCATCAACAGCTCGCATGGTGATGAACAGGGCCGTGGCACGCCACTGCCCCAAGTTATTGGCAACACGGCCTAAGTTTTCGATCCACAGCCAAGAGCGGTTGCTGCTGCGCCGCCGATGAGTCGCTGCCGATGAATCGCTGACCATGAATCGCTGCCCATGAACAACTGGAGCCCCCTGGCCAACGTCCAGCAACAGATTGAGGCACTGGAGCAGGTGCTGATGCGCCGCAACAATGTGATTCGCCTGCTCAGCGCGCGCCTGCTGTTGATGCTGGCGATGGTGGTGGGCTTTTGGTTGGCAATGCGCCAAGCCATTTGAACGGCCACGGCACGCACTGGTCCGCCATCCAGCGGTGATTGATCACCATCACTGATGGCGGTAGTTGGCAACGCTTGCCCCCAGGGCGACCCAAGCCATTGTGGCCAGTCTCTACCGTTTCTCCACAGCTCAGCGGAGGAGATTGCACCCGCATTCGGTTCACATCCAACCCTCAACAATCGATCCTCTCCCAGCAACGGCTTGGCCCCAAGTCCGTGTCAACACGATGAGGCTGCTCAGCGCATCATCTGCATGTCCGTTGCACTCCAGCGCCTGACCATTCGCCAGAACTCTCCCCATGGCTCAACGTCGACGTCTCCTCGCTCTGCTCGGTGGGGCGATGACCACTTCGCTGCTGATCAGCGGCTGTCTCGGCAATCCTCCAGACCGCACCGGCCGCAGCGGCGCTGCGGCCATTCGGCTGAATACCCAGGCCGCCTCCCAACTGGAGACCAGCACCATCAACCTCGGGTTTATCCCCATCCTTGAAGCCGCCCCATTGGTGGTGGGCGTCGAACAGGGGTTCTTCGCCAAGCACGGTCTGCAGGTGAAGCTCTCCAAACAGTCCAGCTGGTCTGCCGCCCGCGACAACGTGTTGCTGGGCAGCGGCGGCGGCGGCATCGATGGCGGTCAGTGGCAGCTGCCGATGCCGCAGATGATCACGGAAGGGGCGATCACCAACGGCAAAAAAATGCCAATGGTGGTGCTGGCCATGTTGATGAGCCAGGGCAATGGCATCGCCGCGGCCAATGCGGTGCGCGATGCCAACCTCAGCATTGATCTCAAAACCTCCTCCCCGGGCTACTTCCAGAGCTTCCAACGCAAGCAGGGGCGCAAATTCCGGGCGGCCTACACCTTCCCCAAGGCCAACCAGGACCTCTGGCTGCGCTATTGGCTGGCGGCGGGAGGGGTGAATCCCAACACCGACGTGGAGCTGCTCACGGTTCCCGCGCCGGAGACCCTGCAGGGAATGAAGAACCGCACCATGGAAGCCTTCTCCACCGGTGATCCCTGGCCCTCACGAATTGAGCAGCAGGGCATCGGCTATCTGGCTGCCACCACGGCCCAGATCTGGCGGGCCCACCCCGAGGAATATCTGGCGGTGCGGGCCGATTGGGTGGATCGCCATCCCAAGGCAACCGTGGCCCTGCTCAAGGGTCTGATCGAGGCGCAGATGTGGCTCGACAAGCCCCAGAACAAGGCCGAAGCCGCCCGGATCCTCAGCACGCGCAAGTGGTACAACGTGGCCCCTGCCGTGTTGGAGCAGGCCCTCACCGGCACCTACACCCTTGGCGCCAAGGGAACCCCCGTGAAGGATCCCAAGCTGGGGCCGCTGTTCTGGCAAAGCGATCGGGGTGTGATCTCCTACCCCTACAAAAGCCTGACGCTCTGGTTCCTGGTGGAATCCCTGCGCTGGAAGTTCTATCCCGGCACGGTGGACAGCATCGAGGAGGCCCGAGCCATCAACGACAAGGTGGTGCGTGAGGATCTTTGGCGTCAGGCAGCCAAGCAATTGGGGCTGCCGGCCAAGGACATTCCCAACAGCTCCAGCCGCGGCAAGGAGGTGTTTTTCGATGGCGTCACCTACGACCCGGCCAATCCACAGGCCTATCTCAACAGCCTCAAGATCAAAAGCTGATTCCACACAGCTGCTCCCACAGAGGTGATTGCAACAGCACCTCACCGATTCTGTCGCTCTGTTCCATTTCATCCCACTGCACAACAATCCCATGACCACGGCACCAAACACCGGCTTCAACCTTGGCCAATGGTGGAAACACAACCGCAAGACCATTCTTCCCCCCATCTTTGGCATTGGCGGCTTTCTGTTGTTCTGGCAACTCAGTGCCAGCCTCGGCCTCACCAAACTCAGCGGCCCCTTGAGCCTCTGGACCGAAGAGCGCACCCGCGATCTGCTGCTCTATCCCTTCTTCGATCGGGGGGGACTGGATAAGGGCCTGTTCCTGCACACCATGAGCAGCCTCAGTCGGGTGGCCCTGGGTTATTGCCTGGCCGCCGTGGTGGGCATCGCCACCGGCATCGCCGTGGGGCTGAACCAGGGGCTCAACCGTGCCTTTGATCCGCTGTTCCAGTTCCTGCGCATGGTGGCCCCCCTGGCCTGGGTTCCGATCGCCCTGGTGCTGTTCCAGCAGAACCAGCCGGCGGCCATCTTCGTAATCTTTATCACCTCAATCTGGCCGATCCTGATCAACACCGCCGAGGGCGTACGCCAGATCCCCCAGGATTACCGCAACGTCGCCTTGGTGCTTCAGATGTCGCAGCGACGCTTCTTCACCAAAGTGCTGATTCCCTCGGCCCTTCCCTACATCTTCACCGGCCTGCGCATCTCGATCGGCCTGGCCTGGCTGGCGATCATCGCCGCCGAGATCGTGATGCCCGGTACCCCTGGCATCGGCTTCTTCATCTGGGATGCCAATCAGAACGGCTACGTGTCCGACATCGTGCTGGGGGTGATCTGGATCGGGGCAATCGGCCTGATCCTCGATCGCTTCATGGCCTGGCTGCAGACCCGCATCTCCTCCGGCCGTTGAACGGCTGCTCACCCTCCCACTCCTTCCTCAAGCCATGACAACGACACTGGTGGCCGTTCAGGACGTTGCCAAAACGTTTCCGCTCAGCGGCGGCGGCACGTATCTGGCCCTCAAAGGCATCGACCTCGAGATCAACCAGGGCGAATTCATCTCCCTGATCGGCCACTCCGGCTGCGGCAAGAGCACCCTGCTCAACATGATCGCCGGCCTCGATCTACCCACCGGAGGCACCGTGCTGCTGGAGGGGGAAACCGTGAAGCGGCCCGGCCCCGACAAGATGGTGGTGTTCCAGAACTACTCGCTGCTGCCCTGGCTCACGGTGCGCGAGAACATCGCCCTGGCGGTGGATGAAGTGATGCCTGATCTCACCACGGCCCAGCGCAATGCCGTGGTGGTGGAGCACATCGAAATGGTGGGGCTCAGCCATGCGGCCGACAAACCCCCGCTGCAGCTCTCCGGCGGCATGCGCCAACGGGTGGCCATTGCCCGCGCCCTGGCGATCAAGCCCAAGCTGCTGCTGCTCGATGAACCCTTCGGGGCCCTCGATGCCCTCACCCGCGGCAATCTGCAGGAAAAGCTCATGCAGATCTGCAATGAGCATGCGCTCACCGCTGTGATGGTGACCCACGACGTGGACGAGGCCGTGCTGCTCTCCGACCGCATCGTGATGCTCACCAATGGGCCGGGCTCCAAGATCGGCGGCATCCTCGAGGTGGATATTCCACGGCCACGGCAGCGGCTGGAGGTGGTGCACCACCCCAGCTACTACAGCCTGCGCTCCGAGATCATCTACTTCCTCAACCGCCAGAAGCGGGTGAAGCAGTGGCAGGCCAAGCCCCACAAGGTGCTAGCCCGCCATGGCCTGGAGAAGGTGAACCTCGATCTGGGCTTTGTTCCCCTGGCGGCCTGCGCTCCGCTGGCGGTGGCGGAAGCCAAGGGCTTCTTCAGCAAACACGGGCTCGATGCGGTGCAACTGGTGCGCGAAACCAGCTGGCGCGGCGTGACCGATGGCCTGTTGGATCGCACCCTGGATGCGGCCTTGATGCCCTCCGGCATGCCCACCTGGATGACCGCCGGAGGCCATGGCGGTGACCCCACACCGATCGTCACCGCCCTCACCATCAGCCGCAATGGCAATGGCATCACCCTCGCCAAGCGATTGGCGAACGAGGGGGTGCACAACGTGGCCGATTACCGCGATTACCTGCTGCGCACCAACCGCGAACCGCACACGCTGGGGATCGTGCATCCGGCCTCGATGCACAACCTGCTGCTGCGCTACTGGCTGGCCTCCAACGCCATCGACCCCGACCGCGATGTTCATCTGCAGACCATCCCACCCGCCCAGATGCTGGCCGACCTCAAGGATGGATCGATCGATGGCTACTGCATCGGCGACCCCTGGAACTTCCGAGCCGCCCGGGAGGGCCATGGGGTGCCGATCGCCGGTGACCTGGAGATCTGGTCGGGCCACCCGGGCAAGGTGCTCGGCGTGCGCGAAGACTGGGCCATCGCCTACCCCAACACCCACATCGCCCTCACCAAGGCGGTGCTGGAGGCCTGCCGCTACTGCGCCGATCCCGCCCACTGGGATGAGCTCAGCCAGCTGCTCAGCGATCGCCGCTACCTGGGCATGAAGCCGGAGTTGATCCGGTTTGGCGTCACCGATGCCAACAACCAAGCGAGCAAGGCCGAACCCCACACCCTGTTCTACGGCCCCGGGGTCAACCGGCCGAGCCGCAGCGA
>Ga0214917_10002553_pt1 | contig 21973 bp, 29 predicted proteins | sample LL_1208_BB_MetaG_FD_177983 | JGI IMG/M metagenome (GOLD analysis project Ga0214917, IMG submission 177983) | Freshwater microbial communities from Lake Lanier, Atlanta, Georgia, United States - LL_1208_BB | ecosystem: Environmental > Aquatic > Freshwater > Lake | place: USA: Georgia | collected...
TTCATAAAATGAGGTTGAAGAACCTGCTTGAAATAATCAACCTCTTTTTCAAAATCAAGTTCTACAGGGTAATTTTCATGAAGTATATGTGCTACATCTGGGAAATCCGTACAAACTTCTTTGAGACAGTCTTTCAAAATAGTTTGGACGTCCATTTATACTACCCGCACAAGTTTACTCTAAATACAATAACGTATCGCCTTCTTTTGTATAGTGTGGAAGATGAAAGTGGTCAAAAATTAACATCTTGTTAACATCTTCATAGTGAAACCAATAAAGATCTTTTGGATTTATTTTAATCAAAATTCCTCGCTCGTTAATCATATATCCTGCCTTGAACAATTCTGGAATGCACATATTTTTATTATCAAACGAACCAAAAATACATCGGCGATTATAAATTTTCGAAATACGAAACTTTACTATTGTTTTTGATTTTTCGAACGGAGAACGAAGAAAAAATGCCATTAATTGCAGGTATCTGTGTACGTTTAAACTTATAAGGATACACGATTTCCTCCACGGTAGGCAAGTTCCTTTTCTTCCTTGTCCGTGAGGCACAGACAACCTACATCATTCGTAATACTTGTTGGGCAGCATTCGGGTTTGAATTCAGAGTTCTGGAATGCAAACAGTTGAGAATCATCTGCTGCTTCATACGGTTTCAGAGGAGTCGGTGCATTTGCCGGCGACCAAGAATTTCCGTTCGATATGTCAATTCCAGAATAAACACCATCTTCTCCTCCCGTCACTGGAGCACCGATATCCTGCTGGAAGAAACCTTCTCTTTTTACAAAGACATAACGAAGTAGCATTCCTACAACAAATGCTGCCAAACCAACACCCATAACTACGCTAGTCTTATCTTTCATTATTTATGTTGTTCCATTTAATTTTTGAAGGACTCGTTTTTGAATTTCTTCCAAGTCATGTATGTCATGACTATCTGGATAATCACGAACTGTTGTTGAATTATTTATTACGAATTCACCCGTCGGATTGTCAATAAAAATTTGCATCTTGTTGTTTTCAAGATATACAATACCCATTATATTTCCATAACTTGTACACATTCCAGGTTCAAGATATTCTAGTGGTATATCATCTATGGTATCTTCGGGAGAAAGTGGTTCGTAGGATGGAGGTTCGTCGTCGCATTCTTCGTAATCGGAAAAGGTTATTCCATTTATTTGTATCTTGTGTGTGTCGGTATTTAGGCATATGATTTCGGCAGGATTCTCTTCCAAATACATGTATGACAAGAGTGCATCCTTTACATATTTCCATTCTTTGAATTCGTATACTAAATGGTTTCCGGCAACGATAACGCCGCAATAATTGTAGAGGTGAATGTCCTTTGCAGTAAATCTCATTACAGCAGTTACGCGCCCCCCGGATATGTCATCTCCTACTTTGACATCTTTCAAATATTTCTGAGTTCCATTCTTCATTTGGATACACGTTTCTGGATGAAAGCAACTATACGTCATTCCTAGTGCAGCGCCGATTGGAATAAAGAATGCCAATAACGGAGGGAATACTATACTTAAAAGAATTCCTAGACCGAAAATGATTCCAACAAGAGCACGCAAAAGACTCATTGAAAAGTCAAAAACAGAAATTAAAAAATTTACAGATGTAGAAGCAATAACGGCAGTGTATCCAGCACTTCCAACTATTCTCTGTGTAAGATCTCGAGTACGATTCAACAAACTAACAAGTCCTCCAAAGGAATTTCCAATCTTTCCGAAAAAGTCCTTTGCATACGAAAGAATGAAATTTTGCATGCCCGTCGTAAAGGCACGGAACTGATTCAAAGACTCCAAGATGATTTTTATAGTTCCCGTAATAACGGAAAACATTAAATGAACTGGTTCTGACAGAATTTCAAATATCTTTTCTGCATAGGAATTGGTGCAATACAGAAAATTTTCAGTCGTTCCTGTTTCGGAAAACATGGATGTAAACGGCATGTACAAGGGATTACAACGGTACTTTACCCATTCGTCCTTGATTTCTTGATAATTGGACTGAACAACTCCCCACATGATAAATCCCAAAATTATGATGGGACCTATTATGACGGCTCCAATTGATAGAGCATCCATTATTTTTATACCTCTTCTTTTTGGATTTCATTATCACGCCAGTCATGAATGCTTTCATCAGTAACTTCTTGATCGTCCAAAATAGTGACTTCTACATTGTTGTTGCCAATTGCAACAAAGCACCCATTTTCGGTTAAAAATTGGCAAAATCGATATGGAACCGTGGTGACTTCTTCTTCTGATACGGCATGGACTCCGTCATCTTTTAATACCCAGGTTCCTAGTGCCATTCGTATTCCTTCGTATTCTGTACTATCAAACAGTCTATGCTTTATAATTCCTATAACTCTTCCGCCGAGATATAAAGTATCTCCAATCTTTACACTGTCTGCTCTGACACGTTCCTTGTTGTCTTTCAAAACCAATGTATACGGTCTTACCCCTGTAAGCACGTGCGTCAGGGGATTCTCTAGTTTTGCAGGGTTGTGATGAGTTCCATACTTCTTTTCAACGAGTTCAAAAAACCTTTTCAGTATTTCAGGATTGCTCGTTTCTTCGTAGTCCTTGTATACATTGCCTTCAATCGGAATCGTATGAAGGTCCGTGTTCAAACAGTACAAGAGTTTCGAACGCTGGGTTGGAACTGCGTCTGGGTGATCTTCTACACGTATCCACTTGTTCTCATGTTTGATTTTATGATTTCCAGAGACGGAGACATTTCCAATACAGTACATGTCTGTTTCTGAACCGTCAAAGCACAGTACGCTTCGTATGTGCTGTCCGTCAGCAAGTTTCATTCCTGGTTCAAGGCAGTACATTGGCAGTGTCCCCATGTTTGTTGCAACCCTTGTATGAGGACTAAAGCACAAGAATTCTGCCGCCTGACCAATAGGTCCTCTAGCAACGCTTTCGCCAGTTTGTAATCCAGTATTTACGATATTCATCAATACCGCAAATGTTGTAATCATTCGATTCATAATTGTTCGTATTCGACCAACAATTTGAACAGTAGCACTCATGCTATTCTGAATCTTTCCATAGGTAGACTTGATAATCCCAAGGAATCCTTCAGATGCCCCTACAACCGATGAACGAATTGAATTCATACTATCCAATATAGTGTTTATTGTTTCGGTAAGTATACTGAAATTTGAGTAAATTGGATCCATTACGAACCCAGCATACGTATTGACAGACTGAAGAGTGCAATTCATGAAATTTGTTCCAACGTCGCTGCCGACCAATCCAGCAAGAGGCATGTAGATAGGATTGCACCGATACTTTACCCAATTGTCTTTAATTTCCTGTAGGTTTGATTGTCCGTAGGCATACAGAGCAGCAGTAATTGCTAAAAGTGTAGTTATCATTACCACCAAAACGGATATAAGCATTCTCCTTGTTTTGTATCACTAAAATCAGAGATACAAAATGAGCGTTAACCTAGATAACATGAGTCTCGCCGACTTAAAGAAGCAGGCAAAGGGTAGGGGCATCAAACAGTATTACATTATGAAGAAGGACGACCTTCTTGCTCTTTTGAAACTTCCCGAGATTCCATTCAAATACAAGATTGAAAAAATGACAATTACGGAATTGCGTGAAACGGCAAAGACACGTGGACTGCATGGGTTTTGGGGTCTTTCAAAGGCGGACCTTACACGATTGTTATTTCCTGATGAGTATACTATCAATCATGCTCCCGCGGATCAGCATGAGAAGAATGACGGCAAGACAAGTAAACATGAGAATCCAGAGAAGGAGGACGCCTAGAATGTACGGATAGAGTTGTCGAAAAATACGAACCATGAGAGGTTGTATGACGTGAACTTCTACAAATGTATGCGTTTCTGGTTTTGACGTGAAATCCAAAACGTCTTGAAATATATTATCAAAAAAACCAACTGACTTTTTTTCCATATTTTTGTCTCAAAAGCAATATAAATCTATGATGAAACTTTCGCAACAGAACCTCCTTCGTCTCGGCGCTGTAGTCGTAGGAATTGCCGTTCTAGTAGCAGTTGTAAATGCGTATACTGGATCCAAATTGGGCGAGGGACTCGAAGTTGGCGGTCTAGAACCGCAGGGTCCTCTGTCTAACGATCCCTCCTTCCCGACAGTTGTAAATCCTCACTCGCAGGGTGGAGACATGGCACCGACGCTAGCACAGGAATCTCGTCACCCCGCGGGTCAGCAGACGTATGCCCAGACGGTCTTATCACCCGACGAACTACTGCCGAAAGGCGGTCTAGGTGCTTCGTGGGCAGCAACGAACCCGGTTGGTATGGGCGATCTTGCGGGTCAGAATTTCCTGACGCCGACGTACCACTACGGTATCAACACGGTTGGTCAGACGCTCAGAAACGCAAACCTCGACGTGCGCTCCGACCCCCCGAACCCGCGTAAACCTGTTTCGCCGTTTTTGAATTCAACGATCGAGCCGGACCTCTACCGCCGCGCACTCGAGATTGGCGAACCCGGCGTCGGCGGCGGGTCCCAGTAAATCGCTTTCCGCCCGAACGCTTTAAAAGTTTAAATATCATATCCTGTTTATCCTTCGAAACTCCATAAACTTCTAAATCCGAAGGACTTTCAATGAATTCCAATTCATCAGCAGAAATGTCTAATTCTTTTAGTATTTCTTCTGGCGTTTTTTCGACAACCTTTTTTGGTGTAAAGACAATTTCATACGTATCCTTTTCGTGAAGATCGTCGACCCTTGTTGGTCTTGAAAGATTTCCATCGAGTAGCACCAGAATTTCCTGTTCTCCCTTGTACCTGTTTGGTTTTCCATATTTTTCAAGAGTTTCATCTACGTATAAAATTCTTGTACCGGGTTGAAGTTTTAATTTAAAAATACAACATTTCACGCCTACAAACCTGCGAACATCGTCTTCTAATGAAGCAGAAATCCATCCTTCTGGTCGTATTTCAGGTGCTCGTTGTCCACGATATACCTGTAATTGGTGATCCAATACAGTTCCTTCGTCTCGAATAAGTTTTTCAATCTCAATACTATCCGTCACCTGCTTTCCATATTTGAAATCATTTACATACCTTGCAAGAGCATCAACCATTATTTATAACGTTTAAAATAATGAAGTTTAGTCCTCAAGCAATAGCAGTCATGTTTGCTATGCTTGGTTATCTCTTTTACATGTACGTCAATGGTGGTCCTGGCAATTTGATTACGGTCAAGGCAGAAAAAGATGGTCGAGAATATCAAGTTCAAGATTTGCCAAATAAGAAGGATGCTGCTGAAATGCTAGCAACTATATGTGGAAATATAGAAAAACTTAAAAATTATTATTCGCAGGAAGAATTTCAAAGCGAACCAACGGTAAAACTATTCATTCAGAGATATCGTCCTCAAAATGTCATGGAAAATTCAATGACTTCAAGAGATACATCGTACAGTGAAAATAAGGGCGAAAAGATTGTATTGTGCTTGCGTGATAAAACGGCACCACCGGCATATCCCCTTGTTGAACTTAATACAGTGATGTTTGTAGTCTTGCATGAAATGGCACATCTGATGACGGCAGATTTGAGCGCGACATCACATACACCAGAATTTTGGGCAAATTTTAGAAGAATTTTACAGGATGCACAACGAATTGGTATCTATACTCCCGTAAATTATTCACACAGTCCGGTCGAATATTGCGGAATGACAATTACAGATAGTCCTATTTAATCCTAAACGTATATTTACGGAGGTACAGGAGGACCGGGTGGAGGACCGGGTATAGGACCGGATTTAGAGGATACTGTATTATTTATTCTAGACATTCCAAGTGCTCCTGAATTATAAGAATATGTATTCAGGATAGCACTTGATAGTCTGAATGGGTTTTTCTTTTGGGTATCTGCATATGTTGCATCGGATTGACCCTGAGAATTAAGTTTTATCATGCGTGTTAGAGCAGAAGAATCAGCAACACGTCCGGGTTTCCACGAACCAAGTCCTACGCCAAATGAACTCATATTAATTATAGTCAAGTAAAATAATGGAAGAAACATTCCCGGTAGTTAATCGTTTGACGGGAACGACTATAAATATACAATGTTTTCTCGACGATACGATAGAAACGATTGGGTTTCGTATCGGAGATGCCGTGAATATTCATCCTGATAGATTGCGCATCTATGTCAAGATTGAATTGGACAGGGATTATTACGCAAAGGATTCACGGAAATGGGAGAACCTGTTTCTTCGCATGTCTCCCGAAGGTAAAATTATTACAAACAAATCCTTATCTGCCTACAATTCTGCTCGAGATCCGGCATATGAATTTACAGTAGCAGAATTTGACAAGTCTTCGTGGATGGCACTGTCTCCGGATGCCGAGACTTCCTTTACAGAACTTCGTATTTTTGGTGTACCCGAAGAACGTTCTTGGGTCTTTCCTCTAAAAAACGAAGCACCCGAGTTTCTTCCACCATCGACAATGACAACTATCGAAGTCAAGGCGCTGTTAAAGACGTTGCATCCGCAGAAAATTCGGGGATTTGAAGTAATTCCACACTCAGAAGGTTTGTCTCCGCAAGTAGAACTCGTTTATTTTCCTCGTCTTCGCATGGGTACACCTGCCATGCCTCAACCAGATGTAATTCGAAACATTAATCGTCATACGGAACTACTTCGTGGTCTTTTTGATATTTCTGTACCAAATCCCGATAAGATTTCCATTGTTCAAGCACGTTGGAAACTTCAATTGGTAGATAGCGATTTTGGAAGTGCCGTACGTAATAGATTTGAACAAATTTTTTATGGCACGACTCTTTCAAGAAATCTTCCATCTATAAGTTTCTTTGGTGGTCGTCAAGAACAATCAAGACACAAGTTTCATACAGAGACGGTTGAAAAGACACCCTTCGTAGACTTGAAAAACTGGAATCATTGGTGGACAATTACGCGACCAAGCAAGAATCGCCCATCTCTTTTATTGTATCGTGGAACAACGAGAACTTCATTTGATAGAATTACAATAAACCCTATAGAGATAACCCTGTCATCTTCTCGCGGACCAGAGAGCACAGAAAACATTGATGATATTAAAAACAATCTAAAGGAGTTTTTGCTTTCAATTGATGGTATTTCTTCGTATTTGAGTCCAGCAGATTATGAAGATGATCGTTGGGACCTGCAGGATATTTCAGCAGTTTTACATTATTCCAAGGAACTCAAAGAAGCAGATTTTCGACGTTTTGATTGTCTACGAAATATCTATGATCTTACAAACCCAGAAAAGTTGTCTTTTAAATTTTTAAGATCTGACCAATCAGATACGGGATTGACGGACGAAGAAATACGAGTCATTCAACTCTTGAAAGAAAATGAATATACAACCCCTGAAGATATTCACGAACAATTGTCGTACAAGTCGACTGCAGAGTGTGCCATTTTATTAGAAGGTATACGTCAAAAAATAGATGATAATTCGGAATTGATTGATCGTCTATTCTTAAATGTTCCAACGTTTCGCATGACGTCAAAACAAGTTGCCGTGACGCATGTTACAGATATTAAAAGAATCACGAAATACATTAGCATTTTACGTGATATTTTAATCAATCCTGACAATTCAAGTTTGGATTCAGTATGTCCTAAGCGAGTAGAAGTTATACCTGCAGAGACGGCAGTTGTTCCAGTGTCTGTGGCAGCACAAGAAGCAGTAGAAGAAGAAAATGACTATCTTGATGATTTGTTAGCAGAAGTGTCTGAAGTATCTATTGAAAAGGCACCTGTAGTAGAAGAACCAAAAATTGGAGAGGAGAAGAAGTCTCGTAAAGTCAAGGCAAAGGGAGTCACTACTTTAGCAACGTACTTTTTGGATCAATTGCACGAGTTTGATCCAATGACGTTTGACCCGGATGACACTCAGATTCTGCGAAAGTGCGACCGCCCAAGACAACCCATTGTCATGAAGGAATCAGAACTTGAGAAATTCAAGGATGATTTGGCAGAATACGCGCCACAGGATACACTAGAAGTCAAGGATCCTAACGGAATCGTTATATGCCCTGAATTTTGGTGCACAATTGATAGAATACCTCTTCGCAAGGATCAGTTGAATGAAGGAAAGTGTCCCGTGTGTGGAGGAAAGATTCGTTCTACAGAAAGGGCAGTTGAAAAGACGCAGTCGGTAGTTGAATATCCCGTTCTAGTGCGCGATCCTTCAATAGTATACCCGGGTTATGTAAAATACAAGTCAAAGAAGAATGATAGACCCATCCCCTGCTGCTTCACAACGTCACAAAAGACCAAAATCACAATGAGGGCACTTGAAATACAGATTCCACAGGTTGAATTGTTTTACATATTGGGAGAATCCAAGACGGGTCTTGAAGAATTGCGCCTTGCGTACCTGCCTTCTATTGTTATCAAGGCATTCAGACTTCCTATAAATTACAATGAATTCATGGAGGCATCGAATAGACTGCAGACGGGTAGGGGTAGTTATTTCCGTGTAGGCGTGGGTCATGCTGGAACGACGCTTCCTAAAATTTTGGAAATGAATGTTGTCATTAAACCTCCAATTGAAAATCCAGACATAACGGTAAAGTGTTCATTCTTTAGAACGTGGAAGGGTTCAGATGTAGATTATGACATTCCAGGATACGAACCCGCATTATCCAGACGCATTGCTTCCATTGATAAGGCATACCGAGAAGGACAACTTGCTCCATTGGAAGAACTTGAATATGCTTGCATGGCATTGAATTGCATGACATATATTGTATATGTGAACCCAGACAGTATTCAATCGGGTTGTTTCATGACATTTTCTGCCGTTAGAAATGTTAAACGAGCAGTTTTGATTTTAATAGATTCAACTGGAAGTCCAGATTATTTTGTTCACGTTTCAAAAACGTCTTCAACACCGACAATACGTGGCAATTTATACAATACACTGTTTCCTCCAGAATTATTGAAAAATGTTGAAAGTTTACGATCAAAGAGTTGTGTACGAGACGTTCCTACAATAGAAAAGGCATTGATTTTTATAACGCGCAATGAATTTTTAAAGACAAGGATCCCCGAAATGAAGGTTATTATTGATCCCTACAGAAGAGCACAGGCACTGTTTCTTCCAAATGAAATTATATTACCAATCTACCCGACATCTCAGATACCAACCATTTTGAATGGAAATATATACTATTCAGACATACCACAAACAGAGTATCCGTTAAAGACGAAAATGATTGGATATCTAAACGAAGCAAAAAAAGTTCATGCTGGTTACGAATATGCTCACGATGCTGGAAATATAAAGAATGCCGTTGTGGAAATAATTACGCGTTGTGGATTTCGTATTCCTGTACAGACGGCAGATACTAGTGCGGACTTTGAAGAAATTACAGAAACGACGAATGAAGTTTCGGAACAAAAATTAACATTTGGAAAACCAGACCAAGAGACGAAAAAGTTGGCAAATTCAATAACATACGAGGCAGAAATATTTGAATTTTTGTTATATCAACTTTCGAACGATTTAATTGGAGACGATTTTCCTACACTGAAGGGTATTTTATCGCAGGTGCACCCGAGCATAGAAGAATTAAGGGAACCCCTGCGTCAGTGGATGTCGCAGACTATACAATTTAGTGAAGCAGAGGAACCGTCTTCGTTTTATAGTAAAATAAGACACACGTGTAGAAATGTTGAAAGGGACAAGTGTACGGGATTGTGCGTATGGGATGGCATGTCGTGCAAGGTTCAAGTTAAAAAGGCACGAAGTTCATTGCAGTTGGAAAATTTAGAAAGACGCTTGCTTTCCACCCTGTCTTCAAATGACAAGATACGAACCATTGTATTTGATCATCGCGTATCTCCATTCTTCAGTTCCGTATTATATCTGGAAATACCATCAGAGGTAATTCTTTCGGATCAAGATGTGTCGAATCTTCTCAAGTAGTATATTTTTTTAATTGTATAGTATAAAAATGGCAGACGAAGTTCAAACAGCAGGCAGTCACGTAAAAGCAGTAGGTTCTCGTGCACAGGTAATGAATGGCACTGCGCGTCACACGTCGGGCGGTCTAACGAAGAAACACCTCAAGTACAACAAGTACGGTCGTATTGTATCCACCAAAAAGTCAATGATGGCAAAGAAGTCCAAGACGCTCAAGAAGTGGGAGAAGAAAACGGGCATGCGCTGGACAATTAAGGATGGAAAACCCGTCAAGGTAAAGTTACATTAAAACGTATTGTATTTACAATAGGTATTTACACTTATAAAAATGGGTGTCGATTTTAATAGTTTTAGTCGTGTGAAGATTGAACCAGTTCCCCAAAAGTATCATGCTACTTTTGGAAAGCGGGAAAAACGCTTGTCGCCTCTTTTGAAAACATTGGCACTATCCTTTTATAATTATCAAGACGATGATGAAATCAAACTTTCAGAACATGTTAATGAATTTTATGAAACAATTGCTTCTGAAGAAGATTTTATTGCTGTCAATTGGAATGAGAATATCATGTACAAAAAAACCAAGGAAACAAGGGTAACGGGGTGTGGACGAAGTTACGGTGGATACTGGTCATTTTGTAGACAAATTGAAGATTTATACACTGGACCGTCCTTTTACATGCTACCGTCAACGGATGTTCCTCCGGATTATGGTGTCGTGTCTCCAGACAAGTGTATTGCGTGTCTGGATGTTTTAAATAATGTAAAGGAACATTTTGTTTCTAAAAATTTTCAACCAGATATTGAAAAATACGGTAGTTGTGTAAACCATAGGTTTCATAATGAAATTGTCCCTATTGAAGATAGAATCCACGAAGAGAGTTGGTTCTTTCGTGAATTTTACACAATGCTGTCTGTAGCATGTGATGACGGGGTTGCAACTGTCTTTTAAACGCGTCATACTAGAAGAAGATATGGATAGTATTGTAGAAACAGTCATTTCCAAGTTTCGAGAGCGATCGGAACTTGGAAAGAAGAAGTACGGTGTTACGTTGGATCGAACAGATCTTTCGCTGCTTGATTGGATTCAACATGCTCAAGAAGAGCACATGGATGCCATATTGTACCTTGAAAAATTAAAGCAACAATACAAGAATGAAAATAAACATTGCACAGACTCCGGAGGAAACTGTACGAGGACTCATGAGACAGACAAATTTTCACCCGTTATTGTTTATTTTCCCGAAAAGCGATAAATATTCAATGCACATGAGAAACATGAAGAGCAATATAGACATTTTTTGGATTACATCTACTGGAATTGTTCGAAAAATCTATCGTAATGTTTCTCCGTCAGAAGTAAACTTGTATCCGTCAGTTTATGCTGTAAAGTATGCCATTGAAGCAAAACCGAATGCCTTGAAACTGCACGAAGGAATGCTACTCGATATGGAGAGTATAATTCGGTCTCGCAGTATTTTTGAATAATTTTCTAATTGATTTTATATATCTTGATTTCAATGTATCAATTGTATCGTCCTTGTTTGGATATATTGGATTGCCTATATAGGAGTCGATAGTATCCAGCGGTTTATACGAAAGTTGATACCAGTGGTACAGAGAATTCCAAGATATAAATGGAATATGTATGCCAAACTTTGAATACAAAAAGTCATTGAAAGTTTCTGTATACCAATCCTTGTATGTTTCAAAAAGTTCATTTTCTCCATATGTCAAGACTGGAATGAGTGGTCTATTTGTTTCAAGTGCTAATTTGAATATCCCAGTTCTTTTCTTGAGATATAATTTTATCTTATGTGGTTCAATATTTCTCATTTCTCGAACGCCTCCGCTCATGATGGATATAGAATACCCTGTATCCAATGTCTTTCGTATAGTCTGATAATCCGATGGTATATTGTTATAGTACGACAGGGCATCGTTTAATATAGGAATGTAATGTAGCATGGAAAGACTTACAACCTTGTTTGGAGTATACTTTGGATGTTTTGCTACAACAATAGAATTGAAAAATGCGGAACTAAATGAGAACAAACCATGTGGCATCCATACAAATATAGCAGAAGATGGAGGACAATACTCTAGATGAAGTTGAAACGTTGCCCGAATATTCTGCTCCACGGTTGAATTTCGTAATTGTTCTCCCAAGGTTCGAAAAAGAAGTGTTTTCGGAATTAGACCGTACAATGAAATTGCTAAAAGACCCAGAACAAGATTCACCGAAAGAAGAATCCCAAAAAACAAAAGTACCAGAATTGAAAGAACAAGTAGAAGAGGCCAAAAATAAAAGGAAGACATATTCTCCTCGTAGATTTTTTAGCGATGGTTGGAACTCACTGTGGCATTTTGTATTTGGAGTATTTGCAATCAAATTTCAATTAATGGTTCCTTTTTTTATTTTATATCAGTGTCTTGATTTAACGGAAAAGAATATATTTGTTGATATTTGGGAATTTCTCATAGGGTATATTTTCGGGTATGTTTTTTATTTATTCTAAAGTGTGATTTAAACGCACAACCCGTTCTCACATAAAAATGTCTTATCTGGTCGAGGCAAAGACAATTCAGGCAGGTGCAATTCGCACGCTTGTAGAGGCACTGAAGTCTATTCTTATTGAGATGAATTTTACCTTTGACAAGGATGGAATCAAGATGGTGGCAATGGACAATACAAAGACAGTGTGGGTTCACATGAGACTGGATGCAGAAAAGTTTGAAAGGTATAATTGTTCGCAGACGACTGTTGTTGGATTAAATACGGATCATCTTTACCGGATTGTCAAGACAACTACAAATGACGATACATTGACCTTTTACATGGAAAAGAATGACATGAATTATCTAAAGATTCTCTTGGAGAATGGTGAAAAGAAGGAGGTGACGAGATATTCCCTATCACTCTTGGATCGTGATGAACCCGAGTTTGAAATGCCGCCAACTGAATTTGCGGCACGAATTACCATGCCTTCATCTGATTTTCAAAAGAAGTGTCGTGACATGACTCTTCTAATGGCAAAGACGGTAGAACTCAAGAGTATAGGCAATTCACTCGTCATGTCCTGTCGTGGACAGTTTGCTAGTCGCGAGACGGTTCTTGGAGACAGTAGTTCTGATTTTATAATTAAAAAGGAAGAACCTGCTGCCATTATTTCTGGATCCTTTTCTCTGGCACATTTGGTTCTATTTACAAAGTGTAGCAATCTTTCCAACAATCTTGAACTTTACATGAAGAATGACTGGTTTTTAATGATTCGCTATGTAATTGCGAATCTAGGCGAAATTAAACTATGTTTGATGCCGAGTTCAACGTCTTTGAAATAACTTTTGTTAGTATAATGTTGGGACTTTTGCTAGCAAGTGTATCCATCTTGATTCTTGTTCTTGTCTTGTATGGACAACAGAGGCGAGAGAGTTTTACAAACATGAGGGGCGCGTATCCCAAATGGATAGACATTTTAGAACAGGTTCGTAAAATTCTTGATGCTCAATTTGAGTACGACGCAATGAAGTTTGCAGAAATATCCGATAAACAGACTGAATTTTCAAGCATTACTGGTGAAGATATAAATTCCTTCATGTCAAGACCAGAATCAAAATTTTTACCTGAAAAATTCAAATTAAACATAGACATGCCAGTGGATTCCCGCATGGCAATGTTGTTTGCGAAACGAGGATTTCATGTAGAAGAAATGAAGAAACCGGTAGACAAGAGCAAACTTGTCTTGGCATATACGCAGTTTTATGAAACACAAGCAAGTGGACAAAGGTTGAAATCCGACATGATTGCGGGCATATTGAAATATTGTAATGACAATAACATTATTCAAAAATTAAAAGAAAAATCAACCTTTTCATTATTATAATGTTATACTCTCTGAAAAGACGCGCCGAGCGTCTACTAACTGGTAAGAAGCGAGCAAGTGCTGAATGCTGGAAACCTAGTGGGAAACATGATTTTGAGTGGAATCCCGAGTGTCAAAAGGATGAAAAAGGAAAATACCCAAAACCAGAAGCGAAACTTCCTGGGTTGGTTCCTGCCGGAGAAAGTTATTTGCCGAAACCAAAGAGATATACTATAACACAAGATGGTAGAATTGTAATACAGGGTGGAAAAAGAACTTACACAAAAAGACAGACACGTAAGAATAAGAGAGATGGCAGGAAGAAAGTTTGATTTCAATGGAAAGCATGTACCGCCTCCTTACATGGATAGATCATTTGGTGGTGCAGAAAATATGATTTATCGCGCATCGGCAGAAGAAGCACCTGAGATATCCACGTATGATTACAATAATGTTGGTAACTTTGAAAGTCTTCCGGGCATGACGACGGACTTTGAACTTCTTGGCGTAGACCAACATTCTACTTCATTATATGGACATGTGGATAAGCAAAAAAATCCAAAATATGACACAAATACTCTTTTGAATGATGCATGGTGTTGTGTTGTTGCAGACGAGGGTGGAAAATTATATAATATTTTGAATACACTCAGATCACAAGGTATCGAGTATCCTGTAGACTATCCGTTTACAACCATGTTTGGAGAGACAAGTCTCTGGAAAAAAATCAATGACGAAGAAGTAAGAATAAAACCCAAGGCGCGAGATGAGACGCGACGTTTATTTCAAATGTTTCATAAAGAGGGAGTCTGATAAATTATCTCTTCGCGGAATCCAACGAATTCCCGTCCACTCTGTTTGCTTTGAATCTTGAATGATTTTCCACTTGTAGTATCTTGCATATTCTTTTTTGGGTCGTAGATCATTCAAAAAAGTATACGTTATACCCAGACAGTCATTTTCAATGCCTATATTTTGAAGATCTTTTGAAATTCCAAACAATAGGGCATCGTGGACAGATTTCCATTCTGCCTCTGTAGAACTTTCAAATTTTGTGTAATTAGTCACTGCAGACTCCTTCTTATACAAAACGGCAGTTCTTCCCATGCCTCTTGAATATGATCCATCGCATTGAATAACGGCAAATTTTGATGGACGTATACTTTTTGTTATATCTACAAATATTCGTTTCATTATTCTTTACTTTCTTGATTTATGTGCAGTATAGACGACATCGTCTGTAATTTTTAACAACATCTTGGGATTTAGCAACGTTTTTGAATTGGCAGTTGTTGTACTATTCCAGATTTTAATGATATTAAAGTCTCCTTTTGGTGATGTTGAGAATCCAACATATGTATCTGCCCTATCCGTCATGATTCCTCCGTCCGTTACAACAGAATGAACCATAAGATCAACTACAATATCTTGAATTTCCTTTGTTGAAATTTTTTTACTCCAAGAACCGCCGTGTTGATTCTCGGGGACTTCCCAAATGGGTCGAAATCCGCGCTTCATGAAGAAGAAGTATCCACACTCCCATGCTTCTATAGGAATTGCTCCTACGACTGTCCAAAACTGCTGAGGAGTCATGATATCTGCAACCTTCTTGTAATTTGAAATGGACCAATCCTTATTTCGAGGATCGAAATACCACAAAACCCATGTATTCATGAATTTTGTGGTTTCCGGAGTAGTCATTTTGTATAATCGGACTCAAGATATTTAAACTGTTTTTCACATCCGTTTTACGACAAAATGGATAGATAAATAATAGAATATAGAAATATCACGGACAAGATGAATCCAGATATCATGTATTCCCTGCGGTTTACAAATCTCCTTCGCCTGCCTCCTGTGGTGCAAGAAGTTATATCATCGATGCACTTGACGCCGGTTTCTCAAACATTTGTTCGTAAACCAAATTACAAAAAGTATAAAAAGATTTCAGACACGGACGATAACTGGCGTCGAGAACTCTTGGCAGACATTAAAGCAACTGTTCGAAACAAGGACGATCCCGACTATGAAGCAGTCATTGGTATCGTAAATCGAGTCGTGGCATCAAATACAAAAGAAAAGGCAGATGCTATTCTTGAAATTTTGTCGAGACGCAATGATGACAAGTTTCGTATGCGTGTGGTAAATTTACTATTTGATCGCGGTGTAAATGCATCCTTTTACGCAAAGGTAATGGCAGATGTATTTGAGAATCTTTCTGATGGCAATCCGTCTGTTCGTGAAGACCTGCAAATTTACTGCTCCATGGATACATTTACAAGAATGTTTGATGACACTGACCTTGTTATATTTCCAGACACGAGCGATCCAGAATTCGACAATAAAGTATGTCTTTGGATGAAGCAAAAGGATCGTCGCCGCGGATTTGGAATTTTCGCAACAGAATTGTATACACGGGGTTTGGTTGCAGACAGTCTCATTAATGATGCATTGGCATCTGTTGTACAGGATTTAGAAGGCAATATTCGTAAACCAGCAAATAAAATCTTGACGGAAAGTGTAGATCAAATTGTAACATTCATGAGTGAGATTTCAAAATTAACAATTGTTCCAGCAGTTCAGGAAGAGGCCAAGAAAATTCTGTCAATCCCGAGACCAGAGTGTTGTAATTTGAATATGCGGTCTAGGTTCAAACTTGAAGATTGTATGCGTTCATAGAAAACAATTCAAAGTATTTATTATCATTAATGAGCGCCAGTGATTTACCGCCGGTATCCGTTCTTCTCCGTGCTGCCAAGATTGCAGTCGATGAAGACAGACCCATTCTTTTAGATTATTGGGCAGACAGTCGTGACAAGAAGTGTTGTATCGGTGCAAAGGATGATGTGAAATATCTAGTAAAGTCAGAGTCAGAGTATACTTCAACGATTCAAAAGATTTTTCGTTTGGAGGGTTGCTACATCATCTTGACTGAAAACAGTCTATATATTGTTTCGCAGGACACTCCTATTCGAAAGATTGTTTCGGATCTCAAGGAAGAGTAATATAATGGATATTCCGAATCCACCGCCGCACATGCTATTTTTTGAACCTCTTGATGATCGTAAAATGATTCAAATATGGAATGCATACCGTGAAAAAGAAAAGGACATTGAATTTCATGAAATCGATGCTGCCGTTTATTTTTCGGTAGAAGAATTTGGAAAAATGTTTGAATTGTGGGTCACTTCAAAGTCAATGAAGCGAGTAAAACTTTTAATGGTATGGCATGCACACTTTTTAAGTCTTGCATGTCAGCAGTCATTGCGTAGACTTTTAGAGACGAAAAGTTTCAAGACTCGTGTGTGGTTTCACGTAGAGTACATGAATAATATTCAAAGTGCAATTCTATCAAGATGTATTGTCAAACAGATACAAGAAGAACCCACAACTCCCGAAATTATTATAAAAACGGAATAAGAAAAGACTCTATTGAATATCAAACAAAATGCTTCGACTGTACACGGACGGTTCATGTATCAATAATGGTCTTCCTGGAAATCGCGGTGGTTATGCAGCAGTCTACCCCGATTTCTTGAATGAATCGTTTGGTTGTCCTCTTCCAGATACATCGTCCCAAACAAATCAAACGGCAGAATTAACTGCCATTTATGAAGGTCTTAACAAACTGAAAAAGATTACCAAGACGGAAGAAAAGGTTGTTCGAATTTGTACGGATTCGGAATATTCAATAAATTGTTTGACAAAGTGGGTTGTTGGATGGCGCAAGAAGGACTGGAAAACTTCTGAAGGAAAACCCGTGGTTCATCGAGAAATCATTGAAAAAATTTTAAGTTCTTTGAATGATTTTGCAGGACATCAATTCTCTCATATAAAGGCACATACGGGTGCAGAGGATGAAGATAGTCGTTTTAACGACATTGCCGATCGTTTGGCACGAAAGTCGGTAACAGAGTACAAGGTTGTTACATATGAAGATCTGGATATCAAGGTTATTCGTTCTAGTACAGAGGTGATAGTTCCTGGAATTCCAATGGTTCTCATGGGTCCTCCTGTTGAAGAAGATCGCTTATTTGACGCACTCCTAAAGAATATTGAATCACTTGATAAAAAGCATCTCAAATCGGCACTTATTTCAGCATTAAAAAAGACCCTGTCTGATAAATCATATGAACTCGAAAAGACGCGAATTCATAAGAGCATAGCATATCGTCTTGTTGAAAAAACCCATTTAACAATAGAGCACTTGGACGAGTAAGAATGAGTCGAACGTGCGTGCTGTTTACTTCACCAACGTGTGCTCCGTGCAGGCATGTAAAACCAGTAATTGAAGATATTATACAGGACTTTGAAGATATCTCTCTTAACATTGTCGATATTACAACAAACAAGACTCTTTCGGATGCATCTGATGTTAGATATGTGCCGACAATGATTGCGTATTACGACAATAAAGAAGTTGGTCGCAATACTGGTTCGGATATCATGGGATATTATCGTCTTCTCAAGACGCTACGCAACTATCGCGGTTGATATCCTTTTTCCATCCTTGTAAGCATCGCACACGAATTCATTGTCTGAAGGATTTCCACACTTTGGATGAACTTTTCCAGGTGTTCCGTCGTATATTTCTGCATCTAGCGGAAGAAAATCTGGATAGTTTGTTTTCATAACTGCGTATGCGATTCCACCAGATGCTAATCCTATCACTGCTGGAAGTGCAATTCCTTTGAAAAGACCCGTTATGGATCCGTCGGAAATACACCTTGCTTCCTTGTACGTGTATAAATTGAGGGCAAATACAAGTGCTGCGAATCCAAGATATAGTCCAATTTGTGTCGTTGTGCGTTTTGTGATTGTGTCCAATAAGTAAATTACAAAAACTGAAGACATTGCTGCCATGCCCATTGGAGACTCTGCAACTTCAAACATTCCAAGACCGCGAATGGTGCACGGATTAAACGAAACGGCACCGCCTGCCATGACGTCCCTCCCTGCTGCAATGTCTATTACTTCTGTGACTGGAGAAGTTGACTTGTAACCGAGGAGGTACTTTCCAAACATCCAGTGAAGTACAACGGCAAGTACGCCGACCAAACTTGTCACTGAAAAACGAAATGACCCATTTAGAATGTCAGAAACAAATCCTATGAGCAGCGTTATATCAGGAGACAGGGCACCCAATAGAACAAGTAGGAGGGAAAAGTTTGAAGAATAGGTTGTCGAAGGCGAACCTAAATTAAATACACTTCGTATTGTATTTCCAATATCCGGAAACTGCCACATAATCAGGGTAATGGTCAGTAGAATAAAGGACATAATACTAAATACAAGTGAAGTGGCAGCGAGACTCGTTGAAGTATCTACCATTATATTTAAATAGCAACAAAACGGATTCGTTCGCTCCCTCAAAAAGGAACGGTTGCGTCATGTTTTTAAAAAATGTTTGCCTTTCAAGACGATGCTGTTGAGTGGATGAAGATTCGAGAACTGGATAAACGCGTTCCTGGAGGGTTTCTGTGCCACGAGATGGGTCTTGGTAAGACACGCATGATGTGTCGTCTTATCAAGGAGTCTATTGTGCACAGGACACTGGTCTTGACAACAAAGTCAACATTGGGTGGTTGGCTTGCTGAACTTCGAGAGCAGTCCAAGTTCGAGTTTGATGTTGTAGAATATTCCTCGGGCAAGTTTTCTCGTCCGTTGGATACTGCTCGCCCTGCAGTTATGGTAGGAACTCACAATTCGGTTTTGAAAGGATTTCCGACTGCAGTGGACCGCATAGTTATCGACGAAGCACACGTGATGCGAAACAAGCATAAACTTTATATTGCATTTGTTGGGATTGTAAGTCGTCTACGCTGGGGAATGACTGCAACGCCGTATAACAATACGTCAAGTGACATTTCGTCATATACTGAGTTTCTATGTCCGAAACTGCCTGCAACAGCATTCAAGTACTTTATGCTACGAAAAACGCGTGCAGAAGTCTTTGCACACGGACCGGTTCTCAAGGTTGAGAAGCGCGTATACGAGTTTGAAACTGCAGAGGAGGAACGACTATACGACTATGTTGCTAGTCAAATTAATAGGGTCGAAGAATGGATGGAAGAAAATCGCGGACGCGTGCCAAGACACGTTTTAAACGCAGTTGGATTTGCAATCCAAATCCGCAAAAGGCAGGCAGCAATCCATCCGCAGATTGTGTTGGATGCAGAAAAGGTTTGGAGATACAAGAATGGTGAAGAGGGTACTGTAGATGATTGGAAATTCAACGTGACAAAGTTCAAGCACATTCTTGAAATGATACGTAAGGATCAATCGGAAGGAAATAGCACAATGATTGTCACTCATTTTCAACGTGAACTTGAACTACTTCACGAGAATATAAGTGCTGCTGGCATTCCGGTTGAAATTTTAAATGGCAAGACAAGTCCAAAAGAACGACGAGAATTGGAACTTATCGATCCAATGTCAAGGACGCATATTGTTAATATTTTGGAAAAGTCTCCCATAGGAGCACTTGCTGAAAAGATTGCTTCATTTGTCGCGCCTCCTCGCGTGCTGTTGCTTCAAATCAAGGCGGGAGGAGTTGGATTGTCGCTTCCGTGGATTCACCACGTAATTAATACTTCGCCCGATTGGAATCCGTTCATGGAACTGCAGGCAATATATCGTGCATATCGCATCACGACAAGACACGATGTTCAAGTCACGAACTTGTATTTTAATAAAACAATTGATACAAGGATTCATGATGCACAGATAACAAAACTCAAAGAGTCTCTTAAGTGGACGGGTGATATTCCCGAGTCAATTTCGGCCTTTATAAGTATGCCTATTGTATAATGAGTAGTGTCTTTGATAACGTGACGGATTGGCCTGACGTGTATAAAGCATGTGGAGCACCTCATCAAAGTCCTGTAAATCTTTCAAGAACGTTTGCTCTTCCGTGTGACAGGTTGTGTGAGTGGAAGGTAGACGAGGTATCTATACAGGAAGCACAAGTTTCTAACGATGTCGGCAAGTCTGGAGCACTAATGTTGAGTGCTTTTTCTACTGGTACTCCAACTGCAAAATTCAATGGAGAGGGTTATACGTGTCAATCTATATATTTATATAGTTCGGGACAGCATTCTGTTGAAAACATTTTTGGAGAGGCAGAATTGGTTGCATATTTCACAAATCCAAAAGGTTTTATAATTTGCATGTCTGTTATGGTTCGCAGTGTTCCAGGTGACACTCCCTCCAGTAGATTTTTTAGTACATTTGTTCCATACATTGATGCAGACCAACGAATTAACCTTGGAAACAACTGGATGCTAACGGATGTCATTCCGGAAACGCCATCCTTTTATGTCTATGAAGGGACTACGATATGGCCAAATTGCACGCCAGATGTTACATGGATAGTATATTCAAATTCGGTAAGCATGGATCCGTCAGATTATGCAAAACTCGCATCTCGAATTTCTCAAAAGAGAAGACCTCTCCAGAAAATAGCAGATCGTCAAGTGTACTTTAATGAAGGCGAAGGAGCAGTAAACCCAGCATATGCAAAGAAGGATGGAAAAATCTATATGCGATGTCGTAAAGTAATTAAAGAAAAGGAGGAGGTAACCGCGGAATCAAAAGTGAAGACGGGAGGTCTTCTTGAAAAGGTGGCAAAAGAAATGGCACAAGATACCAAATTAAAAATTAGTAATTCTGGTTTTTCTGTTCTTGAAGAATACAATCGAATTGGTGGTGTTGTAGGAATTTTTCTACTTGTATTTGTAACGGGTATAACTTATTATCTGTTCTTTACCACCAAAGGACAAGAAATAACAGAAGCAGCATTACGATATTTGCTCTTTGTTCCAGTGACGATACACACTTTTCTGTTTCAATCTTCATAAGTGTTCCAAACACTTTCTTGCTCTTCGGATGGCGGAGGAGTAGGGGCGCGAAACATGGTATTTTCAAATGTATTTCTTGGTTTACGTACAGGTTTTGATACCGTTCTCCAGTTATCGCTAGTGTCTGCGGGGTATTCTTGATTATCTGATTCATAATATGTATCTTCTTCACGTGCATGAGACGTTCCAAAGGCATATCCACCACGATTTCGGATTTTTCTGAGAAGTTCGAGTTCGTGTTGTTCAATTCGTTGCCGTTCCTTTTCCAATTCCTCTCGTTGTTTCTC
>Ga0214917_10002554_pt1 | contig 21964 bp, 22 predicted proteins | sample LL_1208_BB_MetaG_FD_177983 | JGI IMG/M metagenome (GOLD analysis project Ga0214917, IMG submission 177983) | Freshwater microbial communities from Lake Lanier, Atlanta, Georgia, United States - LL_1208_BB | ecosystem: Environmental > Aquatic > Freshwater > Lake | place: USA: Georgia | collected...
AATGTTGAATTCCTCGCCGTCAGCCTGCCGCATGATGTGCGCTATGGCTCCAGCCCCACCGTGAACCAGCAGATGGCGGCGGCGCGGCGGGAGATGCATGCGGCGCTAGGCATTGTTGAAGCCGCCAATCCGCAGCTGGTGGTCAATGGCCTTTATGCCGCCTCGCGCGCGCTGGCGGCGGGTGACAATGCGGCGGCCGAGAGCGCCCTCGCCCCGGCGGTCTTCAGCAATGGAGAGGAAACCCTCCGCCGCCTGGCCGCGATGGGCCCCTGGCCCCGCACGGCCGAGGCCACGGCGATGGCCGAGCGCGAGCATTTGCGCATCGAGCAGGAGCGCATCAATTCGCAACCCGGCGGCGATAGCAGCGGCCGGAACTGAGCCCAATCCAAGGAACACGCGATGCGACAGCGCCTAGCCTTTCTCGCCCTGCTGGCCATCCTTGGCGGCTGCGATGAGTTGCGGCAGCGGCCGGCCTCGCCACCGGCGGGGCTGGATGCGGGGGGTGATCCGATCCGCGGTGGGCCGGTGGCGCTGGTGCGCGCCTTTGGCGACCGTGGCATCGGCCTCAATGGCCGGCCGGCCGAGATGGCGCTGGCACTCGCCCGGCTGGAATACATCACCGATGCGCTGGAGCGTGAGCGCGCCCTGGCGCCGGTGTCGCAGGGGGTGCGCTTTGAGATGATCGGCGCCCGGCGCGAGACCCGCGCGGCGCTGGGCATGGCCGAGACGGTGCCGCCCGCCCGCGCGGTGGAGGCGCTGCTGGCCACCAGCCGCGCCTTGCGCCGTGGCGATGATGCGGCGGCCCAAGCGGCCATCGCCCCTGTGGTCAGCCCCGGCGGCCTGCCACCGCTGGGCCGGCTGGCCGATATGGGCGGGCTGCCCCAGGCCGCCATCGCCACCACCGCCCTGCGTGATGAGATTGAGCGGCTGGATCTTGAGAATGGCTGGGTTGCGGTATCGGTGCCCAATGTCGCCGGCTTTGGTGGCATGACCACCACCGGCTTGGGTGGCAATACCGACCGCTGATCACTCCCGCAGCAAGGGGCAGGTCAGGCAATGCGGGCCGCCGCCGCCCAGGGTGAAGAGTGACAGGGCGGGGTCGAGCACCGTGAGGCCCTCGGCGCGCAGGGCGGCGTTGAGGCGGGTGGATTCGCGCGCCGAGATTACCCTCTCCTCGCCCAGCGCCAGAATATTGCAGCCCAGGCGCATCGCCTCGGCATAGGTGACGGGCAGCACGCGGATGCCATGGCCGGTGAGCCAATCGATGAAGCCTGGATCGAGCACCTCGGTGCAGGCGACGGCGAGGGAGGGGGCGGCCATGCAGAACAGCACATCGAGATGCAGGAAATGCTCGTCAAAGCGTTCGAGGCGCACCTCCCAGCCCTCGGCGCGCAGCCAGCAGGCGAGCTGGCCGGCGCCGGCCTCATCGGTGCGCCCGCCGCTATGGCCGATGAGGGCGAGGCCGGGGCGGATGATATGGATATCGCCGCCCTCCAGCGTGCCGGCCGAGGAGAGGCGCCAGAAATTGCCATCGTAGAAGCGATGCAGGGCGGCGTATTCGCCGCGCCGCTGCGGGCGTTCCAATTGGCATAGCACAGCGCCCCAGGGCGTCATCACGCTCTGGTCGCGGGTATAGGCCATATAGGGCAAATGCGGTTCGGGGGCGAGCATATGCACCCGTGCGCCACCATGCTGCAGCGCATCCACCAATTCGCCATGCTGGGCGGCGAGTTGGGCAGCGGTGGGCGGCTGGCCGCCCTCCTCCAGCACCCGGCGGACGATGCTATTGGTGGGTATCCACCGGTAATGGGTGGGCGGGCAGACCAGCACCTCGCGCAGGGGGGCGGTTTCGGATGCGACATTCCACATGGGCCCAGGCTAATCCCGGCATGGGGGCGCGCCTATACTTGGTCGTTGCATTTCAGCTCCGCGCTTGGCTAGCCTCCGTCAAAACGGAGGAAACCCAATGCGTATCCTATGGCTGGCCATGCTGTGCATGGCGGTGGCGCTTCCCGCGCATGCTCAGGCGCCAATCACCCTCATCGTCAATTTCGTCGCCGGCGGGCCGTCGGATTTGATGGGGCGGCTGCTGGCGCCGGAATTGTCGCAGCGCCTGGGCACCCAGGTGTTGATCCGCAATTCGATTGGTGCGGCGGGCGGTATTGGCGCGGCGGAGGCGGCGCGGGCGCGGCCGGATGGCACCACGCTGCTGCTCAGCCCGATCGGTGCGATGGTCATCCAGCCGAATTTCCGCGCTGATCTGCCCTATCGGCCGAGCGACCTGGTGCCGATCTGCCAGATCGCCGATACGCCGGTGGTGATGATGTCCGCCCCTGGCGGGCCGCGCAGCCTGGCCGAGGTGCTTTCGCGCGCGCGCGCGGCGGGCGGTGCCTTCAATTACGGCTCCACCGGCCCCGGCAGCATGCCCCATATTGCCACTGTGGCGCTGGCCCGCAGCGCGGGGGTGGCGATGACCCATATCCCGTTTCGCGGCAATGCCGAGGCCATTGTGTCGCTGATGCGCGGCGATACATCCATCTTCGCCGATCAGCCCGGCACGCTGCGGGCCAATAACCTGCACCCGGTGGCGATCTTCGCCGAGAGCCGGGTGGCGGAATTTCCGCAGACGCCCACGCTGCGCGAGCAGGGCCATGATCTGGTCTATTCCATCTGGTCGGGCATTTATGCGCCGGCGGGCGTGGCACCGGAATTCATCGCCCGCGTGGATGCCGCCTGCGCCGAGGCGCTGCGGGTGCCCGCGGTGGTGGAAGGTTTTTCTCGCCTGGCCACCCCCATCATCTATCGCAATGCGGCGGAGTTTGCCGCCTTCAACCGGGCGGAGCTGGAAAAATTCCGCGGCGTTATTGCGGCGGCGGGAATCCGCCCGGGGGATTGATGCGCCGCGCAGCGGGTCCTAGCGTCTTGCCCAGCGTTCGATGATCAGGAGGAAGCGCATGGCGAATAAAGTGAAAGAAATGTGGGCGGCCAATAAGGCGGTGGTGAATGGCTGGCTGGCCATCCCCTCGGCCTTCTCGGCCGAGATGTATGCCCAATGCGGCTGGGACAGCGTGACTGTCGATATGCAGCATGGCGTGCAGGATTATCAGAGCTGCGTGGCGTGCTTCCAGGGCATGCAGCCGCATAATGTCACCCCCATGGTGCGCGTGCCCTGGCTGGAGCCCGGCATCATCGGCAAGGTGCTCGATGCCGGCGCCTATGGCGTGATTTGCCCGATGGTGAACACCGCCGAAGAAGCCCGCGCCCTGGTGCAGTACAGCAAGTATCCGCCCAAGGGCACGCGCAGCAACGGCCCGATCCGCGCTGGCAGCTATGGCAGCTCGGGCAACTACCAGAAGACCGCGAATGACGAGATTCTGGTCATCCCGATGATCGAGACGCAGACCGCGCTCGATAATCTGGAAGCCATTCTCGATGTTCCGGGCGTTGATGGCATTTACGTGGGCCCGTCTGACCTCGGCTTCTCGCTCGGCATGGAGCCGAAACTGGACCGCGAAGAGCCCGAGATCATGGCGATCTACAAGCGGCTGCTGAAGGAGACCAAGAAGCGCGGCCAGGCTGCTGGTCTGCACAATGGCACCGCCGCCTATGCCAATAAGATGATCAAGATGGGCTTCAAGCTGGTGACCATCTCGAACGAGGTTGGCCTGATGCAGGTGGCCGCCAAGGCCGCCGTCATCGAGGCGCGCGGCAGCAAGAAGTAAACGTCTTGAGCATGATGCGTTGAGGCGGGATCGCCGAAAACGCTGAATCATGCTCTCAGCTTGAGCATGATGGGTTGAGGCGGGATCGCCGAAAACGCTGAATCATGCTCTCAACAATGGCTAGACCAAGCGGCGTGAAGGCCGCGTGGTCTAGCAATATTGCGGGGGGGCTAGCCGCCCCGCACTGCCTGCCAGGCCAGGAAGAAGGCCAGCAGGCCCAGCCCCACCGAGGCCAGCACATAGCCAGCGCCCAGCCAGGGCGAGCGTTCGAGCAAGAGGCCGGTCTCCAGCGAGAAGGCCGAGAAGGTGGTGAAACCGCCCAGCACCCCGGTGATCAGAAAAAGCCGGAAATTGCCGGAAACCCCCAGCCCGGCCAGCACGCCGATAACGCCGCTGCCCAGGATATTCACCCCCAGCGTGCCCCAGGGAAAGCCCGGCGTGTTGAGCGCGAGGCCAATCCAGTAGCGCAGCACCGAGCCGAGCGCGCCGCCCAGCCCCACCAGAAATACGCTCATCGCTTTCTCCTTGCCGCGTTCCACCGTGCCATGCGTTCGCCTATCGCGGCCTCGGCGCCGCGGTCGGTGGGGGTGTAGAAGCTTTGCCGGGCCATGCCATCGGGGAAATAATTCTGGCCGGAGAAAGCATCTTCTGCGTCGTGGTCGTATTGGTAGCCGCCGCCATAGCCGAGTTCCTTCATGAGCTTGGTCGGCGCATTGAGGATATGGGCGGGGGGCATGAGCGAGCCGGTTTCCTTGGCCGCGCGCATCGCCGCACCGAAGGCCTTATAGACGGCGTTGGATTTGGGCGCGGTGGCCAGATGCAGCACCAATTGGGCGAGGGCCAATTCGCCCTCGGGGCTGCCCAGGCGTTCGTAGCTTTCCCAGGCGGCGATGGCGAGCGGCAGGGCGCGGGGGTCGGCAGCACCCACATCCTCGGCGGCGAAGCGCAGCAGGCGGCGGGCGATGTAGCGCGGGTCCTCGCCGCCGGTCAGCATGCGGGCGAACCAGTAGAGTGCGGCATCAGGGTCACTGCCGCGCATGGATTTATGCAGGGCGGAGATGAGGTTGAAATGCTCCTCGCGGTCCTTGTCGTAGAGGGCGGCGCGGCGGGCGAGCAGGGCCTGCAGGCCGGCCATATCGAGCGCCGCGCCGGGGGGGATGGCGAGCAATTGCTCGGCCAGGTTCAGCAGGTAGCGGCCATCGCCATCGGCCATGGCGCAGAGAGCGGCGCGGGCCTCTGGGGTGAGGGGCAGGGGGCGGGCTTCCAGCGCCTCGGCGCGGGTGAGCAGGCCTTCGAGTGCCGCCTCATCGAGCCGGGTCAGCACCAGCACCTGGCAGCGTGACAGCAGCGCGCCGTTGAGTGCGAAGCTGGGATTTTCCGTTGTGGCGCCAACCAGGGTGATGGTGCCATCCTCGACAAAGGGCAGAAACCCATCCTGCTGGGCGCGGTTGAAGCGGTGCACCTCATCGACGAAGAGCAGGGTGCGGCCGCGCCGCCGCCCGGCCTCCTCAAAGGCCTTTTTGAGATCGGCCACGCCCGAGAAGACGGCGGAGAGGGCGTGGAAATGCAGCCCCGCCGCCTCGGCCAATAACCGGGCGATGGTGGTCTTGCCCACGCCGGGCGGGCCCCAGAGGATCAGGCTGGGCAGCGAGCCGCGCGCCAGCATCGCCCGCAGCGCACCGGCGGGGCCGAGCAGCGCCTCCTGGCCCACCACCTCATCGAGGTTGGCCGGGCGCAGCCTATCAGCCAGCGGGCGGGGGCCGGCACGCGGTGCCCGCACGGCTTCGGCGGTGGCGCCAAAAAGATCGCTTTCCAGGTGACGTGGTTCGGCCATGGCGGCATCATGCCGCAAAACTCGGAGAGAGACATGCCAACACGCCGCACCACCATTCTGGCTGCCCTTGCCACGCCTACCTTGGCCACGCCTGCTTTGGCGCAGGCTTGGCCGGTGCGGCCGCTGCGCATGATCGTCTCCTTCCCGCCCGGGGGCAGCACCGATGTGGTGGCGCGGCTTATCACGCCGACCATTGAGCGCGTTCTGGGCCAGCCGGTGGTGATTGAGAATCGCGGCGGCGCCAATGGCGCGCTGGGCGCCGCCGCCGCCGCCCAGGGGCCGGCTGATGGCTATACCTGGCTGCTCGATGCCGGGGGGGCTGCGACCAACCAGTTCCTGATGCGCGGCCTGGGCTTTGACTATGAGCGGGCCCTGGTGCCGGTGACGCAGCTCACCCTGCTGCCCTCGGTGCTGATGGTGCGCGCCGATAGCCCGCACAACACCCTGGCCCGGCTGGTGGCGCATTTGCGGGCCAATCCGGGGCGGGAGAGCTATGGTTCCTCAGGCACCGGCACCGGGGCGCATCTCTCGGGCGCGCTGCTGATGCGCCGCGCGGGCACGGAGGCGCAGCATATTCCCTATCGCGGCGGCGCGCAGCAGATGACGGCGATGCTCACCGGCGAGACGCTCTTCGCCTTCTCGACGCTGGCAGTGCCGGCGCCGCTTCTGGCAGAGGGGCGGCTCACTGCCATTGCTGCCTCCTCGGCCGAGCGCATCCCTGGCTATGACAATGTCGGCACCGTGGCCGAGCAGGGCATGCCGGGCTTTGACATGGTGGATTTCCATCAGATTTCAGCGCCCAGCGGCACGCCGACGGCGATGATCGCCCGCATGGCCGAGGCGGCGGCGGAGGCGATGCACAGCCCGGCCCTGGCGGCGCGTTTCCAACTGCTGGGGCTGATCCCACGCGCCCGCGGGCCGGAGGATTTTGCTGCTTTCCTGGCCCAGCAAAGGCAGCGCATGGGCGAGGTGATCAGGGCTGAGGGGCTTCAGGCCTAAAGCATTTTCAAGCCTCGTGGCTTGGCTTGGCGAGGCGACCCGGGAAATGCGGCAAAACAAAGGCTCCGGCAGGCTGCTGAACAACCCTGCTGGGGTGCTCGAGGGGCAAAGCCGCTCGATCTTTTTTCCCCCTGGCGATTCGTCTTTCGGCAGCCGAACTGACCCTCGCCCGCGGACACGGCGTGGGTTAGGTAGGGGTCATGTTCCGTCGTTCCCTTTTGGCCATGCCCTTGGCCGGCGCTGCCCGGGCGCAATGGGCGCCCTCGCGGCCCATTCGCCTCATCATCGCCTTTCCGCCGGGTGGCAGCACCGATGTGCTGGGGCGGCTGATTGCGCCTTTGCTGGCGGCGCGGCTGGGCCAGCCGGTGGTGCCGGAGAATCGCAGCGGTGCGGCGGGGGCGGTGGGCTCGGGCTTCGTGGCCAGCGCGCCGGCCGATGGCCATACCATTTTGCTTGATAGCGGTGGGCAGGCGGTGAACCCCTATCTCATGCGCGGCCTCGGCTTTGATTATGTGACCGGCTTTGCCCCTATCACTCTGTTGGCGACGCTGCCGCTGGTGCTGGTGGTGCTGGCCGAATCGGGCATCACCACGCTGGCCGAATTGCTCGCCCGCGCCCGGGCCGAGCCGGCGGCCTATGGCAGCGTGGGGGTGGGCAGCCGCACCCATTTGGCCGGCGCGCTGCTGCTGCGCCGGGCGGGCATTGCCGGCACGCATGTGCCCTATCGTGGTGGGGCTGATCAGATCACGGCGCAGTTGCGCGGCGAGACCTTGTTTGGCTTTTCCTCGGTCGCGCTCACGGCGGCGCTGTTGCGCGAGGGGCGGCTGCGGGCGCTGGGCGTCTCCTCGCCCTTGCCGGCGCTGGCGCTGCCGGAGATCGCCCCGTTGGCCGCCCAGGGTTTTGCGGGTTTTTCGATGATGGATTGGCTGGCGCTGCACGCCCCGGCGCAAACCCCTATGCCGGTGGTGGCCCGCCTGGCTGAGGCCGCCGCTGCCGCCATGGCCGAGCCAGGGATACAGTCGCGCCTGGCCGATTTGGGCCTGCAGCCCCAGGCGCAAGGCCCGGCGGCGCTGGCCGCCTTTTTGGCCGAGGAGCGCGCCATGATGTCCGGCCTGATTGCGGCGGAGAATATCCGGCTGGATTGATGCGCCGGCCTGTCGCATAGGGGGGCATGATCACCCGCCGCAGCCTCGCCCTTCTCAGCCTCGCCACCCCTGCCTTGGCGCAAGCCTGGGCGCCCAGCCGCCCGGTGCGCATCGTGGCCGGCTGGCCCGGTGGTGGCGCGGCCGATGCCTCGCTGCGCCTGGTGGCGCCGCATATGCAAACCGCGTTAGGGCAGAGCGTGGTGATTGAGAATCGCTCTGGCGCCTCGGGCTCGATAGGTGCGGCGGCGGTGGCGCAGGCCGCGGGGGATGGGCATACGCTGCTGTTTGATGCTGCGGGGCAGGTTTCCAATCCTTTTCTTATGCGCGGCTTGTCGTTTGACTATTTGACCGCCTTCGTGCCGGTGACGGTGTTTGCGCTGCTGCCCAATCTGCTGGTGGTGCGCAGTGAGACGCCGTTTCGCAGCGTGGCTGATCTTGTGGCGCATTTGCGCGCCAATCCGGGGCGTGAGGCCTATGCCAGCACGGGGATTGGCATTGTCTCGCACCTGGCTGCGGTCATGTTCACCGCGCGGGAAAACCTGCAGGTGACGCATGTGCCTTATCGCGCCTCCTCGCAATCCATCCCCGGCTTGCTGGCGGGGGAGACGCTGTTTACCTTCAACACCACCCCGCTCGCCGCGCCGCAGGTGCGTGATGGCAAGCTGCGCGCATTGGCGGTGACCACGCCGCATCGCATTCCGGCCTTTCCCGAGGTGCCGACGATGATCGAGCAGGGCTATGACGGGTTTGCGATCAATGAATGGCTGGGCCTCTTTGCCCCGGCCGGCACGCCGGCTGCTGCCGTGCAGCGCCATGCCGATGCCGCGGCGCTGGGCCTGGCCGACCCCATGGTGCGCGACCGCCACGCCCTGCTGGGCATGGAGATTGTGGCCGGTGGCCCTGTCGCCATGGCTGATTTTCTGGCCGAGCAGCGCGCCCGGGTGGGCCAGTTGATCCGCGACAACAACATTCGCCTGGAGGGGTAGCGCGCCTGCGGCGAAACTGCTTAACGCGGCCGTCACAAAAACTCGCGGGGACTCCCATGCGCCTGGTCACTTTTTCTGACGGCAACGCCACACGGATTGGCGCCTTGCAGGGCGAGGCGGTGCTGGACATCACCGCTGCCGACTCCGCTTTGCCCAAGGATATGCTGGGGTTGATTGCCGGCGGTGCCGCCATGCTGGCCGCCGCGCTGGAGGCTGCGGCGCGTGCGCCGGCGGTGGCTGCTGCGCGGCTGCTGGCCCCCATTCCCCGCCCGCCGAAGAATGTGTTTTGCGTCGGCAAGAATTATCATGAGCATGCGAAGGAATTCGCCGGTTCCGGCTTTGATGGCGGGGCGGCCAATGTGGTGCCGCCGTTTCCGGTGGTGTTCTCCAAGCCGCATACCAGCATCATCGCCACTGGCGAGGATATTCTGGCCGATATGGACCCCACCGGCGGCCTGGATTTCGAGGGCGAATTGGCCTTCGTGATCGGCAAGGGGGGGCGTGGGATTTCCAAGGCGCAGGCGCTGGACCACGTCTTTGGTTATACCATTGTGAATGACGTCACCGCGCGGCATTTGCAGAAGCGGCATTCGCAATGGGTGCTGGGCAAGGGGCTGGATAGTTTCTGCCCCATGGGCCCGGCCATTCTGACCGCCGATGAGGTGCCTGACCCCACGAAGCTGGAACTCACCACCTGGGTGAATGGCATCCAGCGGCAGCACGCCCCGGTGAGTGATCTGATCTTTGATATTCCCAGCCTGATCGAGGCGATTTCGGCCGCCATCACGCTGGAGCCGGGCGATGTGATTGCCACTGGCACACCAGCGGGCGTGGGCATTGGCCTTAACCCGCCGGTGTTCATGCAACGCGGCGATGTCGTGCGGATTTCGGTGACGGGGATTGGCGTATTGGAGAATACCGTTCGCTAGGCAGGGGGCGCGCGCCTACTCTCTCCCTCCGAACGTCCCGACCCCTCCCCCGGGAGGCCCGCTACTCTCTCCCTCCGAACGTCCCGGCCGCCTTCCAACCCAGTCAAACCCTACTCTCTCCCTCCGAACGTCCCGGCCCCTCCAATCGCAAAACAGGCTGCACAAAAACATGCGCAATCCTCGCCGTATTATGTTGGTTCGTCGCCGTTTATTGGCGGGGGTTGCGGTTGCGGGAGGGGTGGCTTCGGGTGGCGTGCAGGCGCAGGCTCCTGCCTGGCCGGGCGGGCGCAGCGTGACGATGGTGGTGGGTTTTCCCCCCGGTGGCCAGGCGGATGTCTCCGGCCGGCCCTTTGCGGCGGCGCTGGAGCGGGTGATCGGCGCGCCGGTGCCGGTGGTGAACCGGCCTGGGGCCTCGGGCGGGCTGGGCAATGCCTTTGTCGCCCGCGCGCCGGGCGATGGGCTGACGGTGCTGATGGCGCTGAGTTCCATGCTCATCCTGCCTGAGGCCGACCGCATCCATGGCCGCGTGGCGCAATATGAGATTGAGCAGCTTGCCCCCATCGCCCGCGTCACCGCGGACCCGACGGTCCTGGTCGTGCCCGCCGCCTCCCCGTGGCGCAATTTGGGTGAGTTGGCGGAGGATGCGAAGCGCCGCCCCGGCGCCATCAGCTATTCCTCGGCCGGTAATTTCTCGGCGCTGCACACGCCCATGGCGATGTTCACCGCGGCGGCGGGCATTGACATGCTGCATGTGCCCTTCCAGGGCGGCGGCCCGGCGCTGACGGCGCTGCTGGGCGGCACGGTGCAGGCCCTGGCGAGCGGCACGGGGCCGGTGATGCAGCATATTCAGGCCGGAAGGCTCCGCGCGCTGGCCACCACCGGCGCCACCCGCGTGTCCGGCCTGCCCGATGTGCCGACCATGGCCGAGGCGGGTTATCCGGATGTGCTCTATCTGATCTGGGCCGGGCTTTTCGTGCCCGCCAGCACGCCGGCCGCACTGCGCGAGCAAATCCGCGCCGCCGCCGCCCGCGCGGCCGAGGATGTTGATGCGCAGCGCGCGCTGACCACCGCCGGCAGCCCTCTGGCCTATCTTGATGGTCCGGAATTTGAGGCGTTTATCCGGCAGGATGCGGCGCGGCTGATTCCGGCCGTGCGCCGCATTGGCCGGGTGGAGTAGCCTTTGCCGCCATCATGGCTGAGACTGCTGCCAGCAATGCTCTGGAGAAGACCATGAACGCCGAAACCCCGCTGGCCAAAATCACCGCCTGGCTCGCCACCCAGCAGCCCGCCATGCTCGCCGCCCTGGAGCGCATGGTGAACACCGATGGCGGCAGCTACGACAAGGCGGGCGTGGATGCTGTGGGGCAGCAGGTGCGCGCGTTTCTGGAAGGGCAGGGCATCGTGGTGGAGGCGGTGCAGGGCGAGCGCCATGGCGATTGCCTGCGCGCCTTTGTGGGCGGTGATGCGGCACCGGCGGGCAATGCGCCGCGCAATATCGTGCTGATGGGCCACCGCGATACGGTGTTTCCGAAAGGCGAGCCTGAGCGCCGGCCCTTCCGCATTGAGGGCGGCCGCGCCTATGGGCCGGGCGTCTCCGACATGAAGTCGGGCATCGTGTTGAATATGTTCATGCTGGCGGCGTTTCATAAATTCGGCGGCGCGCCGGGGCCGATGGTGGGGCTCTTCACCGGCGATGAGGAAATTGGCAGCCCTGAGGGGCGGGCGGTGATCGAGGCCGAGGCGCGGGGCGCGCGGGTTGTGTTCAATTCCGAGCCTGGGCGGCTTTCCGGCAATGTCGTCACCGGGCGCAAGGGGGGGGTGTTTTCGGTCTTCGACATCACCGGCAAGGCGAGCCATTCGGGCGGCAATTTCGAAGCCGGAATCTCGGCCATTGGCGAATTGGCGCATAAGATCATCGCCATCCATGCGCTGACCGACCTCAAGCGCGGCATCACCCTCAATGTGGGCCTGGTGCAGGGCGGGCAGAGCGTGAACACGGTGGCGCCCTCCGCCCAGGGCCAGATCGACCTGCGCTATGTGAATCCTGAGGATCGCGATGAGATCATGGGCAAGATCCATGCGATCATGGCGACCAGCCATGTGCCCGGCACCAAGGCGGTGCTCACCATCAAGGGCGAGTTTCTGCCGCTGACGCAAAGCCCGGCGGCGGCGAAATTGTTCAAGCTCTATCAGGGTGCCGCCGCCGAGGCGGGGCTGAATGTGCAGGGTGAATTCTCCGGCGGCTGCGCCGATAGCGGCTTCACCGCGGCTCAGGGGGCACCCACGATTTGCGCGGTGGGCCCGGTGGGCGGCATGGCGCATAGCCCGGAGGAGTTCCTCGAACTCGCCTCGCTGGTGCCGCGCGCCCAGGCGATGGCGCGGGCGATTTGCGGGCTGGATGCGGCCGGGCTTTGATGGCCGGGCATAGAAGCGGCAGCGCAATAAAAGGTTGCGTCGCAGCATGGGCCGTGGCGAAGTCGCGGCCATGAGCAACACGCTGACACGGCCCATGGGCACCATCATTTTTTGCGGCGTGGTTTGCGCCGCGCTGGCCATGGGGTTGCGCAACAGCTTTGGGCTTTTCCTGGCGCCGATGACGGCGGATCTGGGCTGGTCGGCCTCGGGCTTTGCCCTGGCCATCGCGCTGCAGGTGCTGGTGAACGGGTTGTTTCAGCCGATTTGTGGCCAATTGGCGGATCGGTTTGGTGGGCGGGTCGTCATCATGGGTGGTGCGGTGCTCTATGCGCTGGGCATCATCGGCATGGCGCTGAGCACGGGGCTCACGCTCTTTACCTTCTTCGCGGGCATCGTGATGGGGGCGGCGGTGTCGGCGGCGGGCATGCCGATCATCTCGGCCAGCCTGACCCGCATGCTGCCCGAGGCGATGCGTGGGCGCGCGGTGGGGCTGGGCACGGCGGGTTCATCCTTTGGCCAATTCCTGGTGGTGCCTTTGGCGCAATTGGGCATCAGCTTTGCCGGCTGGCAGGGGGCCTTGTTCCTGATGGCGGGGGCGGCGCTGATGATGCTGCCGCTCGCATTGCCGCTGAACGACACAAAGCCCAAGCCCCAGCCCGGTGCCGCTGCCGAGGAGACGGCCAGCGCAGCGCTCAGCCGCGCGCTGTCCAGCCGGAATTTCTGGTGCCTGTTTTTTGGGTTTTTTGTCTGCGGCCTGCATGTGAGCTTTTTGTCGGTGCATTTGCCGGGCTTTGTCGCCTCCTGCCATTTGCCCAGCTATGTCGGTGCGGGGGCGATTTCGCTGATTGGGTTGTTCAATATCATCGGCAGCCTGGGGGCGGGCGAACTCTCCTCGCGCTGGCGGCGGCGTGACCTGCTGATCATCATCTACGCCTCGCGCGGGGTGCTGATGGCGGGCTTTATGATGGTGGAGAAGACCACCGCTTCGGTGCTGGTTTTCTCGGCGTTGATGGGCATTCTCTGGCTTTCCACGGTGCCACCCACGGTGGCCTTGTGTGCGCGAAACCACGGCACGCGCTGGCTTGCGACGATTTTTGGCCTGGTGTTTCTGGGCCATCAGTTCGGCGGTTTCACCGGCGCCTATCTGGGCGGGCTGATCTTTGACCTCACCGGCAGCTACGACCTCATGTGGAGCCTTTGCATTGCCGCCTCCGCCTTTGCGGCGCTGATGCATATTCCTATCAGCGATGCGGCGCCGCAGGCCTCTCCCCGACCGGTTTGAGCATAAATTTAATTTCATAAAATTGGCTATCACGAAAAAAACGAGCGACTGCTAATTGCCAGCCTCTGATCTAAAAAAGGATATGGTTGTGGCTGAGGCAGTGAGGCAGGGTTGGCGTTACACGCCCAACATCATTTCGGCGGTGAGCTGGTTGGCGGCTGGCTGGATTGCCTGGGAATTCTTTTACTATGAACAATTCAAGCTTAATGCCGCCGAGGGTAGCGTAAACGGCATCTTCCAGCCGCTGGCCAATTGGTTCGGTGTGCCGGGCCACGAGCCCGCTTTGCGCTGGTTCGTGGCGCTGCTGGAAATCGTAGCGGCGACCTTCGTGCTCAACCAGCCAACGCGCTGGTTCGGCGCGCTGATGACCATGGGGCTGATGGGCGGCGCCATCTTCTTCCATACCATTGGCCCGATTGGAGTGGACCCGTATAATGACGGAGCGATGCTCTTCAAGGAAGCCTGCTTCACCTTCACTGTCGCCGGCTTCCTGTTGGTGCTGCATCGTGGCGACGCCCTCGCCGCCCTGTCCGGCTTTCGTGCGCCCGCCCAGTCCTGAGTGACTTGGGTATGGTCAAGGCTCCGGCGCGTGATCAGCGGCTTGATGCCATCCGCGGATGGATGCAATTGTCGATATTCTACTCGCATGCCTATGGCAGCTTTACCGGGGCATGGTTAATCCATGCCGGATGGGGGGTTTCCGACAGTTCGGAGCAGTTCGTTTTCCTCTCTGGTTTCGGCCTGGGCTCGGTTTTCGTGCTCAAGCAGGCCGGGGGCGGTTTTGGCCACGCCTGTCGCGACCTCGGCCGGCGAATGATCCTGCTGTGGCGGATGCACCTTCTTGTATTCCTCTGCTTCGGTGTGATGGTCGCTGCGGCTTCCAACTGGCTGGGTGAGCCGGGATGGGAGATGGCTATGCGGGCACCCTTGCTGGCCGCGCTGGGCGGTGTGAGCACGCTTTACCAGCCGGCCTTCATGGGCATCCTGCCACTCTTCCTCTACGCCATGGCAACGCTGCCGCTTTTCGCATGGGCAATGCATCGCCACGGTGTATGGGCGCTGGCCATACCTGCGGTGCTGTGGGTGCTCGCACAGGCGATGGAGGCCGATGTCCCGGCACTGTTCGGCACCGCCTTTGCCTTCAACCCGCTGGGCTGGGTGCCGCTTTTCATGCTTGGTGCATGGTTTGGCCGCCAGGCGCTGCTGCGCGGCCATGCCATTGGCCGCAACCCCTGGCTAGTGGCAGGGGCGATGGCGCTGATCCTGGTCGGCGCCGTCATGCACAAATCGGGCGTCTTGCCCGATGCCTGGGTGGGCAAGGAACAATTGGCGCCCTTGCGCCTGCTGCATGCTCTGGCCTGCGCTTACCTCGTGGCGGTGCTGATACCGCGTGATGTTGCCTGGGCACGCAGCCGGGCTGGTGGCATGCTTGCCGTGCTGGGCCGCAACAGCTTGCAGGTTTTCTCGCTCGGTCTGTTTTTTTCCTACATCGCCGCCACCAGCTTTCGCCAATGGCCCCAGGCGCAGTTCTGGACCGAGCCGGTGCTGCTCATCACATGCTCGCTTATCTTGTGGCGCTTCGCCATCTTCGTTGACAGCCGCCGCTCCCGCCCTTCAACCCCGGCGCAGCCTTCCCACATGAGACCCGTTTGAAGGAACAATGTTTATGGTCATCCATCGCCGTCGCGGCTGGGACAGCCCGGCCAGTGCCATCACACCGCAGGATGCGCTGCTGAACCGCCGCGCGTTGATGGCGGGTTCGGCGGGTGTGCTGGCAGCAGCACCAGCCCTGGCGCAATCGGGCGCGGTGCCGGCTTTGCCGCCACATGCCCGCAACCCCGCCTTCGAGCCCGGCCGCGCCCTGACCGCCGAGCGCGAGGCCACCACCTATAATAATTTCTACGAATTCGGCTCGCATAAGACCATCGCGCGGGATGCCGCGCGCATGCCGCGCCGGCCTTGGACGCTGAAGGTCGATGGGCTGGTGGAGAATCCGCGCGAATTCGATATTGATGACCTCATTCGCCTCATGCCGATTGAGGAGCGTGTGCTGCGGCTGCGCTGCGTGGAGGCCTGGGCGATGACGGTGCCCTGGACCGGCTTCCCCCTCGCCGCGCTGATGAACCTGGTCAAGCCGCTGGGCAGCGCCAAATATCTGGCCTTTCAGACCGCGCAATTGCCCGCGGTGATGCCCGGCCTGCGGCAGAGCTGGTACCCATGGCCGCATATGGAGGCCTGCACCATTGCCGAGGCCGGCAATGCCATGAGCTTCATGCCCGTGGGGCTCTATGGCCAGCCGCTGCCGCCGCAGAATGGCGGGCCGGTGCGGGTGCTCTTCCCGTGGAAATACGGCTTCAAATCCGGCAAATCCCTGGTGCGCATCACCGTACAGGAACAGCGCCCGGCGACTTTTTGGGGCACCATCCAGGCCTCTGAATATGGCTTTTGGGCCAATGTGAACCCGCAAGTCTCCCATCCGCGCTGGAGCCAGGCCACCGAGCGGCTGATCGGCACCAATGAGCGGGTGCCGACGCAGATGTGGAACGGCTATGGCGAATTCGTCGCTTCGCTGTATGAAGGCCTGCAAGGTGAACGTTTATTCGTATGAGAATAGCTGGCTGGCTTTTGGTGATACTGGGCTTTGGGCTCGGCTTTGGGTTTGGCTTCGGCCTGCCGCTGGCCGAGGCGGTGACCTGGTTCGGGCGCGCTGACGCGGCGGGCGGCATTGCCCATTGGGTGCTGGCGCGCCCGGCCTGGGTTGTGCCCATGCTATCGGGCGTGGCCTTGCTGACCCTTTCGGGTTGGCTCAGCAAGGATGCCGGCCCGGCCTGAACGGGGCCTGGCTTATCCGCGCCCCAGCACCTCTTGGTTATGCTCACCGAGTTTGGGTGAATCGCGGGTGGGGTGCGGCCGCTGCCGGTTGAAGGAGAGCGGCAGGCCAACCACTTTTGGCCCGCCATTGGGCAAGGCGCAGATGAGGTCCACCGCGGCCATTTGTTCGCTGGCCACCACCTCGGCAATGTCATTCACCGGGCCGCTGGGCACGCCCACGGCATCAAGGGCGGCCAGCCAACGGTCGCGCGGGCGGGTGGCGAAGACCGCGGCGATCAACGGTACAAGAATGGCCTTGTTGCGCACCCGCTCCGCGCCCAGGGCGAAACGCGGGTCCTTCGACCATTCGGGGTGGCCGAGCACGGCGGCGGCACGGGCGAAAAGCCTGTCATTGCCGGCGGCGAGACAGAGCGGCCGGTCGGCGGTTTCGAAGACCTGATAGGGCACGATGACGGCAGCGCCGGTGCCATGGCGTTTGGGGATATCGCCGGTGGCGATGTGGTTGTTGATCTGGCCCTCGACCCAGAAGGCCGCGGTCTCGAATAATGAGCCATCGACGAGGCAGCCCTTGCCGGTGCGTTCCCGCCAGCGCAGGGCGGCCAGGGCGCCGATGGTGATGAAGAGGCCGGTTGCCTTATCGTTGATCGAGGCGCCGCAGAAGGTGGGCGGGCCATCGGGCTGGCCGGTCACGCTCATCATCCCGCCATAGGCTTGCAGCAGCGGGTCGAAGCCGGGCTTCATCATCATCGGCCCTTCGAAGCCGAAGGCCCAGATCGAGCAGTAGATCAGCCGCGGATGGGCTGCGAGCATGGTTTCGGGGCCGATGCCGCATTCCTCCACCACGCCGGGGCGGAGGTTCTGGATCAGGATATCGGCGCTCTCGCACAACTTGTGCAGGGCGGCGACATCCTCGGGGTTTTTCAGGTCGAGCGTGATGGAGCGCTTGGAGCGGTTCTGGCCGTGGAAATACAGCGAGGTCACCCCATCCGGACCATAGGGCGGGCCCCAGAGCCTGGCATCATCGCCGCCATCGGGCTTTTCCACCTTGATGACATCCGCGCCCATATCGGCCAGCACGGCACCGGCGAGGGGGCCGGCCAGGGCCTGGCCAACCTCGATGACGGTCAGGCCGGTGAGGGGTAGTTCCATGTGTGTTTCCTCCGTTGGGCGCAGCATAGCGCGCGCGGAGGGCGCGTCGATGGTCAGCGCAGTAGGGCGACGAGGCCTTTGGCGAATGGGGCCAGCGCTGCCTCCAGCGCCTCCGCGGCGGCCGGGGGGGCGGTGACCCGCAGCTTGAGGAACAAGGCACCGACCGTGCCCATGCAGATGGCGCTTTCGGTCAGCGGGCCGTCATCGGCGCCAATATCGAGCAGGATGCAGCGCAGCCCGGCATGGCTGGCCGGGCGCTGGGCCAGGATGCGCTTGTGGCGTGCCGGATAGAGCCGGCCGATCTCATTGATGCCGGCGCGCAGCTGCGCCTCCAGCAGGGCGGCGGTGTTGCGGCCGCCGATCTGGCTCTCGCCGGCATCATAGAGAAAGACCCTGGCATTCACCCCCCGGGGCGAGCGGTAATCCACCGCGGCGCCCAGCCTGGGGTCGCGCGCCACCACGGCGTAATCCGTCGTGCTGCCACGCTCGAAGCCAGCCAGGCCTGCGGGTAGGGCGGCCAGCATGGCCAGCGGTGCGGTGGTGGGTTGCTGGGCGGGTTTTTGCGCCCATCCGGCATGGCGAGGAGCATGATCGTCAATAGCAACCGGCAAGGCATGGCGGGGCCTTTCAGTATATTCGCGCCAGCCAACGCGGCGGCACGCCGGCGAAATAGAGCGACAGTATGGAGAGGTTTTTCGCCGAGCGCAGTAAAAATCCATGCTTACGCCATTTATTCGCCGAGGTGATGGCGCGTGGTGCGAGCGCCACCGGCCGCAGCGGCCGCAACCGGCGGATGAGATCGACATCCTCCATCAGCGGCATGGGCCGGAAGCCGCCCATGGCCTGATACAGGCCGCGATGGATCAGCAGCCCCTGGTCGCCATAGGGGAGAGAAAAATTCCGGCAACGCCAGGCCACGGCGCGTTCCAGCCGGCGGGCGGGTGGGGTGGTATCATCGAGGGCGAAGGTGAAATGCGCGGCCCCTGGCGGGCCGGCCATAAAGGCTTTCGCGGCCTGGCTCCAGCCCGGTTCCAGCCTGGTATCGGCATGCAGGAAGAGCAGCCACTCGGCCGTGCTGGCGGCCGCACCCGCGGCGAGTTGTGCGCCGCGGCCCCGGGGCGCCTGCACCACCTCAGCCCCCAGTCTCATGGCGAGTTCGGCGGTGCCATCGGGGCTGGCGGCATCGGCCACGATGATCCGGCATGGGGCTTCGGCCAGTGCCGCCAGGGTGGCGGGCAGGGTGGTGGCGGCGTTCCAGCTGGGGATGATGACGTTCATTTTTTGTTCTTGACTGGCGCGAAAAGGCGCATCAGATTGCGCTGGAACGGAACGGGAACTTAGCCATGCCTGATGGTCTCCTCTGGGGTCAAGCCTCGCCGAAGCGGCTGCCGATGATGCATGCGGCGGGGCAGCAATCGCGCACAGGCTTTGCCATTCCCGGCAGCCATTACAAGGGCCGTGGCGCCATCTCCAACCCCGGCAACCGCTTTGAGGAAAGTGCCGTGGAGCCCTTGGATGATGGCTGGGGCACATTGTCTGAGGAACTGGCCGATCTACCGCCGCTGGCGACCCAGCTGCTGCGCGAGAAATCGCGCACGGCGTTGACCTATAATGACAGCCCTGATCTTGGCTTTGACCGTTCGATCAACCCTTATCGCGGCTGCGAGCATGGCTGCATTTACTGCTATGCCCGGCCGAGCCATGCCTATCTGGGGTATTCGCCGGGGCTGGATTTCGAGACCAAGCTGATGTTCAAGCCGGACCTGCCGGCGCTGCTGGAGCGTGAGTTGAGCCGCCCCGGCTATACGCCCCGCCCGGTGGCGCTGGGCGCCAATACCGACCCCTATCAGCCGGTGGAGCGCAATGTGACGCTGACCCGCCAGGTGCTGGAGATTCTGGAGCGCTTCAACCACCCGGTGACGGTGGTGACGAAATCGGCCCTGGTGCTGCGCGATGCCGATATTTTGGCGCGGATGGCGGCGAAGAACCTGGCGCAGGTGGCTATTTCGGTCACCACCTTGGATGCGGCCTTGGCGCGCAAGATGGAGCCGCGCGCGGCCAGCCCGGCCAGGCGGCTGGCGGCGATGGCGGAGCTGTCTCGGCTGGGGATTCCCACCGCGGTGCTGGCGGCACCGATGATCCCTGGGCTGAATGATGCCGAGTTGGAGAAAATTTTGCTGGCCGGCGCCAATGCCGGGGCGAAGCGGGCGGGTTATGTGCTGCTGCGCCTGCCGCTGGAAATTCGCGCCCTGTTCGAGGAATGGGTGGCGCGGCATTTCCCGGACCGGGCGCGAAAAGTGCTGGCCCTGGTGCGCGAAACCCGCGGTGGGGCGTTGAACCAAAGCGCCTTTGGCCAGCGCCAGACGGGCACGGGCCCCTATGCAGAGTTGCTGCAGCAGCGCTTCCTTCGCATGGTTTCGGCGCTGGGGATGGAGCGGCGCGATGGTGGTGTGGCGAGCCTGGATTGCGAGCAATTTGCCGTGCCGCGCGGTAGGCAGATGCAAGCGCGCCAGATGGCCTTGTTTTGAGGTGAAGGCGGGGCTATCACGCCCCCGGCTGGCCGATTTAGCTCAGGGGTAGAGCAACTGATTCGTAATCAGTAGGTCATCGGTTCAATTCCGATAATCGGCACCATTTTACCTCATAAAATCAATGGTTTGCGAGCGGTACGGCAAGCACGCTCCCGGTCCGCAAAACCTATAAACACCTATAAACTGTTTTGGTGGGGTTTATAGGTCGTGGATTCGGGCTACCGAGCGGACGAATGCCATCCGGGTTTTTGGTCTCGAATGCTAAAAAAATCTGGGTCGGGATGCTGTGGACGGCATCACCGCAGCGGTCAGATTCGCGGTTTGAAGGGCATTCGGCGGGTCTCGCAGCATCTCACGATTGCCGTTGCGAGAACGATTGCAGGCTTGTTAGGGTTGTGCGGGTTGCGGAGAGCCGGTCAGGGTCGAGCGTCAATCGGGTGGCGCTGAGTTTGCAGCGGTCAACGGGGAGCTAAGCGTCAATGAAAACTGGCTCTGTAGGAAAAGTCTTTGGCTTGCCCAAAACCCGGTTATCAAAAGGTATTACAGATCAGATGTGCCGAATCGTTGTGATTTTAGCTGTCATAGCAGTATATTTTCCGATAGCTGCATTTTCACAACTTCTGGGATATTCAAGCTCCGTAACCAGCCCTGACGGAAGTGATGTTGCTTGCGGTGGACGGTATAATGGCACTAGAACAAGCCCAGATGGGCGTCGCGTATGTGCTGGCGGTGAATACAACGGCTCCGTAACCAGCCCTGACGGAAGTGATGTTGCTTGCGGTGGACGGTATAATGGCACTAGAACAAGCCCAAATGGGAAAAAAGTATGTGCTGGTGGTTGGAACGGGTACCGCTAAGCGCCTGATCCAAAGCCCTATGCCCTTTCCAAGCGCCAGATGCCGTGTCTGAGAATGACGAAGGTTGCAAGTGTGGCTGCGAGGTTCTCCCTGTCTCTAGCGGCGCGCCGGTGCGCAGGGACAGCGGCTGTGGTAACCCTGGTCGTCCAAGTCCTCTGACGTGTCCATCGCATCCTGACAGCCCCTGCTGAGTTCAGGGCGACAGAAATATCGGGCTAGAAACCCCCCAGGAAACACCTAACCTGGGCGCCAGCATCCAGAGATTGGAGAGCGGATGAAGACCTGGATTTTTCAGGGCAACCCTGAAGTGTTCGACATTGATAGCTATCTGGCGGCGTCGGCTGGGCTGATCACCTGGCGGGTTGCGCGGTATGCGGAGCACATTGAACCCGGCGACACGGTTTACATTTGGCGGTCCCAGGGTGACCAGCCGTCGATGGCGGGTATTGTGGCGGAGGGAACAGTCGTCGAACCGCCCAGGGTCCAGCTCGACGATCCGATTTCCGCCGATTTCTGGAAGGATGCACCCGGGCAAGATGAGCTGATGCGGGTCAGGGTCCGGCTAAACCGCATCGCGGGGAAGCGGGAGATGTTGAAACGCGAGTGGATGAAGCAGGACAGTGCCCTGGCGGACCTGCTGATCCTACGGCAGGCGGCTGGAACGAACTTCCCGGTAGAGGAGCAAGCAGCACAACGGCTCGGGCAGCTTTGGAGAAAGACAGGCACAGACTGGGAAAGGGATGAGGTGATCGCCGCCCTCAATCTCTACGAACAGCTGTTGGACAAACCCATTTCTAAGGTTGCTGGCTCCGAGGTGGAACGGCTGGCGCAGCTTATCGGGCGAGTGCCTACGGGCGTTTATAACAAGCTGATGAACCTTCGCTCTATCGACCCCCGCGATAGCCGGACAGGATTCGAGGGCGGATCCAAAGTTGATCAGGCTACCTGGAATGAGTTTTTTGACACCACGACGATGCGAATCGACGCCCAAAGCCTCGGAGCTGAAAATCGGAGGCTGTGGGGCGCTGGGGTCAAATCCGACCGGCTGACCGTTGAGGTCTTGGAGGCAGAAGAGAAGCGGCTTGCTGATAAGCCGCTCGATGCTCTGCTGGCGCAATACGCAGCCCGCCCCAAAAACCTAAAACCGCGCCGACAAGCCCAGCAGGCGATTAGCTATGATTGGCCTGCTGCCGGTTTGGTGGACACCGAGATAAGGTTTTCCAACCGTATCGGAGGTTTCCATGCAGCGACGAGTGTTCAGCCGAGAGTTCAAGTTTGAGGCG
>Ga0214917_10002555_pt1 | contig 21962 bp, 15 predicted proteins | sample LL_1208_BB_MetaG_FD_177983 | JGI IMG/M metagenome (GOLD analysis project Ga0214917, IMG submission 177983) | Freshwater microbial communities from Lake Lanier, Atlanta, Georgia, United States - LL_1208_BB | ecosystem: Environmental > Aquatic > Freshwater > Lake | place: USA: Georgia | collected...
ACTGGCCCGTGAGTCGGCCCGGCGTTCGCACTGCCTCAACAACGTGCGGCAGCTCGCGATCGCGATGACGGGCTACGACTCGGCCAACGAGGTGCTGCCCGGCTGGCGGAACCGCGTGGGGACGTTTGCCGCATACGTGTCGTGGACGGTGCCGATCCTGCCGAACCTGGGCAACAAGGAGGCGTTCGACTACTTCGACAACTACGTCCCGGCGAGCGACGACATCGGCGAGAAGAAGATGCCCGTCTTCGTCTGCTCGAGTGCGGCGGACACCGCCGGACAGTTTTCGAAGGCTCCGCTCAGCTACGCGGTGAATGCCGGCACGGGGGCGGAGCATACAGCGTCGGGCCCGGATTCGTTTGCGGACAACGGCTACAAGCAGTTCGTCGCGGACGGCGTGTTTCAGGACCGGGTCGGAAACGGCGGACAGTATTTTGCCGCGACAAGCGCGCTCGACGACGTGGTTGAAGGAAGCGGCGGCAGTTTCACGCTGATGCTTGCCGAGCGGAGTGGCAAGGACGCGATGGCGCGCCAGGCGGGTATCCATTGGACGCCGCTGCGGAGCGGGACTAATTGGGTTGGGGATCCAGAGGGCGTTGGTGTAGCCGCGTCGAATGCCAAGACGACGAGCCACATCTTCATGCACCCGATAGCGCTGACGGGAACCGCGGTGCCACTTGCGTCCACAGAGTACCGTGTTATCAATCCCATCCGATACGAGGATGCGGCGAAGCAGTCGTTCGCCGAGGAGCAGCTAGGCGTCGACTGGGACCTCCGGTTCCCCACGTCGCAGCACCGCGGCGACGGCGTCGTGGCGGCGTTCTGCGACGGCCGCACGATGTTCCTCTCCAGCAAGATCGACTCGTGGGTTTATTGCAGCCTGCTCACCGCCAAGGCGGCCGGGGCCTGCTCGCCCCGAGCACAAGCCTGGCAGAAGAAGAACGGCGTGAATTACATCCCGAGCGAAGACGACATCACGGTCAAGTAGGCCGGTCACGCCGTGACCGGCCTACCGTGGCGTGAACGGTCTACTTGACCTCGATCAACTCGACGAGGAAGTGGAGCGTGGCATTCGGCGGAATCGGGCCGCCCGGGGTGCCGCGGGGGCCGTACCCGAGGTCGCTCGGAATCAGCAGTTCGATCATGCCGCCCGTGCCGACCAGCTGCATGCCCTCGGTCCAGCCCGGAATCACCTGGTCGAGGCCGAACTCGATCGGCTGCCGCCGCTCGTAGGAGCTGTCGAACACCTTCCCGCCGTCGAGCCAGCCGTGGTAGTTCACCTTCACGGTGTTCGTCGCCTTGGGAGTCGCGCCGGCCCCCTTGCGGAGCACGCGATACTGCAGGCCCGAGGCGGTCTTCGTGAATGCCTTGGGGGCATCGGCGTCGACCTGGCCGGCACCGGCGGGCAGGGCGGGATGGGGAACGTCTTGGGCCACGGTCGTCTCCAGTGTGAAAAGGCAGAGGGCGGTCAGAAGGATCGCGGTCGGCATGCGCATGTCGGGCCTCCGGTGGGGTGAGTCGATAGTATGCGCGAGATCAGGCCCGCGACGCCATCAGATGTTCGATCTCGTCGGCTTCGAGGGGTACCTGGGAGCAGAGGTCGATCGGGCCCGACTCGGTGACGAGGACGTCGTTCTCGAGGCGGACGGCGAGGCCCTCGTCGGGAACATAGATGCCGGGCTCGACCGTGATCACCCAGCCGGGTTCGAGCGGGCCGTCGAACGGGGCGATGTCGTGCACGCCGAGGCCGAGCGAGTGGCCCAGGCCGTGCATGAAATACTTCCGGCAGGCCGGCTCCTCGGGCGTGTCCTTCGCGACGTCGTCGGCCGTGATCAGACCGAGCCGCGCGAGCTCGTCGGCCATCTCGATTTGGGCGGCCCGCTTCCAGTCGCGGAGCGTCGTGCCCACCGTCGCCCGGGCCACCGACGACTTGAAGACCCGCAGCACCGCGTCGTACACGCCCCGCTGCCGCGGCGTGAACCGGCCGCTGACGGGATACGTGCGGGTGAGGTCGGCGCAGTAGTTGGCGTACGACGCGCCGACGTCCACCAGCACGAGGTCGCCGGCGCGACATGCCGCCATGTTGTCCGTGTAATGGAGGCAGCAGGCGTTCTTGCCGCTGCCGATGATCGGCTCGTAGGCCATCCGGGCCCGTCGCCGGGTGAACTCGCAGGCCAGTTCCGCCTCCAGCTCATACTCGGTAACGCCCGGCTTCAATGCCGCCACGAGCCGCCGCAGGCCCGCGTCGGTGATCTCGATCGCCTGGCGGACGAGGTCGATCTCGGCCTCGTCCTTCACCGCCCGCAGCCGCCGCAAGAGGGGCGCGAGCCGCTCGAAGCGGTGCAGCGGATATCGCGCCATCAGCCCGCGGGCGAGCCGGAGGTCGCGGGGCTCGACATCGATCGTGGCCCGCTCGTGTTCGTTGGAGTTGACGAACACCCGCTCGCTCTGACACAGGAGCCCATGCAGCACGGCCGGCAGGTCGGCCAGCCACCGCACCCGCTCCACGCCCGAGATCCGCGTCGCCTGTTCCTTCGTGAGCTTGTCCCCCTCCCAGGTCGCCAGGTGTTCGCTGGGCTGCCGCACGAACAGAATTTCACGCAGCGTCGGATCGACGGCCTGGGGGGCGAGCACCAGCACGCTCTCCTCCTGCTCGATCCCGGAGAGCCAGAAGAGATCGCTGGCCGGATGGAGTCGCAAGGTGCCGTCGCCCGTGGTGGGCAGCAGGTCGGCGGCGTGAACGATCGCGACGCTCCGCGGCGGAAGCAGCGCCGTGAGCCGCCGGCGGTGGGCGACGAAGAGGCCGGAGTCGATGGGGGCGTGGCGCATGCCGCGTAGTCTAGCCTTCCGCGTCGGCGCGTAAGATGGCAGGCACGTGAATCAGCCGCAACGCGCAGCGAGGGACTCACCGCATGCAGGACGTACTGATCGACGGACGGTGGCGGCCCGCGGCGGCGAGCGACACGTTTCGCAGCTTCGATCCGACGGCCGGCCGCGACGGCGACGAGGTCTGGCCGGTGAGCGGCTGGGGCGATGTCGACGCCGCGCTCGCTGCGGCGACGGCCGCCGCGGCCGGGCTGGGTCAGCTGCCCGATGCGGCCCGCGGGGCGTTTCTGGAGGCGTATGCCGCGCGACTGGAGGCCGACCGCGACGGGCTCGTGGCGGTCGCCCATGCCGAGACGGGACTCGCCGTGACGCCGCGACTTCGCGAGGCGGAGTTTCCGCGGATGCTCGACCAGTTGCGGCAGGCGGCCGCGGCGGCCCGTGCGGGCACCTGGCGGATGCCGATGCTCGACACGGCCCGCAACATCCGCTCCGCGGCTTTCGGCCTCGGACCGGTCGTCGTGTTTCCGCCGGCCAACTTCCCGCTGGCCTACGGCAGTCTCACCGGCGGCGACTTCGCCGCGGCGATCGCCGGCGGCAACCCCGTGATCGCCAAGGCCCATCCCGGCTGCCCGGGCGTATCGTATCGCGCCGCCCATGCGGCCGTCGCGGCCGTGCGGGACACGGGACTGCCTCCCGCGACGGTGCAGCTGCTCCACGGCGTCGATCCAGCCGACGGCCTGCGGCTCGTCGCCGATTCGCGGGTCGGCGCCACGGCCTTCACCGGCGGTGAGCAGGCGGGCCGCGGGCTCTTCGCGGCCGCCAGCGCCGCCGGAAAGGTGATCTGGGTCGAGATGGGGAGCATCAATCCCGTGGTGATCCTCCCCGGCGCCCTCGCCGAACGCGCCGCCGCGATCGCCGCGGAACTCGTCGCAAGCGTGACCGGCTCGGCCGGCCAATTCTGCACGAAGCCCGGCCTCGTGTTCTTCGTGGCCGACGAGACGGGCCGGGCGTTCGCCGCGGACGTGGCCGAACGCATGGCGGCGATCGGACCGCAGGTGCTCTTGTCGCCGGGGGGCCGCACGCGGCTGGAGCGATCGCTTGCGGCGCTCGGCGCCGCCGGGGCCCGCACGATCGTGGCCGGCGGCGGCCGCGATGCCGCCGCGGCGTGCAGCCGCGCGCCGACGCTGCTCGAGATCGATGCCGCGAGCTTTCTCGCGCGGCCCGACGCCTTTCTCGTGGAAGCATTCGGCAACACGACGCTGCTCGTGGGCTGCGTCGGCGTGCCCGAGCTCGTGCGGGCGGCAGCACAGGCTCGCGGCTCGCTCGCCGCGAGTCTCTACGCCGCCCGCGACGGCCGCGACGACGCTCTCTGGGAGCCGGTCGCCGAAGTGCTCGTGGCCCGTGCCGGCCGGATCGTGGAGAATCGGATGCCCACCGGCCTGGCGGTCACGCCGCCGATGCAGCATGGCGGCCCCTGGCCTTCCGCCGCGCCACCGTTCTTCTCGGCGGTCGGCCTGCCGTTCTCGATCCTCCGATTCGCGCGTCGCATCTGCTACGACGGCTGGACGGAGTCGCGGCTGCCCGAGTGCCTCCGCGACCAGCCGCCGCCGGGCCGGCCGTGGCGGTTCATCGACCACGAGTGGGTCAGGCGGTGAACGCCCGCACGAGCCGGCGCAGCGCCGCCTCGAGCCGGTCGGTCGGGCAGGCGTTGTTGAGCCGGATGAAACCCGGTGTGCCGAACTCGCGGCCGTCGGAGGGGCCGAGGCCCGCCGCCTCGCAGGCCGCCTGCGGATCGGCCAGGCCCGACCGCCGGCAGTCGATCCACGAGAGATACGTGGCCTGCGCGGGCACGCAGGTGAGCCCGGGGATGCCGGCGACCGTGGCCGACACGAGGTCGCGGTGCCGCCGCAGGAGATCGATGAGCCGCCGTCGCCAGGCATCGCCATGTCGCCAGGCCGCTTCGGCCGCGGCATAGCCGAGTGGATTGACCATCGGCACGAGGCCCCCACCCGCCGGCCGCCAGCGGGCTTTCAGCGCCGGTGCAGGGAGGATCGCCGCGGCGCAGGCCAGGCCGGCGAGGTTCCAGGTCTTCGACGGCGCCGTGAGCGTGATCGCCTTCCGGGCGGCGGGATGGTCGAGGCTGGCGAACGGCACGTGGACGAGTGCGTCGTCGAGCACGAGATCCGACCAGATCTCGTCGCTCACGACCGTGAGCGAGTGGCGCTCGGCGAGGTCGGCGATCCGGAGCAGATCGGCCCGCGTGAAGACCGTGCCGGTCGGATTGTGCGGATGGCAGAGCCAGAGCTGCCTGGCCCGCGCGGCGGCCTGCTCCAGCGCCTCCCAGTCGATCGCCCAGCGGTCGGGCTCCTGCACCAGCGGCACCGGCAGGCAGCGGCGGCCGGCGCGGGCCGGCAGCGTGAGGAACGGCGGGTAGACCGGCGTGAACGTGATGATGCCGTCGTCGGGGGCGGCGAGCATGCGGGCGGCGAGCGCCAGTCCCGTCACCACGCCCGGCGTGCCCACGACGCAGTCCGGATCGATCCGCCAGCCGTGCAGACGCTCCAGGTGCTCGGCGAGGGCCGGCGCGAATCCCGGAGTGTCGTGGGTGTAGCCGAAGACGCCATGCTCGACCCGGGCCCGGAGCGCGTCGAGCACGGCGTCGGGCGCGGCGAAGTCCATGTCGGCCACCCACAGCGGCAAGACGTCGCGATCCCGCCAGCGATCCCATTTCTCGGAGCCGGTGCCGCGGCGATCGGGACAGGTGGCGAACGGATCGGATGCGGAGCGTGACATGGGCATGGCGGGGACGGGCAGGCCGGACGCGTCAAGCGTAGAGGGTCTCGCACCCGCCCGCCACTGGAGCGGCTGGCCCGTCGGGGCGCCACAGGCCGCCGGGCCGCGTCATGCGTAGCGATACAGCGCGGCGACGCCGGTTTCCGTCGGCATGTCGTTGCGGGCCAGGGCGAGCACGTCGCCGCCGTGCATCAGCACCGTCTCGGCCACCGCGCCGAAGAGGTCGTCAGCCCGCACCGCCGCGCGGTCGCCGGTTCGTGAGAGATCGGGCCCGGGACCGCCGTCGAACTCGATGCCGCCGGTGTCGCGATCGAAGCGACCGGTTTCGCAGCGGTCGGCCTCGACGAGCAGCGTGGCCACCTGGCCGGCCACCGCGGCCCGGGCGATGTCGGCCAGGTCGCTCGCGGCCAGGCCCCGGTCGCGGGCCCGCGCGAAGCCGCGCACAGCGCGGCCGATCCGCTCGGCCTGCGCACGCCGGAAGACCGCGGCCACGTCGGCCGCGAGGTCGTGGTCGGTCATGAGGTGCGGATCCTTCGCGACGGGCTCGTCGATCAGGAGATCGTTGTGCGAGAGGCCGCGGAACATGGCCGCCAGCCTGACCCCGGCCACGAGCACCAGCGGCAGGCCCGACCGCCGGCTCACCTGGTCGCGGACGCAGTCGTCGACATGCCGCAGGAAGATCTCGGTGTCGGCGTCCACGTCGTCCCGCCGGGCACCGAAGCCGCCGTGCACCACGCCCCCCGTGCCCAGTCCGGCCGGGCCCATGCCATGCTGCACGCGATGGGGCTCGAATGTCTCCGCGTCGATCACGTCGCCCCGCGTGAGTTCGGTCGTGGCCGGCCGGCCGGGGAGCGGCACGAGCGACACGGGGTCGAGGACGTCGGCCGTGGTGCCCCGAGGATCATGCCAGGCCGTGCCCTCGTAGACGCGGGCCGAGCGGCTGGTGAGCACGAGCACGTTGAACCGGTCGCAGGCCATCACGGCCCGCACGAGCGGCAGCGTGTGAAACCGACGGGTGACGACCGCGAGCGGCACGACCGGCCGCTGGAGCAGGAACACCCGAGCCCGGCCGTCGCTGCCGAAGACGGCCAGGCCGGCGCGGGTGTGCTCCCAGAAGCCGACGTCGTCGGCGAGCAGACGAAACGGGGCGAGCAGCCGCTCGATCTCGTCGCGCGGCTTCGACACCGAGAGCGCCAGTTCGAGCGCCTCGACCAGGTGGCGATAGGCCGGCCGATCGACGCGGTTGTCGGGCACGTTGCGATGCGTGGGCAGGAACAGCGACAGGCACGGCGGCTCGTGCAGCTCCATGAGCGACCGCACCGCCGCGGCCGACACCGGCTCCACCTCGATCCGCTCCGCCGCTGACGTCGCCATGAGTCGCTCCTCGTGTGCCCTCCGGCCGCGCGGCGGGCTGATCGGCCGCCGCTCGGGCAAGCGTCGAACGGCCGCATCTGCCCGGCAAGCGGCCGCGGCGGGGCGCGAGCGTGATGGCGGGGGCGTGCCCGGGACAGTTGCGCGGTACGCTCGGGGCGCCGGCCCGCGTGACCGGGCTCCACCAGGGCTCCCCGCATGTCTCACACCGCCGCGATCGTGCTCGCGGGCGGGGCCGCGCGACGCCTCGGAGCCGGCCTCGTCGCCGCCGAAGGAAAGGCCGGGCTGCGCCTCGCCGGCCGGACGTTTCTCGAGGCCGTCACGACGGCGGTCGCGCCGAGTGTCACCCGGGTGATCGTGGTGGCCGCGCCGGGGCAGCCGCTGCCCGCGGTCGCCGTGCCGCTCGAGATCGTGCGCGACTCGACGCCCGGAGCCGGACCGCTCGCCGGGATCCGCGACGGGCTCGCGCATGCCCTGGCCGTCGGGCGGCCGCCGCGGGGGGTGCTCGTCGTGTCGTGCGACGTGCCGCTCCTCGCGCCGCGGCTGGTGCGGCTGCTCCTCGACCGGCTGGCGACGTCATCCGCCCTGTGGGTCGTGCCGGTCGTGCATGGGCATCCGCAGGTGCTCGTGTCGGCGCTGTCGCCCGGCCTGCTCGGGCCGATCGACCGGCATCTCGCCGCGGGCCGTCGCGACCTCCGCGGCCTGCTCGCGGACCTGCGCGGGGGCGACCCCGCCGGAGTCGTGCTGCTGACCGAGGCCGAGGTCGCGGCCGCCGATCCGGATGGCCTGTCATTCGTCGATGTCGATACGCCCGCGGAGCTGGAGGCCGTGCGGCGCCGCCGAATCCCGCCTTCGCCGGAGTGAGGGGGCACTCCTATACTCCGCCCCATGACCAGGCACTTTTCGCGGTACGATCCCCCGCCGCGGCGACGCTGGGGCATGTTGTCCGTCGCGGCGCTGGCCGTGCTCGGGGCGGGCGTCTGGCTCGCGCCGACCGCGCTGGTGCTCACCGCCGTCCGCGACCGGCCGCTCCAGGCGGTCTTCGCCGGCATCGACGGCAGCATCGCGAGCGGCTCGGCCCGCTGGAACTGGATCACGGGGCTCGAGTTTCGGGACGTGATCCTGCGCGACCGAGCCGGCACGGCCGTGGCGCTCGTGCCGCGGGTGGTGATGGACCGCGGCCTGGCCCTGCTCGCCCTGTCGCCCGCCGATCTCGGCACGGTGCGGCTCGTGGCCCCGGAGGTGCTCATCGAGGTGCGGCCCGGAGGCAGTTCGCTCGAAGACATCCTGGCGCCGTGGCTGGCGGGCTGGGGGGCGACCCCGGCAACGCCGCTGCCCCGCTTCGACCTCGAGATCGAGGACGGTGCCGTCGAACTCGTCGATCGAGAGCGGCACGATGCGTGGCGGGTGTCGGAGTTGATGGCCGTGGGCACGATCGAACCGGATGCCACGCTCGGCGGCTGGACGGTGGCCGGCCGCGTGCGGCACGCGGTGCCGACCGATGCGGCGGTCGTGGGCCTGCCGCCGGCCGCGCCTCCCACCGCCGCCCCGGCCGCGCCGTCGGCCGAGACGTCCGTGCGGCTCGACCGCACCACGATCGCGGCCCGCGCGACCGCGGTGCTGGCCCGCGACGGCGGCTGGTCGGTCTCGTCGCCCGACGGGACGGCCGATGCCACCAGCCGCGCGGTGACCGTCGCCATGCATCGACTGCCGCTCGGGGTGTCGAGCATGCTGGCCACGAGGTTCGGCAGCCCGCACGTGCTCGACGGCCTGGCCGACGTGCGGCTCGACGTGCATCTCGCGGCGGCGGCCGCCCGCGTGACCGGCACGCTCCTGCTCGACGCCGCGGCGGTCCGCGCCGCCGACACGTTCGCCCAGCTCGTCTCCGTCGCCCGCTGCGAACTGCCGGTCGATCTGACGATCGAGCCCGAGCGGGTCGTCGTGCGGAAGCTGACGGCCGTGTCGCCGCTGTTTCGCGGCGAGGCGTCGGGCACCATCCGCCTGCCCGCCGGCGGCTCGTGGGATTGGGCCGACGAGCTGATGGGCGAAGACTTCGCGATCGCGGCCGCCGTCGATCTGGCCGCCCTGGCCCAGGGCACGCCCGGCGGGGTCGCGGTGCGGCCCGACGTGCGGCTGACGGGCGGCACGCTGGAACTGGCCGCCTCGGCCCACGGCGACGGGGGCGACCGCCTGCTCGAAGCCCGCGTGGCGGCCCGCGATCTGGCCGCGGTTCAGAGCACGGCCGAACCCGAGGCCGCCGAGCGACCGCTGCGGTGGAGCGAACCGTTCAGCGGCTGGGTGCGGTGCCGCCGGGGCGGTGGCCGGGGCGGGCGACTGGAGGTTGAGGATGCCCGGGTCACGTCGGGGGCGTTTGAAGTCTCGGCCGCCGGCACGGCCGACGCGGCGACGGTGCAGTGGACGATCGATTTTGGCAGGCTCGTCGCCGAGTTGAACGACGTGCTCGACATGCGCGGCATGGAATGGGCGGGCACGTCTCGGGGACGGATCGAGATGACGGGGGGCCGCCGCGACAAACCGACCACGGTGAAGGGGGTGGTGAGCCTCCGCGATTTCGTGTGGGCGTTGCCCGGCCGACCCGTCTGGCGCGACCCGGAGATCGACGTCGAGGTGACGGCCGACGGCCGACTGGCGGCGGGAGCGGCGGTGGTCGAGGCCGCGCATCTGGTCGTCGCGGCGGCCGACGACCGGCTCGAGGCCACGCTCAACGGCCGCACGATCATCGACGTGGCGTCGGCGGTGGCGGGCAAAGCCGGGCCCTGGGTGCGGCCGCTGCCCGACGCGGAGGGCATCTCGGCCGACTGTTCGCTCAGTGGCGACCTGGGCCGCTGGCACACCCGCGCGGCGGGCTGGCTGCCGGCCGGCACCGATCTCCAAGTCGATGGCCGGATCGAGGCCTCGGCGGCCGCGACCGCCCGCGGCGCGGCCTGGCAGATCACCCGCGCCGGGGCCCAGATCGAGAACGGCTCCGTGACCGTCGGCGGCCACTCGATCGCCGAACCGCGGATCGTGGCCACCGTCGCGGGCCTCGTCGATCCGACGCGAGGCCGCATCGATATCTCGTCGGCCGAGGTGCTCACCGCCACCGTGTCGGTGCGGTCGGGCGGAGTGTCGTGGCTGCCACCGCCGGACGGTGCCGCGGCATCGGGGCTGGCAGCCGGGCTCGATCGCGTGCGGGGCCGCGTGCAATGGCAGGCCGAGCTGGGCAGGCTCGCGCGGTGGCTGCCGGCGGCGGCGGCCTCCGACCTTTCCGCATCGGGTCGCGCCTGGGGCACGCTCGAGATCGCCGACGTCCAGCAGGGGGTGAACCTCCTGCTCGAAGCCGTCGGCAACCAGGTGACGCTCGCCCGCGGCGACGACCAGCGCGAGATCTGGAGCGAACCACGGGCCGCGATGGCCCTGGAAGTGACGCGTCCGCGCGGGGCCGCGGGCGATGCCGTCATGATCGAGCGGGTGGCGATCGAGTCGTCCACGCTCACCGCCGCGGCCCGCGGGAGCGTGAGTGAATGGGCGACGCGGCGGCTCGTCACCCTCGATGGCACGGTGAACTGGAACTGGGAGCAGCTCTCGCGGCTGGCCGCGCCCTGGACCCGCGGCCAGGTGCGGCTCGCGGGCATGGCGGCCCGGCCATTCATGTTCCGCGGTCCGCTCGGGAGCCTGCCTCGGGCGGTGGCGGCGGCCGGCGCCGACGTGGTGCCCTTGCCCGCCGACTGGCTCGCCGCCACGCGGGGCCGCGTTCCCGACGAGATCGAGCGGGAGGCGCGGATCACGCGGCCGGTCCCGGCGAGCCTTCGCCCGACCGATGAATCGGTCGATCGCCTGCGGAGTCTCGCGGTCGATACGTCGCTCGCCTGGCAGGCGGCCGACGTGGCCGGTTTCGGTGTCGAGGCGGGAGAGATGCCCCTCCGGCTGCTCGAAGGGCAGCTTGCCCTGGGACCGTTCGACATCGGCGTGGCGGGGGGACGCGTCCGGGGTGCGCCGTGGCTGCGGTTTCTCGGCATGCCTCCCGAACTCGTCGTGCCGCCGGGGCGGATCGTCGAGCGGATGAACATCGGCGGACCGCATGCCGACGCGATCGTGAAGCTGCTCTCGCCGCTGCTCGGCAGCCGCACGCAGACCGAAGGCTTCGCGACCGTCGATCTGGCCGGGGCTCGGCTGCCGTTGGCCGCGCCGCTGACGGGCGACCTCGCCGGGCAGGTGATCCTCGAGCGGTTCGAGGTGACGCCTCATCCGTCGGTGCAGCCGCTGGTGAACCTGCTCGTGAAGCTGCAATCGGCCGTCGATCCGCGGTTCGCCTTCGGCGACAAGGCCGTGCTCCTGCGGGTGCGGCCCGAACCGGTGCGGATCCGGCTGGCCGACCGCCGCTTCTGGCACGAAGGGCTCGTGATGGACGCGGGGCAGTTCGTCGTCAAGTCGCAGGGGAGCGTCGGCGCCGACGGCACGCTCGCGATGACGGTGGAACTGGCGCTCCGCGGCGACATGGTGGGCGACACGCCGGTGATCGCGCAGCTCGTCCGAACGCCGCTCGTGATCCCGCTGAAGGGCACCGTGGAGCGGCCGCAGTTCGACGCCCGCATGCTCGAGATGGTGATGGGGCGGATCGTCGAGAACACGGCCCAGGCGGTGATCGGTGACGGCCTCGGCCGCGGACTCGAGGCCCTCTTCGGCAACCCGCAGCCCCCCGCCAGCCAGCAGCCCCTCATCCTGCCGCCACGCTGAGCGTGAACGCCGCGCGATCCCGTAGCCGCCGATCCATGCCGGCGATGAGCCGCACGAGCTGGCGACGGTAGGCGGAGTGCTCCACTTCGAGCCGATGCCGCGGGGAGTCGACGTAGCCGATGCCGGTGCGGATCGCACGCTGGCGTTGCGCGTAGAGCCAGGCGGACGCCCGCGGTGCGGTGCGGGCGGCCACCGCCATCTGGGCGACGAGCCGCGCCTGCAGATCGGTGAGGCCCCACTGGCCGCTGTCGGGCTGGATGAGGCCGACGACCGCGATGTCGTCGCGGTGACGAGGGAGCAGGTTCAGGAACAGATCGGGGAGCCCGTCGGCAGCGGCTGCGCCGAGGAGTCGGGCGTCGATGAAGGGGAGCGTCGCGCGGTAGCCCGTGGCACAGATCACGATGTCGAACGTCCGCCGCGAGCCGTCGGCGAACACGGCCGCGTCGCCGTCGAACTCCACCACGTCACGGGCCGGCACGATGGCCCCGGCGTCGATCCGCGCGAGGATCTCGGAATTGACGATCGGATGCGTTTCCCACAGCTTGTGGTCGGGGCGAGGCAGGCCGTGCCGCCAGGGCAGGCCGATCGTGCGGTCGATCGCCCGCAGGCTCACGAGTCGCCGGAGCCAGAGCGGCGCCGACATCTTCAGGAGTCGTTCGTTCCGCAGGTCGGCGGGCCGTCCGAGAATGTCTCGGGGCACGACGTAGTAGCCGCGCCGGGTGGAGTGGGTGGTGCCGGCGGCATGCCGCGAGCACTCGACGGCGATGTCGCAGCCGGAGTTGCCGCCGCCGATCACGAGCACCCGCCGGCCGGCCAGTGCGACCGGCGTCGTGGGCGACTTGTAATCGGCCGCATGGAGGAGCGTGCCCGTGAACCGGCCGGGAATCCCGGGCATACGGGGCACGTGGTTGTGACCGCTGGCGATCACGACGCCGGCGTAGCGGCGAGCCGGCTGATTCGCGATCGACAGCTCCCAGCCTGCGCCGGATGGCCGGAGCGGTTCGATGGCCTCCACGGCGGTGCCGCAGCGGATGTGCGGCAGGAGTCCGAAATGTTCGGCATACCGCTCGAGGTAGGCGAGGCACTGGCGGTGGTCGGGATAGGCGGGCCAGTCGCGCGGCATCGGGAAGTCGGTGAACTCCGTCAGCCGCTGCGAGCTGATGAGCCGTGTCGAGGCGAAGACGCGGGATGTTCCGGAACCGAACCGCCAGTTGCCGCCGATGGCCGGCTCCCGCTCCAGCGCCTCGGCGGCGATGCCGGCGGCGCGGAGCTGCTTGACCGCGGCCAGGCCCGAGGGGCCGGTGCCGATCACGCACCAGGGGAGGCCGTCAGTCGCAGCGGGCATGGCGGACCACTTCGGCGAGTGTCGTGAGATCGTCGTCCGTGTGCTGCCAGCAGACGCTCGCCCGCACGAGGCTCCTGCCGTGGGGGACGCTCGGGGGCCGGATCGCCGGCACGAAGAAGCCGGCGGCGGCGAGGGACCGCGACAGGGCCACCGCGGCCGCGGGACTGCCCACCACGAGCGGCACGATCTGGGCCTCGGCGCCACCGGTGTCGATGCCGGCGGCCTGCAGCTGCCCGCGGAATGCAGCCGCCCGGGCGGCGAGTTCCGCACGGCGGTGTGGCTCGGCCGCGACGAGTTCGACGGCCCGGGTCGCCGCGGCGGCGATGGCCGGAGGATGGGCGGTCGAAAAAATCCAGGCCCGGGCTGCATGCCGCAGCCAGTGGATGAACGTGGCGGGGCCCGCGACGAACCCGCCGGCGGCGCCCAAGGCCTTCGAGAGCGTGCCGACCCGCACGTGAACGCCCGCCGCGCAGTGCATGGCTTCGACGAGGCCGCTGCCGCGGTCACCGAATACGCCGGTGGCATGGGCCTCGTCCACGAGAAGCATCGCGCGGCGGCGGTCGGCGACGGCGGCGAGATCGGCGAGGGGCGCGCGGGTGCCGTCCATCGAGAACAGGGTGTCGGTGACGACGAGCCGGCGGCGGGCCTGCGGCCGCGCCGCGAGCAGCGCGTCGAGGGCGGCCAGATCGCGATGGGGATAGACGCCGACCTCGGCCCGTGAGAGGCGGCAGCCGTCGATGATGCTCGCATGATTGCGTGCGTCGCTGGCGATGAAGTCACCGGGGCCGACGATCGCCGCGATCGTGGCGGTGTTGGCGGCGAAGCCGCTGGGGAAGACGAGGGCCGCCTCCACGTCGAGAAGGTCGGCGAGCGCGTGCTCCAGCCGCTCGTGGGCCGCCGAGTGGCCGCTCACCAGAGGACTCGCCCCGGCGCCAAAGCCCTCGGCACAGGCTCCCTTGGAGGCTGCCTTCGTGAGCCGCACGTCGCCGGCGTAGCCGAGGTAGTCGTTCGAGCCGAAGTTGACGAGCGGGCGGCCGTCCAGCGTGACCTCCCGGCCCTGGCGGCCCTGCCGCACCCGTGGCGGCCGTTCCAGTCCTGCCGAGCGGAGCGCGTCGAGTTCCGCCTCCACCCAGGCGAGCGCGGCGGGCAGGGCCGCGGCGGGAGCGGGAAGGGAGTGGGCCGGAAAGTCGAGGCGGCAGGGCATCCCGACAGTATGCCCTATGGGGTCGGGCACGGCCGCCGACCGGGCCCGGGCCGGTCGTGCGGCTTCCATCCCGCGATCGTGCCTCCCACAATGGAGGCCCGTCACCCAGATGACACAACCGAGAACGGAAGCATGGACTACCCGGTCAAGCGGGCCGAGGAGTGGGCGAAGCTGGCGGGGCCGTCCATCGCTCAGCGGCTCGCGAGCCTCTGCCGGGAGGCCTGCTATCGCCGCAGGGCACGCCGCAAGGCACGCCGCACGACTCGCCCGACCCTCGACCTCGTCAGCGCATCGAAACAGCCTGGGCGCGGTTCCGACATCGTCCTGATCAGCGTCTGCAGGAACGCGGAAAAGTACCTGCCATCCCTGCTCGGCCACTACCGCCGCCTCGGAGTGCACCGGTTCGCGTTCGTGGACGACGCCTCGACGGATGCGACGTCGGCCATCCTCAGGCAGGCGGACGACGTGGATCTGTTCGTGTCCGACATCAACTACCGGCAGGCCGGCGGCGGAATGCTGTGGCGCGACATGCTGATCGATCACTACGGGCGAGGACGCTGGTATGTGTACGTCGATACCGACGAGTACCTCGTCTATCCCGGCTGCGAGAAACGGCCGCTGCAGGAATTCATCGGCGACCTGCAACGCCATGGGTTGAAACGCGCCCATGCGGCGATGATCGACATCTACCCGGACGGCAGCCTGGGCAGCCACCGCGTCGCGCCAGCCGATGCCCCGCCCACGGAAACCTCGCCCCTCTATGACGGCTCCGGGTACACCATCGGCAACGAAAAATTCGGAACGGCCGTGCGTGGCGGTCCGAGGCTGCGGCTGTACGGGACGCAGATGCGGATGAGCAAGTTCCCCGTCATCTACGCGGACGGCGCCACGCAGTTCGCCGGCGGAAGCGTGCATGGTCCTCTGCCGCTCGCGCGCAACTTCGCGGCCGTCCACGCCGTGCTTCTGCATCACAAGTTTCCGACCGGTGCGGTCGAGGACTTTCGTGCCATCGCCGCCCTCGGTGCCCACACCGGCAACGCGGTCTTCTACAAGCAGATCATCTCGGACCCCGGCTTCAACGAGGAGACGGATTTTCGATACGCCCACTCCCACCGGTACGCGGGAGCGCAACAGCTGGTCGACCAGGGCTTCATCCAGGATCTGCGGCGGAATCCCGACCGCGGCACCGTCAGAACATGAAACCGCCGAAGATGCCGTAGGGGATCACGGGTTGTCGCCGCCGCACGCCCTGCCCCGCGTCCGCGGCCTGTTTGGCCGTGCTTCCCGCGGGGCCGGTGGGAGCGAGACGGCGGGGCTTGTCGATGGGCCGCCGTGTGAGCCTTGTGTGTGGCCGTGGAATCGGGGCAACTTCCGGGAAAACCGGCATCTGTCGCCGGTGGGTGGCAGGCTACCATCCGCCATAACAGGCGGTCCCGGTCCTCGTCGCGGTCAGGAGCCAGGCATGTCGCACTCCCGCCCCAAGCTCTTCGTGCTCGACACGAACGTGATCCTCCACGACTGCGGCTGCATCCGCAATTTCGAGGAGAACGACGTCGCGATCCCGATCACCGTGCTCGAGGAGCTCGACCAGTTCAAGCGGGGCAACGACGACATCCACTTTCAGGCCCGCGAGTTTCTCCGCCGGCTCGATGCCCTCACGGGCGACGTGCTCTCCGAGGCCGGCAGCCCGCTCGGGCCGGGGCTGGGGTCGATCCGCGTCGTGATCGGCGGGGGCGGCGACCGGCGGCTGCACGACGCGTTCCTGCAGGACACACCCGACCACCGCATTCTCCGGGCCACGCTCGCCATCCAGGAGCGGGAGGCACCGCGGCAGGTGATCCTCGTCACGAAGGACACGAACCTGCGGATGAAGGCCAAGTCGCTCGGGATCCGGGCGCAGGACTACACGTCGGACAAGGTGCAGGGTTTCGACACGCTCTACACCGGCAAGCGGCTCGTGGAAGGCGTGTCGTCGGAGACGATCGACCACTTGTATGCTGCCGGCGGCGTGCTGCCGGCGGCCGACCTGCCGCTCACCGAGCCGCCGCGGGCCAACGAGAACTTCGTGCTCCGCAACGGCAGCAAGTCGGCGCTGGCCACGTTTCGCCGTTCCGACCAGGCGTTTCACCGGGTCGAGAAGCTCACCTGCTACGGGATCACGCCCCGCAACGCGGAGCAGTCGTTCGCCCTCAAAGCCCTGATGGACGACTCGATCAAGCTCGTCACGCTCGCCGGAACGGCGGGCACCGGCAAGACGCTGCTGGCCCTCGCCGCCGCGCTCGAGTGCCGGCAGCGCTACCGGCAGATCATGCTCGCCCGGCCGGTGGTGCCGCTTTCCAACCGCGACCTCGGCTTCCTGCCGGGCGACATTGCCGACAAGCTCGATCCGTACATGCAGCCGCTCTACGACAACCTGACGGTGATCCGCCACCAGTGCGGCGACGACACGCAGGCCGCCCAGCGGATCGTGGACATGCGGGAGTCGGAGAAACTGGTGATCACGCCCCTGGCCTACATCCGCGGGCGGAGCCTGCAGCGGATGTTCTTCATCGTGGACGAGGCCCAGAACCTCACGCCTCACGAGGTCAAGACGATCATCACCCGGGCCGGCGAAGGCACCAAGATCGTGTTCACCGGCGACGTCGCCCAGATCGACCAGCCCTATCTCGACGCCCTCTCCAACGGCCTGAGCCACCTGATCCACAAGATGGTGGGCCAGCCGCTCTACGCGCACGTGACGCTCGAAAAAGGCGAGCGATCGGAGCTCGCCGACCTGGCCAGCGCGATCCTCTGAGGGGAGGGTTCGGCCCGTCACGGGGTCGTCACGGCCGCGATCCCCCCGCTTCCGCCCCGGCGGGGTGCCGGGGGCAAGCGGGGCAAGGCAACGGGGTGGCGGCGTCGGAACCTGCGCCGCTCGGCATTGACCGCCGGAATCACGCTCCCTAGTTTCCCCGCCTTTCCGGCCGGGTGGCGCGTGTCGCCCGCCGGTCGGGCCCGGCCTTGGGACGTGCGCGATGGATGAGTTTCATGCTGACGGTGTCTGGCGGCAGCTCGCCCGGCCGCGCGTCTGGCCGGCACTCGTGTGCGTCGCCACGGCGGTCGTCCTGCTCACGAACCTCGGCGGCCCGCCGCTCTGGGACGACGACGAACCGAAGAACGCCGCCTGCACGCTGGCGATGCTCGCGGCCGACGATTGGGTCGTGCCACGATTCAACGGCACGCTCCGCAGCGACAAGCCGCCGCTCGTCAACTGGCTGCAGATGGCCGGCTACGCGCTGCTCGGCGGGAACGAGGCGGGCGCCCGATTGCCATCCGCCGTGCTCACGATCGGCACGAGCCTCCTGACCGGGGTCACGGCGGCGGTGCTGTTTCCGGCGCTGCCGCTCGTCGGTCTGTGGGCCGGCCTGGCGATGGGCACGTGCGTGTGGACCGGGATCGCCGGCCGCGCGGCCACGCCCGACGCGGGCCTCTGCTTTTTCACGACGCTCGCCCTGCTCATGTTCGCGCGGGGCGGTGTGCCGTATGGCACGGCCGGGTCGCGGCGGCTGTCGTGGAGGGTGGCGGCGACGGTGGGTGCCGCCCTGGGCGCGGCCGTCCTCGCGAAGGGTCCGGTGGGCGTCGTGCTGCCCGTGGCCGCGTTTCTGACTTGGGGCTGGTGGCAGGCGGTCATGGCGGCCGCCGAGACGAGCACCGCGCCGCGGTCACTCCGGTCGCTGCTCATTCCGGCCTGCAGGAGCGTTCCCGCGGCGATCGCCGGCGTGCGGCCGTTCACGATCCTCGCCGCGGCCGTGACCGTGGCGGCCCCGTGGTATGGCCTGGTCTGGTTCCGCACCGGCGGCCAGTGGATCCGGGACTTTCTCTTCGTGCACAACGTGCAGCGATTCGCCGGGCCGCTCGAGGGGCATGGCGGACCGCCGTTCTACTATCTCGTCGTGCTGGCCGTCGGCTTCTTTCCCTGGTCGATCGTCGCGGCGGTCACGCTGGCCGATGCCTGGGGGGCGCTCAGGCGGCCGCAGTCAGCGCCGGGCATGCGACTGCTCACGGCCTGGGCGGTCGTGTGGCTCGGCTGCTTCACGGTCGCGGGCACGAAACTGCCGGGCTACGTCTGGCCCGCCTACCCCGCGCTCGCCATCGCCACGGCGGCCTTCCTCGAACGCTGGCGGCTGGACCCGGGCGTCGTGTCGGCCCGCTGGATGCGGGTGGGCTGGACCATTCTCGCGGCCGCCGGCATCGGCATCGCGGTCGGCCTGCCCGCGGCGCTCGGCACCGTCGGCGCGGACAGCCCGCTCCTGGGCCTGATCGGCATCGTGCCGTGCGCGGCGGCGGTCGTGGCCTGGATCGCCCAGGCCCGCGGTCGTCGAGGAGCGTCGCTCGCCGCCCTTGCCTCGGCCGGATGCCTCACCGTGATGCTGCTCGCGGCGCTCGCCGCCGCACGCCTCGGCCGGGATGTCGGCGTCCGGCCGCTCGTGGCTGCGGCGGGTGCGACGGACGACAGGGCGGCCTGGGCCAGCTATCGCTGCAGCGTGCCCGGGCTCGTCTTCTATTCGGGCGCCGCGGCACGGAACGCGGCCGTGCCGAAGTTCGACGACGTCGGCGCCGTCGCCGGCTTTTTCGCGGGGCACCCCACGGGTCGGGTCGTCGCGCCCGCACCCGCCGTCGATCAGATTCTCGCCGCCGCCCCGCGGGGCCATGGGGTTCTCGCCCGAACGGCGAGCCTGACGCGGCACAAGGGCTATGCGGTCATCGGCCCCGCTCCGGCTCCCGACACCCCGCGGACCGCCGCCCGCACCGAGCCCGAAGTCAACACCAGGGATACGCGTCGATGACGTTCAGTCCGCGCCAGGAGTCCACCGCAGAGCCAGCCTCGATCTCGGTCGTGATTCCCATCCATGACGAGATCGAGAACCTCGAGCGGCTCGTCGCCGCGCTCGACACCAGCGTGCCACCGCTCGGCCGCGACTACGAGTATGTGCTCGTGGACGACGGCTCCACCGACGGCTCGACCGACCTGCTCGATCAGCTGGCGGCAGGCCGCCCCGACATCGTGCCGGTGCATCTCCGCCGCTGTTTCGGCCAGACCGCCGCGCTCGATGCAGGCATTCGCACCAGCCGCGGCGACGTGATCGTGCTGCTCGACGCCGATCTTCAGAACGACCCGGCCGACATTCCGCTCATGCTCGCGCGGCTCGACGAGGGCTACGACGTCGTGCACGGCTGGCGGGCGTCGCGGCAGGACCGCTTCTGGTCGCGGCGGCTGCCGTCGGTGGCGGCCAACCGGCTCATCCGCTGGGTCACCGGCGTGACGGTGCACGACCTCGGCTGTGCGCTCCGGGTGATGCGCCGCGAGCTGGCCGAGGAGCTGCCGCTGGAGGGGGACATGCACCGCTTCATCGCGGTGCTCGCCGATGCCCGCGGGGCGCGGTCGTGCGAGGTGCCGGTGCGGCACCATGCCCGCACCCACGGCCGCTCGAAATACGGCCTCTCCCGCACGCTCAAGGTCGTGGCGGATCTGCTCGTGCTCTCGTGGTTCACACGGCTGGCGGTGCCGATGGTGCGGTTCGCGATCGGTGCGGGGCTCGCGCTGCTGGCCGCGGCGGCGGTCGTCCCGCTCGCGGCCGGCGTCGCCGCCTGCGTCGGCTGGCGGGTGTCGTGGGGGACGACGGGGCTGGCGGTGCTGGCCTGCCTCGCCGGCGGCCTGCAGTTGATCGGCCTGGGGCTCGTCGCGGCCACGGCGTCTTCGGCCTGGTGGAGAACGCGGGGGCTGCGGCCGTGGAGCGCGCGGGGCGACGCCCGGGTTGACCAGCCCGGCGCACCGCGACGCTGGCATGCGGCATAATGATCGTCGGGCCGACCGGCCCGAGGAGGCGACGACATGGCGATACCGGACGCGGGTTCAGGGGCGGGTCCAGGCACCGGGCGTGGCAGCCTGTCGCGGCGGGCGTTCGTGGCGGGCGTGGGCGCCGCCGTCGCAGTGGCCGGCCGGCCGGCGCAGGCCCGGGCCCGCCGGCTCGGCAACGAGACGATCGTCGGCTCCGGGGCCCACACCTTCCGCGTGCGGCACGACTTTCCCCAGCTCCCCGAGCGGTTCACCTGGCAGACGACCCACAACGTGGCGGTCGACTCCGCGGGCAACCTCTACGTGATTCACGAGGGGCAGAAGGCCAAGAAAGACCACCCGGCGATCTTCGTCTTCGATCCGACGGGGAAGTTCATCCGCGCCTTCGGCAGCCAGTTCCAGGGGGGCGGCCACGGGATCGAGGTCCGCCGTGAGGGGAACGAAGACTTCCTTTACGTCTGCGGCTACCAGGGTGTGAAGGCCTTCGCGAAGCTGACCCCCGAGGGTGAAACCGTCTGGTATCGCAAGGCGCCGATGGAGTCGGGCGACTACGAGGCCGGTGAGGATGTCTCGACGAAGCCCAACTGGAGCCGCAAGGGTTTCCTGCCGACCAACTTCGCCTTCCTCGACGACGGCGGCTTCCTGCTCGCCGACGGCTACGGCACCTTCCGCATCCACCGCTACGACAAGGATGCGAAGTGGATGAGTGCCTTCGGCGGCGCGGGCAAAGGCGAGGGGACGTTCAACACTCCGCACGGGATCTGGATCGACCGTCGGCCGGCCGGCGACGGCTCGGCCCGGGAGCCAGTGATCGTGGTCTGTGACCGCGCCCACGGCACGCTCCAGACGTTCGCCATCGACGGCACCTACAAGGCCACGATCCCCGGCTTCGGCCTGCCGGCGAACGTCGACACCTGGAAGAACCTGCTGGTGGTGCCCGAGCTGAAGGCCTGCGTCACGCTCCTCGACGAGGACTTCAAGGTGGTGGCCCAGCTGGGCCGGGCAGTCGAGCGGCTCGACGAAGTCAAGAACCTGCGGGGCCAGCCGGCGGAGTGGCTCCCCGGGCAGTTCGTGCACCCGCACGACGCCTGCTTCACCCCCGAGGGCGACATCATCGTCGCCGAGTGGGTCTCCACCGGCCGGATCACGAAGCTCGAACGCGTGTGAACCGCTTCTTTCGGGATTCAGCCTCCTGTGGCGTGGGTTCGGGGCTGCCCATGCCCCGAGAGCCGGACGCTCGCTACGAACATCCTGTTCTTCGCTCGCTCGGATGCCGCCTTCGCTTCGCCATCCTGGCTGCGCTCGGCGGCATACGCCGGCTCCCGGGGCATGGGCAGCCCCTCACAGGCCTACGAGAAAAGGCGGGTAGGCGAGGGTGTCGGTGCAAGCTCGAGGAGCGTTGGACCGAGTCTTCGAGGTCCCGCGACGCGACTTGTACCGCCCCCGAAGCCGGCGAGTGCGCGCGCACCGCACAAACGCATGCGGCGGGCCGGGCGCCCTGACGCCCGACCCGCCGCGATGGTTTCTTCGGAGCTGGATTCAGCCTTCAGCCGAAATTAGCAGCCCTTCTTGCAGCCGAGGCCGCAGCCCTTGCGGGCCTTGCCGCAGCCGTTGCCGCCGTTGCCACCGCAGTTGCCGGCGCCCAGCTCGTCGGCCGGCACCTGCTCCTCGACGCACTTGCGGACGGTGACGCACTGAGTCTTCGTCACCTTCTTCGGCACGCGGACCACGTACGACTCCGTCTTCGTCTCCGTCACGCAGTCGCTGGCGCACACGGTGTAGCTCTTGGTCCGCTGCTGCGGCACCATCACCGTGTAGCTCACTTCCTTCGACCGGCTCTCGGCGACGCA
>Ga0214917_10002556_pt1 | contig 21957 bp, 15 predicted proteins | sample LL_1208_BB_MetaG_FD_177983 | JGI IMG/M metagenome (GOLD analysis project Ga0214917, IMG submission 177983) | Freshwater microbial communities from Lake Lanier, Atlanta, Georgia, United States - LL_1208_BB | ecosystem: Environmental > Aquatic > Freshwater > Lake | place: USA: Georgia | collected...
ACTCGAGGCCGGAGAGCGTCGCGGCGAAACGCCGGATGTCGTCGGCGGGGCTGTGTCCCGGCCGCAGCTGTCGTACCGCGGGAGGCCGCGGCGCGACGCGGAGCACGAGCCGGCCGCCGGCTGCGGCGGAAGCGGTGAGCGCCACCGCGACGGCGACGCAGATCGGCGGATCGAAGGCCCGCTCCAGCGGTCGTCCCTCGCGGTCGAGTGTCGGCTCGCCGTCCCATGCCGTGGCGACGAGCCAGATGCCCGGCGTGGCGCGTGTTCCGGAAGGGCCCGCGTTCAGGAGCGTCAGGCACGCCAACAGCCCCTCGCCGAGTGCCTTCGGCCCGCCGCTCGTGCCGATGTTCGGCCCGTGCATGCCGAACGCCACGCTGACGGCACCGGCGATCGAGTGGAGCGAGCACTGCGGCACGATATGCGGCGACACGGTGACCGGGCCGCCGCTGCCGAACAGTGCGAACGAGTGCGCCGCCGCGATGCGGCCTGGCTGGCAGGGAGCGGAGACGACGCCGTACGGCGAGAAGTCGGTCTCGGTGCCGGCGGACTGGCCGGCCGACGGGTCGCCGCGGTGGCTGGCGATGGCCTGGAGCACCGCCCGCACGCCCACCACCGTCTGCTCGTCGGCGTGCCGCAGGAACCGCGGGGGCAGCGGTCCGCAGCGAGGCGGCACGGGCGCGTCTCTCAGCTGCGGAATGTCGGCGAGCGGCGCCTGCACGAGCGCATGGCAGGCCACGCCGCATGCGGCGCCGGCGGACTCGTCGCTCGTGGGGAATGGGGGCATGGCTGAAGGCCGGCGGACCGGCCGGGAAACCAGTCGAACCAGATGCGGTGGGCCGTCATGCGGCCTGTTTGCCCCCCTGCGCCGCGATCTTCCGCTGGAGCACGTCGAGCAGGTCGCCGACGGTGGAGACCTTCTCCAGCAGCTCCGTCTCGACCTGGATGCCGAAGTGGCTCTCGATGTGGAGCACGAGGCCTGCCATGTCGAGCGAGTCGAGGTTGAGGCCCTCCCGGAGCGACGTCGTCTCCTCGAGCGCGGGATAGGTCTCTCCCGTCTCCTTCTCGAGCAGTTCGAGGACGACGGCGGAGAGTTGCTGCCGGTTCATGCGGGGGCTCCTGGGGGGAATGGGGGCCTCGTCGGGCCTCGATCGGGGTGGGGACAGTACCCGATCGCCCCCCGCGGACGAAGAGCAAAAACGGGCGCCGTTCCCGGCGTTTTCGCCGCCAGACCACCCGTCGGCGCCCCAGTTCGTGCGTGCCCGGAGCGTGCGGTCGTCGCCTTCAGTAGTTGGGCGTCGGCGCGCGGAAGTCCTCGAACTTCACCGAGCGGAACCACGCGATGGTCCGGGCCAGCCCCTCGCGGAGCGGCACGGTTGGTTCCCAGCCGAGCTTCTGCTTGGCCAGCGTGATGTCGGGCCGGCGTCGTTCGGGATCGTCCACCGGCAGCGGCTTCTCGACCAGCTTCGCCTTCGCGCCAGAGAGCTCGAGCGTGAGCTCGGCGAGCTGACGGATCGTGAACTCGCCGGGATTGCCGATGTTCACCGGGCCGACGAAGTCGTCGGGCCCGTTCATCATGCGGATCATGCCCTCCACGAGATCGTCGCGGTAGCAGAAGCTGCGGGTCTGGGCACCGGTGCCGAAGATCGTGATCGGCTCGCCGGAGAGCGCCTGGCGGATGAAGTTGGAGACGACTCGGCCGTCGAACGGGTGCATCCGCGGCCCGTACGTGTTGAAGATCCGCACGATCCGCATGTTCACGCCATTGGACCGGTGGTAGTCCATGAACAGCGTCTCGGCGGCCCGCTTTCCCTCGTCGTAGCACGCCCGGGGGCCGATCGGGTTGACGGCGCCGCGGTAGCTCTCCGGCTGGGGGTGCACCTCCGGATCGCCGTAGACCTCGCTGGTGGAGGCCTGCAGCACCTTCGCCCGGCAGCGCTTCGCCATGCCGAGCATGTTGATCGCACCCATCACCGACGTCTTCATCGTCTTGATGGGGTTGTATTGGTAGTGGCCGGGGGCGGCGGGGCAGGCGAGGTTGTAGATCTCGTCGACCTCCAGCCACAGCGGGTGGATGACGTCGTGCCGCAGCAGCTCGAAGTTGCCGCAGCCGAGCAGGTGGGCGACGTTGGTCTTCTGGCTCGTGAAGAAGTTGTCGACGCAGATGACGTCGTGGCCCATCGCCACGAGCCGCTCGCAGAGGTGGCTGCCGAGGAAGCCGGCGCCGCCGGTGACGAGGATCCGCTTGAGGGAGGGCATGAGGGCGTTCCGGGGGCCGAGGAGGTGCGTGGGAAAGCTATCTAAACACGCCGCGGCCGGGATGTCACGGCCGGATGTTCGGCCCGGCGATGGGCTGCCCGAGCCCCGTGGCAGACGGTCCGTTGTGGCCCGTACCCTCTCGCCGGACGTTCGCTTCGGCCATCCTGGCCTCCGCTCACTCCATGCTGCCCATGCTTCGCCATCCATGGCTCCGCTCGTCGGCAAGGCCGGCTCCAGGGTGCAGGCAGCCCCGGACACCGAAACGCTCGGCGTGAAGGCTGCGGCTTCCCTCGCGGTGGTGCGCGACGGAACATCCTTCCGTCCGGGCCGTTCAAGCCGGTAGATTGCCGGCTTCCCTGCCTGGTTTCTTCTGTCTGCCGCTGACGGTGCCGGGGTCGCCCATGCCCCGAGAGCCGGCGTAGCTGACGAGCGGAGCCATGGATGGCGGAGCGAAGTCAGCTTCGAGAGAGCGGAGGCCTGGAAGGCCGGAGCGAACGTCCGGCGACGGGGCGTGGGCAACCCCTCGCGGATGGTGTGAGCGCGTATCGTTGTCGACGACCAGTCGACGACCAATTGTTCTATTCACGTGTGTTTCTTCGGAGGTGTGCTGATGGATCGCAGGTATGGAATCCCGGCCATGGTGTTTTTCGTGGTGGCGGTGCTGACATGCGTCGGTGCCGGCCGGGCCGTGGCCGCGCCGAACGTGATCATCTTCTATGCCGACGACCTCGGCTGGGGCGAACTCGGCTGCCAGGGCAGCAAGGACATCCCCACGCCGCACATCGACTCGATCGCCGTCAATGGCGTGCGCTGCACCCAGGGCTACGTCGCCGCCACGTACTGCAGTCCCTCGCGGGCCGGCCTGATGACGGGCCGCTATCCGACGCGGTTCGGGCACGAGAACAACGCCGTTGCCGGCGAGAGGAGCGGCACGGGCCTGTCGCTCCGCGAGAGCACGCTGCCCGGCCGGCTCAAGTCGCTGGGCTACGACACGGTCTGCATCGGCAAGTGGCACCTCGGGTTCGGCCCGGAGTACCGGCCGACCGCCCGCGGTTTCGACGAGTTCTACGGCACGCTCGCCAACACGCCCTTCTTCCATCCCAGCCACTTCATCGACTCGCGGCAGTCGCCCGAGGTCGTGAAGGTCGAAGACCCCGCCTTCTACACGACCGACGCCTACGCCGACCGGGCGGTCGAGTGGCTCGAGGCCCGCAAGGACAAACCGTGGCTGCTCTACCTGCCGTTCAACGCCCAGCACGCGCCGCTCCAGGCGACGCAGAAATACCTCGACCGTTTCGCGGGCATCGCCGATCAGAGGCGGCGGACGTTCGCGGCGATGCTCGCGGCGATGGACGACGCCGTCGGCCGGGTGCTGGCGGCCGTGCGGGCCCGGGGCCAGGAGGAGAACACGCTCGTGTTCTTCATCGCCGACAACGGCGGGCCGACCCAGGGCACCACCTCGCAGAACGGCCCGCTGCGGGGCTTCAAGACGAACACCTACGAGGGCGGCCCCCGCGTGCCGTTCCTCGTGCAGTGGAAGGGCCGGCTGCCGGCGGGCCAGACCTACGACCTGCCGGTGATGAACCTCGACGTGACGCCGACGATTCTCGCGGCGGCCGGAAAGCCGATCGAGGCGGCCGAGAAGCTCGACGGTGTCGACCTGCTGCCGTTCCTCGCGGCGAAGGCGCCGGGGCGGCCGCACGACACGATGTTCTGGCGGTATGGCGACCAGTGGGCCGTCCGGAGCGGCGACTGGAAGCTCGTGGTGTCGCGGGGGGGCAGCGGCAGGCCGGAGCTCTACGACCTCGCCGCGGACGTGGGCGAAAAGAACGACCTCGCGACGAGCGAGCCGGCGCGGGCCGCCGAACTCCAGAAGCTCTACGACGGTTGGAATGCCCAGCAGGCCGAGCCGACGGTTCGCGAGGCCGAGAAGGGTGCGAAGCGGCAGCGGAAGGCTGCCCGACGGGGCAAGCCAGTGTCGCGAAAGGCCGCCGCCGCGGTGTCCTGACGCCGTCCGGCGCCGGTCATCGGCCCAGTTCCGAGAGATACCGGACGAGGTCGGCGAGCTCGTCGCGGCTGAGCGTATCGACGAGACCGGCAGGCATGAGCGACGTGCCGGCCGACTCCTCGTCGATGGTGGCCACGGGAATCGACTGCTCCTTGCCGGTGGCGTCCCGCAGCACGAGGTCGTCGCCGCTCCGCGACACCTGGATGCCCGTGATCACCCGGCCCTCGTCGGTTTGGACGACGAGCGTGTGGTAGCCCTCCTTCACGTGCTTCGCCGGCTCGAGCAGCGACTCGACGATGTAGTCGAGCGGGCTCGACGCGCCGATCGCCGTCAGGCTCGGGCCGACGCGGCCCCCCTCCCGCTCGATGCGGTGGCAGGTCGCGCACTTGAGCGACTCCCGGGCGTAGATCGCCGCACCTCGCTGGACGTCGCCCTGCGAACGCACGAGGTCGAAGAACGAGTCGAGCTCCGCCGCGGTCATCGCGTGGGCCGACCTGCCCGGCTGCGGGCTGCCCGTGCCCGCCCGTTCGAGCGCAGCCGCGAGCGCCGCGGCGAGCGCGGGGGATTCCCGCCCCGCGGCGTCGGCCGCCGCCTGCCCCGCCTTGAGCGCCGCGACGGGGAGCGCCGCGGGCGACTTCTCGACCGCCGCGGCGAGCGCCGCGGGGCCGTGCGCGGCGGCGAGAAACGCCCGGTAGACGGCGGTCTGCTGCGCGTCGTCTCGGCTCCGCGCGAGAAACGACACGGCCCGCACGGCGGCCACATCGGGCGATTTCGGGACGAGCGCGGCGATCGCCGTGGCCGCGAGTGCATCGGGCTCGCCCTCCGTCGGACAGAAGCCGAGCAGGGTGTCGCGGGCGACGTCACCCGGCACCGCCCCGAGCGCCGTGATCGCGGCGATGCGAACGTCCCGCGATCGCGACGCCGCCCGCGCGACCGCAGTCAGTTCGTCCGCCGCGCCCGCCACCTGCCAGGCGGCCGTCGCTTCGATCGCCCGCGTGGCGCAGCCGTCGTCGGGAGAGGCCACGAGCCGTTCGACCGCCGCGAGATCGCCGGCGGGGGTCGCGCGGCGGCGGCGGTGGGCCTCCAGCAGATCGCCGAGCAGCGCCGCGGCCTGCGCGGGGGCCGCGGCGGGATCGGTGGCGGCGTCGACGGCCAGCCGCATCTCGTCGGGGCTGCCGAGTCGGGCGATCACTGCCAGCGCCGCGGGCCGGTCGGCGTCGGGAATCCCGCCCGCCCGGAGCGCCGCCACGATCCGCGGCACCGCCGCCGAGGCCTCGGCGGCCGACGTCGCAAAAATGACGCGAGCGATCCGGCCGCCGTCGTCGAAGCTGCCGTCGAGGACGGCGGGCAGCCAGGCGTCGACGAGCTCGCGGGCGGCGAGCCAGACGGCGAAGTCGAGGGCGTCGTCCCGCGGACGGTCGACCGCGTGCAGGGCGAGTTCGGCCGCCCGCGTGCCGCCGAGGGCTGCCAAGGCCCGCACCGACTCCAGCCGCACCAGCGGCGACTCGTCGTCGACCGCCGGCGCCAGCAGGCCCACCGGATCGTCGAGCCGCCCGGCCCAGTCGCACACGACCCGCGCCGCGGCGGCGCGGGCCCGCGGGTCGGTCGAGCCGAGCACCCGCGCGAGCAGGCCGGCATCGACGTCTGCCGCGCGGCCGCGGTCGAGCCCCTGTCGCAGCCACAGCGCCTCGAGCTGGAGGCGCGGGAAGTCGGCCGCCGCGCGGTCGAGCGATGCGAGCCAGGCCGACAGTTCCGGCAGCACCCGCTCTGCGTCGCGGGAGAAGAGCACACGCCGGGCCATGTCGCGCGCGTAGCCGTCCGGTGAGCGGAGCCGGCCGAGCAGTTCGGCGACGGAGAGCCGCGTGCAGTCGATCCGCGGCACGAGCGGCCGGCCCTTCGCCGTCACCCGCCAGATGCGGCCGTGGGTGCGGTCGCGCCGCTCGTCGCGGAAGTCGACCTCGCCGTGCTGGATGATCGGGTTGTACCAGTCGGCGATGTAGATGGCGCCGTCGGGCCCCATCTTCATGTCGATCGGGCGGAACGTCACCCGCCGCGAACGGATGAGATCGGGCAGCTGCTCGCTCGTGAAGCCTGAGCCCTCCTCGGCCAGGCGGAACCGGCAGACCCGGTTGGCGCGGAAGTCGGCCGTGACGAGCTGGCCGGTGGCCTCTTCGGGCAGGTGGCGGCCGTCCAAGAATTCCAGGCCGCAGTACTTCGGGCTGCCGGGGTTCATGCCGTGGAGGATCCGCGGCGTGCCCACGGCGGTGAAGGAGGCCGCGCCGGGGAAGCCGTAGTTGATCCCCTCGCCCCCCGCGCCGTCGGTGACCAGCGACCGCCCCCAGGGATCGAACGCATGGCCCCAGGCGTTCACCCAGCCGCGGGCGAACACGTCGAGCGTCAGCGACTCCGGCGCCAGCCGCCAGATGCCGCCGCCGTTGAGCCGACGGACTCCCCGCGGCGTTTCCACGTGGCTGTGGATGTAGATCGACTGGTTGAAGTAGAGCCGGGCGTCGGGGCCCCAGCGGAAGGTGTGGATGAGATGGTGGGTGTCCTCCGTGCCGAAGCCGGAGAGCACGACCCGCCGCGTGTCGGCCCGGCCGTCGCCGTCGGTGTCGGCCAGGTGCACGAGCTCCGTGCTGTTGGCGACGTAGGCCGCCGTGCCGCCGGGGAAGCGGTGGTCGGGCAGCACGGCCGTCGGCATGAGCAGGCCGTCGGCGAAGACCGTGGACGCGTCGGCCCGGCCGTCACCGTCGCGGTCCTCGAGGATCGTGACCGTGTCGTCGGCGACCTCGCCCGGCCGGATCTGCGGATAGATGCTGGACGACGACACCCAGAGCCGGCCCTGCGGATCGAAGTTGATCTGCAGCGGCTTGGCGATCAGGGGATCGGCGGCGAACAGGCTCACTTCGTAGCCGTCGGCCACGTCCATGGCGGCCAGCTCCGCGGCCGGGTCGGGTGGCGGAATCTCCTTGAGGCTCCGCTGCGCCGAGGCCGATCGCGGCCGGGCAAGGAACAGTCCGGCGGCCAGGAGCAACGCGACGATGGCGGCCCGCCCGCTCATGGCCGTGTGTCTGTTCATGGCTGGGTGCTCCCCCTGGCCACCGCCCGCACCCGCTCCTCGGCGGCGGCCACCAGCGGATCGAACTGCGGGATCTCGACGGCGTTGTTGCCCTGCTCGTGGCTGCGGAAGAGGAAGATGTAGGTTTCGTTCGCCGGCCGCCAGCGGTGGAAGAAGAGCCGGTTCTTCTCGGCGACGAGCTTTCGCAGACCGGCGGACGCGGTGGTGAAGTCGGCCGGCAGCGTGCGGCCGCCTGCCCGCACGAACGCCTCGGCGGCGGCGGCGTATCCTGCATCCGTGAGATGGACGCCGTTCTCGGTGCGGGCGGAGCCGGCGGCCGTCGGCCCGGTCGGCTCGGCGAAGAGATCGACGAGCCCCGTCCGCCGCGCCGTCGCCACCTCGCGGATGGTCTGGCAGTAGGGGGCGAGTGCCGCGTTGCGGGCGCCGGCGTCGGCGGTCTCGAACCGGTGGGGTGTCACGAGCACGAGCCGGGGGCCACGGGGCTGCGGTCCAGCCGCGCCATCCGTCGCCGCGGCGGCCCGCGTCGCCTGCAGGTCGGCACAGAGCGTGTCGAGCTGGCTGCGAAACGCCGGCAGGCCGGCCGCGCCCCGGTGGGACTCGTTGCGGCCGTAGGCGAGGAACACGACCGTGGGATCGAGATCGCGGACGAGCGCGAGCATCCGGGCGTAGCCCTTGGCCGGCTGGTCGAACACGCCCCGCGACTCCGCCCAGACGGTGTCGCCGCTCCAGCCGAGGTTGCGGAACGTGAGCGTCGCCCCGGGGTGCGCGGCGACGAGCGCCGTCTCGATGAAGCCGCGGTCCCCTTCCCGCTCGACGAAGGTGTCGCCCAGGAACACGACGCGGTCGCCGTCACGCAGCGACCAGCCGCCGGACGCCGCGGCCGCAGTGGACGAGATGACGGACGGTGATGTGACGGCCTGTGCCGCCGCCTCGCCCGCGGCCAGAGCCGCCGGTACGAGCATGAAAACCCTGCACGCGAACCGGGCGCGGCTGGAGGTGCGGCGGCAGGAGCGGACACGGTCGGCGGGCATCGGGCGGTGCTTCCTGGCGGTCTGGCCAGATGGTAGTGTACCCCGGCACGGCCCCGGGGTTCGATCGTCCGACGCCGGACGCAGCCCCGCCGGCCGGGCCCAGAGCGAGTTCACAGCATGTCAGTCAGCCGTCGCCGTGCCATCCAGGCCGCGTCCGCCCTCGGCGTCGCCGTCGCGTCGCCATCCGCATTCATCCCTGCAGCCGAAGGAGCTCCGCCGATGAAGGGTCGCATCAACCATTCGCTCGTCTACTGGTGCTACAACCTGATGGGCGACAAGTGGGACATCGAGAAGATGTGCCAGGTCGCCAAGGAGCTCGGCTGCAAGTCGATCGAACTGGCCGACACCGGGCTCTGGCCGACGATCAAGAAGCACGGCCTCACCTGCGCCCTCGCCCCCAACGGCATGCCCGGCGCGCCCTTCATGAAGGGCTTCAACAACCCGCGCTACCAGCCGGAGGTCATCGAGCGGACCTCGAAGATCATCGACGACTGCGCCGCGGCCGGCTTCCCCGCGGTGATCGCCTTCAACGGCTACAAGTGGCGGGACGCCGACGACCCCAAGAGCGGCGAGATCTCGCTGGCCGAAGGGGCCGACAACTGCGTCAACGGCCTCAAGCAGATCGCCGGCCACGCCGAGAAGCAGGGCGTCACGATCTGCCTCGAGCACCTCAACTCCCGCGACGGCACCCATCCGATGAAGGGCCACCCGGGCTACCAGGGCGACGACGTCGACTACGTGGCGGGCATCGTCCGCCGCGTCGGCTCGCCGCGGGTCAAGATGCTGTTCGACGTCTACCACGTGTCGGTGATGAACGGCGACGTGATCCGCCGCATGGAGGAGTGCAAGGACGTGATCGGCCACGTGCACACCGCCGGCAACCCCGGCCGCGGCGAGCTCGACGACAACCAGGAGATCAACTATCCGCCGATCATGCGGAAGCTGGTCGACATCGGCTACAAGGGCTACGTGGGGCACGAGTTCATCCCCACCCGCGATCCCCTGGCCGGCCTGAAGCAGGCCGTGAGCCTCTGCGACGTGTGACGCCGCGGGGACGAGTTCACGCGAGTTTCCGCAGCGATCTCGGCAACCGCGGCGCGTTCGTGCCGCACCGCATACGGGGAGCGCAGCCGGTCGGGGGCACGCGCAGCCGACGGTGCATTGTGACTGCGAGCGTCGGCGCACCATCAGAGAGGGGCGTGCATCGTCACAATCGGCCGGCGGCGAGCATGAGCCCCGCCGGCGCAGCGGCCTCAAGCCGCGTCACGGGGCTGCGGTTCGGGGCTGCCCGTACCCCGTCGCCGGACGTTCGCAGCGGCCCTCCGGGCCTCCGCTCACTCGAAGCTGCCTGCGCTCCGCCATCCATGGCTGCGCTTGTCAGCTACGCCGGCTCCCGGGGCACGGGCAGCCCCTCATCGGTAGCACTGCGAGAAGACCACTCCGCAGGATGCGGAGCGCACTACCAGAAACCGGAGGTTTCCAAGAAAAAATCGCACGATGCGATGTTTTTCGTGCGATCAGCCCCTCACGGATGCTGCATGAGTGAGTCGTTGGCGATCGCTGCACATGGCAGCGATCCCGTTCAGCCAGCCGCGTCGCGGCGCGCGAGCACGATCCGCAGGTCGGCGACGTTCGTGCCGGTGGGGCCGGTGCGGACGAGGCCGCCGGCAGCGTCGAGCAGCGGCAGGGCGTCGCAGCGGGCCAGCGCCCGCGGGACGTCGAGCTGCGACCGATCGATCGCCGCGGCGACGGTCGCGTCGATGCAGCCGCCTGCCGCGTCGGTCGGGCCGTCCTCGCCGTCGGTGCCGATGCTGGCCACGAGCAGGCCGGCGGGCCAGCGGCCCGCTGCGTGCCGCACCTCCTCGAAGGCCGCGAGCACCGTCTGCTGGTTGCGGCCGCCGACACCGTGGTCTGCCGGCACGCTGACGGTCGCCTCGCCCCCCTCGATCACCGCCCGCGGTGACATCGTGGCCGCGAGCATCTCGGCCGCCTCGCGGCCGAGACGCGCGCCCACGGCGCCGGCGTCGGCCGTCGCGGCGCCGGCGGCGGCGTGCCGCATCGCGACCGTATAGCCGCGGCGCGCGGCCTCGGCCGCCGCCGCCTCCACCGCGGTCGCGTTCGTGCCCAGCAGCAGGTGGCTCACCCTGCAGCCCGCGGGCGTCGTCCACGTCCCGGTGCCGCCGTGCGGCGCGGGGGGCATGCAGGGACCCGACGCGATCACGTCGAGATCGTCGCCGACGACGTCGGAGATCGCCAGCACGACGAGCCTCCCGGCGGCGCAGGCCCGCGCGAGGCCGCCCCCCTTCACGAGGCTCATCTGCCGTCGCGCCGCGTTGAGCGTGGCGATGTCGGCGCCCGCCGCGGAAAGACGGCGGGTGAGGGCGATCTTGTCGTCGAGCGTGACGCCCGCGCGGGGCGCGGCCAGGAGCGCCGAGCCGCCGCCGGTCACCACCGCCAGCACGAGATCGCGGGGCACCAGCGACCGCACGAGATCGAGCATCTCGCGGGTGGCCTGCACCACGGCCGGCGTGGGCAGGTTGGCCGCCGCCGGCCGCGTCTCGCGGACCTCGATCCGCGCGAGCGTCCGTCCGCAGCCCTCGGGCACGCTCACGAGCCCCGTCACGCGATGCCGCTCGAGCACCGCGGGCCCGAGCAGCAGTTCGATGCCCGCGGCCAGGCCCGCCGCCGCCTTGCCGCCCCCCACCACCACGATCCGGTCGACCTCGGCCAGATCGAGCGGCGGATCGAACGACCGTCCGTCGCGGAGCAGCCGGCGGCCGTCGGCGGCGAGCGACAGCCGCGCCGCGACGAGCCGCTCGGGCTGCACGGCGCGGATGCCGGCCGTCCAGATGGCCGCGGCGTCTTCATGCATCATCGCCGCGGCCGCCGGAGGCACGAGGGTTCTTCGGGTCGAATCGCGACAGGTCGATGCCGCCGCGCGACTCCTCCTCGAGGAGCTTCACCCGCATCTCCAGCCGCTCGAGCCTGCGGGCCATCATGGCCGGCGTCTCGGCGCCGGGCACGATCGGGGCGGGCCGCGGCACGGCCGGATAGCCGAGCTGCCGCTGCAGTGCGGCGAAGAAGAAGAGCGGGTCCTTGCCGCGGTTGGCCCGTGCGATCCGCCCCTCCTTCTCGCCGAAGAGGATGACGCGGTCGGGCGCCGGACCCTCGAGGCCGGCGAGCATCGCGGTCCGCTGCTCGACCCGCCAATACTCGGGGCTCCGCACGTAGACCAGGTCGGCGAGGTCGATGAGCCCCACCTGGCGGGCGACCGTCTGGATCCACCCCTGCCACGATTCGTCGAAGATGTCGTCGTCGGCCACGGCCTCCATGCCCCGCGCGTAGTCGAGCCTGTTTCGCGATATGCATTCGAAGCGGTAGAAGAACAGGCCCTGCGGCGACGCGGCTTCGGCGCGGTAGCCGGCCTCCCGCTCGAGGATCGCCAAGCCGGTGCGGAGGTCGAAGCGTCCCCCCTCCAGCTCGGCGGTCTCCATGACGAACGTCTGGAACGGGGTGAAGTAGTGCCGCAGCCGCGCCATCGCCGTCGAGAGCGTGCCGACGAGCTTCAGTTCGCTGACCATGTAGTCGATCGCCATCGGCAGCTTCGACGTGGCCAGCACCTCCTGGCCGATCGACAGGAGCGCCTCCTGGGTGGAGTCGCCCCCCGCGATCCGCTCGGCCAGCGCCCGGAAGAGGTGGGCCTGCTCGATGTATTCCTCACGGTCGAGCATCGTGGGCGGTTCCCGGGGGCGAAAAAAGCGCCGCGCACGGCCGGGGGTGGCTCGGCCGCCGCTGACCCCATCCTATAATCGGTGGTGGAGTGATTCGCCCATGGCAGACCAGTTTTCGTCGATCGACGCCGCCGTCGCCGCCATCCGCGATGGCCGGATGGTGATCGTCGTCGATGCGGAGGACCGGGAGAACGAGGGGGACTTCGTCTGCGCCGCCGAGAAGGCGACTCCGGAAGCCGTCAACTTCATGATCCGGCACGGCCGCGGCCAGGTCTGCATGCCGATCCTGCCCGACGTGGCGCGGCGGCTCGAGCTGCCGCAGATGGTGCAGGCGAACTCCACGCCCCTGGGCACGGCCTTCACCGTGCCGGTCGACCACCGCACGGCGCGGACGGGGATCACCGCCGGCGAGCGGGCCGACACGATCGCCGCCATCATCGACCCGGCCAGCACGCCGTCCGACTTCGTGCGGCCCGGGCACCTCTTCCCGCTCCTTGCCAAGGAGGGGGGCGTCCTGCGGCGGGCCGGGCACACCGAGGCGGCCATCGACCTGGCGCGGATGGCCGATCTCCAGCCGGCCGGCGTGCTCTGCGAGATCCTCGACGACACCGGCAACCGGGCCGACCGCGCCGCGCTCTTCACACTGGCCCGCGAGCACGGCCTCGAGATCATCTCCATCGAGCAGCTCATCCGACACCGCCGCCAGCGCGAGAAGCTGGTGCACCGCATCGCCGAAGCCGACCTGCCGACCCGCTGGGGCCGCTTCCGCGTGATCGCCTACGGCGTGCAGCACGAACAGCAGCAGCCGATCGTGCTCGTGCTCGGCGACGTGGCGCAGGCCCGCGACCCGCTCGTGCGGCTGCACTCGTCGTGCTTCACCGGCGATCTGCTCGACAGCCTGCGGTGCGACTGCGGCGACCAGCTGCACATGGCCCTCGACATGATCGGCCGCGAGGCCGCCGGCGTGCTCGTCTACCTGCCGCAGGAGGGCCGCGGGATCGGCCTGGTCGAGAAGATCCGCGCCTACGCGCTGCAGGACAAGGGGCTCGACACCGTCGAGGCCAACCTCGCCCTCGGCTACAAGGCCGACTCGCGCGACTACGGCATCGGCATCCAGCTGCTCAAGGACCTCGGCCTGCGGCGGGTGCGGCTGCTCACGAACAATCCCAAGAAGACCGACGCCTTCATCTACGGCGGCTTCGACCTCGAGGTCGTCGACCAGGTGCCGATCCTGCCGCCGGTGCACGAGTTCAACGAGCGGTACCTGGCGACGAAGCGCGAGAAGCTCGGCCACCGCTTCCCCGAGGCCCGCTAGATGGCGAGCGACGCGGCCGGCTGGCGGTTCGACAACTCCTACGCCAGGCTGCCGTCGGCCCTGTTCTCCCGCGTGGTGCCGCAGCCGGTGCGCCGTCCGCGGCTGGCGGTGCTGAACGAGCGGCTGGCGGCGGACCTCGGTCTCGATCCGCAGGCCCTCGCGGGCGACGCCGGCGCCGCGATCTTCTCCGGCAAGGCGCTCCCGCCCGGGGCGGAGCCGATCGCGCAGGCCTACGCCGGCCACCAGTTCGGCCACTTCGTCAATCTCGGCGACGGCCGGGCGATCCTCCTCGGCGAGCAGATCACGCCCGCCGGCACGCGGTTCGACATCCAGCTCAAGGGATCGGGTCGGACGCCCTACTCCCGCAGCGGCGACGGCCGGGCGGCGCTGGGGCCGATGCTCCGCGAGCACGTCATCGGCGAGGCGATGCACGCGCTGGGCATCCCCACGACCCGCAGCCTCGCGGTGGCCACGACCGGCGAGGCGGTGCTGCGGGAGGAGCCGCTGCCAGGTGCCGTGCTCGTGCGGGTGGCGGCCAGCCACATCCGCGTGGGCACCTTCCAATACGCCGCGGCGCTGGGTGATCCGGCGGTGCTGCAGGCCCTCCTCGGCCATGCGGTCGCGCGACACGATCCGGATCTGGCCGGCGCCGACGATCCGGCGCTGGCGCTGCTCGACGCCGTCGTCGGGCGGCAGGCGGCGCTCGTCGCGAAGTGGCTGCTCGTGGGATTCGTGCACGGCGTGATGAACACCGACAACATGGCCGTCTCCGGAGAGACGATCGACTACGGGCCGTGCGCCTTCCTCGACGCCTACGACCCGGCGACCACGTTCAGTTCGATCGACCGGCAGGGCCGCTACGCCTACGGCAACCAGCCGGGCATCACCCACTGGAACCTCGCCCGGCTCGCCGAGAGCCTCCTGCCCGCGGTGCGGGGCGACGAGCGGGCGGGGCTCGCGGCCGCCGAGGAAGTGCTCGCGACTTTTCCGGCGCGGTTCGAGCGGGAGTTCGCCGCTGGACTGCGAGCCAAACTCGGACTGGTCACGGTCGAGGAGGGCGATGCGGCACTCGGCCGGCGGCTGCTCGGCTGCATGCAGGAGTCGCGGGCCGACTTCACCGCCACGTTCGCGGCGCTTGCCGACCTCGCGGAGGTCGCGGCTGTGCCGCAGGCGGGCGGCGCCGCGCCGATCGCCACCGCGGCCTTCCACGACTGGTGGCGGGAGTGGGCGGCGCGGCTGGGCCGCCAGCCGGGCGCGCCGGCAGACGCGGCGGCGGTCATGCGGCGGAGCAATCCCGTCGTGATCCCGCGGAACCACCGGGTCGAGGAGGCGCTCGCCGCCGCGCAGGGGGGCGACATGGCGTTGCTGGAATCGCTGCTCGCGGCCGTGCAGGAGCCGTTCGTCGCGACGCCCGCGAACGAGCCCTACCGACAGGGGCCGCCGGCCGGCTGCGGCCCGTACCGCACGTTTTGCGGCACCTGAACCGTCGCCGCCGACGATTTGCCCCGGGGTGGGCGGCAGGCTAGCTACCCCCCCACACGGGCGTCGCACGCGGTCGAGCGAGAGCGGCGTTGCCCGGTGTTGCGGAGGATCTGTTCATGCAGACGTTCACACACATACAGAAGAAAGGGTGTCTCGTGCGTCGCCTCGTTTCCGGCCTGCGGTCTGATTGCGCGGCTTCTGGTCTGACGGCTTCTGGTATGACGCATGCTGGTCTGACGCATGCTGGTCGGGCGACTCTGGTCTGTGCCGTCGTGTGCTCCCTGTCCGTCGCCCTGCCCGCGGCACGGGCCGAGATGTTTTCGCTGAGCGTCGACTCCAGGTCGAACATCTTCGCCGCGGGGCTGGCGTCGACGACCGGCATCGGCCCGAACGGCCCGGGCACCCTGCCACCCTTCGTGACACTCCCCGCCGGTGCCGGCCGCGTGCTGCAGTTCACGAGCGTGACCGGCTCGGTGTCGTACAACGACGTCGACGCCCCTCCCGCATACCGTGGCCAGTACAACGGCCCCGACGGCGGCGCCGTCCTCTTCGCCGACGCCAACTTTCCCGGAAACTTCCTGACCACGTCGACCCCCCCTGGGCTCATCAGCCCTCCCGAGGGCTCGCCGGCGACGTTCTACCTCGACTTGAATCCGTACGGCGGCATCTCGGGGATGAAGCTCTTCGAGTCGGTGCCGGCCGACCGGCGGGTGATGTTTCTGGCCGGTGTGTTCCTCACCGACGCCGCCCCCTCCGGAACCGCTCCGGCGAGCCTCGACTTCAGCAGCACGGCGCTGGGCCGGTCGTTCTCCGTGCTCGCGCCCGAGCTGCAGCAGACCTTCTACATCGGCGACGGCCTGACCGGCACGGGCTCGGGGAGCGTGCAGTCTTTCCTGGTGCCGGACGCCGCGACGCGGCTGTTCCTCGGCTTCGTGGACGGCAGCTATTTCGTCGGCGGGCCGGACTACTACGACAACAACGTCGGCTCCTTCGCCGCCACGTTCGAGGTCGTGCCCGAGATCGATCCCGACTGGTTCGCGGCCGCCGGATCAATGCTCGTGGCCGCTGTGGCGCTCGTGGAACGCGGCAGGTGGAGCCGCGCGGTGCGGCCGGTCTGATACGGACATCCCGCCGCGGCAGTGCGTCCTCCGCGGGCCTCTCCGTCTGCCGACTGCGGGAGAGCACCCGCCCACGGACGTTGACCGCCGCGGCGTGCCGCCCGTAGCATCGCTGTTTCGCCGGTGGGTTCGTCACCGGAGGCGATCACCGCACAGGAGGCGACGCATGCATCGACGGATCGGCCGGGTGCTGCGGCCTTTGGTGTCGCTGGCCGGGATCGCCCTCGTCGTGCCGGCCTGCGGCCGCAAGGCCGAGGAGCTGCCGACGAAGGGGCTCGTGGAGTCGTCCGCCGCGACGGCGCCGTCGACGCCGGCCGGCGCGGCCGTGCCGCCGCAGGACAAGCCGCCTGAGCCCTTCGATCCGCCCGCGCTGGCCGACCTCGACCGCGACGCCAAGTGGATCGATCGCCCGGTCCGCGACGGCCTGACGCTGCTCCGCGAGGAGCAGGCGAAGGAACCGGTCGCCGGCACCGTCGCCGAGGCGCTCGCGCTGCGCAACACGTCGGCGGACGCGAACGCCAGGATCCTCTCGGCGCTCGGCCGGCTGCCGGAGGCGGGGCAGGCCGATCTCTCCGCCCGCATCGACCGGCACGTGCCCGGCGACCTCGGCAGCACCAACCCGATCATGATCAGCTCGACGTCGGAGTTCGAGATCCTCGGGCTGACGGGCTTCGGCCTCTTCTCCTTCGACAGGCGGCTGGAGCCGTTCGCCGCCGCCGACGCCGTGACGACCTGGCAGACGAGCGCCGACGGGCTCGTCGACAAGGTCGTGATGCGCGACGACCTTCTCTGGAGCGACGGCCGGCCGATCACCGCCCACGACGTCGCCTTCTCCTACCGCCTGATCATGGATCCGCGGGTGCCCGTGCCGGCGGTCCGCAGCGGCACCGACCAGCTGCGGTGGGTGCACGCCTACGACGACCGCACGATCGTCTTCTTCCACAAGGAGCCGCTGGCGACCAACGTCTGGAACATCAACTTCCCGGTGCTGCCGAAGCACGTCTACGAGGACACCTGGGAGCAGGATCCCACGCTCAAGGACAGCCCGGCCCACGTGAAGCTCGAACAGGCGCCGGTCTGCGGGGGGCCCTACGAGATCGTCGACCGCAAGCGAGGCCAGGAGATCGTGCTGCGCCGGCGGGAGAATTGGAGCACGGTCCGCGGCAGGAGGGTCCGCGAGGAGCCGTTCTTCAAGGAGGTCCGCTTCCGCATCATCGAGGATCCGAACACGGCGATGCTGGCGCTCAAGGCCGGCGCGCTCGACGAGATGACGCTCACGCCCGAGCAGTGGACGACGCAGGCGACGAAGGACGACTTCTACGAGCGGTGCACGAAGGCGACGGCCCCGGAGTGGGTGAGCTACCACTTCGGCTGGAACATCGACACGCCCTTCTTCGCCGACCGCCGCGTCCGCCGGGCGATGAGCTATGCCTTCGACCACGACGCGATGCTCGAGAAGCTCTGCTACGGCCTCTACAAGCCGTGCATCGGCAATTTCGCCGAGGGCTCCTGGATGGCGTCGAAGAAGAAGCTCGCCCCGTACAAGCAGGACCCCGAAAAAGCGGAGGCGCTGCTCGACGAGGCGGGCTGGATCGACCACGACGGCGACGGCGTCCGTGACAAGCAGATCGACGGCCGGCTGGTGCCGTTCGAGTTCTCGATGCTGGTGGCGAACCAGCCGCTCCGCGTGAAGATCGCCACGCTCCTCAAGGACAATCTCGACGAGATCGGCGTCCGCCTCAACGTGCGGCCGCTGGAGGTGACGGTGCTCCAGCAGCTCACGCAGGACCGGAAGTTCCAGGCCTACTTCGGCGGCTGGGGCTCCGGCACCGACCCCGACACGTCGGAGAACATCTGGGCCACGAAGGCCGGCCGCAATTACGTCGGCTACTCCAACCCCGAGGTCGACCGGCTCTTCGCCGAGGGCCGCCGCGAACTCGACCGATCGAAGCGCGCGGAAAAGTACGGGCGGATCCAGGAGATCCTCTACGACGACCAGCCCTACACCTGGCTCTACATGCGGAACAGCTTCTACGGCTTCTCCAGGAACCTCCGGGGCTACGTGTTCAGCCCGCGCGGTCCTTACAACTACTCACCCGGGTTCTCCAGCATCTGGAAGCCGCTCGAGCAGTGAGCCCCGCATGACGACGTATCTGCTCCGCCGGGTGCTCCTGGGAACGCTGACGCTGCTGGTGATCACCTGCCTCGTCTACGCGCTGGCCCGCAACATGCCGGGCGACCCGCTGACGGCGCAGATGGGGGAGGATCCGAGCCGCAAGCTCAACCCCGAGGACGTCGCCCGGATGCGCCGCAGCTACGGCCTCGACAAGCCCTGGCACACCGGCTACGTGCAGTGGCTCGGCAATGTGGTCCGCGGCGACCTCGGCCGGTCGATCACCAGGAAGCAGCCGGTGACGACGCTCATCCGCGAACGTCTCGGCCCGACCCTGCTGCTCTCGGGCTCGGCGTTCCTGGTGATCTGGTGCCTGGCGGTGCCGCTGGGGCTCTACGCCTCGGCCCGCAGCGGGGCCGCCGACGAACGGGCCGCGAGCCTGGCACTCTACGCCCTCTACTCGTTTCCCACGTTCGTGGCGGCGCTGTTCCTGCAGATCATCTTCGCCGTCTGGCTGCGGGGCACGGCGTGGGAACTGCCGCTCTTCGGCATGAGCGAACTGCCGCCGGACGCCGGCCGGGTGGCGCGGTGGCTCGACGTCGCACGGCACGCCATCCTGCCGGTCGCCTGCCAGACCTACGTGAGCCTCGCCTACGACAGCCGCTTCATCAAGGCGAACATGGAGGAGGTCCTGCGGCAGGATTACATCCGCACCGCGCGGGCGAAGGGGGCCGACGGCTGGCGGGTGCTCTTTCGCCACGCCTTCCGCAACACGCTCATCCCGCTGGTGACGCTCCTGGGGCTGTCGCTTCCATCGCTGATCGGCGGCTCGATCATCATCGAGCAGATCTTCACCTGGCCCGGCATGGGAAGGCTGTTCTTCGAGAGCATCCGGGAGCGCGACTATCCGACGATCATGGGCCTGACCCTCATGTTCAGCGTGTTGACGCTCCTCGGCCAGCTGCTCGCCGACGTGCTCTACGGTCTGGTCGATCCCCGGGTCAGCGTGGAGTAGCCGCCATGTCGTCCGCCAGCAGCGGCCCGTCGTCCAAAGCGACCGATGCGCGGGTGCGGTCGTCGTCCCGCGGGTTCTGGGCGGAGGCGTGCCGCCGCTACCGCCGGCGGCCGCTGGCGATGGCCGCGTTCGCGTTCGTCCTCTTCCTCGTGCTCGTGGCCGCGTTCGCGCCCGCGATCGCCGGCACCAAGCCGGTGCTCTGCCGCTACAAGGGCCGGCTCTACGCGCCCTGCCTCGGCTACTTCGACCGGCGGCTGGAGCCGGTGATCTTCGCCAAGGAGCGGTTTCGGGGCACGTACCCCGCGAACCTGAAGGCGAAGGATCCCGGGAGCTGGGCGATCTGGCCGCTCTTCTTCCAGGATCCCTACCGTGCGGTGCGGGCGGAGGAGTGGCCCGGACTGCCGGCGAATCCCGCCAGGGACGAGGGCCGCCCCAGCTGGCGGAATCCCTTCGGCACCGACCAGTCGGGCGTCGACGTGCTCGCGAAGATGGTGCATGGCACCACCATCGCGCTCCTCGTGGGCTTCGTGTCGATGGGCATCGCCGGCACGATCGGGATCGTCGTGGGGGCGCTCGGCGGCTACTTCGGCGGCTGGGTCGACACGCTCACCAGCCGCGTCACGGAGATCGTCATGTGCATCCCCACGCTGGTGCTGATCCTGGCGATCATCGCGATCCTCGAGAAGCCGACGATCTGGCACACCATGGCGATCCTCGGGGCGACGGGCTGGACCGGCATCGCCCGGCTGACGCGGGGGGAGTTCCTCAGGCTGAAAGGCAGCGAGTTCGTGATGGCGGCGCGGGCAGCCGGTGCCGGTCCCCTGCGGATCATGTTCCGCCACATCCTGCCCAACGCCCTCGCCCCGGTGCTCGTGCCGATCACGTTCGGCATCGCCGCGGCGATCCTCACCGAGAGCGGCCTGTCGTTCCTGGGGTTCGGTCCGCCGCCCCCCACGGCCAGCTGGGGCTCGCTGCTCAACGACGCCCGCAGCAACCTCTCCATGTGGTGGCTGGTGCTCTTCCCGGGCGTGGCGATCTTCCTCACGGTGCTCTCCTACAACCTCATCGGCGAGGGGCTGCAGGAGGCCACAGATCCCCGGCTTCGCGAGTCGCGGAAGTAGAGCCATGCCGCTGCTCGACGTCAGGAACCTCGTGACCGCCTTTCACACGCCGGCCGGCCGCGTGCCGGCCGTCGACGGCGTGTCGCTCTCGATCGACCGCGGCCGCACGCTCGGTCTCGTCGGCGAGAGCGGCTGCGGCAAGAGCGTCACCGCCATGTCGGTGCTGCGTCTGGTCGCCGCGCCGGGCGTGATCGAGGCGGGCGAGATCCTCCTGCAAGGCCGCCGAGACAACGCGATCGATCTCGTGCGGCTGCCGGAGCCGGAGCTGCGGAAGGTCCGCGGCGGCCGGATCGGCATGATCTTCCAGGAACCGATGACGAGCCTGAATCCCGTGTTCACGATCGGCGACCAGGTGGCCGAGGCGGTGCTCCTGCACCGCGACGTGTCGCGGGCGGAGGCGCGGTCCCGGGCCCTCGAGATGCTCAGGCTCGTGCGGATGGCCGACCCGGAGCAGCGACTCGACGAGTATCCGCACCAGCTCTCGGGCGGCATGCGGCAGCGGGTGATGATCGCCATGGCGCTGGCCTGCGAGCCCGATCTCATCATCGCCGACGAGCCGACGACGGCGCTCGACGTCACGATCCAGGCGCAGATCCTCGATCTGCTCGCCGACCTGCGCCGCCGGCTGGGCACGGCGATCCTCCTGATCACGCACGACCTCGGCGTGGTGGCGGAGACGTGCGACGACGTGGCGGTGATGTACGCCGGTCGGATCGTGGAGCGGGCGCCGGCGACGGAGCTCTTCGCCCGGCCGCTGCATCCCTACACGATCGGGCTCCTCGCGGCGCGGCCGGGGGGCGGGGGCAGGGCCGACGGCCCGCTGCGCACGATCCCCGGCATGGTGCCGGCGCCGCAGGACTTTCCGTCGGGCTGCCGGTTTCATCCGCGGTGTGCCCATGCGAGGCACGACGGCGGCGCCGGCGACTGTGGTGCGGTGACGCCGGAGCTGCGCGAGATCGAGCCGGGGCATTTCGTGCGGTGCCATCACGCCGGGGCGCTCGGTCCGCCGGGACGGGAGGAGCGAGCGTGATCACGCCATCGCCGCTCGTCGTCGTCGACGGCCTGCAGACGCTCTTTCCGATCCGCAGGGGGCTCTTGCGGCGGCAGGTGGGGGCCGTCCGCGCCGTCGACGGCGTGAGCTTCACGATCGACCGCGGCCGCACGCTCGGGCTCGTGGGCGAGAGCGGCTGCGGCAAGACGACGGTCGGCCGCAGCCTGCTGCGGTTGGTCGAGCCGACGTCGGGAGGTGTGACGTTCGCCGGGCACGACGTGCGGGCGGCCGGAGGCGCCGCGCTCCGCGGCCTGCGGCGACGGATGCAGATCGTCTTCCAGGATCCCTATGGGTCGCTCAACCCGCGAATGCAGGTGCGGTCGATCCTCGAGGAGGGGCTCGTCATTCACGGCCTCGGCACGCCGGCCGAACGGCTGGAGCGGATGACGCGGGCCCTGGCCCGCACGGGCATGCCCGCGGCGGCGCTCGACCGCTACCCGCACGAGTTCTCCGGCGGCCAGCGGCAGCGGATCGCGATCGCCCGGGCCATCGTCATCGAGCCCGAGTTTCTCGTGCTCGACGAGCCGATCTCGGCACTCGACGTCTCGATCCAGGCGCAGGTCGTGAACCTCCTCGTGGAGCTGCGCGAGCAGCTGGGCCTCACCTACCTCTTCATCTCGCACGATCTCTCAGTGGT
>Ga0214917_10002558_pt1 | contig 21940 bp, 15 predicted proteins | sample LL_1208_BB_MetaG_FD_177983 | JGI IMG/M metagenome (GOLD analysis project Ga0214917, IMG submission 177983) | Freshwater microbial communities from Lake Lanier, Atlanta, Georgia, United States - LL_1208_BB | ecosystem: Environmental > Aquatic > Freshwater > Lake | place: USA: Georgia | collected...
AAAGTAGAAGGATTATCAGCATGTGAATTTAATCACAATGATATTCAAAGACACCATATAATTGAACATATTTTAAAATTATATGCGTAAAAAACGGGGATTATTCCCCGTTTTATTATTTTGCTTTTAACTCAATATGTGCCTCTTTTTCAAGTTGCTCGATTAGTTGCGGGTAAACTTTTTTGTAATATGTGTTCATTTTTTCCCAATCTGTATCAAGCTTTTTACCTTCAATAACACATTTATCTATTTTTTTGGTAGCATAGTCCAATACAACATTACATGTTTGAAAATCAGCAGGTTTTAACTTTTTAGAAATTTTTACCATCTCGTCAATTTGACCCCCTGGTTTACGCATAAAAGTTATAAGTAAATACCTCATAGGTCTATTGGATCCAAATTAGTTGATAAAGGCAATGGATTGGTATTTAAATCATACTTAAATGTAATTGTTTTACCACCTTCAAATAAATCAAACAAAAAATTCATACCACCTAATCCATTAAATTGTTCAAAAATTACATCAGAATCCGATGTAACAGTTAGTTTAATATCCTGTTTTTCTGCAGGTAAGACTCCTCTATTAATATAGGTAATCATACTTTCACCGAAATTAAAAACACTCTCTAAGTAAAAAATATTTGGTTCATCCCAAAATTTGAAAGACATATTGTTTTCTGTATTTGTTGTAGACCAAGAAAATGTTTGGTTTTGTGTAATAACCGCTATGTCACCTAAAATAGAATGAACTAGGTTTATATTTGAACTTGTATTGTTTACTATTACAAGATTTGCTTGCCAACTCATAAATTATCCTTAAAAATTTATTTATGATGTTAACTCTACCAATGTAGCCGCTAGACTGATTTCAGGAATACCCACTAGTGGCAAATTTGCTAGACCATTTCGTATAATGATAATACTAGCATCACGTTTTTCATGTGAAGTACCCCACATATCTAAATTGTCATACATCCAACGATAAATTTCTTCTATTCTAGTTGGATACATAGCAATATACTGCATAAGTTGCTGTCTACCTTCCAAAATTTTGCCTGCTTTAAATAACTGTGTTGCTTCAATCAATAAGTCATTTTCGCCTGAATTTGTTTCAACATTAATTAATTTACCTGTTGACGAATTGTTTTGCAACTGATTTAAACAACGACGTAAGTCAGGATACGTTGCTCTAACAAACGTATCTAATACGTCTAAATCAAATTCTATGTTTTCGTTAAACAAAACTGTTGCTGCCCTAGCAGTGAACTCTGTCATATCTGGTCTAGCAATGTGTAATTTATGACAACGACTTTCACGCAATGCTGGAATAATTTTGTGTTCATAATTACATGTAAGAATATAACGAACAGTCATATGATACGTTTCCATATCACTACGTAATGCTGCTTGACTTGGTTGGGTAAGATAATCCGCTTCATCTAACAAAACAACTTTAAATTTCCCAAACGGCATTGTTTGTACAAAACCATTTATTTTTTCACGCAAAGTATCAATACCATTTTCACGACTTGCGTTAATTTCTAAAACATCAAATTCTTCTACCCCAAGTTCATTAATTAATACTTTAGCTAATGTAGTTTTTCCTGTGCCTGGATCCCCATATAATAATAGATGAGGGATAGTTTCTTCTTTAATCCAATTTAAAACTTGCTGTTTTGTTTTTTCATCTGTAAAAACATACTCATCTACTATGTTTGGTCGATATTTTTCAACCCATAATTTGTTTTTCATTCTTTCTTGTCGCCGAATAGTTGTAGTAAAGATAGAAATATATTAATAAAATTTAAGTATAATGTCAATGCTGCTTGGACTTCCATGTTTCCAGATGATTCATAGCTTATCATTTCACGGATTTTTTGGGTGTCGTAGGCGGTGAGTCCCAAAAATATAATGATAGCAAGACTGCTAATAACCATGCTGAATACACTACTACCAATGAAAATGTTGACAATACTGGCAAGAATAATAGCGATAAGACCAATAAACATAAACTTTCCGACACTATCCAAGCTCTTTTTTGTAAAGTATCCATAAAAACTCATGACTCCAAATAAAATACCAGCACCCATAAATGCTGTGAAAATACTACCCATTTGATAGATAGCAAAAATTGTAGCAAAACTTAATCCCATCAAAGCAGCAAATCCTAATAACATCAATACTGCTAATTCTTTTGGAGGATTCGCATTAAGTGCCAATGAAATTGCAAATACAGCAGCTAATGGGGCAAAAACAACTACCCATTTTAATACTCCAGTAAAAAAGAATTCTAATAATGCCTGATTATTTCCAACACCATATGCTATTCCCATGCTTACTAAAATAGCTAAAAACATCCATTTATAAACATTAGCCATAGCACTGTTTATTTGTTCTGCTGTTCTATAAACAGGGTTAAATGTTTCACTCATTGTTAACATAATTTTTAGCTCCTTATATTTTCAAATGTTATAATCTTACCTATTTCTTCACCTAAGTCTTTATCATCGGTAATAATATGCAGACCATGATCACTTCTATCGTTCTTTCTATCATATTTTCTAGTTTCAATAACATGACCTCCATTAGCACGATATACTGTAAAATTCATCCCACGAGTACCCATGTCAATACTTCTAGTAGAGTCTGATGCTAATACTACTTCTTTCTGATTTTCTTCTATTGCTTTTTGGCATTTTTTACCTAACCAACTGTAAAACCACTTCATATTAATCCTCAATTTTTTCAACTATTAAATCACAACTAACCCAACATTCTGTTTCAGTTTGAATCCATCCGTCTTTTTCCCAACCCTCATATGAATCTTCATCCCAAAGTTCATCTAAACGCTCTTGTTCAATTTGATCAATATCATCAGGATATAAAACATCAGAATACCAACCATCATATAAAGAATCTAAATCACAACTTTCAATATTTTCATCTAGTAAACTATACATATCAATACTATTATCAAGTTCATCACCCAATGGATTACGCACTCTATTAAAGATTGGCTCTTTATCAGTAGTAGTTGTAATAATCCATGAACCATAACGAAACCCTGTAATACGAATTATAGTGAGTCCATCTTTTTCCCATAATTCATGTTCTTCCACAGATTTTTTATCTTTAGTGATAACCTTCCAAGTTGCCATTTAAATAACCTTATCACTCATTGTTTGGTCTAATACAGGTTCATCACTTACCATTAAAATATCATTATTATCAACTTTTCTAATGGTTTTTACGCCATCATGATCTTCAATTTTAATACCTCTTGTCCAACGACCATGACTAATTAAAATATATTGTCCTACTTGAACATCTTTTTGTTCTGGTCCAATGGCATAAACTTTAGCCCAACGAGGTCTGATTCCAGAATTTTTCATGTCATCATTAAGTATAACAATACCGCCTTCACTAATTCTTTCCTCAAAAGCCATGTCACTCACAATTACTGTGTCGTATAATGGTTTAATTTTATTAACTCTTTTAATATCAAATGTATATTCAATAGTCATTTTTTCCTCTTTGTTTTTTAACTTGTTCTATTTCTATATCTTCTTGGTTATATTCATTAAAAATATCAACTAATTCTTTATCTTCTTTTATTTCTGGCGGTATAACCTTAGCAGGCGTTGGTCTTTTTTCTTTATTAATATTACGCTGTACCACATTAGCTGACCTATTACCTACTGTTTTACCATATTTATTTGCCACTTTATCGTTTACTGGTTGTATAACTTTGCCATGGCTATCAATAGTATCACCACGTGCATTAACTTTCATGTTTCCAACTGCTCTGCTTTTTTCATTTCTAGAAATTAATGCTCCCATGTCTAACGTTTTACCTAATGCTGTTTTTACTTTCATAATAACTCTCCAATTTTAATTATTTACTTATTTTAAGAATTCATCTATAGATAAATCGTAGTAAAGCGAGTTAATTTTATGAACTTCTAATAGATATAAAACAAAACTGGCAACACTACTTCCTCTACCTACCCCATATATAATATTATTGCTTTTCATAATATCTACCAAATATTTTAAGTACTTTAGCAAAGTAAATAATTCACGTTTTTGATATATAAGTAATTCTTGACCTGCTCTTTGTAATTCTGTGTCATTACTACACCTATCCAAAACATATTTAGCTATGTCCATATTTTTGTAGCTATCAGGAAAATTCCAACTAGATTGTTTAATCTTATCAAATTGTTCCACCTCGGCATTATCTGTTGTATACTTTATTAATTTGGGAACATATTGTAAATCAAGCTCTAAAGGTACATGAATATTTTCTTCAACCAATACGTTTGAAAGGCGAAGCTGCGTGTTTGTGAGCATTAAATCACACAATTCTTCTTCGTTATATATTTGCTGCCCGTATTTATCTGTTATCATAAACTGATGATAACATCTTTTAAATATTTGTCAACGTGTTTGGGTGATTTGTTTTGTTTCTTTCCAACTAAGTCCCAAATTTGCCCATTCATCATCAAAAAGTTTAACAATTTTGTTTTTCTTTTCATTTGGTTTAGAACCTTCAATTGTAGACATAGAACTATTTGACCACCAAGAATCACCTAAGTATAAGTTTTCAGCAACTTCTGCTACAATATTGAATCGAACATCATCACTTAACTTTGAACCTAAAACTAAATCGGTAATAATTAAACGTTGTTCTAATATAGAATTAAGTTTAAGTAATAATATCATTCCTATGATTTGATCATAACATTCTTCTGGAAGAATACATACTTTTAATCCTGCTTGTTGATAATTTTCAATAGCTTTTGTTTCTTTACTATCAATAAAAACACTGCTATCAATAATGTTTCTTAAAAAGTAATCAATTCTTTCCATAGCAATGTTTTGTTCTCTTGTTGCTTCGGTCTCGACAACCATTGAAAGTGTAAGTTCGTAGGTGTTTATTAAAAACTTATTATCAAAATGCACAGCAGCACTAAAAATCCAATCTTTTTCTATTCGTGTAGTCATTATTTCTTTTCTATATTAATTTGAGTTTTAAGATTTTGTTTACTAACCATTTCATCCATTTTTCTTTTGTATTCATTTCTATAACTTTCTATAACCATACCTATTTGATGTATTAAAGGGCCTTTTCCTGTTCTGTAGGCAAAGGTTAATTTATTATTTAAGTCACTAATTTTTGTTTGTAATTCTTCTAAACTAAGTTTAGAAAGGTCATTTATAAAAGGGTGCTCCATACTACCAAGAGTTAAGTGGAATTCTTTTCCAAATATCAGCGCCAGAATAAGAATTAGCTGTAAATCCTAATCCGCTAGTTGTTGTTAAACTTAATACCGAACCTGCCACTCCATTTGCTCTTGTTGGACTTACTGTAATTTGAGTTCCGCTGTTAACTGTTTTTACATAATAAAACGTATTTGCTACAATACCACCAGAACTTCCTGAAAATACAATAGGATCATTTACACTAATGTTTGTGGTATTACTTAAAGTTATTAAATTTGTTGTAACAGTTGTTGCTGTAAAGTTTTTTTGATAAGTTGTGGCATTATAATCTTGAACGGCGACATACATATATTGAACTGGGTTTAAATACATAGTCCCTGAAGCAGCGGATAAGTCAACATTACTACCACCAGGAGTAGTTGCTATTGTAAAATTAGTTGCTGATGCGATATTAGCAACATAATAAGTTGTTCCTGCGGTTACACCACCAAATGTGGTTCCAGTAAAAACAACTGGCATATCAAGAATTAAAGTGGAAGTGCTTGATGTAAGTATTTGGTCATTTGCGTAAGTGTTTGTTACTCTAAGTTGAGTTGTGCCTGAATCAACACAAATGGTTCCCGCCACATCACCTTGTAATCCTTTTGTACTAGGTGTTCTTTCTACAACTTGAGTAGATTTGTAAGGTCTATTTATAGGGGAAATATAAATTGTGTCCCCGCAATCAGTTGTAGCTAACTCAAATGCCAATTGTCCTACATTACTAGGAAGAGAAATAGCACCACTTCCGTTATAATTTTCTATAAGAGTAAGTCCAAAATTATTATTATTATAAACAACATTAGTAGGAAAGTTAATAAATGCGCTTGTATTGGAAAATCCTAATTGTAATTGTATAGTTTGTTGTGTACCTGTAGATGCCCATGAACCAAATTGAAGTGTAACATTACCTGATATATTTCCATATTGAACATCACCCAAACTAGCATTTATTAATACAGTTCCAGATAAAGCATTCCCCAAATTATACATTGTAGACCTAAAACTTCTAGTCAAAGCGTTGCTTATTAATGTATTAGCCATATCATTATTAAGAGTGGTATTGGCTAATGCCGCTTTTAAAACTACTTTATTTTGTAAATCCGATATTTCATCTCCAGCAATATCCAAATTTGTTTTGATAGAAGCAAAATTATTTCTAAAACCCTGTGAACTATTATTAGTTCCTGGTATTGGATAATTTACATCAATAGCATTAGTATTAATTGAACTCATAGTTATATTCCATATTATATTTAGCTGTACTGCGGATCATTTGGTAAAATAGTTTGTCTGGGAAACAATACGTAAAAATCTTTACTGTTTATTGGATTCGGCACAGGATCAGCACTAGGGTATGTTAACCAAGCAGGGGGAACTATGTTATTATCATAATTATAAGTTGAACTCTTATCAACAGTAAATCTATCAATTTGAAAATTAATTTGATTTAATGTTATTAATTGTCCAGCAGGAGATAACCAATTATTTTCAATATTATTTTTAATTTGAGTAGCATAACTTACTTGATTACCATTTGTATCAGTGACAAAGCCAGGTTTACAATAACATATTACCCAAGCAGGAGTAAAACCTAACGTATTTCCATTTGCCTGTTGACTTATCATCCATTGTGGTAATAATCTATAATTTTCCTGTACGCCTAAAACTTCTCCCACTCTGTCACGCATATTAGGTAAACTATTTGGATACAAAGTTCTTACATAACCTGGCGTTAAACTTGTATAATATGTAGGATCTCCTGTATCAGGATTAGCAAAGATATAACTTGTAAAAATATTAGTTACACTAGTATACCATGGTCCTTTATACAAATTTATTTTTCTTGGCCAAGTTATTTCCTGATTAATGCTTACTCCTTGTGGGTTAATTAAATTATCAATTATATTACTATAAACTACTTCATAAATTACATTGCCATTATTGTCTTTAGCAACTGCAGTAGACAAACTTCCTAGTGTTAAATTTCTCCAATAATGATTTCTTGTTACTGCTGTTACGTACTCATCAAAACTACTAGCATCAATTCCGTACGCATGAGCATAAATTATATTTGTTGCTTTTCCAAACCTTGAATCACTTGGTCTATAAAGGTAGTTAGGAGGAATAAGCGTATCATTAAAAAGAAGTGTTCTTAATAATTCTCTATCAACTTCACTCAGTCGTGCTTGTATATATAATACATCAGATGGTGTTGTAAACTCTTGAATTACTGTAACAGAAAATGTTTTTGTTCCTGTTATAGAAGGAAAAACTGCCGAAAATGCCTCTATTGTAAATGTAAATGTACTTTGATCACTTTGTTGTAATTCATAAATGCTAGGTTGCCAAGCTATCTGTCCTGTAATTTCACCATTAGACAATAATGTCAAATTAGGTGGCAGGGAGCCATCTGTTAAACGGTAAGTAAGTTCAACATCAGCTAATGCTTCTACTTTTAAAATACTTACTGATCCATTATAAACAATACCTAAATTAGTATCTGTTACCCAATCAACGATATCATTTAATTGATTAGCTACTTTAAATGAAAATCCAATTGTCGGACTAGTTATTGTAACATTGTTTGTTTTACTTACATATACTTGAAAACTAAATGTGCTTATGTTAAAATCTGAAATTACAGGAGTACCTGTAATCCAACCTGTAGTGCTATCACCTACTAATCCTAATGGCAATCCCACATAATAATATGTTAATGGATTATCGTCAAAATCATGTCCTAGTATACGAAATGTAAAATCGCTACCACTTACTAATTCACCAATGTAAGCATTTTGGGTCGTACTATAAGTTATTCCATTTGAATTTTGTGGCATTAAGTAATAACCAGCTGTAGATAATATAGCTGTATCAAAAATCGGCGGTCTCGTATTGTAAATTGTAGGTATTCGTGTGTTTGCTAAATATCCAGGACCTCCTTGACCCGTTGGCATATTTTGATTAGTAACAATTATATTATAAGATGCTGTATCATTACCATAATTACTTTCTAAAACTAAACTAAAGTTGTAGTTTTTTCGTGTAGGTTGTCCTACAGTTATAGTCGGGAGTACGGTGTCCATAAATCCTGTACCATCTATTAGTTCTTGTTCAGGACCATTTATAGTTTCACTAATGGTATATTGTGTACTATTTAAAACACTTTTTACATAATAGGTTTGACCAGGATTTAATCCACCAAAAATTGTTTCCCCAAATGTTATAGCCCTATTTTCTCTAAACCCAGTTGTAGTTAAAGCAGTAAGTACATTATTATTGATTTCTGTGGTTGCTGTGTCAGCCTGTAGATAGCTTATATCAATTATAGGAGCAGAACAATATCCTCTTATAAGTCCACTATCATTTATTTCTAAACCAGGTGGTAAGACTCCTTGTGATAACCTTATTGTTACCTGATTTGAACTTATTGGATTTGAAAAAGTTATTGGATATTCAATCCAAATACTGTCTAATGTGTTTATAATAGTTCCTTCAGGAATAGTAAAGGTAGGAACTGCCGAACCAGAAACAATCATAGTAAATGTTCTGTCTCTAATTACCCCATTGTTATCTGTAACACGAACATTAAATGAACTTGATATATCTTGGGCAACAATAGATGGTGTGCCGTAAATTAATCCTGTTTCTGTTATGTTTAAGCCATTTGGTAATGTACCAGCTACCACAGCATAAGATAAACTTGTAGCAGGACTTACAGGAGTTGCTGATAATTGTAAGGTCATTGGTATAAGTGATGGGTAAATACCCAATGACCCCGCAGGTGTATTCCATATTGGTTGAGCTAAACTATTACTAAAAGTAATATTAAATGATTTAGAACTAGAATTACTTAAGTTGTCTGTTGCTGTTACAGTTATTGTTACAATAGAAATTGATGAACTAGTTGGATTAACTATAGTCCCTACAATATAACCTGCATTTAAAAAAGTTAATCCGCTTGGTAATGCTCCGCCTGTAAGAGTGTATGTCACAGAAGTAGCAGGCAAAACTGCAGCAGCAATTAATTGAATATTAACAGAACTACCTGAATAAAAAGTCCCTAAATTATAACCTGTTTCCCAAATTGGTTTAGCCATATTATCCTTTTAGTATTAATAATGCTATATCGTAATGATGCTTTCTATCAGCTAATCCAATAGTACCACCATTTATTCTTTTTGTTAACCCTGTAAAATCATCTTTATCACAGTAAATGTTTAATTTATTTGTATCCCAAAACCATCCAGCACTTACAGCAGCACCTTCCGCAGTTTCTAAATAACTAACAGTTTCATCTAAAGACTTTCCAATACTATTAGAAAATTTTGTATAATTATCACGACCTGTAAGTTGTATAAGTCCTCTGCCACGAAACTTAAAACCATCTCCGCTTGATTCATCACCATTTTTCATACGGTTAGCATATACACGGTTAGCAATTTTTTCAGGTTGTCTTTCATATTGTTTTGCTAGTTCCTCGGTTGGAAAGTATTTTTTAAACGTTCCCATTAGTCCCTTGGCACTATAGTTAAGATTTTCCTTAGTAGCAGTAAATCCACCAGATTCATGTGCTGTTTGAGCTAAAAAGGCAGCAATTCTTTTAGGATTTTCTAACATATCATAATGTTTAGCAACATAATTTAAAGGATCAACAAAAGGCTGTAGTATAGCAGCCTTTGTTTTTGGACATATTTTTTGTAGTAAGTCTAATGTAATCATTCTTTGTCCTTATTCATACTATTTATAACATATTTTTTAAGTTCATCAATGGTTTGTTGCTGGGACTTGACAGCTTCAACGAGCAAAGCAATAATACCATTGTAAGATACAGTCTTTTTACCAGTTTCGGTTGTAGTAACAAGTTCAGGTAATACTTTTTCTACTTGTTGTGCTATAACACCAATGCTCTCTTTACCTGAATCCGCAAACTTAAATTTCCAACCTGTTAATCCATCTAATATTGTTAATGGGTCGTTAATTTGCTTAAAGTCTGTTTTTAGCATAATATCTGATAATGTATTAACATTTGTCGCTGCTAATTCACCTGTACTAGGATTGAAATAAAGTTTAGTTGTTGTGACCTTAGCAGTTTGAGCACTACCTGCTGCTGCTACCATTACAGGGTAGAAATTAGCATTTGTTGTTGTATCATCAGTAGCGTCAATTTGATTTGTACCACCTGATGATCCAGTTGTACCTTGTAGGCCTTGTATGGTCGTGCCTTGCACACCCTGTAAACCTTGGCTACCTTGTAATCCCTGTAAACTTTGAACACCTTGTAATCCTTGTGTACCCTGTCTTCCTTGTATTCCTTGTAGACCTTGTAGTCCTTGTGTACCTTGAACTCCTTGCCTACCTTGTGTACCTTGAAGACCTTGAGTGCCTTGTCTACCTTGAAGACCCTGTGTACCTTGAATACCCTGTAATCCTTGTGTTCCTTGTCTACCTTGTAATCCTTGAACACCTTGTAATCCTTGAACACCTTCTTGGTATAAAATTAATAGTAATGGAGCATTATTTGCGAATCCTGTTGACCCTACACCAGCTGAACTAGTTAAAGTAACAGGAATAGTAGCATACGCATTAGCTGTATTAGCATTAACAATCGTTACAGCACCAGTTAAGGTAAATACTTGATAGTCGCCACTACTTGCTTCAGCTTGTAGTCTAATTGTTTGGCCTGATTTTAGTCCTGCCAAGAACAACTCAACATCATCACCATTATTATCAAGATGGAATACATTAATTTGTGTCGCACTTGTTTGAGTAGCATTATTCCATAATAATTTACCTGATGGAGGTTGACCACTTGTTGATGTTGTATCTGCCAAATAATTAAAGAATGAACTAGATTGACCTGGAGCTCCTATATTACCTTGTAATCCCTGTAGTCCTTGAATACTTTGTAGTCCCTGAAGCCCTTGTAATCCCTGAAGCCCTTGTAGTCCTTGTAAACCTTGTGCTCCTTGTGTTCCTTGTGTTCCTTGTATTCCTTGTATTCCTTGAAGACCCTGAAGACCCTGTGTACCTTGAACACCTTGAACACCTTGAACACCTTGAACTCCTTGTGTTCCCTGTAGTCCTTGACTACCTTGAACACCTTGAACCCCTTGTATACCTTGTGTGCCTTGTATTCCTTGTGTTCCCTGTAGTCCTTGAATACCTTGCGTACCCTGAACCCCTTGTATACCTTGTGTGCCTTGTGTGCCTTGTGTTCCTTGTAGTCCTTGAACACCCTGAACGCCCTGAACCCCTTGTACACCTTGTACACCCTGTGTTCCCTGAATACCTTGTGTTCCCTGTAGTCCTTGAATACCTTGCGTGCCTTGAACCCCTTGTATACCTTGTGTGCCTTGTATTCCTTGTGTTCCCTGTAGTCCTTGAATACCTTGCGTACCCTGAACCCCTTGTATACCTTGTGTGCCTTGTGTGCCTTGTGTTCCCTGTAGTCCTTGTGTTCCTTGACTACCTTGAACACCTTGTATACCTTGTGTACCTTGAGCACCCTGTAGTCCCTGTAGTCCCTGTAAGCCCTGAACGCCCTGAACACCTTGTATACCTTGTACGCCCTGTGTTCCCTGAATACCTTGTGTTCCCTGTAGTCCTTGAATACCTTGTATACCCTGAACACCCTGAACACCCTGAACACCTTGTGTTCCTTGTATTCCTTGTGTTCCCTGTAGTCCTTGAATACCCTGAACGCCCTGAACGCCCTGAACACCTTGTATACCTTGTGTGCCTTGTATTCCTTGTGTTCCCTGTAGTCCTTGAATACCTTGAACGCCCTGAACACCTTGTATACCTTGTGTGCCTTGTATTCCTTGTGTTCCCTGTAGTCCTTGAATACCTTGAACTCCCTGAACCCCTTGTACACCTTGTACACCCTGTGTTCCCTGAATACCTTGTGTTCCCTGTAGTCCTTGAATACCCTGAACCCCTTGTATACCTTGTGTGCCTTGTGTTCCCTGAATACCTTGTGTTCCCTGTAGTCCTTGAATACCTTGAACGCCCTGAACCCCTTGTATACCTTGTGTCCCTTGTATTCCTTGCGTGCCTTGTAGTCCTTGAATACCCTGAACGCCCTGAACACCCTGAACACCTTGTGTCCCCTGTATTCCTTGTGTGCCTTGTATTCCTTGTGTGCCTTGAATTCCTTGAACTCCCTGAACACCTTGTGTCCCTTGTATTCCTTGTATTCCTTGTGTTCCCTGTAGTCCTTGAATACCCTGAACGCCCTGAACACCTTGTGTCCCTTGTGTCCCTTGTATTCCTTGTGTTCCCTGTAGTCCTTGAACACCCTGAACACCCTGAACACCCTGAACACCTTGTGTGCCTTGTATTCCTTGTGTTCCTTGTAGTCCTTGAACACCCTGAACACCCTGAACCCCTTGTATTCCCTGTGTGCCTTGTATTCCTTGTGTTCCTTGTAGTCCTTGAACACCCTGAACACCCTGAACACCCTGAACGCCTTGTGTCCCTTGTAGTCCTTGCGTGCCTTGTAGTCCTTGAATACCCTGAACACCCTGAACGCCTTGTGTCCCTTGTATTCCTTGCGTGCCTTGTAGTCCTTGAATACCCTGAACGCCCTGAACACCCTGAACCCCTTGTATTCCCTGTGTGCCTTGTATTCCTTGTGTTCCTTGTAGTCCTTGAACACCCTGAACACCCTGAACACCTTGTGTCCCTTGTATTCCTTGTATTCCTTGTGTTCCCTGTAGTCCTTGAATACCCTGAACACCCTGAACACCCTGAACGCCTTGTGTCCCTTGTATTCCTTGTGTTCCCTGTAGTCCTTGAACACCCTGAACACCCTGAACGCCCTGAACACCTTGTGTCCCCTGTATTCCTTGTGTGCCTTGTATTCCTTGTGTGCCTTGAACACCCTGAACACCCTGAACGCCCTGAACACCCTGAACACCCTGAACGCCCTGAACACCTTGTGTCCCTTGTATTCCTTGTGTCCCTTGTATTCCTTGCGTTCCTTGTACTCCTTGAATACCTTGCGTACCTTGAACACCCTGAACACCTTGTATTCCTTGTGTTCCCTGTAGTCCTTGAACACCCTGAACGCCCTGAACACCTTGAACCCCTTGTGTGCCTTGTATTCCTTGCGTACCTTGAACACCCTGAACACCTTGTGTCCCTTGTATACCTTGTGTCCCTTGTATTCCTTGCGTGCCTTGTAGTCCTTGAATACCTTGCGTACCTTGAACACCCTGAACACCTTGTGTGCCTTGTATTCCTTGAGTGCCTTGTAGCCCTTGAATACCTTGCGTACCTTGAACACCTTGTACACCTTGTGTGCCTTGTATTCCTTGAGTGCCTTGTATCCCTTGAATACCTTGAACACCCTGAACACCCTGAACACCCTGAACACCTTGTATTCCTTGTGTCCCTTGTATTCCTTGTATTCCTTGTAGTCCTTGAACACCCTGAACACCCTGAACACCTTGTGTTCCCTGTAGTCCTTGAATACCCTGAACGCCTTGAACACCTTGTGTGCCCTGTACTCCTTGTATTCCTTGCGTGCCTTGTACTCCCTGAACGCCCTGAACGCCCTGAACGCCCTGAATACCTTGTGTGCCTTGTACTCCTTGTATTCCTTGTGTTCCCTGTATTCCTTGAACACCTTGTGTGCCTTGTACTCCTTGTATTCCTTGCGTTCCTTGTACTCCTTGAACACCTTGCGTACCCTGAACACCCTGAACACCTTGTGTGCCTTGTGTGCCTTGTGTGCCTTGTATTCCTTGCGTGCCTTGAATACCTTGTGTGCCTTGTACTCCTTGAATACCTTGTGTGCCTTGTACTCCTTGAATACCTTGTGTGCCTTGAATACCTTGCGTACCTTGAACACCTTGAACACCTTGTGTGCCTTGTGTGCCTTGTATTCCTTGCGTGCCTTGTATTCCTTGTACTCCTTGAGTACCTTGTATTCCTTGAATACCTTGTGTACCCTGAACACCCTGAACACCTTGAATGCCCTGTGTACCTTGTAGTCCTTGAATCCCTTGTGTTCCTTGTGTTCCTTGAACACCTTGAACACCCTGAACGCCTTGTGTCCCTTGTATTCCTTGTGTACCTTGTATTCCTTGTGTTCCCTGTGTACCTTGTATTCCTTGAATACCTTGTGTACCCTGAACGCCCTGAATACCCTGAACACCTTGTGTACCCTGAACACCCTGAACACCTTGTGTACCCTGAACACCCTGAATGCCTTGTGTACCTTGTATTCCTTGTGTACCTTGTATTCCTTGTGTACCCTGTATTCCTTGTGTTCCCTGTGTACCTTGTATTCCCTGAACACCTTGTGTACCCTGAACGCCCTGAATACCCTGAATACCTTGTGTACCCTGAACACCCTGAACACCCTGAATGCCTTGTGTACCTTGTATTCCTTGTGTACCTTGTGTACCTTGTATTCCTTGAATACCTTGTGTTCCTTGCGTACCTTGAATACCCTGAACACCTTGTATACCTTGAACGCCCTGTGTCCCTTGTATTCCCTGTGTACCTTGTATTCCTTGAACCCCTTGTGTCCCTTGTATTCCTTGAACACCTTGTGTCCCCTGTACTCCTTGAACCCCCTGAACTCCTTGTGTACCTTGTATTCCCTGTGTTCCTTGAAGTCCTTGTGTACCCTGTGTTCCTTGTACTCCTTGAACGCCCTGAATACCCTGTGTACCTTGTACTCCTTGTGTTCCTTGTAATCCTTGAACTCCTTGAACTCCTTGTGTACCTTGAACTCCTTGAACTCCTTGTGTACCTTGAACTCCTTGAACTCCTTGTGTACCTTGTAGCCCTTGTGTTCCTTGTACTCCCTGTATTCCTTGAATACCTTGTGTACCTTGTGTTCCTTGTGTTCCTTGTGTTCCTTGTACTCCCTGTATTCCTTGTAATCCTTGTGTTCCTTGAACGCCCTGTATACCTTGAATACCTTGTAGTCCTTGTAGTCCTTGAACACCTTGTAATCCTTGTGTTCCTTGAACGCCCTGTGTACCTTGTACTCCTTGTATGCCTTGTGTACCCTGTGTTCCTTGTAGTCCTTGTGTACCTTGAAGTCCTTGTGTACCTTGAATACCCTGTAGTCCTTGTGTACCTTGAACACCTTGTGTACCTTGAACACCCTGTGTACCTTGGGCACCCTGTAATCCTTGTGTGCCTTGTACTCCTTGTATTCCTTGCGTGCCTTGAATACCTTGTACTCCTTGAACACCTTGTATGCCTTGAGCGCCTTGAAGTCCTTGTGTACCTTGTACTCCCTGTAATCCCTGTAATCCCTGTAATCCCTGTGATCCCTGTAGGCCCTGAACACCTTGGACCCCTTGTGTACCCTGAACACCTTGTAACCCTTGTGTTCCTTGAACTCCTTGTAGTCCTTGTGTTCCTTGAACTCCTTGTGTTCCTTGAACTCCTTGTAGTCCTTGTGTTCCTTGAACTCCTTGTGTTCCTTGAATACCTTGTAGTCCTTGTGTACCTTGTAGTCCTTGTAGTCCCTGTGTTCCTTGAACGCCTTGTAGCCCTTGTATACCCTGTGTTCCTTGAAGTCCTTGTGTACCTTGAATACCCTGTGTTCCTTGTACTCCTTGACCCCCCTGAACACCTTGAACACCTTGTATTCCTTGTATTCCTTGAACTCCTTGAACTCCTTGTAATCCCTGTATTCCCTGTGTTCCTTGAAGTCCTTGTGTGCCTTGAACTCCTTGTAATCCTTGTGTGCCTTGAACACCTTGTAATCCCTGTGTTCCCTGTGTTCCTTGAACACCCTGTAGTCCTTGTGTACCCTGTAGTCCTTGTGTACCCTGTAGTCCTTGTATTCCTTGTGTTCCTTGTGTTCCTTGTGTTCCCTGTATTCCTTGTGTACCTTGTGTTCCTTGAAGTCCTTGTGTACCTTGTGTTCCTTGAACGCCTTGAACTCCCTGTGTTCCCTGTATTCCCTGTAGTCCTTGTGTACCTTGAACTCCCTGTATACCTTGAATACCTTGAACTCCCTGTGTACCCTGAACACCTTGAAGACCCTGTAGTCCTTGTGTACCCTGAACACCTTGAACACCCTGTGTACCTTGAACTCCCTGCAGTCCTTGGGTGCCTTGTGTGCCCTGAACGCCCTGTGTACCTTGAACACCCTGTAGTCCCTGTGTACCTTGAACACCCTGTAGTCCCTGTGTACCTTGTACGCCTTGTAGTCCCTGTGTTCCTTGTACTCCTTGAACTCCTTGTGTACCTTGTGTACCTTGAAGACCCTGTAGCCCTTGTGTTCCTTGTACTCCTTGAACACCCTGTGTACCTTGTACTCCTTGTGTACCCTGAACACCTTGAAGACCCTGTAGCCCTTGTGTTCCTTGTACTCCTTGAACACCTTGTAATCCCTGTGTACCTTGAACGCCTTGAACGCCTTGAACGCCTTGTGTACCTTGTGTCCCTTGAACGCCTTGTAGTCCTTGTATACCTTGAACTCCTTGTGTTCCTTGTAGTCCTTGTGTACCTTGTGTTCCTTGAACGCCTTGTAGTCCCTGTGTTCCTTGTAGTCCTTGTGTACCTTGTACTCCTTGAACTCCTTGTGTACCTTGTACTCCTTGAACTCCTTGTGTACCTTGTAATCCTTGAACTCCTTGTGTACCTTGAACACCTTGTGTTCCCTGTGAACCCTGTACACCTTGTATACCTTGAACACCTTGTACTCCTTGTACTCCTTGAATACCTTGAACGCCCTGAACACCTTGTGTGCCTTGGATTCCTTGTGTGCCTTGTATTCCTTGAATACCTTGAACGCCCTGTACACCTTGTACACCCTGTGTACCTTGAACACCTTGTGTACCTTGTACTCCTTGAACACCTTGTGTACCTTGAATACCTTGTGTACCTTGTACTCCTTGTACTCCTTGCGTGCCTTGCGTGCCTTGTATTCCTTGCGTGCCTTGTATTCCTTGAATACCTTGAACGCCCTGAACACCTTGTGTGCCTTGTATTCCTTGTGTGCCTTGAATACCTTGTGTACCTTGAAGTCCTTGTAGACCTTGTACTCCTTGTACGCCTTGAACACCCTGTAATCCTTGTGTACCTTGAAGTCCTTGTGTACCTTGGACTCCTTGTGTTCCTTGTGTTCCTTGAACACCCTGAATGCCCTGTGTTCCTTGTATTCCCTGTGTTCCCTGTGTTCCCTGTGTTCCCTGTGTACCTTGTAGTCCTTGAATACCTTGTGTACCCTGAATACCCTGAACGCCTTGTGTACCTTGAACACCCTGTAGTCCTTGTGTACCTTGAACACCCTGTAATCCTTGTGTACCTTGAACACCCTGTGTACCTTGAACACCCTGTGTACCTTGAATACCTTGTAGTCCTTGTGTACCTTGCGTACCTTGAATACCCTGAACGCCTTGTATACCCTGAACGCCCTGAATGCCCTGAATGCCCTGTGTTCCTTGTATTCCCTGTGTCCCTTGTATTCCTTGTACTCCTTGAGTTCCTTGTACTCCTTGAAGTCCTTGAGTTCCTTGTGTTCCTTGAAGTCCTTGTGTGCCTTGTATTCCCTGTGTTCCTTGTGTGCCTTGTATTCCCTGTGTTCCTTGTAGTCCTTGAATGCCCTGAATACCCTGTGCACCTTGAACACCTTGAACACCTTGAACACCTTGTGTTCCTTGTAGTCCTTGAATACCTTGTGTTCCCTGTGAACCCTGTACACCTTGTGTACCTTGTGTTCCTTGAATGCCTTGTAGTCCTTGTGTACCCTGTGTACCTTGAAGACCTTGTACTCCTTGTACTCCTTGTAGGCCCTGAATGCCTTGTGTTCCTTGAACACCCTGTAATCCTTGTGTTCCTTGAACGCCTTGTGTACCTTGAACACCCTGTAGTCCTTGTGTACCTTGAACACCCTGTAGTCCTTGTGTACCTTGAACACCCTGTAGTCCTTGTGTACCTTGAACACCCTGTGTACCTTGTACACCCTGTGTACCTTGAACACCCTGTGTACCTTGAACACCTTGTAGTCCTTGTGTACCTTGAGCACCCTGTAGTCCCTGTAGTCCCTGTAAGCCCTGAACGCCTTGGACGCCTTGTGTACCTTGAAGACCTTGTAGTCCTTGTGTACCTTGAAGACCTTGTAGTCCTTGTGTACCTTGAAGACCTTGTGTACCTTGAACTCCTTGTGTACCTTGAACTCCTTGTAGTCCCTGAACACCTTGTAGTCCTTGTGTTCCTTGAACACCTTGTATTCCTTGTGTTCCTTGAACTCCTTGTGTTCCTTGAATACCTTGTAGTCCCTGTGTACCTTGTGTACCTTGTAGTCCCTGAATACCTTGTAGTCCTTGTGTACCTTGAATACCCTGTGTTCCTTGTACTCCTTGAATCCCCTGAATACCTTGTAGTCCTTGTATTCCTTGACTACCTTGAACGCCTTGTAGTCCTTGTATTCCTTGTGTTCCTTGAAGTCCTTGTGTTCCTTGAACTCCCTGTATTCCTTGACTACCTTGAATGCCTTGTAGTCCTTGTATTCCTTGTGTTCCTTGTGTTCCTTGAAGTCCTTGTGTTCCTTGAACTCCCTGTAGTCCTTGTGTACCTTGTGTACCTTGAACGCCCTGTAAGCCCTGTGTACCTTGTAGACCCTGTGTTCCTTGTACGCCTTGTACGCCTTGTAGCCCTTGTGTACCTTGAACGCCCTGCAGACCTTGTACGCCCTGAACACCTTGAACACCTTGTGTACCCTGAATACCTTGTGTTCCTTGAACTCCTTGTAGACCTTGTGTACCTTGTACGCCTTGAACACCCTGTGTACCTTGAACTCCCTGAAGACCTTGTGTTCCTTGAGTTCCTTGTGTTCCTTGTGTTCCTTGAACACCTTGAAGTCCTTGTGTTCCTTGAACACCTTGAAGTCCTTGTGTTCCCTGAATACCTTGTGTACCTTGAACACCTTGTGTACCTTGAACACCTTGTGTACCTTGAACACCTTGTGTACCTTGAACACCTTGTGTACCTTGAATACCTTGTAGCCCTTGTGTACCTTGAACACCTTGTAGCCCTTGTGTACCTTGAACGCCTTGTGTACCTTGTGTGCCTTGAACGCCTTGTAAACCTTGTATGCCTTGAACACCTTGCGTACCCTGAACGCCTTGTGTACCTTGTAAACCTTGTGTGCCCTGTACGCCTTGTGTGCCCTGTACGCCTTGTGTTCCTTGAACTCCTTGTGTTCCTTGTGTTCCTTGAACTCCTTGTGTACCTTGAACTCCTTGTGTTCCCTGAATACCTTGTGTTCCTTGAACTCCTTGTAGACCTTGTGTTCCCTGAATACCTTGTAGCCCTTGTGTACCTTGAACACCTTGTGTACCTTGTACACCTTGTGTTCCCTGAATACCTTGTGTTCCCTGAATACCTTGTGTTCCTTGTGTTCCTTGTGTTCCTTGAACACCTTGTGTACCCTGAACTCCTTGTGTTCCTTGGACTCCCTGTAGTCCTTGTGTGCCTTGAACGCCCTGTAGACCTTGTGTGCCCTGTACGCCCTGTAGACCTTGTGTGCCCTGTACGCCTTGTAAGCCTTGTAGTCCCTGTGTACCTTGAACTCCTTGTGTACCCTGTAACCCTTGAGTTCCTTGTGTACCTTGAACGCCTTGTAGTCCCTGTGTTCCTTGAACGCCTTGTAGTCCCTGTGTTCCTTGAACGCCCTGTAGACCTTGTATGCCTTGACTACCCTGTAACCCTTGAACTCCTTGAACTCCTTGTGTTCCTTGCAAGCCTTGTATACCTTGTATTCCTTGTGTGCCTTGTGTACCTTGACTGCCCTGAACACCCTGAACACCTTGAAGTCCTTGTGTGCCTTGAATACCTTGTGTACCTTGAAGTCCTTGTAGACCTTGTGTGCCCTGTACGCCTTGAACACCCTGTAATCCTTGTGTACCTTGAAGTCCTTGTGTCCCTTGGACTCCTTGTGTACCTTGAACGCCTTGTAGTCCTTGTGTTCCTTGCGTTCCTTGTATTCCCTGTGTGCCTTGAACACCTTGCGTTCCTTGTATTCCCTGTAGACCTTGTGTTCCTTGTGTTCCCTGTAGACCTTGTGTTCCTTGTGTTCCTTGAATACCCTGTATACCTTGTAGTCCCTGTGTGCCTTGTAGTCCTTGTGTTCCTTGAACTCCCTGTGTACCTTGTAGGCCTTGAATACCTTGTGTACCTTGTAGACCTTGTGTACCTTGAACTCCTTGTGTTCCTTGTGTTCCTTGAACGCCCTGTAGTCCTTGTGTGCCTTGTACTCCTTGTGTGCCTTGTACTCCTTGTGTACCTTGAACACCCTGTGTTCCTTGTAATCCTTGTGTACCTTGAACACCCTGTGTACCTTGAACACCCTGTGTACCTTGAACTCCTTGTGTACCTTGTGTACCTTGAACGCCCTGTAATCCTTGTGTACCTTGAACACCCTGTAATCCTTGTGTTCCTTGAACGCCCTGTGTACCTTGAATACCTTGTAGTCCTTGTGTACCTTGAACTCCCTGTAGTCCTTGTGCTCCTTGAACACCTTGTAGTCCTTGTGTACCTTGAACACCCTGTGTACCTTGAATACCTTGTAGTCCTTGTGTACCCTGTAGTCCTTGTGTTCCTTGAATACCCTGTAATCCTTGTGTTCCTTGAATACCCTGTAATCCTTGTGTACCTTGAACACCCTGTAATCCTTGTGTACCCTGTAGTCCTTGTGTTCCTTGAATACCCTGTAGTCCTTGTGTTCCTTGAATACCCTGTAGTCCTTGTGTTCCTTGAATACCCTGTGTCCCTTGAACACCCTGTGTACCTTGAGCGCCTTGGACCCCTTGTGTTCCTTGAATACCTTGTAGTCCCTGTACGCCCTGAACGCCTTGGACCCCTTGTGTTCCTTGAATACCTTGTAGTCCTTGTGTACCTTGGAGACCTTGTGTACCTTGAACACCTTGTATTCCTTGTGTTCCTTGAATACCTTGTGTTCCTTGAATGCCTTGTAGTCCCTGTGTACCTTGTGTACCTTGTAGTCCCTGTGTACCTTGAACGCCTTGTAGTCCCTGAATACCTTGTAGTCCTTGTGTACCTTGAATACCCTGTGTTCCTTGTACTCCTTGAACCCCCTGAATACCTTGTAGTCCTTGTATTCCTTGACTACCTTGAACGCCTTGTAATCCTTGTGTACCCTGTAGTCCTTGTGTTCCTTGTGTTCCTTGAACACCCTGTAGTCCTTGTGTTCCTTGTGTTCCTTGAACACCCTGTAGTCCTTGTGTACCCTGTAGTCCTTGTGTACCTTGTAATCCTTGTGTTCCTTGTAATCCTTGTGTTCCTTGTACGCCCTGTAGTCCTTGTGTACCTTGAACTCCCTGTGTTCCCTGTAGTCCTTGTGTACCTTGAACTCCCTGTGTACCTTGAATACCTTGAACTCCCTGTGTTCCTTGTGTTCCTTGTACTCCTTGAACACCCTGTGTACCTTGTACTCCTTGAACACCCTGTGTACCTTGTACTCCTTGTGTACCTTGTAGCCCTTGCGTACCCTGTAGCCCTTGTGTACCTTGTACTCCCTGTGTACCTTGAATACCCTGTGTCCCTTGAACACCCTGTAAGCCCTGAACGCCTTGGACCCCCTGTGTCCCTTGAATACCTTGTAGTCCCTGTACGCCCTGAACGCCTTGGACCCCTTGTGTTCCTTGAATACCTTGTAGCCCTTGTGTACCTTGTA
>Ga0214917_10002559_pt1 | contig 21937 bp, 20 predicted proteins | sample LL_1208_BB_MetaG_FD_177983 | JGI IMG/M metagenome (GOLD analysis project Ga0214917, IMG submission 177983) | Freshwater microbial communities from Lake Lanier, Atlanta, Georgia, United States - LL_1208_BB | ecosystem: Environmental > Aquatic > Freshwater > Lake | place: USA: Georgia | collected...
TCGATCACGAGGCGAACACCCGCCTCCTTTGCGGCCCCCGCCGCCTCGATGGGATGCACCGCCTCGATCGCGCCCACCGCTGCCACAATTCCCGTAAACATCGCGCTTCACCCCACTGACTGTTGACGAAAACGGGCGAGGATGCGCAGATCCTCGCCCACCCGATCGACCGCATGAAACTGCAGAGCGAGCCGGTCGTCGAGCGACGGCGGGGCTGCCATCTTGAACATGGCGCGCGCCTCACCCAACAGACTTGGGGCGAGATACACCAATAGCTCGTCGACGACGCCCGCCGACACCAACGACGCATTCAAGGCGGCCCCCGCCTCGACGTGCACTTCGTTTAAACCGCGCTGCGCGAGCGCATCCATGAGGGCCCGCAAATCGACCTTGCCGTTCGGGGCCCGCGAGATCGCACACAACTCAACGCCATGGTCTTGGAGCAGACGCGCTTTCTCTGCCAAGGCGCCGTCTTGCAGCCACTGCGGCTCGAGCGCGTGGACCAGCAAGAGCCCTCCTGCGCGTACGAGCTTGGCCTGCGGATCGATCTCCAGACGGCTGTCAATGACGATGCGTAAGGGCTGACGCAAAGACCCCGGTACCGTCGCCGGCAGCGTCCAATCACGGATCGTCAGCCGGGGGTCATCGGCTCGAACCGTTCCAATCCCCGTCAAGATCGCGCACGCCCGAGCGCGCCACGCATGGCCATCCGCACGCGCAGCCGCGCTCGTGATCCACTGACTGCGCCCGTCGGGCAGCGCCGTCGCACCGTCGAGGCTCGCGGCAAGCTTGAGCCGAACCCAAGGGCGCCCGCGTGTCATGCGGGCACAAAATCCCAGATTCAGTTCGCGCGCCTCGCGCTCGAGCACGCCGCAGCGCACCTCGATGCCCGCTGCACGCAGTTGCGCGAGCCCGCGCCCGGCAACCAAGGGATTGGGGTCTTCCATTGCCACCACCACGCGCTTGACCCCGGCCGCGATCAATGCGGGCGCGCAGGGGGGCGTACGACCTTCGTGGGCGCAAGGTTCGAGCGTCACATACACGGTTGCGCCCCGTGCGGCCGCCCCAGCTTGGCGCAGGGCAATTACCTCCGCGTGGGGCTCACCGGCGCGCAGGTGCCAGCCCTCGCCGAGCAAGCGCCCGCCCGAGTCACCCTGAGGCGCATTCGGGGTCGATCCGGCCCCTATCTGCAGCGCGCCGCCATCGGGAGCCACCACGACGCAGCCCACGCGCGGGTTCGGGGTTGTGGTCCACAGACCGTTCGCAGCGAGGGCGAGCGCGCGCTCCATCCAATCGTGATCGGCTTCGCTCAGCATCGGCACCTCAGTCAGATAGGGGTTGGGCAACGCGGTCAACGGCCCGCAAGACCGTCCGGGCGCACTTCCTGAATGATTTCCGCGAACTCGTCTAAGTGTTCAAAATTGCGATAAACCGAGGCAAACCGGACATAGCCGACTTTATCGAGCCGCCGCAGCTCGCGCATGACCAACTCGCCGATCCGCTCGCTGCGCACCTCGCGTGCCCCTGAACTCAACAACGCTTCCTCGATGCGGGCGATGGCGGCGTCGATCGACTCCGCGGAAACCGGCCGTTTGCGCAGGGCGAGAACGATCGAACCCCGCAGCTTGGCGGTTTCAAATTCAACGCGCGCGCCGTTTTTCTTGACCACCGCCGGGAGCGTTAACTCGACCCGCTCATACGTGGTGAATCGCTTGTCGCAACCGGGGCAACGGCGGCGACGCCGCGTGACGTCGCCGTCATCCGAGGAACGCGTTTCGGCAACCTGGGTATCGGGCTGGGCACAAAATGGGCAGCGCACAAAAAGGTCGCGGGTCGGTCAGTTTCGATAAACCGGGAAGCGCGCCGTCAAAGCCGCCACATCGGCGCGCACGCGCGCCAAAACGCTCTCATCGTTCGGCGCATCCAACACGTCGGCGATCAGATGACCGGTCGCGACCGCTTCGGCCGTCCCAAATCCACGCGTCGTCATCGCCGGTGATCCCAGCCGGATGCCACTCGTGACAAATGGCTTTTCTGGATCATGCGGAATCGCGTTTTTGTTCACCGTGATGTGGACGCTACCCAACAAAGCTTCAGCGGCCTTACCCGTGATGTTCTTGGGGCGCAAATCGACCAGCATGACGTGGCTCTCGGTACGCCCCGACACGATGCGCAAACCCCGCGCCACCAGTGTCTCGGCCAGCGCACGCGCGTTGTCGAGCACGCCCTGTTGATAGCGCACGAAAGCGGGCTGGAGCGCCTCGCCAAAGGCCGCGGCCTTAGCCGCAATCACGTGCATCAAGGGGCCGCCCTGCAGGCCCGGGAAAATCGCGCTGTTGATCGCCTTTTCGTGCTCGGCCTTCATCAACAAAATGCCGCCGCGCGGTCCGCGCAGGCTTTTGTGGGTGGTTGAGCTCACTACGTCGGCAAATGGCACGGGGTTGGGGTACAGCCCTGCTGCAATGAGGCCCGAGTAATGGGCCATATCGACCAGCAAAATCGCGCCGATCGCCTTCGCAACCTTCGAGAAACGCTCAAAATCGATCCGCAAGGAATACGCCGAGGCCCCCGCGATGATCAGGCGCGGACGGTGTTCGTGCGCCAAGCGCTCCATGGCGTCGTAATCGATCGCCTCTTGGGCGTCCAAGCCGTAGGAGACGACCTTGAACCACTTGCCCGACAAATTGAGCGGCATGCCATGCGTGAGGTGCCCCCCCTCGGCCAAGGACATCCCCATGATGGTGTCGCCCGGCTGACAAAACGCCAGGAGCACGGCCTGGTTGGCCTGCGAGCCCGAATTGGGCTGCACATTCGCGGCCTCGGCGCCATAGAGCCGCCGCAGACGATCGATGGCCAACTGTTCGACCACATCAACATGCTCGCAACCGCCGTAGTAGCGCTTGCCGGGGTAGCCCTCGGCGTACTTGTTCGTGAGTTGCGAGCCCTGGGCCTGCAGCACCGCAGGGGAAGCATAATTTTCGGAAGCGATCAGCTCGATGTGGTCTTCCTGGCGCTGATTTTCCGCTTCCATCACCCGCCAGAGTTCGGGGTCGGTTTGGCCGAGAGTTTGCGAGCGGTCGAACATGACAAATTCCAAGAAGAAAAAAGCCGGCTCGGAGCCGCGGCCCGAACCAAAATCGAATTATAGGTCGTCGCCCCGCGGTCGCGCCTGCACCAGGTGGGCGGTGTCGGCCCACACGGCAACGCGCCAGCGCCCATCCGAGAACTCGAGAACGTTGCGCGCGGCGTTGAGGGTTTCGTGTTCGCGAGGCGCCTCCAGCGCGAGATCAGCCGCGTGCCGGTAGGCCATGTCTAAGACCCCGCCGTGGGTCACCGCGATGACGCGCCAAACCCGGTCGCCCGCGTCGCTGGCTGCGGGAGGGGCATCGACACCTGCGGCGAGCTCCGCGAGAAGCGATTCCAGCCAACCCCGCACGCGCCGTTGAAAGTCGCTCAGGATTTCTCCCTCCGGAGGTCCCCAGCTCGGGTCGCGGGCCTGCCAGCGCGACCATTCTTCAGGCCAGCGCTGCGGAATATCCGCGTAATGAACGCCCTCAAAAACCCCAAAGTGGCGCTCGCGCAAGCGCGAATCGAGCCGCGGCGCAAGCCCCGTCGCCTGCGCAATCGCGGCCGCCGTTTGGGCCGCGCGGGTCTGATCGCTCGACCAGAGCTGATCAAAACCGAAAGCCCGCGAATCGGGTAACTCGACGCCGGCGCCGCGATGGCGCTCGGCGAGCGCGGCGCCAATCGCCGCCGCTTGCGCAAGCCCATTTGCGTTAAGCCCGATATCGATCGACCCTTGAATGCGACGCACGGCATTCCAATCCGTCTCGCCGTGACGCACGAGCGTCAGTTCGAGCCGGACGTCTGGCTCCTGGCCGGCGTTAGGCACCGAGCACCACGCGGGCAAAACGCCGTTTACCAACTTGTACGACGTAAGTTCCAGCGGCCAAGCGCAACGCGCGATCCTCGATCACAACCCCGTCCACCCGCACGCCGCGCTGTTCAATGGCGCGTTGTGCCTCGGCACCCGAGGTGACGAGCTGGGCCTGGCGGAGCAGTTGCTGCAGTCCCATGGGGGCACCATTCAAAACGACCTCCTCGAGGTCTTCCGGGATCGCGTGGCCCCGAAAACGCGCATCAAAATCTTCCTGTGCCTGCTGCGCTGCGGCGGCCGAGTGAAAGCGCGTGACGAGCTCGGCGGCGAGCTGGCATTTCACGTCGCGCGGATTGCGCCCGGCCTCGACCGCTTGACGCAACTGTGCGAGCTCGGCCAGTGACACCGACGACACGAGCTCGTACCAGTTCCACATCAGAGAATCGGATATCGACATCACCTTGCCAAACATCTCGCCCGGGGCGTCGGTGATCCCCACCGTGTTGCCCTTGGACTTGGACATTTTTTCGCTGCCGTCCAAGCCCACCAGCAGCGGCATCGTCAGAATGCACTGGGGCTCTTGGCCATATTCTTTCTGAAGCTCGCGCCCCACCAACAGGTTGAAGGTTTGGTCGGTCCCGCCAAGTTCGAGGTCCGACTCCAAAGCCACGGAGTCATAGCCCTGCATCAAGGGATAGAGCAGCTCGTGCACCGAAATCGGCACGCCGCCGCGGTAGCGACGAGTGAAATCATCGCGCTCGAGCATCCGCGCAAGCGTGTAGCGCGCCGCCAGTTGAATCATTCCGCGCGCACCGAGGGCGTCACACCATTCGGAGTTGTAACGAATCTCGGTTCGTTCGGGGTCCAGCACCAAACTGGCCTGTCGATAGTAGGTGGCCGCGTTGGCCTCGATCTGTTCACGCGTGAGCGGTGGCCGCGTCGTGTTGCGTCCGGAAGGGTCGCCGATGGTGGCGGTAAAGTCCCCAATCAGAAAAATCACGGTATGCCCCAGGTCTTGCAGCTGGCGCATTTTGTTGAGCACAACGGTGTGCCCCAAATGCAAATCGGGCGCGGTCGGGTCCAGCCCCAGTTTGATTCGCAGCGGTTTTTTTTCGCGTGCACTGCGTTCGAGCTTGCGCGCAAACTCGGCTTCGACCAACAACTCGTGGGCGCCGCGTCGTGCAACGGCAAGCGCCGCCGAGACAGCTTCGGGCAGGGCAGCGGCAGCAGGTGAGACGTCGGGCATAACAGAGTTCAAGGCAAAGTTGATTGAGGGGGCAGGCTTTAGGGGAAACGTTTTCGGTGCAACCGGGCGTCTCACGCTCGCAAGCCGAGGCCATCTTCGGCTATTATCCGCAGTCGTCCAACGAAAGCTCAAATTCTGCGTGGTACAGCTGACTCGTAAGCAACGCCTTTCGCTCGTCGTTTTCGCCCTCTGCTCCCTGGGCGCTGCGACCGCATTTTCGGTCGCGCCGCCGAGCCTGGACGCGGACGCGCCGGCCCCCGCCACCATCGTCGAGGCGCTCCCCGTTGACGCGCCGGTGATTGGCGCGACCGATTCGGCGATCTTCCATCGCCAGGAACGGATTCAGCGTGGCGACACTCTGGCGCTCGTGTTGCAGCGTCTGGGCGCGCAAGACCCCGCTTTTCTTGCCTTCGCGCGCCAGGACAAGGCCGCGCGTCAGCTCTTGCAGCTGCGCCCGGGCCGCTCGGTCTCGGCCGAGCTCGACCGCGCGGGCCGTATTCGTCGATTCTCCGCGCTCGTGGAGACCTCGAGCCGGGACGCCCGAGCCAGCGCGAACGATGAGGACGAGGACGCCGCCGACGACTCGCGCAGCCTGCGGGGCGCGACCCGTCTGAGTGCCGCGCGCCGTGTGCTGATCACGCGCACGGCCGGCGATGAGTCCGCTGGCAAGGGCTCGTCGGATCGTTTGTTTGTTGCACGCGACGAGGCCGTGCGGATCGAGCGCTCGCTCGAAATGCGCGGCTTCGAAATCCGCACTTCGCTTTTTTCGGCCACCGACGAAGCCGGGATCCCGGATCCGGTCGCCACTCAGGTCGCCGAAATTCTCGGCGGTGACCTCGACTTTCATCGCGACTTGCGCCGTGGGGACTCGGTGCGTGTCGTGTGGGAATCGCTGCGCGTTGCCGATGGCTTGGAAGGCGCGGTTGCCGGACGTGTGCTGGCGGTCGAGATGGTCCACCAAAACCGGAAATTTCAAGCGATCTGGTTTGACCGTGGGAACGGCCGCGGCGATTACTACACCGGCCAAGGCCGCAGCATGCGCAAGGCCTTTCTGCGCTCCCCGCTGGAGTTCTCGCGGGTGTCTTCGGGATTTTCCACATCGCGTCTGCATCCGATTCATCAGGACTGGCGGGCCCATCGCGGCGTCGACTATTCCGCGCCATCGGGCACCCGCGTGCGCGCCGTTGCGGACGGCGTGGTGGAATCGATGGGGCGCAAAAACGGCTACGGCAATGTCCTTGCCATCCAGCACCCTAACCGCACGACCTCGCTCTACGCGCACTTGAGCGGCTTCGGACCCAATTTGCGCCCGGGAAGCCGGATCAGCCAGGGCGATTTGGTGGGCTTTGTCGGCGCCACCGGATGGGCAACCGGACCGCACCTGCACTACGAATTCATCGTCGACGGCACACACGTCGACCCATTGAAGGTCGCCCTGCCGAATGCAGTCGGCATCTCCGCCGGGGAAATGGCGCCGTTTCGCTCGCAGGCCGACGGCTATCTGCGCCGTATCGCTCTGCTGTCGACGCCGCGGCTCGCGCGATTTGAGTGAACCCGCGGTCCAACGCGACAGCGCCCCGGATCTTTATTGGGTTGATGTCGGGAACGAGTCTCGACGCTGTTGACGGTCTGCTGGTGGAGTTTTCTGCCGGCTCAACGTCCCAACTGCCCGCCCCTGCTGCGCCGCTGGCTCAGCCTACTCCGCTGCAACTCAGCGCACTCGGCTTTGCCAGCCGACCGCTTACGGGCTCCCTGCGCGAGCAACTCTTCGCCTTGCAGGCTCCGGGCCCCGACGAATTGGCCCGTGCCGCGCTCGCCGCCAACAGCCTGAGCGACCTTTACGCAGACGTGGTCAGCGACCTGATCGCCGCAGCGGGGTTCAAGGCCTCGCAGATTCGCGCGCTCGGTGCCCATGGGCAGACGGTGCGGCACCGCCCTGAACTCGGCTACACGATCCAGCTGTTGGCGCCGGCCCGGTTGGCCGAGCGCTGTGGCATCGATGTGGTCGCTGATTTTCGCTCCGCCGATATTGCGGCTGGCGGTCAGGGAGCGCCGCTGGTGCCCGCCTTTCACGCTGCTCTGTTCGATGCGCCCGGCCGGGCGCGCGCCATCGTCAATCTGGGAGGTATCGGCAACGTGACCCGGCTGGACGGCTTGGGCGGCGTCAGCGGCCACGACACAGGCCCCGCCAACGTTTTGCTCGACGCCTGGTGCCAACGTCACACCGGCGCACCGTATGACGACGAGGGTCAGTGGGGAGCCGAAGGCACCGTCGACTCTGAACTCCTCGCGCGCTGCCTCGCCGAACCCTGGTTTGCCCGCCCCGGGCCGCGCAGCACGGGCCGCGATTTGTTTGGACTACGCTGGCTCGAAGAACGCCTCACCGGGCAGGAACGCGCCCAAGATGTGCAGGCTAGCTTGGTTGCGCTCACGACCGAAACGGTCCGCCGTGCCTGCTTTGGTGCCGACTCCATTTACGTCTGTGGCGGCGGCTCCCGCAACGGCGCCTTGATGCGGGCGCTGCGCGCGGCGTGCGCACCGGTGCCCGTCAGCACCACCGATGCCTTGGGTTTACCGGCGCAGGCCGTCGAGGCCGCGGCTTTTGCATGGTTGGCCCGCGAGCGCATCGACGGCCGCCCTGCAGGGCGCAGCCGCGTCACCGGTGCGCGCGGCGACCGCGTGCTGGGTGCGATTTGGCCCGCGCACGCACCAACGGACTCTTCATCGACGTTCTTTTAACCGAACTGCTTGAAACCGACGGTCCGTTCAACGCCGGACACTATATCGACGGACCGGCTGGCGGCATCAAAGATGCCCAGCAAATGGCCCTAGGCGGAGAACGACGAGCCACAGCCACAGGTGGTGGTGGCGTTGGGGTTACGGATCACGAACTGCGAGCCTTCAAGGTCTTCTTTGTAGTCGATCTCGGCGCCCACGAGGTACTGCAGGCTCATGGCGTCGATGAGTAACTGCACGCCGTTTTTGTCCATCACGGTGTCGTCGTCATTGATCGATTCGTCGAAGGTGAATCCGTATTGAAAACCAGAACAGCCTCCGCCCTGGACGAAGACTCGAAGTTTCAGATCCGGATTGCCTTCTTCGTCGATCAGCAAGCGCACTTTACCGGCCGCACTATCCGTGAAGACGAGCGGCGAGGGCATGGTCGTCGCGGTATCCGCGACCGCGCGTTCAATCGGTGCATTCATAGCAACAAGCTCCAATCGATCGATAGAGGAGGTCCAGTGTAGGCGAAACGCGAAAACCGCGTTGCGAGCAAGGTTGCCGCCTCTAAGGCAGGATCGGCAGCTGGGTAAGCCCGAGCGTCTCGGGAAGGTCAAACATCAAGTTCATAACCTGGACGGCCTGACCCGACGCACCCTTGACCAAGTTGTCTTCGACCACGAGCACCATCAAGAGATCGGTCTCGGGCGGCCGATGGATGGCGATGCGAACAAAATTCGAAGCCCGCACCGAACGCGTCTCGGGCGCGGACCCCGGCGGTAAGACGTCAACAAAGGGCTCGTGGGCAAAACGCTGCTCGTACAGGCTCTGAAAATCCACCCCACGCGCTGGTGGCGTTACCCGCGCGTAGAGCGATGCGTGGATCCCGCGAATCATCGGCAATAAATGGGGAACAAACTGCACGCGAACGGCATGCTGCGCGATCGCCGACAAGCCCTGATTGATTTCGGGCGCGTGGCGATGGCCGCGAACCCCATAGGCTTTAAAACTATCGGCCGCTTCAGCGAGCAAAGACCCCACTTCAGCCTTGCGGCCTGCTCCGGAGACCCCGGAGGCGCAGTGCGCAATGATCGACTCGGATTCCACCAACCGGGTCTCTTCACCCAGTCCGAGCCCTCGCGCGACCCCCGCCTCAAGCACCGGTAACAGCCCGAGCTGGACTGCAGTGGGATAACACCCGGGCAGGCCGATTAAACGCGCCGAGCGTATCGCCTCGCGGTTTACCTCGGGCAGACCATAGACCGCCTGCGCGAGCAGCTCGCGCTCGCTGTGGGCGATGCCGTACCACTGCTCGAATACCGCGGGATCGCGCAAGCGGAAATCAGCCGCCAGATCAATGACTTTGACGCCCGCAGCCAGCAGCGCCGCCGCCTGCGCCATCGCGACCCCGTGCGGGGTCGCAAAGAAGACGACGTCACAGCGCGCCAGCGCCGCGTTGTCAGGGGTCGAGAATTGCAGGGCTCCGGCGCCGAAGCGGCCGCGCAAATTGGGAAATAATTTGGCGACTGCCGTTCCCGCCTCGCCGCGCGAGGTGATGACGTCGATTTCGACCTCGGGGTGCTGCGCGAGCAAGCGGAGTAACTCGACGCCGGTGTAACCCGTACCGCCAACGATACCAACCCGAATCATCGGATCTCCCCCGTGCACACCACGTGAAACCGGGGCGAGCTCGCGCAGTGGCGAGCCGCCCCGCGCGCTTTAGCGCTTGGAGAACTGCTTACGACGACGTGCCTTGCGCAAGCCGACCTTCTTACGCTCGACTTCGCGGGCGTCGCGCGTTACCAGCCCGGCCGCGGAAAGCTGCGGCTTGAGCGCGGCGTCAAAATCGATCAGGGCGCGGGTGATGCCGTGCCGAACGGCACCGGCCTGGCCCGATTCGCCACCGCCGTGAACGTTGACCTGGATGTCAAACATCTGTCCACAACCGGTCAGCTCGAGCGGCTGGCGCGCGACCATGCGGCCGGTTTCGCGGGCGAAGTACTCGTCAATGGGCTTGCCATTCACGATGATACGGCCGTTGCCGCGCTTCAAAAAAACCCGTGCCACCGAGGTTTTGCGGCGTCCGGTCCCGTAGTTCTTGTCACCGATCATGCTGCGTCGTCCCGTGTCAGATTTCGAGTGGCTGTGGCTGCTGGGCGGCGTGCGGATGGTCGCCCTCGGCGTAGACCTTGAGCTTCTTGATCATCGCGTAACCCAGAGGACCCTTGGGTAACATGCCCTTCACCGCTTTCTCGAGCGCGCGCCCCGGAAACCGAGCCTGCATGTTGGTGAAATTGGTTTCGGAAATGCCACCGGGGTAACCACTGTGCCGGTAGTACTTTTTGTCGAGCCCTTTATTGCCGGTCACGCGAATTCGGGCCGCGTTGACCACCACGATGAAGTCGCCAGTGTCTACGTGCGGCGTAAACTCGGGCTTGTGCTTGCCACGCAGGCGGTGCGCGATCTCGGCCGCGAGGCGCCCGAGCACCTTGTCGGCACCGTCGACGACAAACCAGTCGCGGCGCACTTCATGGGATTTTGCGGAAAAGGTTTTCATCGATCGAAAACTTGGAAGTGAGCCGATTAGTCTAACCGACTGCAACTTCGATCGTCAAACCGGGCTCGCGTTAGGCTCCCAAGTCTCATCATCGACGAGTTCAATCGAACGGGTGATATTGGCGGTTTTCGCGAGCATGATCGACGCCGAGCAGTACTTTTCGTGCGACAGCTGGACCGCGCGCTCGACCACGTTCTGGCGCGCAGCAAGGCGCCGCCCGCGGATGGTGAAGTGGAAGTGCAGCGCGGTGAAAACCTTAGGGTCGACCTCGGCTCGGGTAGAACTCAAACGAACATCGCAGCCCCGCACATCAAGACCGCTGCGCTTCAGGATGAGCACCACGTCGTAGGCGGTACAGGCTCCGGTGCCAGCGAGAACCATCTCCATCGGCCGCGGACCCAGATTGCGGCCACCGCCCTCGGGAGCGCCGTCCATCACGAAGGCATGGCCACTGCCGGTCTCCGCGACAAAGCTCATCCCGTCGGGACCACCCCAACGAACTCGACATTCCATCAACACCCCTCCCTATTGCAACGCACCAAAGTGCCTTTGAAACCCAATTTGAGCGCCAAAAACCACACCCCTAGCAGTGCTTTTTTTTAACCAAAAAAAACGCGCAAGCCATTGATTTAAATTGCCAAAAACTGTTTAGACGCACAACCGACGGGTGTACAGGCAAGCGTATCTTGCGTTGCACAAAAACCCACGCTATAGTTCACTCATAGGCTCTACAGGGAGCCCGCCGATGTCTCCTCCACCCTCCTCAACAGGTGGATTTAGCCCGGGGTTCAACCCCCGGGCTTTTTTTTTGCTCAGAACGGGTTGCGCGCCCTCACGCGGCGCTACCGGGCGCGGCGAACCGGCCGCGGAACGGCGCATTACAGGTGGTAAGAAACGGTGGTCATCAGCTTGGCTGCCGCGCGCATCGCCCACGACACCGGCGCGGGCGGCATCTGTGCCCCGGCGGCGTGTGCGTCCTGGGCGTGGCGCGCCTCGTCCAAGCGCATCTGCGCCACGATCGCGCGCGACTTCGAATCCTCCGGGGGCAGGCGCTCGAGGTGTTCGGCCAGATGTTGCTCAACCTGGCGCTCGGTTTCGGCCAAGAACCCCAGACTCGCGCGGTCGCCCAACCGCGAGGCGAGCGCGCCCAACGCCAAGGCACCGCCAAACCACAGCGGATTAAAGAGAGACGGCCTCGCATTCAATTGATCGAGCCGAGCACGCGTCCACGCCAAGTGATCGGCCTCTTCCTGCGCCGCCTTCTTTAATAGCGCGCGCACCGAAGGGTCGCGCGCGAACAACGCCTGGCCTTCGTACAGGGCCTGGGCGCAGACTTCGCCGACGTGATTCACGCGCATGAGCCCGGCCGAATGGCGGCGCGCCTCGGGGGAGAGGTCCACCGCGTCGCGCGGGCTGTCCGCCGGGCTGGGCCGAGACGGCGGCACCTCACCGCCCAGCGTTGCCATGGCACGACCCACGCTCGCCAGGAAGTGATCGATACCGCTCGCATCTCGCACGATTTACCTTGCCCCGCCGTTTCTTTATGGACCGCCCAAGCGTAACATTCCGGGGCGGTTAACCTTAGGGCGGTCTCGCGAGCCTGAGTCTAGTCCGGCGAGCATCAATCCAGTCTGGCGAGCCTCGGCCCGGCCATGCGAGCTTCAGTCGCATCGAGGAGGCCTTCTTAGGGAAGCAGCGCTCCTCACGAACTGGCGCCGGGACCCGAGCAGGCTAGGAAGGCCGTCCCCAAGCCCGACGTTGGGAAAAAGAGACACGGGGCTTCGACGTGTTGGTGGATTCGACTGAATTGATCACAATCTGATCACCTTCCCGAGCCCGGCTTGGGAGGAGATGCGCCGGTTTAGCGTGGCGTCCCGCCCCGCGATCGGCACTTACCACTCTTTCTATAGCAGGGAACACCATGAAAAAATCGCTCATCGCGGTGGCTGTTGTCGCCGCCCTTCCAGCTGTCGCTTTCGCGCAGTCGACCGTCTCGATCGACGGACAATTCGACAGCGGCTACCAATCGCTGAATTACAAGGGCGCCAAGATCGGCGCGTTTGGTAACAATGGCTCGACCACCAGCCAAATCAACTTCCGTGCCAACCAAGACTTCGGCGGCGGCCTGAAGGCTGAGTTCCGTGTCGAAACCGACTGGAACACGGTGTCGAACAACGGCAACACCGGCGCCAAAAAAGCGGACGGTACGCTTGCTGCCGGATCGGCTTTCGGTAACGGCGAAATCCGTGGCGGTTTGATTGGCGATTTCGGGCGCGTTGACTTCGGCGCGATCAACAACGCTCAGTTGGACGCCTTCCTGACGGGTCAGCCTTTCGGCACCGCGATCGGTTCTTCGTTCCGCGGCGTGTGGAGTACTGACGCTGCTTCCCCAATGGCCGCTTCTGTCGTTCGCTTCGACAACAGCGCCCGCTACATCACCCCGAAATTTAGCGGCATCAGCGCCTCGATCCTCGGCGTTCAGAAGAACACCAAAGCCAACAGCTCGAACTACAGCGGCACCGTCGGCAACTTCGACTACGCGGGCGTGCAGGAATTCAGCGTGCGTTACAACGAAGGTCCGATCAACGCGATCTACGCAACCACCAAGCAAACGTTGACGGGCACCGACGTCACGGCTGCCACCGGCACAGCTCTGTCCGCTGTTTCGACTGCGACCAACAACACTTTGGGCGCGAATTACACGTTCGGCGACTACAAGCTCTTCCTGCTGAACCAAACGGCACAGTCGAATTTGGTGGCTGGCGGTCACGGTGTTGATCGGGAGGCGACCGCTGTCACAGGCCAGTACACGATGGGTAACAACGTGGTCAGCCTTCAAATTGGTAAAGCCAAGAACAAGATCGCTAGCGCAGCGAACACGGGAAACACCAGCATCTTCGCCCTTGGTTATGACTACAACCTGAGCAAGATGACTTCGATCTACGTTCGCCATGAGAAGCTGGGTGACAAAGGCGGTTTGGTTGGGATGCCTTCGCAGATTGCCGCTGCGGACATGACCGGCAAAGACCGTACGCGTACCGCGCTCGGCCTGCGTATCGGCTTCTAATCCCGCGCTGTCGTAAGACAGTTCAAGGATCAGACGCCAAAAACCCACCGTGGCAACACGGTGGGTTTTTTTATTCCAAGCAGCTTAGGGCAGGTTCTTTATGGCCCGCGCAACTCGCGGCGAAGGATCTTGCCGACGTTGGTTTTCGGTAACTCCGTGCGGAACTCGACGAATTTGGGCCGCTTGTAACCCGTGAGCCCTTGGGCACACCAACTCAGCACATCTTGCTGCGTCACCGCCGGGTCGCGCTTCACCACAAACACCTTGACGGACTCGCCGGCGGCACCATCGGGCACTCCGATCGCTGCGCATTCCAGCACCCCCGGGTGCGCCGCAACGACCTCTTCGACCTCGTTCGGGTAGACGTTAAAACCCGAAACCAAAATCATGTCTTTTTTCCGATCGACAACCTTGAAGTAGCCGCGATCATCGACAACACCGACGTCGCCGGTACGGAAGAATCCATCGGCGGTCATCACCCGCGCGGTTTCCTCGGGGCGGTTCCAATAACCCGCCATCACTTGCGGGCCACGAATCGCAATCTCCCCGCGCTCCCCCAACGGTAGCTCGTTCCCGTCGTCGTCCAAGATCCGCGCCTCGGTCGAGGGCAAGGGCAAACCAATCGTTCCGCTGTAGGCATCGGTGTCGGTCGGGTTGCAGATGGCCGAGGGCGAGGTTTCCGAGAGTCCATAACCCTCACAAATCGGGCAGCCGGTGATTTCCAGCCAGCGGTCGGCGACCGCCTGTTGCACCGCCATACCCCCACCGTTAGAAACCCGCAAAGCCGAGTGATCGAGTTTGGCGAAATCCGGATGATTCGCCAGCGCGTTATACAACGTGTTGACCGCTGGAAACACCGTTGCCCTCACCTTCGCCAGCTCCCCAATCAAGCCCGGAATATCGCGCGGATTCGGAATCAAAAGATTTAAGGCCCCCGTGCGGGCGCCGAGCAGCGAGCACACCGTCAAGGCGAAGATATGGTAAAGCGGCAGCGCGCAGACCACCGTAATTTGCTCGGGCGGCGGCGCTTTGCGAGGGTTGTGCAGCGCTGGCTGCATCCAGGCTTCGGATTGCAGCAGGTTTGCAATGATATTGCGGTGGGTCAGCATCGCGCCCTTGGACAGGCCGGTCGTGCCGCCGGTGTATTGCAAAAAAGCGATGTCGTCGCGGGCTACCGTCACCGGCTTAAGGCGCTCGGCCGAGCCGAGCCGCAACACTTCGTTAAAGCCAATCGCATTGGGCAGTTGGTAGGCCGGCACCATCTTCTTGACGTGCCGCACAACCAAATTCACCAGGAGTCCCTTAAGCAAACCGAGTCGATCGCCCATGCTGGTAATCACCACATGGCGCACACGGGTGCGCACGATCACTTGCTCGAGAGTACTGGCAAAGTTCTCCATCACGACGATGGCTTGCGCACCACTGTCGTTCAACTGGTGCTCGAGCTCGCGCGGCGTATAGAGTGGATTGACGTTGACCACCGTACAACCGGCCCGCAACGCGCCCGCCATCGCAATTGGAAACTGCAAAACGTTCGGCATCATGAGCGCGACGCGCTGCCCCTTACCCAGCCCTTGCGACTGTAACCAGGCGGCAAACGCCAGCGAGGCTTGGTCGAGCTCTGCAAAGCTCATCATGCGGTCCATGCAGCGATAGGCCGGCCGTGCGGCATAACGGGTAAATGCCTCGTCCAGCAATGCCACCAACGATGGGTACTGATCCGGGTCGATGTCGGCCGGCACCCCCGCCGGGTAATGCTTCAACCAGAAACGTTCCATAAACTCTCCTCAAATCCTCGAACCGATCATAGCGTGGCGAAGTCGCAGATCGATGAAGGATCGAAAAGGGGTTTTCCCGTGTCCCGAACCGAGTCACGAGGCCCCGCCTGCTCACGGCTAGCCCGCTCAAGCGCAGCAGCCAAAACTGCCCGGCGGGCGTCACGGGGTTCTTTGGCGAGCGCCCGGACTCGTTCAAAAAACGGCTCCAGCGTGGTCAGCCCCGGCGCTACCGCCCTATCCGGCGTCGAAGCCGCTAAGGTTGTCTCCCCCAGCAGGGCCAAAAAACCGGGCACCAGTTCATCGTAGGTAGCGATGGCGGCAAGCTGGGCATTACTCGGGGGTGTGGCAAAAAAACGGTCATACCCCCGGTAGCCACTCCATCGATCGTTACGCATTGCCTGGTAGGCCCCCTGCAGTTGACACTGCAAGGCCCGTTTACCAGCTCGTTTACGTTCTGCTGGTGCATCGCTTTGATAAAGCGTTTCGAAACTAGAACGAGCCGCTCGCAAGAGTGTCAAAAATTCGCGGCGGCGACGGGCGTCGATCGCTGCCCGCTCGCGAGTCGCCGCATCGCGTGTCGCCAGCCAACGCTCAACGCCAGCCAGTTCGACAGCGGTGGCAAACGATTCGTTAAACATCGTGTCATCACCGACGTACACCACCTGATGCGCCAGTTCGTGGAACAACAGACGCGCGAGTTCGCCGTCCGGCAGTGCAACGAACGTATTGAGTACCGGATCGGGGGTGAACCCCAGCGTTGAATACGCAGCGATGCCACCCACATGCACTTCTCGACCCTGCGCGGCGAGGCGATCCGCCAACTGCTGTGCCTGCGCGGGATCGTAATAACCGCGGTAACTGATACAACCCAGCACTGGAAAACACCAAGTGTCGAGCTGCAAGGACAGTTCGGGCGCGGAGAACACATTCCACACCGCAAAGGGTCGCTTCAAATCGGCATAACGACGATAGCTGCGGTTATCGGGCAGCCCGAGATCCTGCGAAGCGAACGTCCGAATCTCCTGGACGAGCGCCAAGCGATCACGCAACGCCGGCGGGGTTTGCGGATCCTCTAGCCAATCCTGCAGGTCTCGGGCTTGCGCAAGAACGTGAAGATGCCCGCGCAAAGCCTGCCAACCGTAGCCGAGCGAATCCTCCATCGCGAGACGCGCCGAGGCGCAGGCGCTTAGCGCGGCAGCAAGCACGATCAGGAGCAAGGCCCGCATCACTCCCGGTATTACTCCCGGTATTACTCCCGGTATTACTCCCGGTATTACTCCCGGTATTGCTCCCGAAACTACTCCCCGCAAACTCCCCCACATCACTCCCCGCATCCCGCGCACTAGACCCCGCTAATCCAGGGCTGTGATCTCGACCCTGCAATCGTAGAAGGTCGCTCCGGCTCCGCCCTCAGTTAAGCGTTGGCTGGTGACGGCATTGACATTGCGCCCGGGCCCACCGGGTACGCGAGGGGCATCGCGATGCCACCAGATCGACGGCGCCACCGCAACACCGGGGCGGGTGCGCGGCGTTACCCGTAGCGTCGCCGCAAAGGCGCCGCGATCATTGAATATCCGCACCAGAGTGCCATCGGCCAGCCCCCGGTCGGCAGCATCGGTGGGGTGGATCAAGCACTCGGGTACCCCCTCGCGTGCCCGGATTGACGCGACGTTCACAAAGGTCGTGTTGAGAAAATTGCGGGCGGGCGGCGAAATCAGTTGCAGCGGGTAACGCTTGGCCAACTCCGGGTCGACCTCGGGCGATTCCCACGGCGGCTGCCAGTCGGGCACCGGATCGCGACCGCGTGCGCGCAAACGTTCGTCGGTGAGACGCAGCTTGCCCGAGGGCGTCGGAAAAGCGCCCGCCGCAAAGGGATTCGTCGCTGTCGGCACGTTCAGCATGGCCCACCCCTTGGCCATCAAATCCGGCCAAGTGACGCCGGCCAGCCGGGGGTTGGACCAATCCAGCGCGCTGCGTGCGATCGTCTCGTCGTCCTCCGTCAAGGCGGGATCGGTCAGCCCCATCGCACGCGCCAAACGGCGGAAGATCTCGCTATTGGGTAGACAATCGCCAAGCGGGGCAATCGCTGGGTGATTCACCAGCACGCTGGTGTGGCCGTAGCTCTTGTGCAGGTCAAAATGCTCCATCTGCGTCGTCGCCGGGAGCACCCAATCGGCCCAGTCAGCCGTATCGGTCTGAAATTGCTCTAACACCACGGTAAACAAATCCGTACGCGCAAAGCCGCGAATCACCGATTCGGAGTCGGGCGCAACGGCCACCGGGTTGGCGTTCCAGACCACCAGTGCTTCGATCGGAATTGCCGACGCGGCGCTCGAAGCGGGAACCGCCAGGGCCTCGCCAATCGCCGACATGTTGACGCAACGCGGCAGATGGTGCGGCCATCCCGGCGTCAGATCGGGTCGCTGCAGGGCGTTGAGGTTGGTCGGAAACCACCCCGAAGAAGACAGGAGCATCCCGCCGGCCGGCGCGCGCCAAGCGCCGGTTAAAGCGGGCAAAGCCGCGATTGCGCGCACGGCGTCGCTGCCCCCGCGCGCGCGCTGCACGCCGTAATTCACCCGAATCGCGGCGCTTTGGGTAGCCCCCCAGGTGCGCGCCAACCATAGGACTTCGTCGGTGGTGAGCCCACAAACCTGCGCGGCACGTTCGGGCGGCCACTGCGCCGCCCGCTCGGCAAACGCGGCATAACCCTCGGTGTGCCGGGCGATCCAGTCGTGGTCGATCCGATCTTCGCTGATTACGACCTGCGCAACAGCGAGCGCAAGTGCAGCGTCGGTGCCGGGTCGTGGCGCTAACCAGCGGTCACACTTTTGAGCGGTATCGGATTCGAAGGGGTCGATGGCCACCACGCGCGCGCCCTTGCGTTTGGCCGCCTGTACACGCCGCCAAAGATGCACGCTCGAGGTGATCGGATTGGTTCCCCACAAAAGAATCAGTTCGGCGTTTTCAAACTGTTCAACCGCCATGCCGACCGAAGCGCCGTGCACCGAGGCGAGCCCGTCACCGCCCGCCGACGCGCAAATCGTGCGTTCGAGCCGCGACGCACCCAGCGCATGAAAAAAGCGTTGCGCCATGCCATCGCCTTGCACGAAACCCATCGTTCCGGCGTAGCTATAGGGGACGATGCGCTGTGGATCGCGCGCAGCGATCGCGCCCAGGCGGGCGGCGATCTCCGTTAACGCGGTGTCCCAGTCAACGGGCTCAAACTGACCCGACCCTTTGGGCCCAACACGACGCAAGGGCCGCGTAAGCCGCTGCGGATGGTGCACCCGCTCGGCGTAGCGCGCTACCTTCTTGCACAGCACGCCGTCCGTCGGCGGATGGTCGGGGTCGCCCTCGACACGCACCACACGACCCTGCTGCACGGTCACGCGAAGCGCACAAGTATCCGGGCAATCGTGCGGACACGCGCCTCGCACGAAGGGTCCGCGGGCCGCGTCGCTACTTTCAAGGCCGTTTTCAAGGCCGTTTTCAAGGCCGTTTTCAAGGCTGCTTTCAAGCCCGTTTGCAGGGTCTCTAGCCAGGCCGCTTGTCGAGAGGTTTACCAAACCAGAGTCTCCATCTTCAAATGTTATATTGAAATCACCGCTCGCCAAGCGCCCCCACTCGAGGCCAACCGATGAACCTGATCGAACCCGCCGTTCAGTGGCAAGCTGAATTTCAACAGATCCGTCGCGATTTACACGCGCACCCCGAATTGCGTTACGAGGAAGTCCGTACGGCCGAGGTCGTCGCCCGGCAGCTGCGCGCTTGGGGTTATGAACCGCATTGTGGGCTTGGGGGTACAGGCGTCGTCGCGAGCCTAAAAGTTGGGCACTCCACACGAGCAATCGGATTGCGCGCCGATATGGATGCGTTACCGCTGCAAGAGATCAACACCTTTGCCCACCGCTCCGTTCATCAGGGCCGCATGCACGCCTGCGGTCATGATGGTCATACCGCCATGTTGCTCGCGGCGGCCAAAATCTTGATGCAACGTCAGCAGTTCGACGGCACCGTGCATCTGATTTTCCAGCCCGCCGAAGAGGGTGGCGGCGGCGCCCGACGCATGATCAACGAGGGCTTGTTCAAGCGCTTCCCGTGCGACGCCGTCTTTGGTTTGCACAACTGGCCGGGGACTGCGGTGGGAACCTTCGGTGTCACGCCGGGGCCGATGATGGCGTCGTCGAATGAGTTCGAGATTCATGTACAAGGCAAGGGCGCGCACGCTGCGCTGCCGCACTTGGGCGTCGATCCAGTGATGATCGCGATTGCAATTGCTCAAAATTTGCAAACGATCATCAGCCGCAACTGTAAGCCGGTCGATGCCGCGGTGTTATCGATCACCAAGATCAACGCCGGTAGCGCGTTCAACATCATTGCCGACGACGCTCGTTTGGCCGGCACGGTGCGTACGTTTACCGTCCCGGTACTCGACCTGATTGAGGCGCGCATGCGTGCCATCGTCGAGCACACCGCGAGCGCACTCGGCGGGACTGCAACGATGTCGTTTCAACGCAATTACCCGCCCACGATCAACGACCCCGAAATGGCTGCGTTCTGCGCCGATGTCATGACCGAGATCGTCGGCGCGAGCCAAGTCGACCGCGCGATCGAACCGACCATGGGTGCTGAGGACTTCGCCTACATGTTGCTCGAAAAGCCAGGTTCGTACGCCTTCATCGGCAACGGCGAAGGGGGCCACCGCGAAATGGGCCACGGCGCTGGCCCCTGTACGCTACACAACCCAAGTTATGACTTTAACGACGACATCATCCCAATTGGTGCAACGTATTGGGTTCGTTTAGTCGAGCGTTTTTTGGCGCATAAGGCTGACCATGCTGCGTAAGCTCGAACCGATCCAGGGGCCCAAATCGACGCGTGGCCGAGCACTCACACCCGCGCCCGCACCCGCGCAAGGTGCTACGTGGAGCGTCGCGCAGGTGCAGGCGCTACTCGACAAGCCATTTCTCGACCTCGTTTTTGAAGCGCAGAGTGTGCATCGGGCACATTGGCCCGAGGGCGACATCGAACTCGCCACCTTGCTCTCCGTGAAGACGGGGGGCTGTCCCGAAAACTGTGGTTACTGCCCGCAATCGGCTGAATTTGATACCGGGGTCAAAGCCGAAAAGCTGCTTGCGCTCGACACGGTTTTGCAAGCAGCGCAGGCCGCCAAAGACGCTGGAGCAAATCGGTTTTGCATGGGCGCAGCGTGGCGGTCTCCAAAAGACCGCGATATTGCCGCAGTCGCCAAGCTGATTGAGGGCGTCAAAGCGCTCGGGCTCGAGACTTGTGCGACCCTGGGCATGCTGGAACCCCAACAAGCGGTGAAGCTGCGTGAAGCGGGACTGGATTATTACAACCACAATCTCGACACCGCGCCCGATTACTACCCAGCGATTGTCGATACGCGGACCTACCAGGACCGGCTCGATACGCTAAGCCACGTGCGCGCAGCGGGAATTCAGGTGTGCTGCGGCGGCATCATCGGCATGGGCGAGACGGCAGCCCATCGCGCGGGGCTGCTCGCCGAACTGGCCAATCTCTCGCCCTACCCCGAGTCGGTTCCCATCAACAGCTTGGTGCGGGTCCCTGGCACGCCGTTAGCAGACGCGCCTGAAATCGACCCGATTGATTTTGTCCGTGTAATTGCTGTTGCCCGCATCCTGATGCCCAAGGCACGAGTCCGATTATCAGCAGGCCGGAAAGAACTCGGCGACGCCGTGGAAGCCTTGTGTTTTCTCGCCGGCGCCAATTCGATTTTCTACGGTGACAAGCTGCTGGTCACCGGCAACCCGGATGTCAACGCCGACCGGCAATTGATGGCAAAACTTGGTCTTCGCAGCGCACCGGCACACGCCAGCTAGGCGCAGAGCGGGCGAACACGCGTTTAGACTCGGCCTCGAGGCGCCCAACACACCGTGCAGCCCGATGAACGGCTAGGACCGATAAACGGCTGGGACGATGCACGGCTGGGACCGATAAACGGCTAAGACGATGAGCGGCTAGGACCAATGAACGGCCTAGCTCGAAAAAATGTGACCGAAAAAAAAGGGAGGCCCAAGAGCCTCCCTTTTTACTGCATGGATTGCCTGACGATGTCCTACTTTCACGAGCGAGCTGCTCACTATCATCGGCGCTGAGTCGTTTCACGGTCCTGTTCGGGATGGGAAGGGGTGGTTCCAACTCGCTATGGTCATCAGGCGAAAGCGTTTCGAACAGTACATGACAAGCCCAGATAAGGCTTGACTGATACTGCTCGCTGGAAGAAGTAATAAAAGGGTTGTGATTGTTCGGCATGCGATGCGAACAAAACCATGCACTTGGGCTGGCAAGGTTATAGGGTCAAGCCTCACGGGCAATTAGTACTGGTTAGCTTAACGTGTTACCACGCTTCCACACCCAGCCTATCAACGTCCTGGTCTCGAACGACCCTTTAGGGGGATCAAGTCCCCGGGAGATCTCATCTTCAGGCAAGTTTCCCGCTTAGATGCTTTCAGCGGTTATCTCTTCCCCACATAGCTACCCTGCGATGCCACTGGCGTGACAACAGGTACACCAGAGGTGAGTCCACTCCGGTCCTCTCGTACTAGGAGCAGCCCCCGTCAAATCTCCAACGCCCACGGCAGATAGGGACCAAACTGTCTCACGACGTTTTAAACCCAGCTCACGTACCTCTTTAAATGGCGAACAG
>Ga0214917_10002560_pt1 | contig 21932 bp, 25 predicted proteins | sample LL_1208_BB_MetaG_FD_177983 | JGI IMG/M metagenome (GOLD analysis project Ga0214917, IMG submission 177983) | Freshwater microbial communities from Lake Lanier, Atlanta, Georgia, United States - LL_1208_BB | ecosystem: Environmental > Aquatic > Freshwater > Lake | place: USA: Georgia | collected...
AGTTCCATTTCAGAGAAATGGTACCGTTGGTGGTACAGCTACCCCATCGCGTTTTAGCGGAACTAAGACGGAGCGAGCGATGTTGATGACCGACCTTGGGTTCATAGAGTGAAAGCCGATCCAAAAAAATGTCGGTCGCCTGTGCTTTGTACCATTGGGTCAACTTACGATGGACAGTGGTTGCGGATACCTTAGGAATAATCAAGCGGTTGCCATCGAGATGAATGCGTGGCCCGGTGCCCTCGACGAGCTGATACGGACGTCCCAGATATTCGACGGTGTCTCCGGGTGTATATGAGCGCTGGAGTTCTGCCGTTTTGATGGCGTTGGACTGCCGGCGCTTCTGAATCCAGGGGAGATTTTTTTTGACAAAATCCACCACGGCATTGGTAGAGGCAAAGTAGGGGGCCAGCACCACAACACGGTTATCCGCCTTGACGCTAAGTGCCACCGTTCGGCGGGTGGTTCGTCGAATCAGTGTAAAACTCAATGCATCGATCTTAATTTCGGCGACTTTTTCCAAGTTCGTTGCGAAACGCGGTAATGGTTTCGAGATAATCGGGGCTACCAAACAACGCCGAGCCTGCGACGAACGTATCCGCTCCGGCCTCCGCAATTTCGCGAATATTCGACGGCTTCACCCCACCATCCACTTCAAGGCGGATATCGCGGCCTGATTGATCGATCAAGTGCCGAATCTGCCGTAGTTTTGTCAGCGCCGAAGGAATAAATGATTGACCGCCAAATCCAGGGTTTACCGACATGACCAAAATCATATCCACTTTGTCCATCACATAGTCCAAATATGAAATTGGAGTCGCTGGATTAAACACGAGGCCGGCTCTGCAGCCGTTGTCTTTAATTAATTGTAAAGATCGGTCGATATGTTCGCTGGCCTCAGGGTGGAATGTGATGTAGTTGGCTCCGGCCGCTGCGAAGTCAGGGATAATCCGATCCACCGGCTTGATCATTAAATGCACATCGAGGGGTGCCGTAATTCCATAGTCACGTAAAGCTTTACACACCACCGGGCCAAAAGTCAGATTTGGGACATAGTGATTGTCCATGACGTCCACGTGGACGATGTCCGCCCCGGCGGCAATGACAGCCGCAACATCATCGCCCAGCCGGGCAAAGTTGGCGGACAAAATAGACGGAGCGATCCAAAACGGATGATTCATAGGGTCCAGTATATCGGGTCACGTGGGGTTCTGTTAACTCCGAGTATCAATCCGTGTGACGAGTCCGTGGCGGTGATGGCTACTCATATTTATAGGCAGATGTCCGCTTTAACTGATCCATTGCATCTGCAATATACAGGGCCTCTTGAATGGCGTGATTTTTGACGGCCTCGTGCCCCTCTTGCAACGCAAATAGATGTGCGTAATAAGTGGGTTCTGGATCAAATCCTCTCAAAAACTTGTGGTCGCCCATGGCCCCTGCTTCAACCGTAACGAGCCCCTTTTGGATCGCCAATTCGATTAATTGGTAATAACAGCATTCAAAATGCAAGTTGGGGATTTCCGCCGTGCAGCCCCAATACCGTCCATAGAGTTTGTTGCCCTTAATAAAATTAAAGGTGCCTGCGACTGGGAATGTACCCCGATAGGCCAAGACGGCGACCACTCGATCCGGCATGAGTTGTACGATGGTGTGAAACAGGGTGCGAGTTAAGTGCGGATGGCCTTGGCGTTTATCGTGAGTCGAGAGATAAAATTCAAACAGGGCGTCGACCTCAGATTGGGTTAAGTTGGGTCCATATTTGACTTGGATATCTAGTCCGGAGTCGGCAATACTACGCCGTTCTTTTTTGATTTGCTTGCGTCGGCTGGACTTGAGTGTCGATAAAAAATCGTCAAATGACGAATAACTTCGATTTTGCCAATAGTACTGATAGTGGGTTCGTGGGATAAATCCTTGGTCGGTCAGGGCGGATTGTTCGGCTTTGGTGACAAAGGCTGCATGAATCGAATGCCAACCGGAGCGCTGGCTGAGTTCGATTAAGACGGGAATTAGTTGCGGCAAAACGTCTGGGTTTCCCAAGAATTTGGGGCCGGATGCAGGGGTGAAGGGGGAGCCCCAAAATCCCTTGGGGTAGTAGGGGAGGCCTGCCCGGGAATAGGCGGCATGCCATTCCCAGTCGTATAAAAATTCGCCGTAAAGGTGATGTTTTTCAAATATAGGGATTATCCCAACCAATTGCCCATCGGTGTGCGCCGCGATAAATCGAATGAGCCATCCGCTATTGCCCCCAATACATGCCGTGGACTCTAATGCGGATAAAAATTCATGGTCCAAAAATGGGGTATTGGGATCGGTTAGCGCGTTCCATTCCATCTGAGAAAAATCACGAAGGGAGTGGTGGATCGTTACGGTCAAGACGCGACTATTCATAGGGTACATTGTAGTTTACACTGGACGGTCATGAAAACCGTCGTCCAAGGTCCTGTTTCACGGTCAAAATCGCTACGTCAGCATCTATCATCGATGTGTTGGGTACGTGGGGTTTCGGCCTTTTTTGAAAGCGAAGTGCCATTCTCATTTTCAAATGGTGATTATATGGCGGATTGGATTTTTCAACTGATATCGATGTTGGAATTGGATGCCAAACCCATTCGAATTAAGGAGTATGGGGCTGGGTTGGGGGTATTGGCTCAGCAATTGATCTCTCGGATCGAAAAACGAAATGGTACCAAGGGATGGACCTACGTTGTGTCGGAATATTCGGCCCAGTCAATCGATCAGCTCAAACAATCCACCGGACTTGCGTCCAAAAAGGGGGTTGAATTTTGTGTTGAGGATATTACCAAGATCGATCTGAATCCCGTCTCGTCCGATTTAATAATTCTCAATTATCTGATTGATAGTCTTCCGACGGACCAACTGGTTTGGCGGGACGGTGAGTTTAAAGAAATTGTGGTTCAAACCACGATTATAGGGCATCGGCCCATTATTGATAGCGTGCATTTCCCTCCTCGGTTTGTAATGCCGAATGACATCGAGGCGTGGCTTAAATCGCTTTCACTGGTTGAGGCGTCGTTTATGGCCCCAGCGATATCGGCCCGGTTGGAAGAATCATTTTCGCTGGCCCCCGTGTCGTCGGTTAGTCCAGATGAATTGGCGGTCATTGAGGAATTTTTGATTGAATCGAATATCTCCGAAATGGATTTTAATTTTCCGTTGGGACTCTTCAAATTGTTGGATCGCTTGTGGGAAGAATTGTCGTCTGACGGCGCCGTCTGGATTTTTGATATGGCGAATATCTCGTCTCAGTTATTTGGGCACTATCAGCACCTGACGGTTGGATTCCGGGGGGTAATTTGCTTCCCGTTATGGGTCGATTTAATCACCTGGTACTGGAATCGAAAGGCTGGGGTTGGGGTTGCATCGTCACGGCGTGATGGGTTGCCCGTGGGCATTGTGTTATCCAAAAAATCGGTTGTAACGGAGGCCCTGTTATCAAACACCTTCGCTCCGCATATCGTGGATTTTGGGGACGACCTCGAGATCGGCATTAACTTAATTACAGATGAAACACCCGAGTGGGAGTCTAAATTGAAGGGGCTGGAGCAGTCTGTTCCCAAAGAACTATTGACCGATTATCACGTCTGTATGCACTTCGCGTTGAAGTGGGCGCGCATTGGCCGGGTCGGCCAATCGTTGGATTGGCTGGCGCCGATATTTCGGCGCTATCGCCAGTTGGCGATCCCGGCCCACACACTCGCGGCCCGGTGTTATAAAGTATTGGGAAATTATACGGAGGCCAGTCATTGTTTAATGGACGTCATTTCGGTGACTCCAGACTGTGCCTACGCTTACAAAGAGTTAAGTTTGTTGGCATTGAAAGACCAAGATTGGGTTCAGTTTAAGACCTTGGCGATTCAGTCTGTCCAGCATGGCACCCAGGATTTACCATGGAATTTACTCTTGTCGATTGCGCTGTTGGAGCTTCAAGAGGGGAATGTTGCATCCGCAGAATCTTTGCTTAGGCACTTAAAGACCCAAGCCGAATTGTGGCCTGACGGGGTTGAAGTTGGGTTTTTGGGGCGGGTTCAAAATGCATTGCAATTGATTGGGGCGGGGCCGTTGTCTTTGTAGAAAAGGTTCCAGGATACAACGCAGAAAAGGTGCCGCCTTAGACTGCTGGTGGTAAGCGTTTCCAATCGAGTGATCGAACTTGCAATATCTGGATTCACCTTGGCAAATTGCTTGTGAGAATGATCTTAAATTCGCTTGCAGTTACCGGCTGAATCGACAACCGACTGCCTTTTCGAAGTACTTCCATTTTTTCGAGCCCCGGTGTAGAGCGAAGTGTCGACAGTGGAATGATGGATGGATATTCCGATTCAAATTCGATATCGACGGTAACCCAAATAGGCGCATCGTGTGTGGCTTTGGGATCGTAATATTTATGGGTTGGATCGAATTGAAATGGATCGGGGTAGGCTGCCCTTACAATGGTAATTGTGCCTGCGATTCCGGATGGCTCGGCATTTGAATGATAAAAAAAGGCCCGATCACCAACGGACATGGTCTTCATATAATTGCGCGCCTGGTAATTGCGAACCCCTTCCCATCCAGTGCGGCCATCCCGACGTAGGTCAGAAATCGAGTAAACTCCGGGCTCACATTTCATTAGCCAATATTGCATGAAGAACTCCTTAGTTGGGGTAGACAATTGTTCGGACGGAGGGGGTGCCAACGGTCTCTCGTATCACCGCGATACCGCCCCGATATCGGCCGATGGCGATCCAATCAGATGGACAGTGTATTAACCGGATTTCACCCACCACGTCAACCGATACTGGTGTGCTGAGTGCGATCAAGGTATCGTTTTCCCAACGTTTTGGCAGCGCTTGGACCGGGACCGCGATGGTGGTTTTAATATCCAACCCAGACCGCGCCAATAGCCTTGCCTGAACAGTCGTATATCGATGGGTGTGAATGCGAGAATACACGCTAATCGCCGTTGCTGTCGCAATCGACAACAAGGATGCGACAACCATAACCGGCAAAATCACCAAGAGAATAATCCCGTCTTCGGTCGTTGTTGGGGTTACCATGACGTGCAGGTGCGGTCTGTAGATGCGACTGCGGTATGGATGATAATGCTGACGGTATTCCCCGACACCCACGCCTGCCATTGGGTGATGGGAAACGTGGATAGGGTTTGCGTCGTACCGCTTGTTTGTCGCCGAATGCTGGTGCCACTTTTTTGGTAAGTGATTGTAGATGATCCGGCGATTGTTAAGGTGGTGTCCCAGACACTGGGAGTGCCTGAAAATTGAACATCATCGCAAATCCGATCCGCAAGCCAGTTGAGATGGCATTGATGGCGAATCCGGGTTTGAACTTGGGTCATTTGACGATATAAAGTGGCCCAGAGAGGGAATGTGACCCCAAAAAATATCATCACGATGGAGATGGAAATCACGATTTCGAGTAGGCCCATTCCCTCAAGGTGATCCATTATCGATATCCGTCATCGCAACACCACCCGTTGGAGCTGCCGGTCCATCACTGACACCGACACAACGGTCGGGTTACCGCTCGTGGCCGATTGCACCTGATCCAGAGTGGCAAATCCAGTTGCAAGTACACAGTCAGCCGCAATGATTTTGGCCATTGTACGGGTGCACATGGCCAAACAAGCCCCTGCCGAGATCATCACCACCGTTGCAATTGAGAGACTGATGAGGGTGTCCAATAAGATAAATCCGCCATGCTTCATGGCAAGGTAACTGTAAGATTAGGTCGTCCCACATTAATCCCAAGACTGACTTTATAATGGTCCCCAATCGTCGCGGAACCGGAATACTTCGTGGTCCCCGCCGCCGTAAACCCGAGTTTTTGGGTCCCATTAATCGATAAATCGGAGTTCCAGGGTAGGGACAGCCTAGAAAAGGTACTGGCCAAGGCCCCGCCATTCACAGAGATCCACTGATCGCTGCGAGACGAAGTCGCAATGGCATGGGCTAAATAAAGTGTTAACTCTGTATTCTCCGCTGTGAGCCGGTCGCGAAGTGTCACAAATCGAGTCCCCATCACCAAGGTGCCGCCAATTAGCATCGTCGTGATGGCAATGGCGATTATCCATTCAATTAATGTCATTTTAAAATACTATTATGTTATAAATATAAAATCAAATAATTAAAGTAACAGTTTTCGACACTGCGCGAAAAACTGCTGCGCTACTGGTAATAGATAGTCGGGATAAGTCCATGGCAACGATTGCCACTCATTGGCTTTAAACGCTAGTTCCAGTTCGGCATAAATTCCGTTTGCGATCGGAAGCCGATGTGCGTAATTCTTGGTACTGAACAACAACAGTTGATGGGCAAATAATAGTCCGGGATCTAAATTGACAGTGCGTCTTCCGTTAACCATAAAGTGGGACTCAAGCACTTGGGTGCGTTCTTTGTAGGTACTTGTTGGACTGAGTATGCCGACCTGGGGAATTGCCACCCATTGCTTAAATAGATCGGAGCCCATTTCTTCAGCATAATAATGAGAATGATCGAATCTCAGTATATCCGATTTGCTTACTATCGAACCGAAGGCCAGCTCGATCGAGTCGCTGACCTCGTCTATGGGCTGCGGATTTTTAGATAAAATGGCAATGATTAAGATACCCGAAGGAAACGGCTTAATCTCTCCCATCAGTGGTTAGGAGATTATTTGGAATGGCGTTTGACGAGTTCTTCAAAAAATTGGGGGTTTCGATACCCGGTTTCAACCTGGACCACCATCATGTTTTTATTAATCACGATTGTCGTTGGGATCGACAAAATGCGTCCATATTTTGATTTAAGCTCGTCGTTTGCCATCACCACCGGATAGTTAAACTTCGTCTGCGCTGCAAACCGACGTGCGGCGGAAGGGTCATCGTCTAATGAGATGCCAATAATTTGGAGTTTGCCGGCATATTTTTTTTGTAGTGCGATCAGTTCTGGTATTTCGGCCACACAAGGGGGGCACCACGTCGCCCAATAGTTAATCAGAATAACCTTGCCTTTATAAGAGTCCAATTTGACGGGTTGGCCATTAATCGCGGTTGCGGCAAATAATGGGGCTGTCCGAATTTGGGTCTGGTTGGTCTTTGTTATAGGCAAGCTGGTCACCGCTTTTTCTTGGGCAAACAGTGGGACTAGCGACAATAAAATGAGTATAACCGCGATAATTTTTTTCATGATTTGGCTCCTAAAAGTGAGGTATAGACAGCAATGGCTCTCTTGGCCATTTCAGACGCCGAAAATTCCTGGCTTCGCTCCACTGCTTCACGTTGTTTTTGGGCAAGCAATATCGGATTCGTCAGCAATTCAACCAATCGATCTGAATAGTCGCCTAGTGAATCGTTTGTTAAAAAACCGCCCTTAGTCAAAATGTGTTTAACGCCTAGTTCGTTGATACATACCGCTGGCTTCCCAAGTGCAAGGCCTTCTAGCAGACTGAGCCCCTGAGTTTCTGTTTTGGATGGGAAGGCGATTACATCAGCAGCGGCATAAGCTGTGAATACTTTTTGGTGCGGCAAGTAGCCTGTCATAATAACCGCATCGGCAATTCCCATTTCGGAGGCCTGTGTGGTTAATGCGTCACGTTCAGGGCCATCGCCGACCAAGAGCAATTTGCATCTAGGGACACGTTGTGCCACTTTTTCGAATGCCCGTAACAAAAAGTGGACATTCTTTTCTTGGCCCAATCGACCGACAAAAATCAGAACGTGATCTGAGTCCGCAATGTGGTATTTGGCTCGAAATTCCTTGGGGTCTGAATGTTGGCCGATTTGGTCCAAATCGATTCCGGTTGGCAATACGGTCAATGGGCTTGTGACGCCATATTCTTGCAACTTATCCCTAATTTGATCGGTAGGAACAAAGACATGTTCGCACCGATTGCAAAAATTCTTGGACAACAAGAGTAAGTCAATGGTTTGTCTAAACCGCTTGGGGATTAGTGGGAAATAGTGGAGATATTCGGCCCAAAAGGTATGGTAGGTGTGGATGGTCGGAATATTGTGTTTCCATGCCATGTATTGACCCAAATGGCCCATGAAGAATGGGGTTTGGATATGGATGATATCGAATTTGAGCCGACCAAATAAGCGCAATTTCCGTGATAGCGGGGATATGATTCGATATTCGGGTTGGAACGGAAACGGCATCGATTTAAATCGCCAAATTTTACCGGATGACCGGGTCGTTTTATCGACCTTCGGGCCAAGAATAACAACCTGGTGACCCAGTTTTTCAAATTCCCGTACAAAGGTTTGAGTGCTGATCGCGACGCCATTGATTTGGGGAAGATAGGTATCTGTAAATAACGCGATTTTCATACGGCGGCTAGCGGGTCAATTCGCGGTAGATACTTTCATAGTCGCCAACCGCACTTTCTAATGAATGCCGATTCACAATCCGAAGGCTCTCGTCACCCATTCGCCGAGCTTTTTCGGGATCCGACAAAATTTCAGCCGCATATTTGGCCAATTCTGATTCATTCATAGGCTCAAATAGATACCCGTTCTGGCCTGACTTCACTAACTCGGGAAGTGCGTATTTATTAGCTGCAACAACCGCGAGCCCGCTCGCCATGCTTTCGAGGGTCGTGATGCTTTGCAGTTCGCAGATCGACGGCATCACAAAGAGATGAGCACATCGGAACAATAATTTATAATCCTCGTCTTCCAAAAATCCAGGAAAGGTCACTTGGGATTCGATTCCAAGAGATTTAACGAGTTCTTTGAGAGGTTCCCGTTCCCGCCCGTTGCCGCCGATGATAAAGTGGGCATCTACGGATTTTAGTATTTGGGGGATCGCACGGACAAAGACGTCGACATGTTTTTCGCCACTGAGTCGACCGGCATACATAGCTGTTGGTTTGTTGGGCAGATTTAATCGTGTTTTAAGCCGCGTTGGATCGTTGCTAGGGTTAAAGACAGATAAATCGACACCATTTGAAACCGGTCGATGGGGCGCAACTAGCCCGTTTTGGATCATTAAATCAACGGCAGTTTGGGTGGGGGAGGTCACAAATTGACATTTATTATGGAAGTCACTGATAAACTTCCAGTTCATTTTGACCAAGAAATCCAAGTTATTTAGAAACCGAAACTTGGCCATAAAGGTCGTTATATTTTCGGGTAACCAATGATTGGTCGCAACGACAGGGATTTTGTGTTTAAGGCAATAATTTAAAGTGGCTTTTCCTATAGGGAATGGGTTGTGAATGTGTATAATATCGGGCTTGATTCTGTCTAAAATAGCGTTGATTTTTCGTTTAGGGAACAATGCCAAGCGGTGATCGTTTTTGACAAATGGAATGGGATGAGAGGCGAGTCGATGAATCGTGGTGCCTTGGTCTAGTTCGGTCCAATCATTCCAGCCTTCTGACGGAGCTAGGACGTGAACCTCATGGCCACGTTTATGAAGATTTAATGCCAAATGGTGTTCGGCGACTGCACCGCCGTCGATTAATGGATAATAAGCCTCGGTTGCGATAACAATTTTCATTTTGACTACCTTTCGATCTCTTGCCGCAGTTTAGGAATTCCCAGTTCGTGGCATGCCCAGACAAACATGCCGGATGACCACGCGAACCACTCTTCACTTTTATAGAATAAGCGTCGAACCGGTGCGCCTTTGTGATACACCTCGTAAACTCCACCGAATTCTATAATTTTATGCGCAATTTGAGTGATTAACGCCACCGATTCTGCGTGGTGGCCACTGTGCCACTTGGATACGACATCCGCACATCCGACCCATAACCATTCCATGCCATTATGGTAATCCGCCATATTGATCAACAAAAATGGCCAATAGATATGGCGCGTTCGGTATTGAGGATACCGAGTCGAGGTTGAAAATCCGCTTGTGAGTTGGTTACTTTGGATAAACGTTTGAATTGATCGACTTTGGTTGGGGGAGGCGATCCCAAAAATGATGGCCAGGACATTTCCATCGGATGAAAAGGTTGATTGCCGATGAGACGCTGTGACCCAATCAATAAAATAAGAACCTTCCCAAAACACAGCTTGGATTCGGTCCGCAATTTCATCCGCTCGTTGGTTAAACTCAAGATGATCATCTGGATTAATACCTTTGCTCAATTCGGAAAATGCGCGGACAGCTTGGTAATGGAGGACATTGGTGTAAAGGACTTTGCCTTCTTTTTTGAGGCTATCTGCCCATCCTGCAAAATAGCCTTCTTCCATCAATGAATCGTAATCCGAGTCTTGGGTAAAGTTCCACAAAACAGCTTTTTTAATTGCGTCATAATGTCGAATCAAAAACTCAGTGTCGCTCGTGGTTGTGACATAACGATGGGTTAAAATTACAAATAACGAATTGTTATCGACGGCAACCGAGTGCCCTTTATCGTCGATATACCGGGCCTGCGGTATTTTGGCATCGATCCCCATATATTTGAGCAGAAAATGTTTTTGGCCGACCCGAAGAGGTATCTGGCCATCCGCTTGTATAAATGAAAGTAAGGTTTCAAGACCTTGTTTGACGGTATCATAGTCACCCAAGCCCAAGGCCCCCAAGCCCGCAAAGCAAAAATCTCGGGCCCACAAATCTGAAAAATGCTTTTTCCCAGCCAGAATTCCTAAGTTCGAATATCGACTTCGTAACGTTGCCACCGCTTTGTCATACGCCGAAAAAATATCGGGATGAATCTGGTCGCGACGCAAGGTGGATGAAATTATAGGGGAGATGGGGTTCAATTCCGACATGAAGGTCGCATTCTAAATGAAATTTGGTGTAGTGAAAACTCATAACGGTCCGGTATTATGGGGGCACTATGGTTTATGAGCTACTAACACGACTACTTCGCAAACACCTCTATCTTGTATTTCATGAACGATACAAGAACGAAAATGCAAGTATTTACATTGAGCGCTTTGGGGCCAAGCATCCGTTGCTTAAACCAGAATTCATTGTGGTTAATGATCAGGTACATGGGTTTAAAAAACAAAATGATCGATATTTGGGATTAGAAAAATTCCCGATTTTTGTTGAATTAGAATACGCGGATGACGAGGGCGAGAAATTAGTCGAGGGCATCGATATTCATGCCGAGGCCAACATCAAGTTAAAAGATAAACTTAGTGATGTCGTGAAATTGGCGACCTATTTCGAAAAGACCGTTGTCGTGGAACGCACCCGATTGTTGACGGACTCGTCAGAAGAATCATTGATCATCTACTCGAAAATTGGAGAAATGTACGCAGCGTCATATATCGAGGATGACCTGGATGAGGGCGAATTGAGCGAAGACGAACTTACCGCAATGATCGAAAAATATCTCACGAGTTTTTCGACGTTTTTGCAAGCGTTGGATGAGTTGACGGGGCGACGAAAAAAAACGTCGGTACTCGATGGATTGTATAAACTCGACGGTAATGAATGAGGCGACGGCGACAGCGGCTGAGCGTCAGTTCGGGGCTATTCTCGATGGCCAAGTGCCGGAAGATGATGTCGTCGACTTACTTGTAGCCATTCGGGAGCGGTCTGAAACCGTTGAGGAAATTGTGGGCGCAGCGCGGGCCATGCGGGCTCGAATGAATCGCGTATCACTATCCAAACCGGCGATTGATGTGTGTGGGACCGGCGGGGGCGTTGCCGAGCGATTCAACGTATCGACGGCATCAGCGTTTGCGCTGGCGGCAATTGGAATTCCTGTTGCCAAACACGGGAACCGGGGCAGCCGATTAGCGAACGGGAGCTTTGATTTTTTAGAGGCGCTTGGCATTCCGATCGATTGTGATGCTGAGGTAGTGGCGTCCGTATTTCGTAAAACTGATTTGGCCTTTATGTTCGCTCGGCAATTTCATCCTGCCGTTGGGGCGGTTGCAGGCGCGCGTAAGCGTGCGGGGGGACGGACGCTATTTAACTTGGTTGGCCCCTTGAGTAATCCGGCATCCGTGCCAATGCAAGTGTTAGGGACAGTGAGCGTTGAATTGGGCGAAAAACTCGCCCTGGCATCCCAATGTTTGGGGACCCAACGAACCATCGTTGTGGTCGGCGACGGCGAGCGTGATGAACTCATTCCCGACGGACAAAGTACGATTTTTGATGTTACTCCCGAGCGGTTTATTAGGTATAAAGTTGATGCCAGGGAATGGGTTCCCGACGCATTACCGGCATTGCCAGTTGGCGGCTCTGTGGACAATGCTGCGTTATTTCAAGCATGGCTTAACGCGCCGTCTGACTTTCCGACATTGAGTCATTGGATAGCACTTAATTGTAGTGTTGCGTTGGTTTTAGTGGGGCAGGCGGTAACGTTTCGAGAAGGGTATGATCGGGCGTTGGAGTTAATTACCCAGTCTATAGTCGTCAAATTGAAGGTTATGGATTATTTTTCTTTTTTTAAGAGGGAAAAAGAAAGTATTTAAGCTGATCCAAGCAGCCACGCCATCCTTCAACGTGGACCTGAACCGCGTCAGTCGATTTTAACCCATCGTGGGTCAATGTTAATTTTGTTCCATTTCCGTCGGGTTCGAGTAATACACGAACCATCGAATTTTCGATAATTAAGGAACTCCAGGTAAACGCAATGGCCCTGGGGAAATCGAGTTGGCGGTAGGTCCCCTTAAATGTGTGAATCAACCCGTCTTCGTTGGTCATTTCGCAGTGGAACAATCCGCCTGTTTTGAGATCGTTAATTACAAAGCTACTCCACGACCGTTTTGGGAAAAACCATTGGGTGAGCTTATCGGCCTCGGTCCAAGCCTGATACAACGTGTCTGGGGTGGTGAGAAATCGTTGATGAATAATAAGCGGGGGGAAATGTGACATATTAATAATGGTCGGGGTGACTGGATTTGAACCAGCGACCACTAGTACCCGAAACTAGTGCGCTACCAGGCTGCGCTACACCCCGGAAAAAATTCAGGTCTATAGTCTAGCAAACTGGTCACGGTCGGCCTAGTCGTCCCGCCACTGCTGCTTGCTGAATCAGCCAGGAATCCATAACCGTGAGTGCCGTCATCGCCTCTATTACCGGGACAACCCTAGGACAAATACATGGGTCGTGACGGCCATGGACTTCAATCACCTCGGTTTCGTTATCTACGGTTACGGTTGATTGCGCTTTACTGATCGATGAGGCGGGTTTAATGGCTACTCTAAACAAAATGGGTTCGCCATTCGAAATGCCACCCAAAATGCCGCCTGAATGGTTGGTAGCAGTCGTGACGGAGTCGCCATTTATTATAAATGCATCGTTGTTTTGAGATCCACGATTCAGGGTGGCCGCAAAGCCATCCCCAAATTCAATGCCCTTGGTCGTGCCGATTGATAACATCGCGTGGGCCAATCGGGCGTCTAGTTTATCGAATACCGGATCACCGAGTCCGATTGGCGTGCCCGTGACTACCGTTTCGATTACGCCGCCAACCGAATCGCCTTCGTCACGGGCAGATTCGATTAGCTGAATCATTTCAACCGCTTTATTAGGATCGGGGCATCTTACAATATTACGTTCGATTTCATTTAGATCTACTACATCCGCCTTAATTGGGCCGACAGACAACGTATATGACGTGATGGTGACCCCAATCGATTTTAAAAATTTCTTGGCGATTGCGCCTGCCGCGACCCGTGCGGCGGTTTCGCGTCCCGATGACCGACCGCCGCCACGATAATCCCGAATCCCGTATTTGTGGTGGAACGTATAATCCGCATGCCCTGGCCGGAAAACATCCTTGATATTTGAATAATCGGTGCTCCGTTGATTGGCGTTGCGAATGAGTAACGCAATTGGGGCTCCGGTGGTCTGGCCTTCAAAGACGCCCGACAAAATTTCGACGCGATCATCCTCCCGGCGGGGAGTTGTGACGCTACTTTGTCCCGGGCGTCGACGATCCAATTCAACTTGAATATCTGATTCGGTCAATGCAATAAGAGGGGGAACGCCATCGATTACGACCCCTACGCCGGGCCCGTGACTTTCGCCAAAAGTTGTAAGATGTAGGTGGGTACCAAATGAACTGCCGGGCATGTGTTGCTCCTAAGTTTTTTCTTTACCTCGAGCCATGACGATCTTGCCGGTTCGCACCAGTTCAATAATCCCGTAGGTCGATAGAAATTCCATCATAGCATCCAGTTTTTCGGTGCTGCCAGTCGCCTGGATAATAATCGAATGTGAGTTCAGATCCACAGTTGTGGCTTTGAAATGTTGGACCACTTGCAAAACTTCACTTGTGTTGGACGGGGTGACCTTAACCTTGATCAACGCCAATTCTTTTTGCACGGCAAAATGATCGCGATGTTCGGTGGCATGGACCACATCGACCAACTTTCCGGCCTGTTTGATGATCTGATCGAGGGTATTGGGATTGCCTTGAGCGGTGATTGTCATTCTTGAAAATCGACCATCCAAAGTAGGGGATACAACCAGCGACTCGATATTAAAACCACGTCGAGAAAAGATGAGCGAAATGCGAAGTAGGACGCCTGGCTTGTTGGCTACCAGAAGGCTAATCGTATGGCTGCTTTCGCGAGAAGTAGGCTGACTAGGTGTCGTCATGATTAGGTGCTTCCTTTCGGTTTTTCGAGTTTGAATTTTGGCGGTTCAATGATCATATCGTCTGCGGCGCCACCGGCTGGGATCATTGGGAATACATTGTCTTCTTTGATAACCTCGGCATGAATGACGCAGGGTCCGTCGTTATATGCCAGCGCTTTCGAGAGCATTTTGCGAACATCTGCAGCGCGCTTGATTCGGAAGCCTTTAACCCCATAGGCTTCGGCCAATTTTACAAAGTCCGGGTTGCCTTCCAAATCAACCCCAGATAGACGGTCATCGTAAAATAATTGCTGCCACTGCCTGACCATTCCCAAGTATTTATTGTCGATAACGACGATTTTGAGGGGAAGTTTATGGATAGCGGCGGTAGATAATTCAAATAAAGTCATTTGGAATCCGCCGTCTCCAACAATGGCAATGACGGTTTCCGACGGACATCCAAACTGAGCCCCGATCGCGGCAGGGAATCCGTATCCCATAGTCCCTGCGCCACCGGAGCTAATCCAAGTATTAGGTCGATGGGTTTTGAAAAATTGAGCAGCCCACATTTGATGTTGGCCAACATCGGTTGTCACAATGGCATTTCCCTTAGTGAGTTTATAGAGTTCATCAATGACGTGCTGTGCCTTCAATCCACCGGTTTTTTTATAGGTAAGCGGAAATTTTCGTTTGTATTGATCGATTTCTTTTAACCAGTCCTTGGTATTGAGTTTTTCAACCAAGGGGAGTAAGTCTTGGAGTACCAGTTTGGCATCCCCGACCACGCTGGCGTCGGGTACCACGATTTTGTTGATTTCTGCTGGATCAATATCGATGTGTAATTTAATGGCATCTGGGCAAAACCGCTCGATTTTTCCGGGTGTAATACGGTCATCCCATCGAGATCCAATAGAGAATATGAGGTCGCAACGTGTTAAGGCTTTGTTGGCATACGCAGTACCGTGCATGCCCAGCATTCCCAACGACAGTGGATGGTTTTCTGGGAATACGCCCTTGCCCAAGAGTGTGTTTGCCACCGGGGCTTGCAACGTCTCTGCCAATTTTTTGACTTCCACACTTGCGCCACTGATTTCGGCCCCATGGCCAATCAATAACAAGGGACGTTTTGCATGTTTTAAATAACCGGCTAATTTCTGAATTTCTTTTTTATTGCCAAGGGTCGGATACGAATATCCTGGAATATCCATTTCGACGTTGCCCGATCCGGTAAAGGGCCCGCCCGTAATGTCTTTCGGGAGGTCGATTAATACCGGACCTGGTCGACCGGTGTTAGAGATTTGGAAGGCCTCTTCAACGATACGTGGGATTTCGTTCGCGTCTTTAACCAAATAGCTGTGTTTGACAATTGGTGCCGTGATTCCAAACACATCGGCTTCCTGAAAGGCATCTTTGCCCAGTGATGCGGTGATGGTTTGCCCGCACAATACAATCATCGGTACCGAATCCATGGTCGCAGTGATGATTCCGGTAACCGTATTGGTAGCGCCGGGGCCACTTGTGACTAAGACAACACCAGGTTTACCGGTCGCGCGTGCGTATCCATCGGCAATATGCGTTGCGCCTTGTTCGTGCCGAACCAGAACCAATTTGATCTTTGAATCGACGAGTGCGTCAAAAATCGGGATCGCTGCGCCGCCGGGATATCCAAAAATGATATCCACTCCTTTTTCTTCCAGGCATCGAATAAGGGATTCGGCTCCGGTTATGGTTTTTTTTGTCATAAAATAGACCTCTTAAATTTATTTTAATCAATTTTATCATGAGAAAAGTCTAATATGTATTCAATATTTGTGATTTATATGAATGTATTTGTATATTTATTGAATTATGTAATTTATGGCCCCATTTTTTTGGGAATGGGAGTGTTGGCTGAACACTGCGGCTTGATTCCAAATCAAGGTGCCGGGTAATCTAGCCATCCATGCAACTTCCAATTCAAATTACGAAAAACAACGCAGGTAAAATCGACTCAATTTCGTATTGCGAGGATGGTGCTCCGATATCGGTGACAGACTTGATGGCGCTGTCGTCAGTGGACCTGAATTGGGACAGGGTTACCGATTTCCAACGCCGTGTGTATCAGGAATTAATGGCCATCGGAGTCGGACAAACCATTTCGTATCGCGACTTAGCTGCTCGTGTTGGCCGCCCAAATGGGGCCCGTGCCATTGGTAATGCGATGGCGAAGAATCCCTTTTTGATCGTCGTGCCTTGTCATCGCGTTATTGAAAGCAATGGCGGTTTGGGTGGGTTTGCCTCCGGGTTGGATGTTAAACGAGCCTTACTTGCCGCTGAAGGTTGGTTAGCCCACCAATAGCCGTTCGACGTCGGCGTCTCCGATTGCATATAGTTGTGCACATACTGGAGCGGTTGCACTATCGGAATTGATCGGAGAGTCCGCCTGAATAAGGCCTGTACGATTGAGAACTTGAAGAAATATGACATCAAATTCATCGAGTTTGTAGTTCTGGTCGGCTTTCAATTTTGTACGTAACTCTAGAATTTTTGTTTTAAACCAATCGGCGGAAGCCTCAGCTTTTTCGGTATGGCCGCGTTTAAGGTCATTGATCCAGTTGCTGAATTTATTTCCGTATTTAAAGGCACGAGTAATAAGGAGCGTTCCCAAAGCGATCCCCCCAAAGTCGAGCCCGCCGACCGCAAGTGATGCGATGGCCCCCGCAAATGCGACGCCATCGCAATATTTAGATATACGTAGGTCATCTGCACGAATTTCGGTTTTAGTAATGGATGCTTTTAAGTGCGTTTTCATGTCGTCGAGATTTGATTTGACGGTTGGATCGGTCGTATTAACGCTCTGAATTACAGCCAAGGCTCCGTTAAAATATGCGATGTTTCGACGATTTCGGACTTCTTGAAAATGAGAAACGATTCCCGATACTCCTGCGAAGACGCCGCCAACAACTCCGAAACTGACACTTAATGCATTACTTGCGGCACCCGCAGCGCTTAGGACATCGACCGATTCGCTGGCCATGGCGACCGAGTCTAATATCGCGGATTGAATTTGTTCCTGTGTTGTTGGGGGGAGTCCGGACCAGCTCACTTTTTTGCTTCCCCCAAGAATCGTAGGACGATCGCGGTACCCAGCGATCATCTTTAGTTTTCCGATAGAGTCTTTGGACTTAAATACCTCGAATTTTTCCATGAAGACGTCCTTGAGATTTCGACTTTCGATAGTTGCCGTATGGATATTAGATGCGCGCCTTGCGCTAACCGCATTGCGTCGGATGAGTGCATTTGGAGCCTGAGTAGGCAGTAGATTGACTAACCCTTCGTTCCGTTGTTTCTGAGGCGGCGATGTCATTTCTGCCTCATGGACCTCTCCGGAGTCCTTTTGTGCCTGAACCGATTCATTGTCGGGTTGGGTGTCGACATCAGATCCTATCGAACGTTGACTGGACTGTGCGCTAAATGTACCTGATTTGTCCCGGGCAGATCCTCCCAATGAATAGGGCCTAACGTCGTCATCTCCGGGCACATCGGGGGGTATGTCGGGTGTTAGAAGTATATTTAAATAGTGTCGAGTTGGGTCCTTGGCTGAGTCGGACGGTATCAGCTTTGATGGCGACGCAAGGCCAGAATTCGGATCGCTGGTTTCTGTCCTGTGTTTCCGTGGAGACTTACAGATCTCGTGTGACCGAGGTCTCACGAAGCTAGCTATTCTGTTGAGTGGTGATTTAGGGAGATTTTCTAGCGACATGCCAACAACTTCCACGTTTTTGGCAAAAACAAACGTGGATTCAGTTTTGGTGTGGGTGTGGCTGGCCTAAATCAGCGACTTGCACCGTTCCGCAATAATAGCGATTTCTTCTGTCGTGGCTGCTACCAACGGCAACCTGGGGTTCCCGACCTTAAACCCAAACAATGGCAACGCTGCTTTTAGGGGTGTTGGGTTGGAGGTAATAAATAAAACTTCAAAAATAGGGCGTAATTCCGTTTCGAGGCGACGCGCAGTCTCGGAGTCTCCCGCGACAAAGGCTTTGATCATCTGCGCCATCTGATTCCCTACGATGTGTGCCGCAACGGACACGATGCCGACGGCCCCTTCGGTCATAAATTCAAGTGTCAACCCGTCATCTCCGGAATAAATTAGAAATTCGGGGGGAGTTAATTTTCTGATGGTCTTTACTTGATCCACACTTCCTGCAGCTTCTTTAATACTGAAAATGGTCGGTAATTCGGCCAATCGTGCAACGGTTTCAGGCTCTAGATTGCGTCCGGTACGCCCTGGAATATTGTATAGCATTACGGGTAACGAAGTGGCTTCGGAAACCGCTTTAAAGTGTTGGTAACAGCCTTCTTGAGAGGGGCGATTATAATAGGGAACGACTTGCAATACGCCGTCCATTCCCAATTCAGCTGCTTCCTTGGTCGATGATACGGCTGTTCGTGTGCAGTTGGATCCTGTGCCCGCAATGATTTTCCTCCCCGGGAAGGCCTTTCGAATGACTTTGAATAATTCAAATTCTTCTTGGTGGGTTAGAGTGGGGGATTCACCTGTGGTTCCGGCTAGTACGATCGCGTCCGTTCCGGTTTGATACAAATGATCTGCCAATCTAATCGCTTCAGAATAGTTAACCTCCCCTTGTCCATCAAACGGGGTCACCATCGCGGTAATAATTCGACCAAATTCAAGTGTCATAATTGCCTCTTTCAGGAGTGAGTTCAAATAAGGGGGTACCGGGAGTCCCTGTTAATGTGGGGTCGTATTGGGTACTCAGTTTATCCAAACGACGTTCAATTGTCCGCGTTTTTCGGGTTGCATCCTCGATGGTCTGTCCGGCCTCGTGAAGCTTTTTTTGTGTTTTCTCTAGCAACGCCCCAAATTTTCCGAATTCGCCCTGAATGACAGAGAGTAGCTGCCACACTTCGCCAGTTCGTTTTTCGATGGCCAGGGTTTTAAATCCTAACTGTAAGCTGCTCATAATTGCGGCTAAGGTTGTTGGTCCGGCGATAATGACCCGGTATTGAGATTGCAAAATGTCTTGTACTCCTTCGAGCCGTAGGGCTTCGGCAAATAACCCCTCGGTCGGCAAAAACATAATTGCGAAATCGGTGCTAAAAGGGGGGTGAATATATTTTTGCGAGATCGATTTTGCTTGTGTTTTGAGGGCCGTATCCAACAGTTTTTTTGCGGCTTCAATCGCGTCAGGGGAGCCTTCTTCCGACGCAAGAACCAATCGATGGTAGGCGTCTTGTGGAAATTTGGAATCAATAGGCAGCCAAACAACGTCATGATCGGTTTTGCCCGGTAGCTTAATCGCAAAATCAACGAACTCATTATTATTGGGTACAATTTTAACGTTTTTTGAATATTGATCCGGGACCATGACTTGCTCCAATAACGCTGCCAATTGGACTTCTCCCCAGGTGCCTCTGGTTTTGACGTTGGTGAGAACCCGTTTGAGATCCCCGACCCCTTGGGCAAGTTGTTGCATTTCGCCCAGGCCTTTATGAACCATTTCCAGACGCTCTGACATCAGATTGTAGGTTTCGCCCAATCGTTTTTCGAGGGTGGTTTGCAATTTTTCATCAACGGTGGCCCGCATTTGGTCGAGTTTAACCCCGTTATCGGTTTGGATGTCGGTTAATTTTTTTTCGATTGTGTCCCGAATCGATGTCATCCGACTTTCAAACGTCGTATTTAGTGTCATAACCTGATTCGAGAATATTTCGATCAGTTGTTGTTGTCGGGTGAGATGCGTGACAACGGTATTGAGGGTCTGTGCGCCCTGTCCTTCCGTCGCGGATCGAATATCGTCACGGAGTTGCTTGGCGATCACCAAGATTAGGCCGATCCCAAGTGCAGTAATAATAAGGACTGTGACGACGATCATATTCACTACCGTTGGGAATTAAAAATGGGGTGAACGATGGGATTTGAACCCACGACCACCAGAGCCACAATCTGGTGCTCTACCCCTGAGCTACGTCCACCATATGCTTGGTTCAAGACCGTGGAATAGTCTACTGGGCCTTGCCCGATGGTGCAATAGTGAGTGTCGGTGTGTCGTGCTATGATTTAAGCTCATTTTCTAATTTCTAATTGATCGGGAGTTGTTATGGCATCGAGCACACAGTCTTTTGTGGACCATTTTGGAGCGTCCTTAATCGCGTTGTATCGGTATGGACGACAAGAATTGACCCGTTCCCGAGCCGATGAATTACATTTATTGATGGTGATATCGAGTTCACAGTCTCTGGCTGGGTATAAGCCGCCGTTTATTCACAAAATTCAATCATTGCAAGTATTTACCCAGGATGAATTGATTCGATCGTTGGATGTCTTTCCACTCGAATTTTTGGACATGAAAATGGATCGGGAATTAGTCGCCGGCACGGATATTTTGGATCAATTAAGTGTGTCTGTTGATAATGTGCGACACCAAGCCGAATTTGGATTGCGAACGAGTTTGTTGCGGCTGCGTCATGCTGCACTATTGACACCGAAACAACAGGCCTCAGCCGCGCTCTTTAGCGCGTCCGATGTGATCCGGTGCCTTCGAGGGTTACTAAATACGCTCAGAGGTTTAGCGCTAAGGTCCTCGGAAGACGTAATTGCTGCAGTGGAGGAGTGGACATCGCTTTCGTTTCCGAATCTGACTGCATTGCAGCGTTCCGAACGCCCGTCATTAAGTGATTACACGGCATATCGCAGTGAAATCGAACAGTTAATCGATCGGATTGATCATCTATGAACCGTCGAATCATAACGGGACTTGTCGTTGCCTTATTCATTGCGGTGATGATCGTGCCGCTTTCAGCGGCAACTGCATTGAAGGGTTACGTTACCGACGAAATGGGGGTGCTGAGTCAAGATGCGATTCAAAGGATGGCGGCAGTATCCGAGCAACTTAAAGCTGCGACAGGTGTTGAGCTTGCAACGTATGTGCCCAAAACTATGGGAGATACGCCGATTGAAATGTTTGCCGAGGAAACATTTGCCGCATCAAAAATTGGAGAAAAAGGGAAGGATAATGGAATCTTGTTTGTGGTTGCTCTCAACGAACGCAAATTGCGAATCGAAGTTGGGTACGGATTAGAGGGGATTTTGCCCGATGGGCGTGCGGGTGACATTATTCGCCAAGTCGTGATCCCGCGTATGAAGGCGAAGCAAATTGGCGCAGCGATCGAAGCGGGGCATGAGGCGATCGCATCGCATATCGCAGCTCAGAATGGCGTTAAATTGGATGGCGTTCATATGCAATATCAAACTCAGAAGGCGGCGCCTCATCCGTTGTTTATATTGATTGTATTAATTATCGTCGCGGTAGTTGTTGCACGCGGAGGCGGCGGTGGCTTATTGGGCTTCATTTTAGGAATGATGTTAGGTGGCGGCGGTGGACACCACCGGGGCGGTGGTTTCGGTGGGGGGGGATTTG
>Ga0214917_10002561_pt1 | contig 21931 bp, 22 predicted proteins | sample LL_1208_BB_MetaG_FD_177983 | JGI IMG/M metagenome (GOLD analysis project Ga0214917, IMG submission 177983) | Freshwater microbial communities from Lake Lanier, Atlanta, Georgia, United States - LL_1208_BB | ecosystem: Environmental > Aquatic > Freshwater > Lake | place: USA: Georgia | collected...
ACCGTAAGTACCCCATGAATGGCTTCTAAGGCCACTTCGGCCTTGAAGGCCGCACTGAATTTTCTTCGTTCTCTTTTCATTGGTCTGAAATTAAGACATTAAATTTTACTGTCTAGTTTTTTTAGACAACCTCAGTAATATCAGGGTAGTATCCCAGCATAATGAACGATTTGTCATTCCTTATGCTTGCTAATTCAAAAAGAGGTATATTTGAATGACAAATCATTCACTAAGAATAAAAAATAAGTTTTATGACTGATAAGTCATTCAAAGAGTGGGCTTCAAAGAGCGACAAGGCATTGGCTGAGTACATTGGCGTATTTGTAAGGCACCATCGTGTGGAGCAGAATAAAACGCAGGCTGAACTGGCAACAGCAGCCGGAATCAGTCGATCTACACTAAGTTTGTTAGAGCGTGGTGAACCGGTTACTGTAACTACCCTTATTCAGGTATTGAGGATTCTAGAACAACTATCCGTGCTGGGTGTTTTTGAAGTTAGGGAAACAATAAGCCCATTGGCACTGGCAAAACTGCAAAAGGAAAAACGCCAACGGGCACGAAGTAAATTAGGGAAAGACGAAAACAAAGGAGCAACAGATTGGTAAATGATGAAGGTAGCAGAAGTAAAAATATGGGGGAAGTTGGTAGGTGCCGTAGCATGGGACGCAGACAACGAGTTGGCTACTTTTGAATACGATCCCAAATTCAAGCAATTAGGTTGGGATTTGGCTCCGCTAAAAATGCCTATTTCTGATAATCGGAATCAGTTTTCATTTCCCGAACTGCGAAAGGATAAAAACTCAGCATACGATACCTTCAAAGGTTTATCCGGTTTGTTGGCCGATGCCTTACCCGATAAATACGGAAATCAGTTGATTAATCTTTGGCTGGCACAACAAGGTCGGCCACAGGATAGCATGAATCCGGTTGAAATGCTTTGCTTCATAGGCACTCGGGGCATGGGTGCTCTGGAATTTGAGCCTGCTGTAATCAAAGAAAATAAAAGAACATTTTCTATTGAAATGGATAGTCTGGTTGCCACAGCTCAAAAGATGCTCGACCAACGTGAAGCGTTTACCACCAATCTCAATAAAAACGAAGAACAGGCTGTGTTGGAGATTTTTAAGATAGGTACATCTGCCGGTGGTGCTCGTCCAAAAGCGCTCATTGCATGGAATGAAAAAACAGGAGAGGTAAAATCAGGGCAAACCAAAGCACCAAAGGGATTCGAGCATTGGCTTATCAAGCTCGATGGGGTAAGCGATGCACAGTTGGGCAGCAGCAGTGGCTACGGCAGAGTAGAAATGGCCTACTACAATATGGCAAAGGCATGCGGTATCGAAATGATGCCATCACGTTTATTGGAAGAAAACGGAAGGGCACATTTTGTGACCAAACGTTTTGACCGGGAAGGCAGTGAAACAAAGCATCATATACAAACTTTTTGTGCCTTGAAACATTTCGACTTCAACCTGGTTCGTAGTTTCAGCTATGAGCAACTCTTTCAGTGCATGCGGGAGTTGAAACTTACTTATGCGGATGCTGAGCAAATGTTCAGAAGAATGGTTTTTAACGTGATTGCAAAGAATTGCGATGACCATACCAAGAATTTTTCCTTTTTGTTAAAACAAGGCGGCAAATGGGAGCTCGCCCCGGCATACGATGTGTGTCACGCGTACCGACCGGGTAGCGAATGGGTAAGTCAGCATGCATTAAGCATCAATGGCAAGAGAAAAGATATTACAAAAGCAGATTTATTGGTAATTGGGGAATCCGTTCGCTGTAAAAAAGCGTCAGAGATAATAGATGAGATCAACGGCAAGGTCAATCAATGGAAAAGGTTTGCAGATGAGGTAAACGTGCAACCAACCCTACGTGATGAAATAGCCAACACCCTTCTAAACCTTTATTAGGCGAAAAAAGGCCTTCGGGCAAGGCCTTGCTTGGATTCCCAACCCCGCCCGGCATCCATATGTTTTACTCGACCTGCTGCCATGCGCTTAAAAAGGCTAATTTAGAGCAGAAAATGCCAAGAAATTTGGGTGTTTGACGATTTGAACATACAGGGCATCATTAAACCACTACAGCTACATGCAGCAACGTTCCATACGCATCAATAAATTCATCAGCGAAAGCGGCTTTTGTTCCCGGCGCGAAGCCGACCGGTTTATTGAACGAGGGCTGGTACTCCTCAACGGACGCAAAGCCAATACAGGCGATCAAGTAAAAGCCGGCGATACCGTTCGGGTGAATGGACAAAAACTGGAACCCTTCCAAGACGAGGATGTTGTTTTTATTGCACTGAATAAACCCGTTGGGGTAACCTCAACCACCGAAGACAATGTGCACAACAACATTGTACAATTTGTAAACCACAGCAAACGTGTTTTCCCCATCGGTCGCTTGGATAAAGAATCGCAAGGTCTCATATTCCTGACCAACAATGGCGATTTGGTGAACAAGATTTTACGGGCAGGAAATAAACACGAAAAGGAATACCTGGTAACGGTGAACAAACCCCTAACCCAAAGTGCAATTACCGGCATGGCAAATGGAGTTTCTATGCTGGGCGTTACCACCAAAAAGTGTAAGGTGGTGCAGGAAGGGGTAACGACGTTTAGGATTGTGTTGGTACAAGGGCTAAACCGACAGATTCGCAGGATGTGCGAGCATTTCGGATATGAAGTGGTGAAACTGGAACGGGTGCGCATTATGCACATTGATTTGAAAGGCTTGCCGGTTGGAGATTGGAGGGATTTAACGGAAAGCGAAATGAAGGTCATGTACAGCATGCTGGAAGATTCATCGGGGGTGGTTGAAAAAAAACCAAAACCCAAACCGCTCGCTAAAAAAGGCAAGCCCGCACAATCCAAACCCTCCGGCTCAAAAAAAAGCACACCGGGTCATTCCTCGAATTTTAAGCGCAGCAGCAAAGGCAAACCTGCCCGTAGATCGGGCCGGAGCTAAGCTCAGCCAAGGTGGGGGGTATTTTTTTAGCATGAATTCATGTGCCTGCCGGGGTGCATCTGCCCCGGTATGAATCTTAAATTAAGGGTAGGCTTCCATTCGGCCTTATCCCTGCCACTTTGGGCTTTTTGTTACCTTTGTGCATAGTTGTTTTTTCATGCAAGACGTTCCATTAAGTACCCGCCCATTAGACACCGATCGGATATCGTTCGAGGATTTCCGTACCGAGGTGTTGCACGATTACCGCATAGCCCACGAAAGTCGGCAAACGAGTTTGTTGGGAAGGCGAGAGGTGTTAACGGGAAAAGCCAAGTTTGGTATTTTTGGCGATGGCAAGGAATTGCCTCAAATTGCCATGGCCAAGGTGTTTAAGCCCGGCGATTTTCGTTCCGGATACTACCGCGACCAAACCTTTATGATGGCCGCCGGGTTGTTGACAGTTCGACAGTTCTTTGCTCAGCTTTATGCCCATACAGATTTAGAAGCCGAACCCATGACAGGGGGGCGGCAAATGAATGGGCACTATGCCACCCGTTGGATTGATGAAAACGGAAATTGGCTGCCACAAACCCAATTAAAAAATTCATCGGCCGATATTTCACCTACCGCAGGTCAAATGCCCCGATTGCTTGGCTTAGCTTTGGCCTCGAAGGTGTACCGAAATCAGCCTGAATTGCACCACCTCGGCTCTTTTTCCAATCAGGGCAACGAAGTGGCCTTTGGTAGCATTGGGGATGCTTCTACTTCTGAGGGTTTGTTTTGGGAAACCATGAATGCTGCGGCCGTTATGCAGGTTCCTATGGCGATTTCGGTGTGGGACGATGGCTATGGCATTTCTGTTCCAAAAGAATTTCAAACCGTCAAGGGTTCTATTTCAAAGGCCTTATCGGGCTTCGAGAAAAACGAAGATGGAACCGGCTTTGCAATAAAACGTGCCCGAGGCTGGAATTATCCGGAATTGATTGAGGCCTATCAAACGGGGGTAGCCATGTGTAGGCAAGACCATTTGCCGGTGTTGTTTCACATTGAAGAATGTACCCAACCCCAGGGGCATTCCACCAGCGGGAGTCATGAACGGTACAAAGACAAAAAACGACTGCAGTGGGAAGAGAAATACGATGGATTGCGCCAGTTTGCAAAATGGATTGTGAAAAATGGATTGGCGACCCGGGAAGAATTGCAGGAAATAGAACAGAACGCCATTCAGCATGTTAAGGATGAGAAAAATATGGCCTGGCAGTTGTATCAAAACGAAATATTGAATGAAAAGCAGGCACTGGTAACTCTACTCGGGGGTTTATCGGCTCCCGATTCAAGGGCGCAAGAGTTCATTCGGCAGATTGAAACGGCCGTTGCCCCAATGCGAAAAGATTTGTTGGGGCCGGCCCGCCGTTTGGCGACCCATCTTCGGTTGCAGCGCCATGAATTTTATCCGCACTTGCGAGCTTGGTTGCAAGAACAAAAGCAGCTAAATCATGGCAGGTACAGCGATTCGCTGTACGACCAAACCTTGGCCAGTCCGCTTCGGGTGCCTATGGTGGAGCCGGTGTATTCCAACGATTCAGCCCTGGTGGATGGACGGATTGTATTGAGGGATAATTTTGATGCCATTTTAAAGAAAGAGCCTCGTTTTGTGGCTTTTGGAGAAGATGTAGGAAAAATTGGAGGGGTAAACCAAACCTTTGAGGGTTTGCAAGATAAATTTGGTGAAGGACGGGTTTTTGACACCGGCATTCGGGAGGCCACCATTGCCGGGCAGGGCATTGGACTGGCGATGCGTGGCTTAAGGCCTTATGCAGAAATCCAATATTTGGATTATTTGTTGTATTGCCTTCAGATATTGAGCGACGATGCATCTACGGTGCAGTATCGAACCAAAGGAGGGCAAAAGGCTCCGGTGATAATCGGAACCCGAGGTCATAGGTTGGAGGGGATTTGGCATTCCGGTTCGCCCATGGGTGCCATTGTGCATAGTGTTCGCGGCATGCATGTTTGTGTGCCCAGAAACATGGTGCAGGCTGCAGGCATGTACAATACTTTGTTGAAGGGAGATGATCCTGCCATAGTAATTGAACCTTTAAATGGGTATAGATTGAAAGAACGCCGCCCTGAAAACATGGGAGAATTTACGGTGCCCTTGGGACAGCCCGAACTTCTGCGTGAGGGGGAAACCATAACCCTGGTAACGTACGGTTCGATGTGCCGAATTGCATTGGATGCTGCCGAATTGCTTTCCGAAATGGGTATTGAAGCCGAGGTGGTAGATGTACAAACCTTGCTGCCCTTTGATATAGACCAAAAAATCGTAGAATCTGTACAAAAGACGGGACGAGTATTGTTTATGGATGAAGATGTTCCGGGTGGTGCATCGGCCTACATGATGCAGCAAGTTTTGGAGGTGCAGGGCGGTTATATGTATATGGATGTGGCCCCGGCGACCTTGACGGCCCAGCCGCACCGACCGGCTTATGGAACCGATGGAGATTATTTTTCAAAACCGGGGGTGGAAGACGTGGTAGAAAAAGTGCTTTCTATGATGTTCGAGGTGAATCCGGGTAAATTCCCTGCCCAATAGAATTTATGGTAAAAACAACCGAATCGGGTTCCGGGCGAATGGGGCTGGAAAGCTGGAGGACCCTGGATTTGCTTCAAGGCATAAATGCGGAAGACAAGCAGGTTGCAGAGGCGGTAGAAAAGGCCATACCGGCATTGGTGCCCTTGGCGGATGTTTTTGCGGAATGCCTTCAGAACAACCAAAGGGTGTTTTATATAGGGGCGGGAACCAGCGGAAGGTTGGGGGTGGTTGACGCGTCGGAATTGCCGCCGACCTATGGAATCGAATTTGATCGGGTGGTTGGCATCATGGCCGGAGGGGATTCTGCCATTCGCAAGGCCGTAGAATTTGCGGAAGACGATACCGAACAGGCCTGGTTGGATTTGTTGGGGCAGGGTGCTAAGGCCGGAGATTTGGTCATTGGGATTGCTGCATCGGGTTCGACGCCCTATGTGGTTTCGGGAATAAAACGGGCTCGACAAGAGGGCTTGAGAACCGGAGGAATTACCATGAATGAAGGGTCGGCGTTGGCATTGGCTGCGGAGTTCCCGGTTGAAATTGTGGTAGGCCCGGAATTTGTTCGGGGCAGTACGCGCATGAAATCGGGGACGGCTCAGAAAATGGCCTTGAACATGCTAAGCACTACCGCCATGATTCGATTGGGAAGGGTGAAAGGAGAAAAAATGGTGGATATGCAATTGACCAACCATAAATTGTGGCAGCGCGCCGAGGATATGGTTGTGGAAGAAACCGGAGTTTCGGCCGAAGTGGCTCGGCAGGCCTTGGAGAAATGGGGCAGTGTTCGGCGTGCGGTAGAAGGCCTTCAGGCAGAGAAGGCGAAATCCAAAACTTAGGAGAATTAATACCTAATAATGATTTGTCCATGCCCATTGCGGATGCCGGTTTGCATGGAAGCATTGCTGAGGGTGCCGGTGTAGCCCGAGCCTCCACCGCCTGAGGAAGCAATGTTGGTTCCTGATGATTGGTAACCACCGCCGCCGCCTCCATAATACCCGCCACCGCCGCCGCCCCCGGTGGAGTCGCCGCCGGGAAACCCTGCACCGCCTTGGCCTAGTGTTCCGGCTGAGCCTGTTTGATTTCCTACGCCACCATTACCCCCGGAATTTTGGTTGCCACCGCTGCCACCTGTAGCGGTTGCGTTTCCGTTGAATACATTTCCTGCTGCGGTTCCAGCATTTCCCCCGCCTGCCCCCGGGGTTGTATTGGAGTAATTCCCAGAGTACAAAGTACAAGAACCGCCGCCGCCCCCTGCAACAATGACTCGGTCGGAAAGAGATTGGCCACCTACCCGAACATCGCTGGCTCCACCACCACCACCGCTGGCAGGAGATCCAGAGGTTTGACCGCTTCCGCCGCCGTTCCAGCCACCGCCGGGATTTCCTCCTTGGCCGCCCACATACAGGTATAGCACTTGACCGGGAGTAACGGCCAAATTGCCTTTGGCATATCCGCCGGCCCCGCCTGTGGAGTTGGAAGAACCGCCTTGTGCTCCCCAGCATTCCAAAGTTACGCTGTTTACGCAGGTGGCGGGAACGGTCCAGCTTTGTTGACCGCCCGTGTAATTGAACGTAACCTGATTTTGGCCCGGAGCCGGGCAATTGGTAACGGTAATGGATTGGGTAGAGCTGTCGGAGCAGCCGATTTGGTCGGTGACCACCAATTTCACCGAATTAATGCCGGTTGCTGAATAGGTTACAGCAGGGTTTGCAGAAGTAGATGTGGAGGGGTTTCCGTTTTGGAAAGTCCAGGCATATTGAATTCCCGGAGTAGTTGCATTAAAGGTAGCGGCCTGATTGGTGATGGGTTGAGTCGGGGTAACGGTGAAGCCCGGATTTGGGTTTGCAGCGAGGTAATTGGTAGAAATCGGGTTTGCGGCGCCGCAATAATTTGAAGCCACAACGGTAATGCTGCCGGGGCCTGTTGTAAAATCGATGGTTATCAGCGTATCGGTTTGGCCGCTTTGAATGGTGGCACCTCCGGTAACAGACCAAGTATAGACGGAGGCACCCGGAACGGGATTAACATGGTATTGAACGGCCGTTTGTTGAGCACAGACCTGAGCGGGGCCTTGAATAATTTGGGGAGCAGGCGGTGGGGCAGAGCAGTTGCAGGAAAAGGCTTTCCAACCTGAGGCGTGGAACACTTCAACGCATTCGTGGGTGGTGTTGTAAATGAGCAAACCCACAGCGGGGTTGGCTAAAGCGTTGCGTTGGGCAGTTGTAAGGCGGGGCAGAAGGACACCCCCGGTGGAGGATTTCACCTCGAGAGCGGCAGTAGGGTGTGCGGGGGAATTGGCTCCAATGGTAACGCCCTGGGCGTGGAAATGAACGGCAGGAAAAAGCAGTCCCAGAATAGCAAAGAACACAGCGGATGAAAGGGAAATTGGCCGGGGAAGGATGGGTTGATGCATAGGAATAAAAATGTAGTTAAAGATATGCAGAAAGGAACTAAGGGAAAGGGGGATTATGAAAAAAAGGAGGTGAAAGGGTTTGAGGCCTTGCGGCAGGGATGGAAGCAAATAGCCCGCAAAGGTGAAGCGGCAGGCGGCGCGAGGCGAAGGGGGCGACCTTGGGAGCCACCCGCAGCCCGCTGCCGCCGCCGATGCACCTGCGGACTATTGCTGACAGCCCGTAAGCCGCCCCCAAAAATCAAAGGAAAATACCATACATCAGGCGTCCGATGGAGAAATAGAGGAGAAGGCCGATGATGTCGTTCATGGTGGTGATAAAGGGGCCGGTGGCGAGTGCCGGGTCCACTTTGAAGCGGTTCAAAGTAAGCGGAATGAATGTGCCGAGTACCGAAGAGCAAACGATAACGGCAACCATGGCTGTGCTGATGGTGAGTGCCAGTTCAGTGGATTCACGGCTGAAAAAATAGCTGTAAAGAAGGATAAGGGAGGCGCAGACGAAGCCGTTGATGAGGCCGATGCTGAGTTCTTTGAAAAATTTAGGCCAAAGGCGGCCCAGATGCAAGCTGCCGCTGGCGATGCCTTGAACGACGATGGCGGAGCTTTGAACCCCGGCGTTGCCGCCCATGGCGGCCACCAGCGGAATAAAGAAAGCCATTTCGGGGTGAAGCTGAATTTCATTTTCATAGCGTCCGATGACCTGTGCACCCATGATACCGCCGAACAGGCCAACCAGCAGCCACGGGAGCCGTGCGCGGGTAAGGATAGCGATGCTGTCGCCGGCTTCGACATCTTCGGAGAGGCCGGCTTGAAGTTGGTAGTCTTTTTCGGCTTCTTCCTGAATGACGTCCACGACATCGTCGATGGTAATTCTACCGAGCAGTTTCAGGTTGGCGTCCACTACCGGCAGGGCAACCAGGTCGTATTTTTGCATGGTTTGGGCCACCTTTTCTTTGCTGGCAGAAACGTGAACATAAACTACATCGTCAAAGATAATGTCGCTCAGGGGTTGATTGTCGGGGGCGAGTAAAATTCGTTTCAGGGGCAAGATGCCTTTTAGGTGACCTGCGGAATCAACGACATACACGGTATAGACATTGTCGATTTCTTGTGCTTGTCTTCGGATTTCGAAGAAGATGGTGTTGCGGTCCCAGGCTTCATTGATGCGTACCAATTCTTTTGCCATCAGGCCGCCGGCGGAGTCTTCGTCGTATTGAAGGAGGTCTTCGATGTTGGAAGCGATGGCTCTGTCTTGGATTTCGGCCAAAATTTCGCGTTGTCTTTTTTGGGGTAAGTCGGCAAGGATGTCGGCGGCATCGTCTGAATCGATGTGTACGCTGAATTGTTCGGCGATTTCTTTGGTTGAGATGCGTTCCAGGAATTTTTCCCTGAAGTCTTCATCGAGTTCGGTAAGGAGGTCGGCGGCGAGGCTGTCTTCAAGTTGGTGGTAGAACAGCAGGGCATCGTTTTGGGGAAGGTCTTCCATGATGCCGGCCAGGTCGCTTGGGTGAAGGCCCTCGATGAGCTTAGCGAGGGCGGTTGCATTGCCATTTTGAAGTGCCGTAGAGACATCGTCCAGGAAATCGGGCATCAGTTCCATGGGGTCGGTATTAGGGATTCATAGCCCGTGCGGCGTCGATGAATTGGGATACAGAAAGTTGTTCGGCCCTTAGGCTTAAAAAAGCGTTGGGCAAAGCATTTAGGGCCAAAGGTAGGCCTGCCAGGGCGTTTTTCAAAGTTTTTCTGCGTTGATTGAAGGCAGTTTTCACCAAAAGTCGAAATTGTTCCAGAGGTATATTGGCCAAATCTTGTACCGGACGGCGGGTTAATCTGATGACTGCGGAATCTACTTTAGGAGGGGGGTTAAAGGCTTCAGGAGGCAGGGTAAAAAGCAATTCAGAATTGTAAAAGGCTTGAGTTAAAACCGAGGTGATTCCATAGGTTTTTGAGCCGTGTTTTGCGCAGATTCGCTGAGCGACTTCTTTTTGAAACATACCAACCAAGACGGGGAATTGTTCATGGTGGTTAAGGAGTTTAAAAACAATTTCGGTGGAAATGTTGTAGGGGAAATTTCCGACCAAGGCCATGGGGTTCCGGGTAGGGAGTTCTTGTTTCAGAAAATCACCGAACAGCCAATGGATGGATTTTCCTTCAAAATTTTGGGTCAATTTATCGTGCAGGTCGCGGTCAATTTCAGAAACAAAAAGTTCCCTTTTCAAATCGAGCAAAGCTGTTGTTAAAACTCCTTCGCCGGGACCTACCTCCCAAATTGCACCTGCAGGCCAGGCTTCAGCAATGGCCAGAATGGTTTTATGGATGGCAGAGGCATCGAGCAGAAAATGCTGTCCAAACTCTTTTTTGTGGTGGTAAATCTTATGATTTGGCATGTGCTACGAAGGTAGGGAATCCGAAGGCAATCCCTACCTTTGCTGAGTCGGATAAAAACCATGAAAAAAACCAGGAAGCGAAATCGGAGAAATTGCATAGGCAATTTGGCAACCGGGGGTTGCCGGGGAATGCTTATAAATAAGGAACCAAAGGCTTGTTTGGATTTTGAAACAGCTTAAAAATTAAGAATGGGAATGGAACCAAATCAACTTCAGGAAATTTGCATACAGGTGCGTCGCGACATAGTTCGGATGGTGCATGGGGTACAGTCGGGTCATCCGGGCGGCTCGTTGGGTTGTACTGAATTTATGGTGTGTCTTTATTTTAGTCGCCTTAGGCATCGTGGGCCGGTATTCAGCATGGATGGGCTGGGGGAGGACTTGTTTTTTCTTTCAAACGGCCATATTTCGCCGGTTTTTTATTCGGTACTTGCTCGTTCGGGGTATTTTGAAGAGGCGGAGTTGGGAACCTTTAGAAAGATAAATTCTAGGTTGCAGGGGCATCCAACGACGGCGGAGCAACTTCCGGGGGTGCGTATAGCATCGGGGTCGTTGGGTCAAGGGTTGAGTGTAGGAATTGGGGCGGCCTTGGCAAAAAAACAAAATGGGGATCCGTATTTGATTTACACCTTGCATGGGGATGGTGAATTGCAAGAGGGGCAAATTTGGGAAGCCTGCATGTATGCGGCAGCCAATCAGGTGGATAATTTGATTGCCACGGTGGATTGGAATGGTCAGCAAATAGATGGTTCTACCGATCAGGTTTGCGATTTAGGGGATTTGCCGGCCAAGTTTAAGGCATTTGGTTGGGAGGTTGTGCAAGTTGAGGAGGGCAATTCTGTAGAAATGGTATTGAATGGAATGGAAGAAGCGGTATCGAAAACGGGCCAGGGGAAACCTGTTGCACTGTTGATGAAGACCGTAATGGGTCATGGGGTTGATTTTATGATGGGGAGTCATGCCTGGCATGGAATTGCTCCGAACGACGAACAATTGGCAAGGGCCTTGGCTCAAAATCCTGAAACCTTGGAAGATTATTAAACGTATGAGCAGCATTTTAGAACAATTTCCATTTATGGAAAAAAAAGATACCCGTTCGGGGTTTGGTGCGGCATTGACGGAGTTGGGCCGAACAAATCCAAGGGTGGTGGCCTTGACTGCCGATTTGGCAGGTTCCTTAAAGATGAATGAATTTGCGAACGCCTTTCCGGACCGGTTTTATCAGGTTGGGATTGCCGAGGCCAACATGATGGGCATAGCAGCGGGAATGACAATTGGGGGTTTGATTCCATTTACGGGCACCTTTGCCAATTTTTCAACGGGCAGGGTTTATGACCAAATTCGTCAATCCATTGCCTATTCGCAGAAGAATGTAAAAATATGTGCGAGCCATGCCGGGCTTACCTTGGGAGAAGATGGGGCAACGCACCAAATTTTGGAAGACATCGGGATGATGCGAATGCTTCCGAACATGACGGTGGTTTGTCCGGCCGATTTTAACGAAACGTATGCGGCAACCATGGCTATTGCGGCGCATCAGGGGCCTGTTTACTTGCGGTTTGGCCGCCCTTCGTGGCCGGTTTTTATGGATCAGACTCGGTTCCCCTTTGAATTGGGTAAAGCAAATGTATTGGTAGAAGGATTGGATGTAAGTCTTGTGGCCACCGGTCATATGGTATGGAAGGCATTGGAAGCGGCCGAGGTGCTTCGGGAAAGGGGCTTGGAGGCAGAGGTCATCAATGTGCACACCCTAAAACCCCTGGATGAGGAGGCCATCATTGCCTCGGTTCAAAAAACGGGGTGTGTAGTAACGGCGGAAGAGCACAACATGTATGGGGGGCTTGGGGAGGCGGTAGCCCGTGTATTGAGTTTAAATTGTCCTTCGCCTCAGGAGTTTATTGCAGTAAATGATACCTTTGGGGAAAGCGGGACACCCGTTCAGTTGTTAATGAAATACGGATTGGATATCCCGCAAATGGTAGCGGCTGCTGAAACGGCATTTCGCAGAAAATCAAAATAAAAAATGGAATACAATTCCCAGCGAAGCAGATTAAAATTTCCGGAATACGGCAGAGCTGTCCAAGTGATGGTTTCCCGGTTGATTGAAATTGAAGACAGGGAAAAGCGTTTGCATGCGGCAAAGAGCCTGATTCAAGTAATGAGCATCATAAATCCCAGCACCAAAGAATTGAAAGAAACGGAGGAAATTCAGCAAAAGCTTTGGGATCACTTGTATATAATGTCTGACTATTTATTGGATGTAGATGGGCCGTATCCGAAGCCGGAAAGGGATCTTTCAGATAAAAGTCCGGAAAAGTTAGCCTATCCCAAGCCGGATTTGCTGAAAAAACACTATGGCCGCTTTATTCCAGAATTTATTGAGAAAGCGAAAGAAATGGAGGCAGGGCCAACGCGGAATGCATTTTTGGAGATTTTAGGCAACCTAATGAAAAAGTCGTATTTGCAATACAATCAGGGTACTGTAACGGAGGAATTGTTAAGGGAGCATTTGATTGAACTTTCGGGGGGAACATTGGCATTCCCGGAGGGACTTCGGTTTAGGCCTTCTGCGGAATTGATGGCAGGAATACCCTTGGCAGGGAGCGTTCCAAAATCAAATGTGGCTCGCAAAAAAAAGAAAAAAAAATCTTCGGGATTTCGGCCGGGTGGTCGTCCCGGTACAAATCGTTAAACCATGGCAGGACAAAGTTTTATAGTACAAGGAGGGGTTCCATTAAAGGGTGAAATAACTCCGCAAGGAGCAAAAAATGAGGCCTTGCAAATACTGTGTGCCGTTGTAGCGACGGCCGAAGAGGTTGTGGTGGAAAATGTGCCCGAGATTCACGATGTTTTGAGGCTGATTGATATTTTGGAGGCCATGGGTGTTGAAGTGCACAAGAAAGAAAAGGGCGTGTATTCGTTTAAGGCCGGCGGCATTGATTTTGAATACCTTCAAACGGATGCCTTTATAGCATCTGCCGGAAGACTTAGGGGATGCATAATGCTTATGGGAGCGTTATTGGGCCGTTTTGGTAAAGGGTATATTCCAAAGCCCGGAGGGGATAAAATTGGAAGGAGGCATTTGGACACCCATTTTTTGGGATTGATGGAGTTGGGGGCGGTCATTGAAGCGGATCCCCGTCGATTTTTATACCATGGCAGCACCAAAGGGCTGAGGGGGCGTTTTATCCATATGGAAGAAATATCGGTAACCGGTACCGCGAATGTAGTGTTGGCCGCTGTTTTTGCGGAAGGAACCACAAAAATTTACAATGCTGCCTGCGAACCCTATGTTCAACAGCTTTGCCAAATGTTGGTCAAGATGGGAGCAAAAATAGAAGGAATTGGCTCGAATCTGTTGGTAATTCATGGGGTGAAAGAATTGCATGGAACCACCCACCGTATTTTGCCGGACATGATTGAAATTGGCAGTTTTATCGGATTGGCGGCCATGACACAATCGGAATTGACCATTAAGAATGTGGGCTTGCCACATTTGGGCATTATTCCCAGGGTGTTCGAGAAAATGGGGATAATATTGGTTAAGAATGGTGACGACATCATTGTGCCGCAGCAGAAAAGCTACGAAATAGACACCTTTATGGAAGGGGGAATTTTAACTGTTTACGATGCCCCTTGGCCGGGATTTACTCCCGATTTGATTTCAGTGCTTTTGGTAACGGCCATCCAAGCGAAAGGAAGCATATTGATTCATCAAAAAATGTTTGAAAGTCGGTTGTTTTTTACCGACAAGTTAATAGACATGGGGGCTCAAATCATATTGTGTGATCCCCACAGGGCGACAGTAATAGGACTTGACCGGAAACACGCATTGCGGGGTATCGAGATGTCGTCGCCCGACATTCGTGCCGGGGTGGCCTTACTTATTGCTGCCCTTTCGGCCGAAGGAACAAGCAAGATTCACAATATTGAACAAATTGACCGAGGGTATGAGGCGATTGATTCGAGATTAAATGCACTTGGTGCCAAAATACAAAGGGTATAATACGGGCATGCTTTTTGATGCCAAATCAAAAATTTAACCAATGATTTATCAATTGAACCGTTCAAACTTAATTATACTGCTGCTTGCAATTATCGCCGTTTGCGGGGGTTTTTTTCTGCGTGAGGTACCCAAGCAAAATGTAGGTCTTCAATTGGGGAATAAAGCCCCCGAAATTGCAATGTCAAACCCGGATGGGCAAGAATTAAAATTGTCGGATTTAAAGGGTTCGGTTGTATTGATTGACTTTTGGGCTTCGTGGTGTGGCCCATGCAGGCGAGAGAATCCCTTTGTAGTGCAGGCTTATCAGACATTTAAGGACAAGAAATTTGTAAACGGAAAAAAAGGTTTTGTCGTTTTTAATGTTAGCTTAGACCAGAATAAAACAGCTTGGGTTGAGGCGATCCGCAAAGATGGACTAGATTGGAAGTGGCATGTTTCCGATTTAAAATACTGGAACAATGCAGCCGCAAGGCAATACAATATCAGTTCCATTCCCTCAAATGTTTTAATAGACGGGAATGGTATTATCGTGGCAAAAAATCTTAGAGGACCTGCCTTGGAGCAGCAACTGACGGCCTTGCTAAAACCCTAAACCTTTGTCGGCGTTGACCGACAATTTGTCACTTTTTTCGCATCTGGCAAATCCTTTGAGGTAAAATGTCAAAATTTAGTGAGCGTCGTATGAAATCATCAACAAGAAAAGGGAAAAAGAAAGAAGCCCCTGTTTCGGCAGAGGCGATTGAAAGTGCAGAGCAGGAATTGAAGGAGGGGGGCGAAAATAATGCCGAGGTTGAAAAGGAGTTGTTGGAACAAAAACTTAAAGACTCGGAATACAAGTATGTGCAATTGTATGCTGAGTTTGAAAATTTCAGGAAGCGCACAGTTAAAGAAAGGCAGGAACTGATTCAAACGGCGGCTGCCCCCGTTTTTAAAGCTGTTTTACCCAGCTTAGACAATTTGGAAAGGGCCTTAAAAAACATGCGCAGTTCCGGAGCCAGGGAGGAAGATATTCAGGGAATAGAATTGATACAACAGCAACTGATGCGCGACTTGCAAGAACGCGGATTGGCCGAAATGAATGTAGATGGAGTGGATTTTAATCCCGATGAACACGAGGCCATCACACAGATTCCCGGGGAGCCCGATATGAAAAATAAAATAATTGATGTGTTGGAAAAGGGCTATACCATAAATGGAAAAATACTTCGATACGCCCGAGTGGTAGTGGGAAGTTAAGTAAAAAGCAACCATGGCAAAACGAGATTATTACGACATTTTAGGGGTTGGGCGCAATGCATCCGCTGAGGACTTAAAAAAGGCCTATCGAAAATTGGCTATTCAGTACCATCCGGATAAAAATCCGGGGAATGCAGAAGCCGAAGAGAAATTCAAAGAAGCGGCCGAAGCCTATGAAGTCTTGTCAAATGCAGAGAAACGCCAAAACTACGACCGATTTGGCCATTCAGGGCCTCAAATGGGCGGCGGGGGTTTTGGTGGAGGAATGGATTTGAACGATATTTTTGACCAGTTTGGAGATATTTTCGGGGGAGCTTTCGGAGGGGCTTTTGGTGGAAGCAGTGGGCGTGGGGGGCAACGAGGCGGACAGCGGGGAACAAACATCCGAATTAAGTTGAAATTAACCCTGGAGGAAATTTCGGAAGGCGTTACCAAAAAAATAAAGGTCAACAAGTTTTCAGGTTGCTCTACCTGCCATGGAAGTGGTGCGAAAGCAGGCACCCAGCCCAAAACCTGCACTACCTGTCAGGGCAGTGGGCAAGTAACTCAAGTAACAAATACCTTCCTGGGGCAAATGCGGACGGCAAGCATTTGTCCGAGTTGTCAAGGGCAGGGAAGCATCATTGCAGATAAATGTTCTTCTTGCCGGGGTGAAGGAATAGAGCGCGGTGAAGAAGTGATTGAAGTGAGAATACCGGCTGGGGTAGAAGAAGAGATGCAATTGAATATGAGGGGAAAGGGCAATGCAGGGCAAAGAAACGCAGCTCCCGGTGATTTACTGATTGCAATTGAAGAGGAAGAACACCCCTTGTTTAAGCGAGATGGACAGCATGTGTTTTATGACCTGTATTTAAATTTTGCCGATGCAGCCTTGGGAACTACAGTGGATATTCCAACGTTAAATGGAAAGGCCAGAGTTAAAATTGAAGAGGGTTCCCAATCCGGAAAGACTCTTCGTTTAAGGGGAAAGGGTATGCCTTCGGTAAATGGCGGGCAACGGGGAGACATGTTTGCGACGATCAATGTTTGGACGCCCCAAAATTTGAGTCATGAAGAAAGGAAAATACTCGAAGATTTAAGGGGAAAATCAAATTTCGAGCCGAATCCGGATAAGAGGGATAAGGGCTTTTTTGATCGGATGAGGGAGTTTTTCCGTTAGTTCCAAACAAAAAAGCCAACCCTGCTTCGCATCCTTCATTAATTCACCGCGATGTCGATATGCTTACTGGCCGAATCGCCAGCCGAGGTGTAAACCATGACCTCAAAATGGTAAGCTCCAACCGCGGCGGCAGCCGGAACAACAATTTCATGGTGGTGAATTTCCACATCTTTACCTGTCAATGGCCACTCCTGATTTAACTCCCATGTTGAAGCACCCTCAGGATGGATTTCCACTCTGTATTTTGAGAGTTCCTGATTGGAGTGAACATGCATTTCAAAATGCACATCGTCGCCAATTGAAAAGGCCTGTCCGTTGGTGGGGGCAATCAATTCTAGATTCAGTTCATGGTTTTCAGAGCAAGCTGAAAAAGTGGCAGCCACAAGAAAAATGGAGGCGTAAAAGAATTTGGGTTGCATGGTTTTTTGATTAAAGATTGAAACAAAATTAGATAAATATCCCGAATTCGCAACTATGTTGCAAAATTAAATTGTTTTTTGAAATATCAACCATTCAAGCGAAAGTCCATTCAAAACCGTAGCAGGCAATACAAGAAAAGAGTTAAAGTTGGAATGCATTAGGATACCGCCACAATTGGACTTACCTTGGCTATCGAAAAAAAATGAATATGCTGCGTTTTGCACTTGTTTGCTTTGTGGGTTTGCCGGTTTTTATTCAGGCACAATTGCCTGCGGGTTGGTACCCTGCCGGAAGCAATTGGAAAAACTACAGCATAGAATTGAAGTCGAAAGAGGGCAGAAAGGGGGGTACCGGGGCAAGGTTGGAATGTTTGAAAGATACGGTGAACGGGTATGGATCGTTGATGCAGCATTTTTTACCCGGAGAGTATTTAGGTAAGCGCATTCGGATAAGTGCCTGGGCGAAAACCAAGGATGTGGAGCAGTGGGCGGGGATTTGGGTGCAGGTGGCCAAAGAGACGGATGAAAAACCCTTGTGTTTTGACAATATGGCAGACCGTCCGATTGTGGGAATAACAGATTGGAAAATGTATGAATTGGTGGTAGATGTGCCTTGGGAGGCCAAGGTAATATTGATTGGGGGTATCATTAATGGGGTAGGAACATTATGGATGGATGATTTTTCCATTGAGGTAGTAGATAGGAACACTCCAACCACCGGTCGGGGAAACAACTATTTTTTGCCCTTGGAGCAACCCACAAATTTATCGTTGGATTAATGGGTTAGCGCTCCCAAAGGTCTTCTTCAAAATTTCGGAGTTCCTTTTTCATTTCTTCTCCTTCCAGAAGGATGTCAAGGCCCTGTGCATATTCAGACAATTCGCGGTCAAAGACGTTGTCTCGTTTGTAAATCATAGAGTGAAAAAACCGGTTTCGGAATAGATTCTGGTAAGACATAGGAGCGGCCAGGTTGTTGGGATTATAGCAAGAGTAGGCATTCAAAATGGGTTCTAAGTCGCTAAAGCGAACCCAAAATAAATTGGCCAAACCTTGGGATTCGCCGCTGCGGGGGTCTGTTTGATTGACTACCAGACCAAGTGCCAAAATTCGAACATCCAATTGGCTTCGGTGTCGGTCGAAGAACCATTCCTCTTTGATTTGAAAAAATCGGATGCCGTCGGGGTCAAAGGGGCTGACCACCGGGGTTGGTTTTTCGGTGTAGGGTGGTTCAGCGGAAGCCAGCATAAAAGTGTCTACCCGTTCCCAAATCTGGTTGGCTTCCCTTTTGCTTAAAGGCTCTGAAAGAGCATCGTCGTGGTAGGCGGGGATTTGGTAGTTTTGAATGGCGGTTTGCAAAACTTTCCATAGCGGAGCTTGGTTGCCGTTGGAATGCAGGGTGGTGGAAAGAGGCAGGTTTAATTTTTGCCGCACATCAATATAGCGCCAGAATCGCCCGGCCCACATTACATCGGCCTGCCTTAAATGCTGAGACCCTGCCGGTCTTGAAACCAAGGAATCAGAATTCCAGGCGTGGTGGCCGGTATAACTTTGATGTTGGGCTTTTAATCCAAAACCAACAATAAAAAGGAAACCAATTGAAAGGCGCATAAGATGGGCTTTAATTTTACAACGAAAAACGGGTTTAACTTGATATGTGCCATTATATCATTTGTTAAGATAAAGCGTGTTTTTATTTTCTTTGGGTTAAGTAATGGCTATCTTTACAAAAGAAAGATCAAGTCTATGGAGGCCTATCATGAATTGCTGAAAACCATCTTGGCTAAAGGGATTAAAAAGGAAGACCGAACCGGAACCGGAACGATTAGCCTATTTGGCCACCAGACACGGTATTCTTTGGCGGAAGGCTTTCCCTTGGTTACTACGAAAAAAATTCATCTGCCCTCTGTTGTCCACGAATTGCTTTGGTTTATAAGTGGCAATACCAATATTGCATACTTAAAAGAGAATGGGGTAAGCATCTGGGATGAATGGGCAGATGAAAATGGAGAATTGGGTCCGGTGTATGGGGCTCAGTGGCGTAGTTGGCTTGGAGCAGATGGAATCACTCATGATCAGTTGATGAAAGTAGTAGATCAATTGAAAAATCAGCCGGATTCTCGCCGAATAATAATCAGTGCTTGGAATGTGGCCGAACTACCCAAGATGAAATTGCCGCCCTGCCATGCCTTTTTTCAGTTTTATGTGGCTCAGGGAAAATTGTCATGCCAGCTTTACCAACGCAGTGCCGATGTGTTTCTTGGGGTTCCATTCAACATTGCTTCGTATGCTTTGCTTACACACATGTTGGCTCAGGTTTGCGGTTTAGAGCCGGGAGATTTTGTACACACCTTGGGCGATGCCCACGTGTATTTAAATCATTTAGAACAGGTTGATTTGCAGTTAAGTCGTTCGTGTTTTCCCTTGCCAATTTTGCGGTTGAATCCTGAGATTCAGGATATTCGAGAATTTAGGTATTCCGACATTGAGGTATTAAATTATCAGCATCATCCGGCCATTAAAGCGCAGGTAGCGGTATGAGCCAACGGATTACCGCAGTTGTTGCGGCAGATTTAGCCGGAGCGATTGGGAAGCAAGGGGGATTGCCATGGTATTTGCCTGATGATTTGCGTTTTTTTATGCGTTATACCATGGGCAAGTCCGTTTTGATGGGCAGAAAAACCTTTGATAGCATAGGTTGCAAGCCGCTAAAAAATAGAAAGAACATGGTATTGAGTTCCAAACCCATTGAAGTTCAGGGGGTCATTTGGGTCAATTCGATTGAACAGGCATTGCAGCAAAGTCAAGGGGAGGCAGAATTGATTGTGGCGGGAGGGGCAGGAATTTACGCCTTGGCTGAGCCCATTTTGACGGATGTTCGAATGACGCGTGTTCAAACTAAAGTAAAAGATGCAGACACTTTTTTCCCCATTGACCTGGATTTAAACCAATGGATATTAAAGGAGACAGAACCGCATGGAACTGATGAAAGGCATGCCCACTCTTTTGATTTTGAATGGTGGGTTAAAGTGCAACACGATGAAAAAGAAAGGCATGGGTAAATTGGGTCGAAAAGAAAAGTTGTTTTTTGTACTGGGCGGTTTTTTTCTGACCAATGCGTTGGTAGCAGAATTAATCGGAGGTAAAATTATACAAGTGACTGGCTTCACATTGGGTTTAATTGAATTTGGCCCTTGGCCTTTGAGTGTGGGGATATTGCCTTGGCCTGTGGTTTTTTTAACTACAGATTTAATCAACGAGTATTATGGACAAAAAGGAGTGCGTCAAATTTCATTTTTGACTGCGGGATTGGTGTTGTATGCATTTTTGATTTTGTTTTTAACAGAAAGGATGCCTGCGGTGGAATTTTCGCCGGTAGATGATGCTACCTTTCACCGTGTTTTTCTGCAATCTCAATGGATTATGGCCGGGAGCTTGGTGGCCTTTTTGGTTTCGCAATTTTTAGATGTTTGGATTTTTACCCGAATTCGGTCGCTAACAGGAAAGCGGTTTATTTGGTTGCGCGCTACCGGGTCAACCTTGATTTCGCAAGGCATCGACACCTTTTTGGTGCAGGGCGTTGCCTTTTATTTGCCAGGCCAAATTAGCTTTCAAGAATGGATGAGTATTGCTTCGAATTCCTATGTTTTTAAACTGGGAATTGCACTCAGCATTACCCCGCTTTTGTACCTCGGCCATGCCCTAATTGACCGTTACCTGGCAAAAGGGTAGTGGCTGTCCTTATTAACTTTTCGTAAAGAAAACCTAATCTCAAGGTTGATTTTTTAAGGTTTTTTTATTTTTAAATTATGAAAAATTTAGCTTTATTATTGTTGCTTAATGTTGTATTTGCTGCTCATTCGCAAGGGGTTTTAATTGGAGGGGGACAGCCCACCCAACCTGCTGCCTCTGCGGCATTGGAAGTGCGTGCACAGTACCAGGGATTTTTGCCACCCCGTTTGACCTCGGCCCAAAGAGACTCCATCGTAAATCCGGTGGTTGGGTTAACTATTTTCAATACAGATTTGGATTGCATAGAATTTTTCACGCAGCAATTGGGATGGCAGGCTCCATGCATTAAAGCGCCTACCGTAACTACACAAGGGGAAACCAGTTTGACTGCCTTTGCTTTTTACGCGAATGGAACCGTAGTTTCGGATGGAGGTTCCTTGATAACCCAACGGGGTTTTTGCTACAGTACTTCATCGACGCCTACCTTGCAGGATTCTGTGGTTTTTTTGACCGGAGGGGTGGGAGTAATGGGGCCTAGTCCCATTTTAAACCTTCAAAGCAATACTACGTATTATGTCCGTGCATTTGCCGGCAACATCATGGGAACATCGTATGGTCTAGTAGATACCGTATTAACGCCTCAACCTACCTTGGTTTCATTTTCGGTTGCAGGACAGAGTAGCTGGACTGCCGCAAGTCCTTTTATAAAGGTTTTGGCCATTGGTGGAGGCGGCGGCGGAGGGGGAAATGATGGTCCGGTTGGTGGTGGGGGTGGCAGTGGAGCTGCGGCAACAGCTTCATTGGTTTTAACCCCGGGTCAGGTTTACAGCATTGGGGTTGGCGGCGGGGGCCAAGGAGGAAATTCCCAATGCAACGGACCAAACGGCCTTGGAGGACCCGGAGGCACAAATGGCGGTGGGAATGGAGGGAATGCCGGAACCCAACCTTGCAGCGGCGGCGGCGGCGGCGGGGGTGGTTGGTCCGGATTTTATACCGGAAACACCTTTTTTGTTTTGGCAGGTGGCGGTGCCGGCGGGGGCGGCAGC